>Ga0210406_10005557_pt1 | contig 13174 bp, 12 predicted proteins | sample IncBWC30MmetaG_FD_155454 | JGI IMG/M metagenome (GOLD analysis project Ga0210406, IMG submission 155454) | Forest soil microbial communities from Barre Woods Harvard Forest LTER site, Petersham, Massachusetts, United States - Inc-BW-C-30-M | ecosystem: Environmental > Terrestrial > Soil >... | reverse complement strand
CCGGCTACGCCCGCAATTTCCTGTTGCCCAACAAAATCGGTATCGAAGCCACGCCGGGCAACATGAAGGCGCTCGAACGCATTCGCGGTTCCCTAGCCAAGAAAACCGCCACAGAGCTCGATGCCGCAAAGAAGCAGGCAGAGTTACTCAGCGGCGTCTCCGTTAAGTTCGCGCGCAAGACCGGCGAGAACGACCAGATGTTCGGCTCCGTGACCACCGGCGACATCGCCGAAGCCCTCAAGAAGCTGAGCTTCGAGGTGGACAAGCGCCAGGTGCAGCTCGCCGATCCCATCAAAACCATCGGCGAATTCCCGGTCACCGTCAAAGTCTTCCGCGAAGTAACCGCCGAAATCAAAGTCCACGTCGAAAAAGAAGTCTAACCCTGACGCTCAATCTCACGCATCACCGGGGCACCCGCCGCGGCGGGTGCCCTTCTTTTTTAGAGTGCGGCAGCTCAGCTGTCGCTTTTGACCAACAAAACCATTCCTCTCAAACAACTCTGCGTCCGCAAACTTTTCGAACTCCGCGGGTTCTCCCTCCCGCCAAAAAGTTTTCCGACATTATCCTCACGATTCACAGGCACTCCAATTGACGCGCCCTCGCGTTCCGCGCACACTGCCTCTCAGAACTTCGGCGCAGGGGTTGTTCGTCGGAGCCAAAAATCTTCACTTGCCTTCCCGCGGTAGTCATGTTACGTATAGCGAAGGAAAAGCGAACATGTAGTGAAAGGTGTAACTGTCCCTATGCCCGCTGATTCCGTTCTCGAACGCCCACTGCCCTCCAATCTCGACGCGGAGCGTTCCATCCTCGGCGCCATCCTCTTCGATAACAACGCCCTCAACGCCGCCATCGAAGCGCTGAAGCCCGACGATTTCTTCATCCCCCAGCACCGCAACATCTTCACCCGCATGATCGCGCTCGGCGAAGCCCAGCAAGCCATTGACCTCGTCACTCTCACCGAGGAACTCCACCGCCGCAGCGAACTCGACGCCTCCGGCGGCGCCCCGTATCTCGCCTCGCTCGTCGATGGCATGCCCCGTGTCACCAACGTCGAGCACTACGCGCGCATCGTCAAAGAAAAGGCCATGCTGCGCAACCTGATCCACGCCACGCACAACATCCAGCAGCGCGCCTTCGAAGGCGAAGACGGCGCCGACGCCATCCTTGATAACGCCGAGTCCAGCATCTTCGCCATCGCGGAAGACCGCGTCAAAGCCGGCCTCATCCCGGTCAAAGACATCGTCCGCGACAATTTCGAGCGCCTCGAAAAAATCTTCCGCGAAGGCAAGAGTGTCACCGGCATCTCCACCGGCTATGGCGAACTCGACAAGCTTCTGTCCGGCCTGCAGCCTTCGGAACTCATCATTCTTGCCGCGCGCCCGTCGCAGGGAAAAACCGCGCTCGCGCTGAATCTTGCGGAAAACATCTCTATCCGCGCCGGTCTCCCGGTCGCTCTCTTCAGTCTCGAAATGTCCAAGGAATCTTTGCTCCAGCGCCTGGTCGCCTCTGTCGCTCAGGTGGACGCGCACAAATTCCGCTCAGGCCACCTCAGCCGTGAAGACTGGCGCCGCATGACGGAAGCTCTCGGCACGATTTCTTCCGCGCCGCTCTGGGTGGATGACGCGGGTTCCACCAGCGTTCTAGAAATTGGCGCCAAGGCCCGCCGTCTCAAGCGCGACAAAGGCCTCTCGCTCGTCGTCGTCGACTATCTTCAGCTCATCACCGCCCGCGGCCGCTTCAGCTCCCGCCAGGAAGAAGTTGCCAGCATCTCCCGCGGCCTCAAGGGCCTCGCCAAGGAATTGCAGATCCCTGTCCTCGTCCTCAGCCAGCTCACCCGCGCCCCCGAACGCGAAGAGCGCGGCCCGCAACTCTCCGACCTCCGCGAATCCGGCGCCATCGAACAGGACGCCGACGTGGTCATGTTCATCTACCGTCCCAACTTCTTCAATCTCAACGCCACGCCCGAAGAGCGCGACATGGCGGACATCCTAATCGCCAAACAACGCAACGGCCCCACCGACAAAGTAAAATTCGTCTTCCGCAGCCGCCTCACGCGTTTCGAGGAAGCAGCCCCCGACGCTTTTTCGCAATTTTCCGGCGGCGACGAAATGTGATGTGGCACAGGCACTCTTGCAAAGGATTTGGCTTAATGAGAATCATTACCGTCCTAATGATTTTTTTTAACCTATCGGCTAGTCCAGCTATCGGGCAGAAAAAGCAGAGCCCACCCACACAGAAGTCCAATGTCTCCCAAGATGTGCATGAGCCTCGTGAAACGGTGACTATAATAAACAACTCTCCCCCATCCGATAATCAACATGAGAACAAGGGGCAATCTACCGGATGGCCGTCATTTTGGGATATCTATTGGCCGACCGTAGCCGTTGTTATTGTTACTTGTATTGCTGTCTGGTCCGCGGTCAAGACATTAAGAGCCATTCAACAGCAGGTAGTTGAAATGAGAAAAACAGGAGAGCAGACCGATAAACTCATTTCCGAAAACATCGCGCAAACCAAATCCCTAAAGGAACAGGCCCAATCTTTAGCCCGATCTGCCTATCATTTGGGGGAGTCTGCCGCTGGTGCCCATCGGTCGGCTCAAGCTATGGAATATATTGCAGAGCAAATCGAATTGAGCACAAAAGCGGCCTCCGCGAGCGTAAATGCCATCAATCAGCAGATGCGCGCATATATCTGCGTTGTCATAGGGCATGCTGTCTTTCAGGAGCGGACCAAGAATCTCCGATTTCAGGCGTTTCCTTCTATAGTCAATGCGGGTCTAACGCCCGCGCATAAAGTTTCGTTCAAAGCAGCCGCCGCGATCCTGCCAGTCCCCCTTCCAGAGGATTTTGATTTTCCTCTCCCGCAAGCAACCAGTGGAGCTTCCGTTGTTGGCCCTAGACAAAACATTACTGTTAGTCCTCTTGTTGACGGCTTTGTTGATGACGCGGAAGTGGAAGTCATTAAGAGTGGCCAAGGGAAAGCCCTATATACATGGGGAGTCTTTACGTATCAAGATATTTTTGGAAATACCCGATACACCAAATTCGGGCAAATCTACACTTGGCTTGCAGATGGCAAAACTGTTTGGGGCTACTATACAGACCGTCATAACGATTCAAGCTAAAAACCACTGCTAGGAGACCTCTCATGCCCGCAGCCTACAAGCCTGAAACCTACAATTCCGTGTCCGTCTACATCGTCGCGGACAACGCGCAGCAGATCATCGATTTCCTGAAAAAAACATTCGATGCCGCCGATCTCCGCCGTTTCGACTCTCCGGACGGCAAAATTATGCACGCCGAAGTTCGCATCGATGACACCGTCATAATAATCGCGGACGCCGGCGGCGCCTATCCGGCATTTCCCGTGTGGCTCCATGTCTACGTCCCGGATGCGCAAGCAACCTACAAGAAAGCCCTCGCCGCCGGCGGCGTCTCCGTCCAGGAACCGGTCCACAAGCCAGGAGACCCCGACCTCCGCGGCGGGGTGAAGGACCCTTGCGGCAACTCCTGGTGGATCTCCACGCAACTGGCTCCGTGACACACCGCGTCCCGCCCACCACACTCTCTCCCGCTTCCTATTCCCGTGCCTTCTTTCTGCTATCCGTATCTGCTTCCCATTCAATAGATTACAAAGCCTCCCACTCGCGCCTTCCCCCCTTAATCCTGGCCCCAGGATTGCACCCGTTCCGGATGTTGGCATTCTCGCACGCGGCGCCTCATCCCGGCTTTTCGCCGTTGCGCTTGAATGCCGTACACTAGTTCTTTCAGGAATATTCATGACCCGCAGCAAGAAAAATCAGAGTCTCCCCGATTTCGTCGGCCGCCCCGTCTGGGCGGAAGTTTCTCTTTCCGCGCTCACCGGAAATCTTCGCGCCATCCACGACTACGTGAACCCGGCCTCCGAAAAACGCAAGACGCCGCGAAAAGTTCTTTCCATCGTCAAGGGCAACGCTTACGGCCACGGAGGCCCGCAAGTCGCCAAGGCCCTCGAAAAAGCCGGCTCGGACTGGTTCGGCGTGGCCTCCGCCGGTGAAGGCATCGAGATTCGCAAAGCCGGCGTTCGCACTCCGATTCTCGTTCTCGGCGGCTTCTGGCCCGGCGAAGAAAAAAATCTATTCCAGCACAATTTGACTCCGGCGATTCATCGCTGCGAGCAACTCCTAGCGTTCGAAGCTGCCGCCGCAAAGCTCCGCAAAAAAAATGTCCCCGTGCAGCTCAAGATTGACAGCGGCATGAACCGCCTCGGCATCATGCCGAAAGATGCCGATTGCTTCGCGCGACAGCTTGCAAAGTGCAAGCATGTGTCTCTAGTCGGCACCTTCACCCATCTTGCCTCTTCCGAAGTCTTAACCGACACGGAACTCGGCCATCAGACCAAGCAGCAACTCGATCGCTTTTACTCAACCGTCGAGTGCCTCCGCACCCTCGGCGCCGATCCCGGCCTACTCCACATCGCCAACAGCGCAGCCATCGCCGCGCGCCCCGAAACCTGGGCAGACATGGTGCGCCCCGGCGCGATTCTCTACGGCTATCATCCGGGATTTGATCCGCCGGAACGCCGCACGGAATTCGAAAAGAAATTGCCTTTGCGTCCGGTAATGAGCCTCCGCGCGCGCCTGATGAGCGTCCGCTGCATCCACACCGGCGAAGCCGTGGGCTACGACGCCACATGGATTGCCCGGCGCCCGTCGCGTATCGCCGTTCTTTCCGCGGGTTATGCCGACGGCGTTCATCGCTCGCTGGGCAATCGCGGCGTACTCTACGTCCGCGGCCACGCCGCCCCAATCATCGGCATCGTCTCGATGGACGTCGTAATGCTGGATGTCACTGATGTTCCGGACGCCGAGGTCGGCGACGTCGCCACGCTCTATGGCACCGACGGTAACCACGTCTATCCCGCCAATGTAGTGGCCCGCAGCATCGGCACCGTCACTTCCGATCTCATCAGCGGCGTCAGCCAGCGCGTGCCGCGTTTCTATCTCCCCTGAAACTTCAATTTCGGCTCTTTCTTACTCGGACTTGACGTAACGCTAATTCAAGAGTATACAGTCCATCACGTAACCTGCTCCGGCAGGAAGGGCCCTATCCTCTGGTTGCCTTCTTTGCTCCCGTGCTCCACGGAGCGGTTGATCGTATGCCGTACCGTGAGGTTCTATGAACGGTCCAGGGTCCAGTCAAGCCGGCAGTCCTCTTCCAGAGTCTTCCTTGTCCGGTCCAAAATTGGGCGGTTTACGCGGCCAGGAATGGGATTTCTGGGCCATCCGTCTTGCGCTGGTCGGCGCTTCTGTCGGCCTTTGTTTCGCTCTGCATCCATTCAGTTTCCATGGGCTTCCCGCTGCGGGCCTCGGCTTCTTCATCGCCATGGTGATTCTCCTCGCCGAATTGAGACTTCGCCATGCGGAGATCAGCGGGCTTGTGGGAGGCGCAATTGGCGTAGTCCTGGGCCTGCTCGCCTCCCTCCTGATTACCCTCGTTGTTTCCCGCACTTCGGAATCCGAACCTACCAAATCCTTCATCGAGTTCGCTTCGCTTCTGTCGCTCGGCTATCTCGGACTTGTGATCGGCACGCAGCGTGGGCGCGACGTGCGGCATATCCCGTTAGCCGCCCAGATGAATGTCACCGCACCGGCGGCCCCGTCGACTCTGATGAAGCTCGTAGACACCAGCGTGCTCATTGATGGCCGAATCGTCGATATTTGCGAGACTCATTTTCTGGATGGCTCGCTCGGCCTGCCCCGCTTCGTTCTTCACGAATTGCAGATGGTCGCCGACTCTTCTGATTCCCTGAAGCGCCAGCGCGGCCGCCGCGGCCTGGAAGTTCTGCAGCGCATGCAGAAAATGCCCGGCCTCGAAATTCGCGTGCTGGACGACGATGTCGCCGGTCACCCCGGCGTGGATCAGAAACTCGTCGAACTGGCGCGCCGCACTGGCTCCAAGATCGTCACCAACGATTACAACCTCAACAAAGTGGCGCGCGTCCAGAACATCCCAGTGCTGAACATCAACGAGCTTGCCAACGCTCTGAAACCCGCCGTGCTTCCCGGCGAATCCATGCGCGTCCTGATCTTGCGAGAAGGGAAGGAGCCCACCCAGGGTGTCGCCTATCTCGATGACGGCACCATGGTGGTCGTGGATGGTGCGCGCCGCCTCATCAACCGCACCGTGGACATCCTCGTCACTTCTGTCCACCAGACGCCCGCCGGCAAAATGATTTTCGGCCGACTCGACGAGCGCGCCGACTCCGGCTCAGTACGCGCCGCGGCTGCCGCTCGCTCCGAAACTGCCATCGGCGGCAATGGCCATTCTCTGCGCCCGTCGCGCCCCGAACCCTCCGCCGCAATCGACCCGTCGACGGCCAATCCCTACCCCGACTCCGACCCAGTGTAGGGCCCCTTTTGAGTGCGAGAGCGAAGCTCTCGCTTTTACGGAGCAATCCGTAACTCCAAACCAAATATCTCGCACCACCCCACCCCGCCTAGCACCTTAATCTTCCTGCCACTCACCTGATTCCTTCGAATTCCGCGCTCTAGTCAACCTCACGCCCCCGCATCCAACGCCAAATCCTCTTTCTCCAGGTGCAAGAACTCCTGCAACACCTCCACCACCAGCGCATGATCCTCCCGCTGCGGCAAGCCGGAAACCGCAATCGTTCCCACGCAACCCGTCCCCGCAAGCAGAATCGGGAAACACCCGCCATGTGGCGCAAAGTCTTTCAACTCAAGTCCCGTAGCCGCGTGCAAAGTTGTATGCGCCCGCTCATATTTCAGCCCGACGGCGTACGAACTCCGCTGGTACCGCATCACCACATTCCGTTTGCGGCGAATCCAGTCCCAATTGTCCGGCGTAATCCCCGCCATCGCGTGGCGGAAAAGGGGCATGCCATGCAGCTGAATGTCGATGGCCACGGAGACTTTCCGCTTTTCCGCCGCCGCCTTCAGCGCGGATCCAATGGCCCAAGCGGCCTCCGCATCAAAATGCTTAAATTGCAGCCGCTTTTCCTGCAACGCAATTTTTTCCAGATCCTGATCGATGCTCATAATCTTTCCGTTTGAAAAAAAGAAATCGCACGGGATCTCCTCTTCAAAGATTCCGTATCATAACAAGGTTTCCTTTCCCCTCCGCAATCGACCCTAATTTCTATCTCTGGCGCTGCGCTCTTACTTTTGAGTGCGACTGCGAAGCTGTCGCCTTTACGGTTCAAACCCCGCCACAAAACTCCCGAATCACCATGGATTTGTGGCACAGCCACTCCTGCTTGCCCTGAGCGAAGCCGAAGGGGCTGTGCGCTTTTCCCAGACAAACCCTCTCACCGAGCCATCGCCCCTCCCAAACTCCTTCTTCCCCCCTCCCCCATTTTTCTTCCACCCCTCTCTTGCGGTACACTCTCCCTTCTGCATCCCGCGCTTGGGCCCGCAAGGTGTCGCTTCAGCCGGTCTGCTGCATCGCCATGGGTCAAATTACAGCCATTCTTCCTGCCGCCGGTCTCGGAACGCGCATGGGCGCCGAGACGCCGAAGCAGTTCCTCGAACTCGACGGCGTTCCAATCGCCGTTCTCAGCGTGCGACGCATCGCTTCCTGCCCCCTGGTCACGCAAATCATCGTTGCCACCCGCCAGGACGGGATCGAAAAGCTCGAAACCCGACTCCGCCAGGAAAGATTCAAGCAACCAGTGCAAGTAATCAAAGGCGGAGATTCCCGGCAGGAGTCCGTAGCCGCGGCACTGAAGCTGGTTTCACACGACACCGAACTCGTCCTGGTCCACGACGCCGTGCGCCCGTTCGTTTCCCTTGAGCACATCACCCGCGTAATCGAAGAAGCCCGGCACTGCAAAGCCGCCATCGTCGGCATCCCGGCGATGGACACCGTGAAAGAAGTAAAGCGCGCCAGCCTTCCCGAAGACGTCGCGTTGATCACCAACACGGTTCCCCGCGAACGCATCGTGCTCGCGCAGACTCCTCAAGTTTTCGAAACCCAACTCTTGAAAGAAGCCTTTGCCCGCGCCGAAGCCGACGGCGTCACCGCCTCCGACGAAGCCGGCCTAGTCGAGCGCCTTGGCCACGACGTCCATGTGATTCACGGCTCCGAGCGCAACATCAAAATCACCAAGCCCGCCGACATGGACCTCGCCCGCTTCTACCTCCAGATGGAAAAGAAAAAAGCATGAGTGTTCGCTGCGGCATCGGCTACGACCTGCATCGGCTCGCCGAAGGGCGCAAGCTCATCATCGGCGGCATCGAAGTCCCATTCGACAAAGGCCCAGTGGGACATTCCGACGGCGACGTCGTTGCGCATGCATTATGCGATGCATTATTGGGCGCGGCAGGTTTGGGAGACATCGGCACACATTTTCCTGATACCGACCCTAAGTGGAAGGGCGCCAACAGCCTTCTGTTCCTCGAGCACGCGCGCAAACTCCTCGACGAAAAGCATCTCTCCATCGAGTATGTTGACGCCGTCGTCATTCTCGAGCGGCCGAAGCTCGGCCCGCATTTCCCCAAAATGCGCGAAGCCCTCGCCAAAGCCCTCCGAGTACCCACCGAAAAAATCCACCTCAAAGCCAAAACCAACGAAGGCGTAGACGCCGTAGGCCGCGGCGAAGCCATCGCCGCCCAAGTAATCGCCACCCTCTCCTTATAGGTCCTTATAGGGCTCGGATCGCCGGCTTCCGTTTTGAGTGCGAGAGCGAAGCTCTCGCTTTTACGGTGTAATCCACCCCTCCCAACCTTTCCCTCCACCTCCTAATCACCAACCAAACTTCGTCATCCGTTCACTCCGCGCTAAACTCTCCCCATGCCACCCGAAGATCACATAGCCGACCATCCCACCTACGCAAATCCCCATACCGCATCAGACGTAATCGCCATCCTCCAAGAAAACCACTGGCTCACCACAAATCCCGCCCCCGAACAAACCGCCTGGGCCGAACGCGCCGCTCAACTCCTCGGCCACTACGCCGGAGACACCGTTGGCCTCACGAATCTCCTCCGCCTTATCTTCCACTACGACGCTGCCCAAATCCTCCAGTCCCCCGACGCCCACGCCGCACTCTCCCGCTACGCCGCCCGCGATGTAATCCGTCATCTAGCGCTGCTTCTCCTCGATCCCAGCCCGTTCACCTCCGAACGCTTCAAACAAATCGTCACCGAACTCAAAGAAAAACTCGAACTCCGCAGCCGCGATCTCTTCCATCCGATCCGCCTCTGCCTAGCCGGCCGAATCGGCGATGGCGAACTCGACCGCGTAATCCTCCTCCTCGACGAAGCCGCCGCCCTACCCTTCGCCACCCCCGTCAAATCCGTCCGCTCCCGCATCCTAGAATTCTGCTCCACCCTCGACTAATTTTTTGAGTGCGGGAGCGAAGCTCCCGCTTTTACGGCTGTCAACTAACCGCCTAATCGATCTTTCACCCCAAAATCTCCGTGACCTCTCTGTCCCATCTCTGTGTTCTCTGCCTTAAATCTCTCTCTATCTCTTCTCTCCCAAACTTTCAACTTTAAACTTTCAACTGTAAACTCTCCTCCATGGATCGTCTCACCGGCATTCACGCCATTCGCGAAGCCCTCGAAGCCGGCAGCGCCTTCGACCGCATCCTCATCGCCAAGGGCCGCCAGGACACCCGCGTCGAAGAAATCGTGCAACTCGCCCGCGCGCAAAACATTCCCGTGCGCTTCGAAGACCGCAGCCAGCTCGATCGCCTTGCTAACTCCCGCGATCACCAAGGCGTAGTAGCCATCGCCGCCGCGCGCCCTCCCGCCACGCTCGAAAGCCTCCTCGACCAAGCCAACAAATCCAAAGGCCAGATCGGCCTCATCGTCCTCCTCGACGGCGTAGAAGACCCACACAACCTCGGCGCCATCATCCGTACCGCGCTAGCCGCTGGCGCCCACGGTATTGTCATCCCCGAACGCCGAGCCGCAGGACTAACAGACACGGTAGCCCGCGCCTCGGCAGGCGCCCTCGCACACCTGCCCGTAGCCAAGGTCACAAATCTCGTCCGCGCAATGGAAGACTTAAAGAAAGCAGGCTACTGGCTGGTAGGTCTGGATGAGACCGCCGAAAAAAATTACACCGACGTGGACTACACAACTCCCACAGGCATCGTCATGGGCGGCGAAGGCAATGGCCTCCACGAACTAACCCGCAAGCGCTGCGACTTCCTGGTCTCGCTCCCCACCACCGGCCCCGTAAAATCCCTCAACGTCAGCGTAGCCACCGGCGTCGTCCTCTTCGAAGCCCTCCGCCAGCGCCACAGCAAGCGTACTCAGTAGTCAGGTATCAGCAATCAGAAAGAGAGGCGGAGTCTCTCTGCCAATATTGCCCGTCAAGCGGAGCTGTTGGGAGTATTGAGTACTAGGATCAACTTGTCCGGTAAGGCGACTAATCAGGAGTTGACACGACATCGCTCGCAGTTGTTGTCTTATCATGTCAGCGTGTCTCGGAAACGACTAGTTCTTACGGTCACGCTCGTCGTCATCGGTGCTCTGGCCTTAATCGCCTGGAGTCCTTGGAGCGGCCTGCGTTTCAGGGGTGATGGAAGGTTTTCAGACGGAGGATTCTTTTCCTATCCTCGTTACGTTCTTACATTTCCTGACATCCCGCTCTACGAAAGCGGGGAGCGTCGATTTCATTTCCAAGGACTTCCAAACGAAAAAATGACTCTGCTGCTTTACGTCAAGGGTAGCTCCGGCAGCGAGGAGGAGCGGTCTCGTTTAACAAAGCTTCCAACGAGTATAGAAGTCGTCCTAACAGATAGTCACGGGATAGAGGTCTGCAAGGCATCGGGTCGTCCTGCGGACAGTAATGAAGATGGGATTTGGGTTCTCAGGTCAGGTGCGGACGCCGCCTACTGGCACTGGCAGTGCACCCACGTACAGATTCGTTCAAACGAATCCTACAATTTAGTGATTCGCGCTGTCAGTGCAGCGCAGTCGGCCCAGAGGGTTGTTGTCACTCCAATACTCAAAGGAGGCGGCCTAGAACTTCCCTAGGTGCAGTTGTGCTGATTAACGCGGTTACCAGAGAAGTGGGTACTGGATCGAACATGTCCGGTTAGGCGACTTACCAGGAGTTGTATGTCGGATTGAAGTAGAATGTCGCAGGTCCATGCAGAGCCAGCGGAGAATTCGAGCGAAAATCAATGCATCCCACATCGTGGATTCGCGATTCAGTCCGATTGTTCAGCAGCATCGAGACCGCAGTGTCAACGCAGTCCTAGGCTACCTCGATGGAAAATACAGGCCATTGGGCGAGTGGTCATCTCGCAAATATAAGTGCGTAATTCTCGACGACCCGGACCACACAAACCTATATTTTAAGCTCGGCGACCCACATCCTGTTCCGGCAGGGAAATGGATGGGTTGGCCTGAAAAGCATTGGAAAATATCGAAATCGAGGTGGGAACAGATGCCAGTGCGAGAACGCGCCATTCTCGAGTGTAAAGAGCAAGTAGCTCACTACGTATGGAAACAGTGGCAGCGAGGATTCATCGAGTTCTATATGCCACAGCAGTACGAAAAGGGTTATTGGAATTTCTTTTCTCGAAAGAGGCGCAACCATAGGCAGCCCACGTTGCGTGACCTTTTCCCCAACGGTTGGTTGGCCCCCGCGTAGCGCCTGATTAACGCGCCTTTATGTAGGTACTATGAGCCACTTGTCCGGTATCGCGGCTAATCAAGAGTTACTGGCTGCGGAACCGCCGTACAGGCCAAACCGTCTGTAAATATTGCGCCGAGCTTTTCCGTCCATGCCAAATCCGGACGGTGCCGTGTTATCTTGCCTGCGCGGTATCGGAAAGGAACCATGGCATCGACTACAGTACGAATTCCCTGGTGGGCCTGGACCTGGCCACTCGTCGCTTGCATCGTGCTGGTGCTCAAGTTGTTGCTCGGCTCCGGCGGACCACTGGCAGCGGCGGAGGCATTTGCGTTGATCGCCACAGTGTTCGCGGCGGTCTATCACGCTGAAGTCGTAGCGTTCCGGGTCGGCGAACCTTTCGGGACATTAGTCCTCGCGGTCGCCGTCACCATTATTGAAGTGGCGCTGATCGTATCGGTGATGATCACTGGAGGACCGGAAAAAGCGGAATTGGCGCGGGATACCGTCTTCGCCGCGGTGATGATTGTGTGCAATGGAATCGTAGGACTGTGTCTGCTGGCAGGTGGGATGCGCCATCGCGAGCAAGCGTTTCAGCTCCAGGGAGCAAATGCGGCACTGGTTGTGCTGATTGCACTTACTACCTTGACGCTCGTTTTTCCAAATGTCACCACAACCACGGAAGGGCCAACGTTCAGCCCGGCGCAATTGATTTTCGCAGCCACTGTGTCTCTTGTGCTATACGGGTCGTTCTTGTTTGTACAAACCGTGCGCCATCGCGACTTTTTCCTCCCGGCGAGCGGAGGCACCGAAGAAGTGCATGCTCCTCCCCCAAGTAATAGAGTGGTGCTCCTAAGCAGCGCGCTTCTGTTGGTGTCGTTGGTAGCCGTGGTAGCGTTGGCGAAGGCGCTTACGCCGATCATGGAATTCGGGATCGAGAAGGCAGGCGCGCCGAAGACTGTCGTTGGGATCGTTATCGCCGGTCTCGTGCTCCTGCCCGAGGGCTTGGCAGCTTTCCGGGCCGCCAGAGCGAATCGCCTACAAACCAGCATGAATCTGGCATTAGGCTCTGTGTTGGCGAGCATTGGACTCACCATTCCTGCGGTCGCTGCCGTCTCTCTTCTGTTACACAAACCGCTCTCTTTGGGAATCAATGCCAAAGAGGGAGTGCTGTTGGCCCTAACGCTTCTCGTCAGCGTAATTACGTTGGGGACAGGGCGCACCACGGTGCTGCAGGGAATCGTGCACCTGGTCATTTTCGCCGTATTTATTTTTCTTTCGATCGTGCAATAGCGCATCCGCGCCATATCCAACGATCGCCAGGACGTTTTCGGCGACTTCCGTTAACTTGTCCTCACAACCTCTCGCCTTGCCACCTGCTTTGGACCTAAGTCCTGATTAACGCGGTAACCGGAAAAGTGGGTCCCAGTACGAACTTGTCCGGTAAGCCGACAAACCAGGACCTATCAAGCCAAAGGGGCCTTCTGACTCGGGATAACTTCCGGTTAGCCCGTGACTCGAGAGCAACGCGGTAGTGTTGAGCTTGTACGAAGCTCAAATGAGTGCATTGGCGATTT
>Ga0210406_10005556_pt1 | contig 13175 bp, 14 predicted proteins | sample IncBWC30MmetaG_FD_155454 | JGI IMG/M metagenome (GOLD analysis project Ga0210406, IMG submission 155454) | Forest soil microbial communities from Barre Woods Harvard Forest LTER site, Petersham, Massachusetts, United States - Inc-BW-C-30-M | ecosystem: Environmental > Terrestrial > Soil >... | reverse complement strand
CAACCGAGCACATGGCGCGGGAGATTGGAACAGATCTCGCTTGATCAATTGGGCTGTGAAGCAAGGAAATTTCCAGCCGCAGGGGACGTTTTTTCTCTTGACTTCTACCTTTATAGAACAAATCGGGACTTGGCCTTGCCGAAAGATAGGTGGAGCGATATCTTGTGTCTTAAGAGCCGCCTTGTGAAATTGCTCATCTTCGTTTCCGCGATTCTCCTTCTCCCCGTAATCCTAGGTTACTCAACACCTGTGCCAAGTCTGTCGGTAAAGGAACTGGTCAATTCTGCCGATGAAATCATCGTAGGAAAAATCGAGCGTGTGCGACAAACAGGCTCAGGTGAAATCGACTATGACGGCGTCAAGTACCCACGGTCAGACTATGAGGCCGACATAAACGTTGACGAGACGGTCAAGGGTGAGCCTGTTCCGAGCAGATTTGTCTTCTCTTTCTCTAGACCGTTGGCGGACCCGTGGGGAATGGCCGAAGGTCGTTTGGAGCCGAACACCTACCGCGTCATATTTCTAAGCAAAACTTCGTCTGGTTATCGATTCGCAAGTCTTTACTATCCGTCTATTCCCGCCAGTCCCACAGCGTGCGGAGGGAATTGGCAAGTGCAATTGGGCAAAGATGCTTACCACGCGGTACTGCAACGTGTATTGGAATTGCTTTGCACCGACTCGACGCCTGACGAGAAGCATTCAGCGTTATTCGTTCTGCAATGGAACCGGGACTCGGACGCCGCGCCATTTCTCAAGGCCGCTCTCGGTCTTCCGATGGTCAAGTCGGACGCGACGCTGAGAATGTGCATAGTAGGCGACCTTCTACACTGGAAGGACCTAAGTGTTCTACCGATAGCCGAAGAAGACTTGTTTGACCCGTCAGTCAAGTCCAACTTCTGGCCGAAATCAAATTTAATACTAGCTGTATCGAGCCTCGAAACACAAATCTCAATTCCTCTGCTCGCTCGCGTGCTGCGTTCACCTGACGCCGAAGACCGTCTTGCCGCAGCGCGTTTTCTGGAATACACAAATTCGCCAGAGGCCTTGCGCATTCTGCTTTCTGCTCTGCATGATTCTGACCGACATGTGCAATTCGCGGTTATGCAGTCACTCGGCATTCTTACAAAACAGCATGAGTGGCGTCCGACCACCATTGACCCTGACTCGCATTGGGAAGCTTGCATCCAACACTGGCGTGAATTCGAGGCACGACTCGCCACAAGCGATAAATAGCTTCCGTAACTGCTCTAACTCCTGATAAACGCCGTTCCCGGACAAGTTCCTCACAGTACCCAGATGCACCATTTTCCGAATCCGGATGGCTCCTTGACAACTACACCACTCGGCGCTAGTCTGCGCCCATGAAAGTTGGGATTTTGCTACTCACCTTGTTGAAGCGCCTTCTCACCAAGTCCAGAGAACTTCTCAATAGACCCACAGACGTACACTACACAAGCGTTCCGCTCTGGAGACCATGGCGGGACTTCTAGTTTTGCCCAGAGTTTCAGCCGAACGCACTTAGCTCCTGGTAAACGCGGAAATCGGAAACATGGGTAAAAGCCTTCACTTTTCCGATTTCCCGACAAATCGGGAACTATGACGACAAAATCATCACGAATCGCTGTGTTACGATTCACTGACGTTGGTCGCAAAATTCAGTTCCGCCTCCGAGGAAGCAAGAAATGGGCAAGAAGGAAAAAGACATTGTCTCGTTCTCCTGTGCAACCTTCGATGAGAAACTTCCGGAAGTCCTCGCCGTTACGCCCTCAGTGAACGGAATACCGTTGCCGCAATTAATTTCCGAGTTTGAGGGAGCGAGACATTACGAGCCAGCTGGTGGGTATGCCGGGATAGTTCCAAAATGGTTCGACTATGGGCCGCTAGAAAAATACTTCTTGGGGGAGTACAGCGAATGCAATTACTTCAAACAACTCAGTGCGGCGTATATTTTGGGCTGTGAGTGTGGGGAGGTTGGATGCTGGCCGCTGCAATGTCGCATTCAAGCTGAAGGCAACGAAGTTGTCTGGGACCAATTTAGGCAACCACACCGAGACGTTCGAGACTATTCGGAGTTTGGGCCTTTCATTTTTGATGGCACACAGCATAGAAATGCACTTTCCAAGCTAGTGGCTGAAGTATCTTCCAGCGCTTGACCCATATGGGTTCTGGTACGAACCTTTCCGGTAACCCGACGAATCAGGAGTTATCTCCCAACGCCCAGGTCGATAACAAGGGATAAACGATTTTTCCCACAGAGGGCAGTTGCATTTTCAGATGAGCTGGCCGGAATCATAGACCTTAATTCCGCTTGAGCTAATTTTGTGTCCCAGTTCTAAGAGCAGTGAATAATCCGAAGAGGCAAGATGCAAATCAGCGTCATTACAGAGCATGAATGCCATCTCTGCACCTAGCGCGTGAAACTGAAAATCTGATAATTTCGCCCATTCAATCGTTCCTTCGTCCAATCCACTTTTGATAACTGATTCCAAATCACTCAGTTGGACAACTTGGTTTTGCGCCTGTGGTTTCCCATCGAGGTCACGGTCAAGAACAAACCCATACTCTAAACGAACCTGTTCGACGTGCTTGCTAGCGAGGAACTGCACAACCACGTGTAAAGTGTCCCACCATAGCGCCTTGTCTAGGATTTCGGTCACGAGTTCTCGTGCGCTTGGATTTGTTCCCATAAGTTTGCCCATTGCTAGATTTTAACAGCCAATTGACAGTCTCATCAGATACGACTCCTGATTAACGCGCTAATCGCCGAAGTTGGTACTAGCCTCCACTTTCGGATTTTGCGACTCCATCAAGAGTTGAAGCGAATTTTATTGTCGGTTGAGTTTACGTTTCTGACGAAGGATGGAGCGTAAATTCTCCAAAGGGGAAGGGACTACAAACAACTCGAACCGCTTTTCTGATTCCCACGCGCACGAGACACCTACACCGGGCAAGACGTCGAGAATCATAGGAGTCGTTTTGGGCGAAGCCTTCTGCAATTCCGTTGCGAGAAGCGCTCCGCCGTCACCGGGCATGAGCCTGGCAACAAAGGCGAAATCGGGGTGGAGTACGGCTGCACGACGAATTGCGTCTTCGGGCGTCGATTCGACAGTCCCCTCGCAACCTAGGAGCTTCAGGTTGGTCATCAGAAACTTCGCCATCGTCGGGTCGCATTCAGCGATTAGGACGCTGGGCTTGCTCATGAGCCAATTGTACCCCCAACCCGCGTTTTAGGCAGCGAGTTGGCTGCGGAGCATCGGTCAACTCACATTCGCTCCTGGTAAACGCCGTTCTCGTCAATGTGAAGTACTACTTTACTTTTCCGATTTCGACTAATCGGGCACTTTCCGAAATTTGTCGGGAGCATTCAGCCTAGCACCGCCATTTTCCGCCCAGTCGCCCGTAAGCATCTGCCCATCGCCTGACAAACTCCCGCGGTAGCGATACGAAGGGCCAGTATCGCCGGGTCTTTCCAAATCAAGCTCTGACGCGGTCGCAGAGTGCACTTGCAGAAATTCACCGTTGCGTCGGTCGCTGGGAGCAATCACACGGTCTAGCCATGCAGAAAAAGTTCCGTCGCTTGACTGCCGAATGTGAAGGCTGCCGGACGCCACATAGGAATTGCCGGAGACAGTCATCCAGTCGCCCACAAATGGGTTTGGAGTGAGACCCGGCTTCGGCTCAGGTCGCCTCAGTACCACGTTAGAAGTCTGACGGGGGCGGGACCATGTACCCGACCATTCGTGAGAACTGGATGAGAAAGTCACGTCCAAATCGAATGGCTTCAAGTCGGTGACGTCTGGTAAATGAATGCGAAGATGGCTTCCGTCAAAAAGCGTGAATGAGTGGTCATCCTGCAGGTTGTACGATTCTGCAGTCGCTCTTTCGTTCGTTCCGAAATATCCCCATGTTTCCTTGCCGGCGTCCCGGTGGTACACGCGGATACTGATTGTTTGCCAATTGGAACCGGTGACGGTGGTTAGAAAGATGCCGTCGATTCCAGACGCACTCGTTGTCTCCCACGGACCTTCAATGAGTTCAGGATTCGTGCTTGGGATTTGCGCGTTTTCGTGGCGTGTGGAAAGAAACGTACTGATTGATGTGAAGCACACCAGAAGCAGAAATGGCATTGGTTGTCCACCACGCTGATTTTAATAGCATATGACCTAGATGTTCCCGCAAGTGCCTGATTAACGCCATACACGTCCCCATGGATTTCAAGTTTTCAAGTTTGTAGAGTCGAGAACAGGCGCAGGGGCGGTAGTCTCCCGGTGGCAGTTGGCGTAGCTTTCACGGCGCCACCTCAGTCCGGTTTGGCATGACTCTGGTTCCTGTTCCCGCTCATCGAACCGGATGTGCGGATTTCCCGCTTCCCGAGGTGACCTGGCCCCCAGTTGCATTGAAGGCGGCGGTGAACGGGGATGGCCCGACGAAGTCGAGCGAATACGTGTCAGCGTGGGTGTTGGTTGCTCTGATAGTCACCAAATCTAGCGACACAAGAAACAAAAAGAGATTTTTCTCATGGAAGCCTCCAGCTAGACAATCCTCGGGGCCGTAGAACAAATGGAGGCGTACAATTTCATGCTATACAAGTCAAATGTGGGGGCAGCGGAACAGGCGAGGGGTGAGAATAGATCCATGTGCCTTGGGCCAATGGACTTGATTCACAGAAGTCTTCCTCAGAGCCTAGTCGGGTGCCACAGGCGCGAGCCCTCACGTGGGGTATCAGGACACCAGCGTCCAACTGCTCCAGCTCGATTCAGTCTGCGATGTGTTTAGCTACAGCAGTTGGATTGCCTTGGACATGGAGGTAGCAAATTCCTCCTTATGCAACAGTGACCGGCGCACAGTTCGCGTTTTTCTCGTTCCTGCTGTGTGTGCTGCCGGTCGTAGCGGCCCTGGCTTGGTGGCTCAAGCACCGCTACTCCGCCGCCGTCGTTCGCCTCCAGGCGTCGGCCGATCCCTCGAACCGTTCACTCGATGGCCGTGCGGACCGGAAGAGTGGCGACCAGCCTGGACCAAATGTCTTCGCTCCTCTCTTGCAGGTCCGCGTCCAGCCTGCCACCGACATCCTCCTGTGGCCAGATGCCGTCAATCGCCAGGCCGGTCCCGCGCGTCTGCGCCGCCGCGTGCTCCTCCTCCACGCCATCTGCGGGCTGGTGTACTGGTTCACGCTCATCCTCCTCATGATCGTCGCGCAGGCCGATCAGCTCCAGTCGCTCCAGTTCGGTGTGCTTCGCACCGTGCTTCGCATGCTTGCGCCGATGATCCTTTCGTTCGTCGTGACACCTGTTGCGGTTGCCTGGGCCCTGCAGGCTGGACTGCCGCGACGGCTCATGAGCATCAGCGCCGCGATAGTGGTGATCTACGCCGTCAGCCTCGTGTGGTCCGACGCGGAAGGTTGGAATTCTGAGCTCGGCTTCTCGCTCGGCTACGCAACGATCGTCCTGATGCTGTCGGCCTTCCTGCGGCCGACCATCCGTGGGGCCGGCCTGCCGCTGGTTGCCGCCAGTATCGCGGGATGGGCGGTGTTCAGCGTCCTGGTTGCCATAGGAGTCGCGCTGGACCCCGACGATGGAGGCAGTGCGTCGTTCATCGAAGTCGCCGTGGGCGTCAGCGAGCTCCTGCTGATGCTCGCCGTCGCCATCTGGTGCGGGTGGCGCGCGCTGATTGCGTTGTCTTCCAGGTACGCCGCGAAACGATTCAGCGATATTCAGCTGGCTCTCGCCACCTATTGGGTGATACTGACGATGTTCCTGGTGGCGTCACTCGTCAAGGAGCCGCTGTTGTTCGTGACTAGGCCCACACGGACGAAGTGGATCGTGTTGGCCGTCGTCATTATCTGGCTGCTCTGGCGATGGCTGCAGGCGTCGGCGCTGCACGCCGTCGTCCGGACGGCCGACCCGTCGATTGGCCCGCTGCTGCTGCTGAGAGTGTTCAAACCGTCGGGTCGATCGCAGGCGTTCACGGACCGGTTCTTCGCCTACTGGCGGTTTGCCGCGCCAGTCTGGATGATCGCCGGGCCCGATCTCGCCGGCGCCTACATGGAGCCGGACGAGTTCTTCAAATACCTGCGAGGTCGCCTGCGCGAGCACTTCATCGCCGATCCGGGCGAGGCGGCGCCACGCGTCGCGGCACTCGACCGCCTGCGCGACCCGGATGGTCGCTTCCGCGTGACCGAGGCGTATTGCACGGCCGACACGTGGCAGCCGACGGTGCTCGAGATGATGGCGCGGGCGGGCGTGATCCTGCTGGACCTGCGCGAGTATGCCGGCACGCGACTGGGCACGCGCTACGAGCTCACCGAGGTGCTTCGACGAGCACCGCTGCAAAAGGTGCTGGTGCTGGTGGGGTCCGGCGATGACGTTACCGGGCTGCGCGACGAGATCGAGTCCATCTGGCGGGACGTCGGTCGCTCCCGTCGCGATCGCGCAGAACCCCTCGAGCTGACCGTCCTGCAGTTCAGCAGGAGCAGCCATGCCGAAATCCGTGGACTGTTTTGCGCGGCCGTGCGGGCGGCCGAGAGTGACATCCCGATCGGTGCCGGCGTGCCCCGAGCGTCGGTCGGCTCGGGCTGCACGAGATAGCTTCGACGCGCTCGCCAATCGCCACCAACGGCCTCGATGAAATGGTGACAGGCGCCTGAGCGCAGCCGCGAACATCAATGGCGAGACGAATGTCCGGTCATCGAGGTGGTTCGCGACGACCGATCCTTGAACGAGGGACACGGTGATAGCATACGCTGTGGATAACCTGGCGCAGGCCCACGCCAATCGATAAGGAATTCAATCTTGACCATCCACTCTCGCCGCTCCGCTTCGAACCAGAAAATCAATGCTCGTTCCGATTTGCGGCAAGCGATCCCAGCGGAAACAGCTCTTAGTTTTCTCAGAGACACGAAAGGAATGCTCACTTGGTCTCTTCGCGATCTGACCGACACTCTCAAGATCGGTCACAGTGATGCTAAAGAGGTCATCGCGGTCCTTGCGGCCCAAGGCTATGTAAAGAGTGCGAACGAACGCGACGAGTGGATGACAACGCCGGCGGGAGAATCGGTGTCTCGCGCAATGCCTCCACGCTTGACACGCGAGAGTGTCGAGCAAGCTGTCGAGTCGCTGAAGGGACGGATTAGAGACGTCAACAAGGAATCGAAAGGCGTATTCAGGATCACAGAAGCGGTGGCTTTTGGAGATTTCCTTCTGAGCGACCGCCCGAGAGTCCAGCCCGCAGACGTGGGTATAGGCTTGGTGCGGCGCGGTGTGGCAGCAGGTGAGTTTCAAACGGCCTCGGATGCGCGGACCGAGGGTGTGTTTCTGAGGCAGCTTCGGGGGAAAACCGCGCTACTGAACATCAGGCATTATGAAGAGTGGATGAGCAAGCGGTCCCATCTCAACTTGCTGTAGACGCACATATGCAACGAAGTGCAATCAACAGTTTGCGTTTGCTGAAAGCCTCGTTTGTTGAACCGATGGAGTGTTTGTCGGTAGCAAGACTACCCGAGGGCTCGCAATGGCTCTGGGAGATTAAGCTTGATGGCTATCGGGCTCTTGCGGTCAAGTCCGGAAGCGATGTGACCCTTTTCTCACGCCGACAAAAATCGCTGAACAGACAGTTTCCTTACATCGTGGAGGCGCTGGTCGATCTGCCTGACGAGACGGTCGTGGATGGAGAATTGGTCGCCATCGATGACAGCGGACGACCCAACTTCCATCTGTTACAGAATTTCCGTGCTGACGCCTCGCGCATTCACTACTACATTTTCGATCTCCTGTGCTGCAAGGATCGTGATCTGACTCGCCTTTCATTGATCGAGAGGCGAGAGCTCCTGATATCTCTCGTGATGATCGATGACAAGAGAATCAGGATTTCAGAGTACGTCGAGGCGGGGTCGAGTGCACTTCTGGCTGGCGTGCGCGAGCAGCACCTTGAGGGGATTGTCGGAAAGCGAAAGGACAGCCCGTACCAACCTGGGAAACGAAGTGGCGCATGGATCAAGTATCGCGTGAATCGCGGTCAGGAATTGGTGATCGGCGGGTACACTCCGGGTCCACACGGCATTGACGCCATCATTGTCGGCTACCACGGCGACGGAGGACTCACCTATGTAGCTCGCATCCGAAACGGTTTTGTGCCAGCATCACGCCGCAAGGTGTTTGAGAAGCTGCGGCCCCTGGTGAGGGTTGAATGTCCCTTTCTCAACCTGCCAGAAACGCGACAGACGAGATGGGGCGAAGCTTTGACAGCGGAGAAGATGAAAAAGTGTGTGTGGGTCAATCCAGAACTCGTCGCCCAAATTGAATTCTTGGAATGGACCGAAAGTGATCATCTCCGGCATGCCAAGTTCGTCGGATTACGCGACGACAAGAATCCTCGAAGTGTGATCAAGGAGGAAGTTGGCTAGCGAGACGTGAAAGAATCGTTTTGTGGCGATGGATACAGCTTGGAACGTTCATTCGCGCAACTTTGCCTGCTGACTGAGTCGAGTTCATGGATATCTACGTTATTGACGGGACTTACGAACTATTCCGTTACTTCTACGCCGTGCCATCCGCTAAAGACACCCGTGGTCAGGAGATTGGTGCAGTTCGCGGAGTGCTTGGGTCGATTCTCTCACTGATTGAGGGGGGAGCAACTCACGTCGGCGTTGCGACCGACCATGTGATTGAGTCCTTTCGCAACGATCTTTACTCGGGCTACAAGACTAGCGAAGGCGTGGATTCGGCATTGCTGTCGCAATTCCCAATTCTTGAGGAGGCGCTGCAATCCATGGGAGTACTGGTGTGGCCGATGACCGAATTCGAAGCCGATGATGCACTTGCTTCGGCTTCCGCTAAAGCAGCTCGGGATGATCGCGTTCGGCAGGTTATTATCTGCACGCCCGACAAGGATCTCAGCCAATGCGTGGTGGGCTCGCGAGTTGTGCAACTGGACCGCCAGCGGAAGACTCTCCGCGACGAGGCTGGTGTGATCGGAAAGTTCGGAATAAAACCCTCGTCGATTCCTGACTATCTGGCTGTGGTGGGCGACAGTGCAGACGGCTACCCCGGCATTTCAGGATGGGGCTCCAAGACTGCAGCGGCTGTTTTCTCAAAATATCCTCACCTGGAAGACATTCCGAAAGATTGGCGTCACTGGGATCAGATGCTACGGAGAGCACGTCCTCTTGCCGAATCCCTTTTCGCTGCGTGGGAAGATGCGCTACTGTTTCGCACTCTTGCGACCCTTCGAGTCGATGTCCCCGTGTTCAGCTCCATTGACGATTTGCTGTGGAGAGGCGCTGTTGAGGATTTCAAACAGACCTGTGAGCGCATGAACGCGCCTGACCTGTTCCGGCGGGCCTCGGCAAGGAAAGCGAGCCAGCCATTACGGTGACGCCGTAGCCCGGAGCCGTTCCCCTTGAATGCGCCGCGGCCGGTGCTTACTTCAAAACTTTATTGTGGCAAAGGAGCCCGTTTGCTACGTAGTTGTCGGGCAGGTCACCCAAATCGCTGAGGAAATCCGAAACCTGCACGAACTTCGGTTGGAACTAATCCGAGAGGAGCTGAACGCGATGTGATGGGTGTTGGATGCTGCTTCCTGTCGCGATTAGGCGGCTCTTCTAACGCGTCTATTGTCCAACCCGTGGCCGTTCTGATGGTTAACCTGCGCCCAATTAGGACAGAGGTGTTTGCTGCATCTGAACTTGCGCACCTTCAATCCATGCAACCGCGTAGGACGCCCGCTTTCCATTTTTATTTGCGTACCAGTGATGTCTTCTTACTCTGTGAAAATCTTTTCGGGATACCAGGCATTCGAGAACCGTCCCGTTTCGACGCTCTAGGAAGATAAACCGCTGTACGGCGACGAAGTTTGAATCTGTTTGGACCCTTCTCTTCGGGGCGACTGTGGCCATGAATAAATCGAAAAGGCTGACCCATTACATGACCGTGTCGCCGATCGCTTTTCGTCACAATCTTCGTCTTTCGCCCACACCCGCACATGCACAGCCCCGAGGGATTCGGACTTATCGCCGCGAGCCGCTTGTCTTCCATAACGTCCTCCCTTGAAACGCCCCTCGAGTAACCATTGAGGTTGCGTAACCTTCCAACCCTAATTGCTCATTCGCAAAATCTGGTGGAGCACGGGCACGACGTTATCGTAACGCCGGTAGAGATTTGAAGTACTAGGAGGTATTTGTCCGGTTACCCGATCAAACAGGCTGCGACACAGAATCGGAACGGAACTGCACTGCCGCAACCTCAAAAGTGGCAGCGGAGACTCACGGCGCGACTTGCACCGCTGGCGGTTTCCACGTCCCATCGCCCGGTGGAAGAATGGACGGCGCAGTTTCCTTCGGCCAGTACAAGCGCATGACCAGGTATATCGGACCGTCTGGAGCCGGGAGCCAGTTGGCTTTTTTGTCGCCCGCCGGAGCATCCTTCTGAATATAGATTGTCAGTGAGCCGTCAGAGTTCTTCTTCAGGACCGGCAGCATCGGGGAGTTGATTAAGTAGCGGTTGATTGGATTCTCAATCAGAAACTGAGTCTTGCCATCGTACATCGTGGCGGACCAAAATGCGTTCACGGGAGGGTATTGTCCGGCAGCGAAAGTCAGCGTGTAATTGTGCTTGCTACCATCAAGGGGCTGGCCGTCGCTGGCGGCTTTAGCTTTGGGATACATAGCTTCAACCGCGTCATTGCCGTAGATGCCAGCCAACGCTGAGCCAGCGCGAAGCAGGTAATTTCCGTTATAGAAGGCTCGATTGCCGAACGCGGCACCAACTTCCCACCCGTTGATGTCCTTTCCGATGTTGTCTCTCTGTTTTTCAATCGCCTCATAGCCTTCCTTGACGGCTAAGCCTAGCTCGCCCTTTTGCACCTCAGAAAGTTTTGCTAAATCGAAGGGTTTTCCGGCTTCGATTCCGACCGTTGCGAACTTCGCGCGAAGCGCAGTTTCTTCAGGAGGTGTTGGGCAGAACTGGAGCAGGAAGTTCAAGTATTTGGGAAAGTCCAATTTGAAGGCGTCATCGGTGAACTTCGGAAAATCAGGCAGCGGTTGCGCGGGTGGCGCAGGCTGATGGGTGAACGCGGATAGCGTTTGTGCCTTGTAACCAGCTTGAATCTTCTTCACATTCTCCATGTCGTTCGCGTTAAACAACTGCGTGCGGATGACGGCGAGGGAGAACTGCGTCTCTGATGGGAAGACCTTTTTGATACCAGCAGGCGTTGTACCGCTCCAGCTCGGCCCCGTAACCATGTAGCATCCCGGGTCATTCCCGGTTGCGCGGCTGCCGATGTACGCGTAGTTCTGTGAATACAGGTCGGCTATTTCGAATGTGTAGTAACGACCCTTCTCGACCTTTGGAACACACAGGACGATGGGCTCGGCGCGCAGGTCCATTTGCACGATCGAATAAGGGGTGTCGCTGTTGGGCGTAACGATGCTGGTGTCCTTGTAAGTGAAGACCCGAGCCTCGTTGAGGACTGTGTTAAACGGTCCTTTGTACTGCGAGTTCGTCGTGTCCACATTGAACTGGTACAGCGCTTTGTAGGTAGCAATCATCGGAAAACCGTAAATGTACGCTTCCTGATAGATGTCTTTGTTCGACACTGCTTGGCGGGCCGGGCCGTTGTCTGTGGAACAGGATACGACGGAGAGAGAGGACGCCAGGACCACCACAAGCCAAAAAGTCCCTGTCTTCATTGGGTGCCCTTTCTGAACAAGTTGGTGCTAGCGGCCAACTATAGCGGGAACGGTGAGCAGTTCGATTGTCAAAAGTAACAGGGGCTCACTAAATCCCGATTAACGCCGTTACCGCCGACGTCCGGTTTCGGACCAATCATCCACCCAAGCCGTTCGCCACGCGGCGCTCGAAGCCTCTCCGAGCGTCTTCCTCGCATTCCTTGAACACATCACGCCCTAACTTACGAATTACTGCAGCCGCGCTAACCTCGTCGTAGCTGTCAACATATGAAACCAAAGCCTTCGAAACTATGCAGCCAGCGACGGGACGGAGTTCGACTCCGTATCGCTCTCTTAGCAGCCTGGCGCCTTCGGGAAGCCAAGACGGAGGTAGTCCGTAGCTCAGTATTTTGTAATGCCCGTGCCGCACATCGGAGCGTGCCGCTATTTGACCGCGCAGTGGGGCTGCGACTGACCATGCTTCGACAAGGGCGATAGCCAGCGCAATGAGCCCGATGATTGCGCTAAGTCTCTTGTGGCTCCTTACAAAAGTTCCCAAAGCAAGCGCTCCCATTCGAGACAACCGGCCCGAAAATCCACCACTGGGTGCCATCCCCACTGGTTTCAGGGTCACTTCGATTCCAAGACTTAGAACGCTCATAACGGAGAATCTTGCAGCCTGCTACATCGTCAACTTGGATGTACGAAACCGGAACTCTGGTTTCAGTGCCAAGATGGGTTGGCAAGTGCTTGGTAAACGCGCTAATCGCCGAAGTGGGTCCCGGTACCCAAGTCTCCGATTTCGCGTCTGGGAGCCACACTCTCAACGCAGTAATAGAAATCCTTTCGGCTCTATGTGACATCCGAATTCGAGGGGCGCCCACATGCACAAATCAATGTTTGCTCGCATACTCATTTGTTCAATGTCTCTCGCGATATCTGCGGTCGTCATGCCCGCGCAAGATGCCGGTTCCAAATCCGCCAAAACCGACAATCAGTCTGACTTTCTGCAGATAATAACCCCGCACAAAGGCGTGGACTTCACGGGTTTTTCGGCTGATTTGGTGCGGGTAGTCAAACGGAATTGGTACGCGAAAATGTCGTCGGATGCGAAGCAGAATATAAATATAAAGGGAAGAGCTGTCGTCGGCTTCGGGATTCAAAAGGACGGGCAGTTGAGCAATGCGCCAAAGGTTGAAGTTAGCTCCGGGAACAAAGCTCTTGATGAAGCTGCGGTTTCCGCCGTTAGAGCCTCTGCACCGTTCGAGCATCTACCTGAGGCCTTCAAAGGGCCGAATATAGATCTACGCCTTACGTTTCTTTACAACCAGCCTCTCTCCGCGCTAAATCCATAATCGGTTCGCCGCCAAAGTCTTGGTAAACGCCGTAATCGCCCATCTCTAACAATGCTGGCGGTGTCAAGTCTTTTTTACTTGCTTTCCACAGCTTTTTTCTTTTTTCTCGCACACTTCACCATTCACTCCTGCGAGTGGTCTTGGTCGCTTCGTTTCACCAT
>Ga0210406_10005555_pt1 | contig 13176 bp, 9 predicted proteins | sample IncBWC30MmetaG_FD_155454 | JGI IMG/M metagenome (GOLD analysis project Ga0210406, IMG submission 155454) | Forest soil microbial communities from Barre Woods Harvard Forest LTER site, Petersham, Massachusetts, United States - Inc-BW-C-30-M | ecosystem: Environmental > Terrestrial > Soil >... | reverse complement strand
ATCGACAAGGGTCTGCTTGCGCGCGCGGTCGCCGTTAAACATGCCGCGGACTTGCGGAACCGTGGCGTGCGACTCGTCGACAAAGAGCAGATAATCCTGCGGCACGTAGTCGAGCAGCGTTGGCGGAGCTTCGCCGGGGAGGCGGCCACTGAGGTGGCGCGAATAATTCTCAACGCCATGGCAATAGCCGATGGTGCGCATCATTTCCATGTCGAACATGGTGCGCTGGACGACGCGCTGGGCTTCGACGAACTTGCCCTGCTTTTCGAGTTCCTTTTTCCACCAGTCGAGTTCGTCCTGGATGCTGACGATGGCGCGGTCGCGCTGATCGGGCTGCATGACGTAGTGCGTCTTCGGATAGATCGGGACGCGAGCGATGTCTTCGTGGCCGGCGCGAATTTCGCCTGTCAGGGGATCGATCTGGCGAATCTTGTCAATCTGATCACCCCACATTTCGATGCGATAGCCGTTATCTTCGTAGGTCGGATAGATTTCGAGGATGTCGCCGCGAACGCGGAAGGTGCCGCGGCGGAGGTCTTCGCTGCGCTCGTACTGGATGTCCACGAAACGCCGGAGCAGAGCTTCGCGGGAGGTCTGGTGGCCTTTTTCGAGCATGACCAACATGCCGAAGTACGCCTCGGGCGAGCCGATGCCGTAGATGCAGGAGACGGAGGCGACGACGATGACGTCCTGGCGTTCGAAGAGGGAGCGAGTGGCGCTCATGCGAAGCTTGTCGAGTTCGTCGTTGATGGTGGCTTCTTTTTCGATGTAGATGTCGGCGGCGGGAACGTAGGCCTCGGGCTGATAGAAATCGTAATAGCTGACGAAATATTCCACCGCGTTTTCGGGGAAGAAGCCTTTGAACTCGTGATAAAGCTGCGCAGCGAGTGTTTTGTTGTGCGCCAGGACAAGGGCGGGGCGATTGGCCTGCTCAATCACCTTGGCCATGGCGAAGGTTTTTCCGGAGCCGGTGACGCCGAGGAGAACCTGGTGCTTGTCTCCGGCTTCTAGGCCGCGGGTGAGCTGATCGATGGCCGCTGGCTGGTCGCCGCGGGGCTGATAGTTGCTGCGCAGCTTGAAATTCATCGTAGGGGTCTCCTGCAGGATTTCCGGGCACAGCGGAAACTTTCATTATACCGCGAGTGGCAAATTTTCGTTGGCAGGGGATTTCAAGGCGCGGGGCCGGCGAGAGGCTGGGGAACGAAGAGGGTCTCGAGATGACTGGTGGCGTCGACGGTGTAGTGGACGCCATTGGTGCCGTCGGATTTCATCACGGTCACGTCCATGGATTGCTGGACGTCTTCATTGGCGCGCAGGACGAGGCCGGTTTTCCGCGAGATATAGGTGATTACCTGGTTGTTGCCTTTCGCGGTCCCGGAAGTTTTCAATTCGTGGAGGCGATAGGCTTCCGGCGTGGAGTCTTTGGTGGAAGATTTTTGCTTGAGAGTGGATTGGGTGAGGAAAACAGCGCAGGTTTCGCCAGGGAGGACGGGGCACTGGTCATCGCGGGCGTAGGTTGTTTCGCGTTCCCAGACTAGGCCGGCGATCAGCGAGTCGTTGAGTTCGGGCTCTTCGAATTTCCATTTTTCGCCAGGTTTTAGTCGAGTGGAAGGAAGGGTCCAGCCAAAAGCGAAGCGGGCGACCCAGAATTGCCAGACGAGGCGCTGTTCGGGGGAGAGGTCGTCGAGGCCCTTTACGCCGCCGAGTTGGCCGTTGCCGAGAATTTCGAACGAGAGTTTCTGCGAGGGAGAGGCTGATGAGCTGCCTGGAGCCGGTGTGGCCGGCAGGAGTTCCGTTTGCACGGTAACGACGGGATGAGGTTTGCCGGCGACCACGTTTTGTACCGACAGGAGAATCCGGTTGGAAAGATCGCCCTGAAGCTGCTGAGGGCCGGAGAAACTGGAGACCCGGCTTTCGGTTTTCACGGAGCGATTGAGGCGGCCGTGCACTTCGTAGAGGAGTGTTTGACCGGGCTTTAGTTGGGGAATAAGCGAAGGGTGGGCATCACTAAGTAGCACGATGGAGCAGAGAGGAATCAGCGCAACGAGCGCTGTCGCGGATTTGGCCCAGCTTGCGAGACCGGTTCGCGCGTTCGTTGAGCGGATTATTTTTGCGCCCATGAGAATTGCCGGTCCAAAAAGTCACGCTTGACGCGGAATGCGCGAAGCCAGTTGCAGGCAGTCCTTCGGAGTGACGGTCTCTCCGTCATTGCTGTTTTCTTGCCTGAGCCACCGGGGTCACTTCGACGGTGGCGACGGGTTTTTCCAATGGGCCGCGCAATTGAAAGAAGCGCGGAGCGGCCGCGGATTTCACACCGTGTTTGTCAGCCGCGGCAGGCGCGAAAGTGAGCTTGAGGTCCTGCGAAAAATCGATGGTACCGTCCAACCGCGTTTTGACGTGCGGGTTTTCCAGGACAAGCGCATCGAACTGAACTGCGCGGTCTTGAATGGTGAACTCGCCTTCGCCCGACGCCCAACGTGAACTGCCTGTGTGAAGAGTGCCGGTGTCCATGCTGGCGCCGACGTCCCAGCCCCGAAGCTCGAGATTCTTGAGTTGCAATTCGCCGCTGGCGGCAAGTTGTGACACCAGAGCATCGCGACCGACGCCAGAAGTTGTCAGGTGCAGCTTTCCAGACGCGTTGCCGCTCCAATACTCCGCCCAGTGCGCGGACCAGGGAAGCTCGGAAAGGTTGGCGCGATCGACTTCCGCGGAAATTTCATATTGGGGAGGAACGGAGAATACCGCGCTTACGCTGCCACGGGCGATGCCGCCGGCCCACTCGGCTTCGGCATCGCGGACTTCCAGGTGCAAGTCGTGAAAGGCGACATGCGCGCGGGCGTGCGCAAGTTTTATTTTTTCGATGGAGAGGGAATCGGCTTCGAGGTCGCCCTCGGCGGTCACGCGCCGCAGGAGTTCGCTGGGCCTCCCGCTGGAATCGGATTTTCCAAGCAGGGAGGGAAGCAGGCGCTGCAACCAGTTCGGCCGGGCGCGCGGGCCGAACCAGAGGTCGAGGTCAGTGGCGTCCAGATGGTCAGCATGGAGCTGGAATTTCCAGTTGTTAACGGGGGAATCGTCGAGGGGGGGCGCGTCGTTGATGGAGCCGGACCAAGTGGCGCCGAAAGCGGTGGCGCGCGCGATCGTTGCATTGCGACGGCCGTTTTTCCACTCGATGCGGGCATCCTCGAGTTTCAAGGGGAGATTCAGGCCGGCGGCCTGCAATTGCGCTTTTGTGAAGGTGAGGGAACCGCTCCAGCGGCCGTTGGCGACGCCGTGATCCCAATCGCGGGTGACGTTTCCCGCGGTGCCCCCTGTGATTTCCCATCCGCGATTCAGAGTGCGACCAAAGGCTGCGGCCGCTTTGAAAAAGTCGCTGACGTCGTCCAGTTTTCCCGTGACGCGCAGGGATCCCTTTCCGGCAATGAAATCGTCGCGGAAGCGAAACTCGAGTTGATCGATGGCGGCAGGAGCGGTTTTTGGCGGCGTCTTCTCGGCCTTCACGTTGGCTTCTTTCTTCGGGGATTCGAGGGAGAGTTGAACCGGAAGCAACTCGAAGAAATTGTTGTGAGCCGCGCCTAACACCGGACCGATGCGGAGAGGTTTTGCATAACCGGGCAGGCGAAGTTCGCCGGCGGCACTGGAGATTTGCACATCTTCCCACGACAACGGGAAACCGCGCAGCGCGAAACTCGCCTTAAATAATTGTTTGGCGTGAGGCCTTCCGCAACGTCGGGTTGAAATGCGCGGTACCACGCCAGCAAATCCTGCGCCTGGATTCCGGAATCTTCAATGCGGAGATTCCAGTCGGACATTCCGGCGGTCTTTAGCCTGGCGGCGCCCTCGAAATGGGAATGAGGAAGTTCGAGGGTCAGGCTGTCCGCGTGCGCTTCGCCGGCAGCGACGTCCCAAAGGCCTTTGAGATTAAGACTGACGGCAGGATTGTCGCCGCGTTCCGTGAGATCCCAGCGATGGATTTTTGCGGCGCTGGCGTGCATGGAAAACTTCCATGCGCCGGGGGCGACAAGTGGGCCGGGTTCCGGCTTGCCAACACTGGCGTTGCCGTCGAGAGCGAACGCACCGCGGACGCCGTAATCGTTGCCGGTGATCATGCGGAAGAGATCGGCGATGGAGACCTTGTCCCAGTGCAACTGGATTTCGGCGGGCTGGAGGCGGGCGGATGTGCCGGCTAATTCGCCGCGGACCTGTAAGGTGCCAGTGGACTGGAGCGGGACGCCGCTGCGCCAAGGCTGGGCCTCCAAACGCAACTGCCAGCGGCCGGGGCCCATCTGCTCGACGCTTCCAGAGACGTTGGTGAAGGCGAAGGGGCGCTTTTCTTCACCGGTTTTGAAATTGATGCGGCCGTCGTCAAATTCGATTTTTTGCAGATGGTTGCCGGAGTCAGTGGGGGTTTGCGGGCCGTATGAAATTCGCTCGGAGGCGGATTTTGCAAGAGCGGGGGGCAGCCAGCCTTCGAGATTCCAACGGCCCTGCTCGTTGCGAACGAGAATCAGGCTGGGGCGTGAAAGCGAGATGGTGCCGAAATCGAAATGGCCGCGCAGCAGGCCAAACCAACGCACGCTGGCCGTCAGACGGTCTGCGCGAAGAAAGTACTCGTGGCCGAAGGAGGGATTTTCGTTAATGCTGACGCCTTCCACGTCCACACGGGGGAAGGGGAGGATATCCATGGAAAAACTACGCGCCTCGACGGGGCGTCCGAAGGATCTTTCGAGGTGGGCGAGAAGGTAAGTGCGCATGCGGCTGGTTCGGAGGAGGAACGGCAGTCCCAATTGCGCGAGGACGAGCAGGATTACGAGCACGCCGATCCATTTGCCGTAAGTGCGGAGGCGAGGCATGAGGTTGAAGTTTCTCAAAAGTGACGCGGAAAAAATAGGGCCATTGGTAATCGCAACCGTCAGTGGACGGTGTGGAGCATGCGGCTCCAGCGCGTGCGTGCGGGAAGGTGGGTGATGGTATCGAAAATGGCCAGGATGCGCTGGCCGAAGGAGGATTCGGAGTAATCGTTGCTGTTGGCGTCGACGGACCAGTAGATGAGGAAGGGGCGGCCCATGATGGCTTCACGGTCGACAAACCCCCAGTAGCGGCTGTCGGAGCTGTGGTCTCGGTTATCGCCCATGGCGAAATATTTTCCGGGAGGGACGACGAGTTCATCGCCCTGGATGTATTTTCGAATTTCGTGGGCCCACTCGATCTGCACGGGAGGGATGAAAAGCTGATTGCTGGGAGGAGGAAAAGTGTAATTCAACGGATCGTAGCCCGACGCAGGATCGTGGACCACGTAGGGTTCATCGAGGGCTTTGCCGTTGACGAAGACTTGCTGATCGACAACCTTCAGGTGATCTCCGGGCAGGCCGATGATGCGCTTCACGAAGTGCGGATGATCCTGATAGGGATATTTAAAGACGATGATGTCGCCGCGCTGGAGATCGCGGTAAGGCAGGAACTTTTCGTACCAACGGCCACGGCCGCCGAAGATGAATTTGTTGACAAGGAGATGATCGCCGACGAGAAGGGTCTTCTCCATGGAGGGAGAAGGAATCTTGAAGGCCTGGACGACGAAACTTGTGCCGAAGAGGGCGAGGATCACGGTGACGAGAAGGGATTCGAGATATTCGGAAAGGGTGGTGTAGTTTTCATGGGCCGACTCGGTTGGCTTGGGCGCGGCCACGGGCTCTGGCGCGACGGTCAACGAGTCGTGAACGAGCGATTCATCCGGCATTCGGTCCAACCTCTTCTCCCTGTTTTGCTTCGGTGCTTAGAAGTTTATCGAGCGCGCTGCGGGCGGCTTTCTGCTCCGCTTCTTTCTTGGTGGTGCCTTCCCCGCTGGACATCAATTCGCCTTTCACCCAGACTTCCACGCGAAATGTTTTCTGATGGTCCGGTCCGGTTTCGCCCGCGAGGCGATATTCGGCGGGTTGATCGCCCTTGGCCTGGAGGAATTCCTGCAGGGCGCTCTTTCGGTCGGATTCCGAAATGCGGTCGCCGTCTTCGAGCGCCTGCTCGAATACGGTGCGTTTGAGCAAATCTCTGGCCGGACCGAGGCCGCCGTCGAGATACATGGCGGCGACGATGGCTTCGAAGGCGTCGGCGAGCAGAGCCGGTTTGTCGCGCCCACCGGTTTTTTCCTCACCGCGGCCGAGGCGCAGATGGTCGCCAAGGTGCAATCCACGGGCGGCAATTTCGAGGGAGTGGGCATTCACAATGCGGGCGCGACTTTTCGAGAGCTGTCCTTCGGTCCATTCCGGATAATTCAGCAGCAGGTATTCGCTGGTGAGAAGCTCCAGCACGGCGTCGCCGAGGAATTCCAGGCGCTCGTTGTCCTGCACCACGGAAGCGGAGAACGCGATGTCTTCGCCGCGGGCGGTACGAAGGTCGGGAACGGCGGAACTGTGAGTCAGGGCGCGGTCCAGCAGAAGCGGGTCGCGAAACAGATACCCGAGTCGTTCCATCAACCGGTCATCATCACCGCGGGCCATGGTTTCCGTTCGTGCTCCGTGCCGCGGCACGGAGGAATTACTTGGGGGCGCTCAATTGAGTGGTGGCCATTTTCTTGGCTTCGTCGGCGCCGGATTTGCATGTGGCCTGCAGGCCGCCAGGAACGGCCGCGCACTTCGTGAACGCGTTAACCGCATCGTCGAAATGCGAGGTCTTTTCGTTGGAAATGGCGAGCAGGTAGAAATTCACGGGATCCGGAACAGGGTCCAGCTTGACGGCTTGTTCGAAATTTGGAATCGCTTCGGCAAACTTCGAGCGGCGGAAGGCGACTAATCCCAGGCCGCTGTAAGCGAGAGCGGAGGTCTGGTCTTTGGCCTTAAGAAAATCGGCGTCGGTCAGTTCAGCGGGCTTCACCAGGGTTGGCAAGACTTCCAGCGCCCGCTTGGAATACTGCTCGGCCTTTTCCAGGCGTTTCTGCGGGTCAGGTGTGTTGGCATTCATCACGCGAGGGAGAGTGGAGCCGACAATGGCGAGAGTCTGAGCGTCGCTGGGGTTCAGCGCGATTTCCTTGTCACCGACGGTTTCCATCTTGTCAACCTGACCCTGGCTGAGGTAGCCGCGAACGAGCAGGGCGTAAACTTCGGGGCGATAGCGGCTCTGCGGATACTTTTGCACAAAGTCTTCGCCTAGCTGGTCTTTCTTAGCCATATCGGTGATCGGGGCGGCGCGGAATGCTTGAATGGCGGCGTCTTCCTCGGCGTTCACCGGCGGCGGAGCGTTGTCCAGCGTGAGAGGAGTTACTTCCTGGGGCTTGTCCTGTTTTTTCTCGGGATTCAACGTGGGGGCGGGCTGTTGGGTGTATTGTGCGGAAATGCGCGTTCCAGAGAGGAGCATCCCTCCCACGAAAATCATCGTTGCCATTTGCACTGATTTTTTCATAACGCTTTCGTCCTCCGTTTTAGGGCGTGTTACGGACGCTCCGCGGATTTTCTGAGATTCAAGTCGCCCAATTCCTTCTGGGCAGCTTGCTGGGCCTTGGCTGGGGCACCCTGCACCGCGAGCGCTGCCTGATACTCTGATTTTGACTGCTCCAATTGACCTTCTTCGTCCAAAACTCTGGCTAGATAAACGTGCGACCAGGCCAGCACCATCGGGTCCTGGGTTGCGGCGTGTTCCCCGGTGGTGAGGCGGCCGAATAGTTCCTTGGCGCGCGGGCCGTTGTGATCCAGAAGCGCGACCAGCCCAAGCCCATACCACGCGCGAATCTGGTCGGGATATTTGGCTAGGACATTCTTGAACGCGGCTTCGGCGGCGCGGGGGTTGCGGTCGGCGATGAGGCGTTCGCCATCCGTAAGCTGCGCGATGGTGCCGGGATCATCCGGCACGGTGGTGGGAGTCAAGCGGCGTCTGCGATTGAGATCTTCGGTGCTGAGTTGCGCGGATTGCGTTGCGGGAGTCGCGGGTGCAAAGGTGAGCGAAGCTGCGCGGGCGACTTCGGCCTTCACGTCAATGTTGCGCACCATCTCGGGGAAGTAGTTGCGCATGGATGGTTCGTTTTTTTCGTAATCGCCGAGGCCCTTGAAAACCGGGCGCACCATCACGTAGCCATCGGCATCATTGGTATTGAGGGCCACTTCGCGTTCGCTCGGGGACATGTGCTTGATCCTCAACTCCACGGCGCGGACGGTGCACTCCGCAAACCAGGAAGGGAAGTCGTCGCGAAGGTCGGAGGAAAGTCTGGGCGCTTTGGCTGCGATTTCGTAGACGGGGCGTTTGACCGCGATGATGTGCGGATACATCAGCGGCAACGGGTCGAGAAGGAAATGGAGGAAGGCGTGGCGGACGACATCGGTGGGGATATCTTCACTCCCGCTCAGGATGATGGCGTAATGGTCCCCGAAATTGCGGACGTTGGTTATGCGGCCGACGAGCGGCTCGACGATGATCGAGAACGTGCGCAGCTGCCCTGGATTGGTAAGCTCGCGCAGGTAGGAGTTCGCTACCAGGACGATTTGTGAGATGGGGTCGTGGAGGCGCTCGATTTCCTGGTTGTAGATTGGCTGAACCTGGCGCCAGAGCTGGCCGATGTGCTGCTCGGTGTAGTAACTGGAAAGAATTTCGCTGAAGCCTTCGAGGGTCAGCATGTCGGGAGGAAGTTCGTCGCGGCGGAGTACGGGCTGAAAATTTGGCGCGGGGCCGGAGACGATACCGAACCAGACGTAACGCGAGAGCATCTCGGCGGTGTCGCGCGATTCGTGCAGGTGGTAGAACTGGCGGACCGCTTCCACGGCGGGGCCTTGCTGCTTGCGCAGGCGATCGCGCATTTGGGCGCGGAAGGTGGACCAGTTGTCGGTGCTGACGTCGCTCTCGAAGCCGGAGGCGTAGAGGGCGCACATGGTGGTGAACATGGCCTCGTTGCCGTCCACGGTGATGTTGGTGGCTGGGGCGATGTGGGGACGCTGGCGCGGGAGCGGCGCCTGGGCCTGCGCTGCTGCGGCCCAAAGGACGAGCGACAACAGTCCAATACTGACTTTTTCTAAATGCTTGAAGATCATCTGGTCTTGCCGCACACGGCAGTCTGCCAATCTAGCGGGAACGGTATGGCCGGCTCATGAGTCTTGGATGGCGGTATCCCCTGTGGATACGGACATACACGAATCGCGGTGTCGCAGCCTTTTGTCAATGTACAGGCGCTCCCCCCGGTAGTCAAGGATATGGGAAGTCCTTAACCTCCGGGAAAACCTACTATTATATTAAATGGATGAGAGAGGGTGCGGGATGCGTTGTCTGGTTGCCCGGTCAATCGCGCCCGCCGTCAGGTGGCCGGCAACTCGGAGGCTTGCGTAAGTATCAATCCTTTTGTTAGGAATGAGGGGAAGCCCCGCCAGGGAAGGAACGATTGATGAAGAGCAAGGCTAGTTTGGAAGCCTTCCTGGGTTCCGCGTTTTTTCTGTTCTTCCTTTCCCCTGCAACTCCTACTTTGGCTCAATCGATTGGCGACGAGAGTGCGACCAAACCACAGCAGCCTGCCAGTACAACCGAGGCAAAACCGGCGGCAACCACTGATGTCGGCAAGGTGATCCAGACGAAGAGTTTCACGCTGGCGGGAGAAAAAGTCTGGGTGGATACGGGAATCAGCCTGGAGCCTGGGCAGCGGATTGTGGTGACTTCAGAGGGTTCGTTGCGTTATGCGGATGCCAAGGCGGATAACGGGCCTGAAGGATTGACGCGGGGATTCAAGGATCTGATTCGCATCCTGCCTTACAACGGCGCGGGGCGAGGCGCGGTGATCGGAAGAATCGGGGACGCGGATATTGCGCAGGCATTTGTGATTGGCGCGAAGAAGGAAATTGTGGCGCCGGTCAGCGGGAAACTGGCGCTGGGAATCAACCAGTCGGAAGTGGATACGGGAACGGGTTCGTACAAGGTGAAGGTGGAGGTTTATGCAGCGGATTCTTCCACTCGGCGTGAGGTGGCCAAGGAGGTTTCGAGTATTCCCGGCGTGGACAACAGTTTGTTTGAGAAAATTCCGCGGCGCATTGGGGACAAGGATGGGAATGCCGGCGACATGGTGAATTTTCTGATTTTGGGCGACGAAGATCAGATGAAGAAGGTATTCACCACCGCTGGTTGGGTGAAGGTGGATTCGGATGTGACGGAGACGGTGCTGGCGGGGTTCATTGCGAGTATGTCGAAGGAATCCTATCTGACGATGCCCATGAGCCAGCTGTATTTGTTTGGGCGGCCGCAGGATTATGGTTGGGCACACGCCGAACCGATTACCGTGGTGGCTTCGCGGAATCACTTGCGGATCTGGAAGGCGCCTTTCACTGTGAACGGGCAGATGTTGTGGGTGGGCGCAGCGACACATGATATTGGATTCGAGAAGGACCGGCGGAATAATGGGTTGACGCACAAGATCGATCCCGACGTTGATCTGGAGCGGGATTACGTGCAGAAGACGCTTTCGAGCACGGGATTTGTCGCGGAAGTTACCCATTTCCTGCCGAAGAAGCCGATGCTGGAGGCGAAGACTGCGACGGGGGGATCTTTCCATTCCAACGGACAGGTGCTGGTGCTGAAGCTTTCGGAGGCCGCGAAAACCACGACCGCCAACAATAAGTGAAGCGATCTTTTTGAAAAGTGCGGCAGGCGGAGAGAAAGCCAAGAGCACAGGCAGGAGTGCCTGTGCCACATTGTTGGCCACCCCTGCAGCAGGCTGTCGAGGCCAGTTTCGCGTGTGAAATGTTGGCTAAGTGCGTTCGCGGAGGGATTTGCGTTGGAGGAGAGCGGTTTTGCCGTAGTGCTCGCCTTCGAGGATGCGGGTTTCTAGCCAGCCTTGGGGGCCGTCGGCGGAGAGCACGCGGACCGGTTTTTCCACTTCAATCAGAAGCAGTCGATTCTTGGTGATCATCATGGCGATGCCGACATCGTCACCGAGGGCGATTAGGCGCTGCCATTCGTCGCGGGAAATTGCGTCCACTGGTGCGAGGACGCACTCGATACCATCATCCGCAAAAACTGAAAATATTTTTCCTGCCAGGGCGGTGGTCCGTGGTGGATTCGCCGGAGGTTTTGCACCATTCGCTTCCAGGCGGCCGATGAAGCGGTAGCCTTTTTTCGGGAGCGTTTCGATCAAGCCTGGTTTTGCGGGATTATCGCCGAGGGCGTGGCGGAGTTTTTTGATCGCGGTGTTCAGGCCGTGTTCGAAGTCAACAAACGTGTCTGCCGGCCACAACTTCGATTTTAGTTCCTCACGACGGACTACCTCGCCGGGCTTTTCGAGCAATGCGCCGAGAAGTTGGAGCGGGAGCAGCTGAACTTTGATTTTTTTCCCGCGGCGGTATAGTTCTCCGGCGTGAAGATCTACCGAGAAGGGACCGAAGCGCAGCCGGTGGGTTTCGTCAGGCTTTGAGGAATTCGCCATATTTTCTTGATTCTTTGGACTATAGCAAAAAGCCGGGAACCTGCGGAAGGGAATTGGCGGAATGGGCAACTTTGCGTCGAGGAAGAGCCTAAGGAAAGAGCAAAACGCTTCTTGTAAGTATTTTTGACTCAAGGGATTAGATCGGTTCGGTAGTTCATGGAAGATGCACCTGTTGTTCACCCCGCGGGTATTGTTCTTTCGCGGACTCTGGCGCAAAGTGCGCACTGTCAATGGATGAGAGGACAGGTCGCTTGAGTCCAAAGATGAACGCGAAAACCAGAGGAGCTTCCATGTACGGGCCCAATCAACCCCGGTCTCGAACCCGCCCAGCGTCTGCAAGAACCGGAGGAACGGGAAAGAGAAGTTTGCAAAATGCGAAGACGTCAGACATACGTGCGTTCCTGGCTGAACTAAAGATGCTTCCGCACTGCCACCGCAAGCTTTTACGCAAATTATTGAAGCGACGAGCCGCAGCGCCGGCTCCGTGAAAGGTCTCCGTAGTACACCTCGCAGATCCCCACCAAACAAGGAAGACCTGACCCACCACCGAGGTTGGCGAGCAGTAGCGGCGCCAGCTTCGGGACCCTGAACCAGACGAAGCCCGGGCGTCAGCCCGGGCTTCGCTCGTTCCGGATCCAAGTAATTACGCGTTAACCGGCGTGGCTCTGGGAACTGGCTGTCTCGGAGTCGGCGGGGAGGGGGTAGAGGCGGAGGAAGTCGGGATCGTCGTGCAAGAGAGCGAGGTCGGGATCGCGGCGGGCCCAGACGGAATCCTTGAAACCAGCTTCCCAGGCTTTTTTGATGGTTTCGAGAGCTTCGCGCTTTCGCTTCAGGATGGCGTAGGTGCACGCGGCGTTATAGAGGATGGAGGCTTCGTTGGCGCGGAGGGTGATGGCCATGTTCAATTCCCGGATGGCGTCTTCGACGCGGCCGAGTTCCGCGTAGTCGGTGGCCATGAGGACGCGAGCGCGGGCGTCTTCGGGCACTTGCTTCAGATGATTTTCCAACGCGCCGATGCGCCGAAGCAGGAGATTCCGGTGGGCATCTTTTTTGCCGAGGGCGCCGAGCGAATTGGCGACCGGAACGTAGACGTTGTAATCCTCGCCGCTCACTTCGAGCGCGGTTTCCATCACGTCGATCACTTCCTGGTAACGGCCCGCGGAAAACAAGGCACGGCACAAGAGATAGTAAGCGCCTTCGCAGTCGCGCTTGCGCTCGATGGCTTTTTCGACCATGCGGACGGCTTCGTCGTGAAGCTCGGTAGCGTAGAGCACCCAGGCCTGGCTGACCATTACTTCCGGCAAATCCCAGCGCAAGGCCACGGCCTTTCCGGACGCGTTGCGGGCGCGCTCCACCCATATGGTGTCGCGGCTGTAATTGCAATAAAACATGGCGCAGGCATTGGCGCAGGCCGCGTAGGCCAGGGCAAAGCTTGGATCCATAGCCACGGCGTTTTCGAACATTTGCAACGCGAATTCCAGATCCTGGCGTGTCTGGCGGCGGGCATAGCGCTTGCCGCGGAGATAGAGATCGTATGCCTGAAGATTTTCGGTCGGCTTGGTGGCGAGGTCTTCGAGTTCCTGTTGAGAGAGCGTGATGCGCAGGGCCTCGGCGATTTTACGGGCGATTTCGTCCTGCACTTCGAAGACGTCTTTCATTTCGCGGTCGTAGCGTTCCGACCACAGAGGAAACTCGGTTTGCGTGTCCACCAATTGCGTGGTGATGCGCAGGCGGTTGCCGGCGCGGCGGAGCGTGCCGGTCAGGACAAACGCGGCTCTGAGCAAGTTTCCGACCTGGGA
>Ga0210406_10005554_pt1 | contig 13177 bp, 24 predicted proteins | sample IncBWC30MmetaG_FD_155454 | JGI IMG/M metagenome (GOLD analysis project Ga0210406, IMG submission 155454) | Forest soil microbial communities from Barre Woods Harvard Forest LTER site, Petersham, Massachusetts, United States - Inc-BW-C-30-M | ecosystem: Environmental > Terrestrial > Soil >... | reverse complement strand
ACGGCCGTCCTTCCAGTAACCCCGGGGATAGGACATTTTTATCCGTGAGAAATAGGACATCTCTATATATGGTCTACACGGAGGCTTCGCATAATGTATATTATTGGCCGCGCCAAATGTCTCATCAGCGTGCGCCAAATTCAAAGAAAACAAGCCAAAAACAAGGCTTAAAATCACTGCCGGAAGCATCACCGGAGTGGCAAACGTGTCGGCAATTTGTCGCCACGTGCCCGAACTCTCCGTGTCCTTGGCTTTCTCCAATCGGGTGCACGCGAGCACATAGGCGCGCTGCAAACCTAGGATGTCGGCGACCTTGATGGCGTGCGCATCGTTCATGCACCCACCGGTGCGCCACCGGATCACGGTGACTTGGGTCACGCCCAAATGTTTGACCAGCGCGTACTCGGAGCGAAGGGAAAACTTCGCCTTGATCGCGTCTAAAAACTCCGTCGTGGTGCGAGGCTGCATGGGGAAACTCCTAAAGGTCTAGTCCACCGTCCGGACGCCATTCTACCAAAAGGTTGCCGCCGCAAACAAATATTCCGAATATGTAATATACGGCATTGTTATATACCCAACAGGTGTGTACGGTTCGGGGCGTGGTCGCAGCACCCAACGATCGAACTCGCCTAGTCCGCGAACGACACCGTCAGGCTGCAACCACGGGCGCTGCGACCACATCGCAGAGTTTGCAGACTCGGAGACTAGACCCGTGAACCATTTCAACTTTGGCTTTCATCACTTCGGCCACGGCCCTGGCGGCAGCTTCCTGCTGATGGTGATCCTCGCTATCGCGCTCGTCGCGATCGTCAAAAACGAGGGGAGCAAATCATGAGGTCCGTAAAGGTTTTGTTGACCGTCGAACAGGCGCGCGCGCTGCAATGGTTTTCGCGGCATCTGTCGTTCGAGGATGCCTTTCAAAGCACGCCGCCGCATCTGTCGAAAGATCAGCGCACCGAAAGGGCCTATGGAATCGTGCACGCCGCAACGGCGCTGCAAACCGCGGTAGAGGACGCGGGGTGTTTCGGCGATAGCTGGATGTACCAATCATGAAAACCTCGCTTCGTCCCGCGTGGCTCGAAATCATTCCGGGCGTGCTGATGGCGGTCGTGCTGCTGGCGACCGCGTGCATGTCGGGCTGCGCGACCTTGCCGGAAAATCAGGAACTCGCCTGGCAAGCGCTCAACGTTGTGGACGCGGGGCAGACCGCGACCATCGCGCGCAATCCTGATGATTTCATGGAAGTGGACCCGATCGCGCGGCGCGTGCTTGGGAGCCACCCTCAAGAAAAAAGCGTTTACCTGTTCATGGCGGCAACGGCCGTGGCGCACTTCGGCGTGTCCGAAGCGCTCTCATCGCTCGATGAGCATCACCCAGGCCGCGGTTGGGATGTGTGCTTGAACCTGTGGGAGTCAGCATCGCTCGGCGTGAAAGGCTTCTACATCGTCAAAAACGAAAAGTACGGGATTCGGCCGTGGGCCAGCGATCGGCAGTAAATTGCGTGTCCTCGACCTCTTCAGCGGCATTGGTGGATTCAGTCTCGGGCTCGAGCGGGCAGGGATGCGAACCGTTGCATTCTGCGAAATCGAGCCATACTGTCGCGCCGTCCTTGCCAAGCACTGGCCACACGTCCCTTGCTATACCGACGTGGCTACTCTCACCGCAGATCAGCTTTCCATGGATGGAATATTCCCTGATGTTATCTGCGGCGGATTCCCCTGCCAAGACGTTTCCTTCGCCGGTGGGGGCGCTGGATTGTCCGGATCTCGATCCGGTCTCTGGTTCGATTTCGCAAGGATCATCGAAGAAACCCGGCCGCGCTACGCGATCATCGAAAATGTCAGCGCCCTTCGCTCTCGGGGATTGGATCAAGTGCTCGGGTCGCTTGCTGCGATCGGGTATGACGCGGAATGGCACTGTATACCAGCTTCCGCCGTTGGTGCTCCTCACCAAAGGGACCGAATCTGGATTGTTGCCTACCCTAACGGCGACCGCGAACCTACTCTCTCCCTCAATGCAGAAACACCCGGCGCATCGTCGCCTGGCAACGCTCACAAAGCGGGATTCGAGAACGTTGAAGGGCGGCCGGGATCGGCCCAACAAAACCGGGGGGCCATCCTTACTCCAGCAATTTTTAACCGCGGGGAACGACACTGGCTATCTGAATCCCCGGTGGTGCGAGTGGTTCATGGGGTATCCCGAGACGTGGACGCAGTTGGCTCCCTCGGAAATTCCGTCGTCCCGCAAATCCCGCAAATAATCGGCGAAGCAATAATGGGAGTAAGAACATGAATTTATCAATGGAAGGGGCAGAGGAAATCGTGCTGGAAACCAAGCCGCGCCGGCCGCGCAAACCGCGCAAGAAAAAGGCGCAGCTCATCGAGGAAGCGTATCAGCGCGGTCTCGATGAAAACACATCAGGCATTGCCGCCATCGTCGTGGGCGCTTTCTCCGGTGTCTTCGTCACGCTGCTCGGCGTGTTCGTCTGGCACGTCCTGCACCATTGAGCGGTCCTGGTTTTATCGCTGTCGAGCCGCCGCGCAAGTGCGAACTGTGCGGCCAAGAAGCCGAGTGTCGGCCTTATGGGCCAAACGGTGAGCAGGTTTGCTTTCCATGCGGCATGAAAGATGAGGCAGCGGCAAAGCGCCAAATGCGCAGGTACGTGTTCGGCGAGTCGATCAATTGATTTACTGCGAGCCAAACCGGCGCGTTCTCGTCGGCGGGCACTTCAATTCGAGCGAGCTAACGCCGCTCGATGACGTGTACGCGCCCGAACTCGCAGACTTGCCGGGAGGCATCCAGCGCAGCCTACGTGCGCAGTTTTGGTCAGCGCTCGGCGATGCGAGTCACGATAAAAAAACCGCAGCGGCAAGGCAGCTTGCCGCGTCAGTCGGTGAGTTGATCGAGTCGAATCTTGATTTTGCATTCGACCCGGAAGCGATCGAGCAAAAGGCGCGCAACTGCGCGCGGGTGTGTTTCTACATCACCGAAGTGGAAGCCATGGAGGAATTCTGTGCAGCTAGAGGAATTGATCCGCCGAAGAAAACTGCTTCATCTACTCGACGTGGACGCCTCTTGCGCGCTCGCGATCCTCGATTCTGGCGTCGTAGCCTGGATAAATTATTTGGTCGTCGCGCGGAAAATGCCCTACGACGAGCAGGCAGCATCCATCGAGGAAATCAACTGTATGCATCTGATCTTGCGTGTGCTCAGCGACGATGGAAGCAGGCAATCCTTGATCGATGGGTTAAGGAACGAATTGTCACGAGCGACCACGGAATACAGCTCAACTTATGGGAAGTTCGTGCCCGCTCGCAAGCCAACCCGGCGCTAAGACGCGCCGAGCTGATGACGCGATTGCGTGGCTTCGAAGAGGTTGCGACCGCGGCCGGCCACGTTGCCGATTTCTACACGCTCACTTGTCCCTCTGCCTACCACCGCACGCACGCGCACGGCGCACCGAATGAACTTTATGAGGGGCACTCGGTGCGGGACGGTCAAGGGTGGCTATCGAAAATGTGGGCGCGGGCGCGCTCGAAACTCAAACGCCTCAAGGTGCTGATCTATGGATTCCGCATTGCCGAACCCCACCACGATGGAACTGTGCATTGGCACATGGTGTTGTTTTGCCCATCGCATCATCGAGAGTCCGTGCGCTCAGTGCTGCGCGGATATTGGCTGTCCGAAAATCAGTTCGAGAGGGGCGCTCAACAGCATCGACTTAACGTCAAGGACATCGATTCACACAAGGGAACCGCGGCCGGCTACCTTGCAAAATACGTCGCGAAAAACATCGACGGGTTCGAAGTAGGGGTAGACCATGAAAGCGAAATTACGAGTGATAGAGATGCAGGCGAGCGGAGCGATGCAAAGCAAACGTGCGATAGAGTCACTGCGTGGGCTACTCGCCACGGAATCCGCCAGTTCCAACAAATCGGCGGACCTTCGGTCACTGTGTGGCGTGAACTCCGTCGAATACGCGCAGCGTGTCCTGTGGAGAGAATTGAAAGTGCTCGCGTGCATGCAGATGCGGGCGATTTCGCTGCATTCATTGGCGCACTCGGCGGAATCGAAAGCGGTAGGGATGGCGCTGTTGCGCTGTGGACCGAAATCACGGGCGAAATTAATAGCTACGATGAAATGCGCGGGCCGCAAATCGTCGGCGTCCGCTCGTATCCATCCGGAAAAGTAGAAGTCATTCCGTTTATCAAAACGCGCCTCTCAAGCTGGCGCATCGAAAAAAAAGGATTAACCCAAGGGGCAGTCTCAGTTTTGAAGGCAACGATTGATCACGTTGCTACTGAGGAAACCGGCGCGGACCGGCCTGCTGCTCCGTCTTTTTCTTCCCTTGGACCCGTGACAATAACTGTACGCGGTGCGCCCGATCATGGCGCGCCGTCCCTTTGGTCAAATCCGAACGAAACGAGTATGTATGGACCCCTCCACTAAGATGATTGGTCAGGTTTTTCGCGACGCACTGGCGCGGAAGATAGAAACACTCCCGCTTTTCCTTCGTCCGCAGCTCGCGCCGGTCCTCGGCTTGCTGAACGATTGGGTGGCAACTACGGAGGACCGTCTCGCGCTCATCGAGGGGCAGGTACGCGGCATCAACAAAATGCCGTCGCCCGAAGTGCTAGAAAGTATTTGCGCGCCGTTAGCTCTAAGTTCGACATGTACCGCGCCGGTTTGCACGTGGCCCGTTTGCGGGTGCGGCTCGATGCCGGTCGTAGAGGCGCGCGGCACTGAGTATTGTCAGAAATCCGCGATAGAGGCGAAGCGAATCGAGGCGATGCGTGCAAGGGTCGATAACTGCGGGGAGTGCGATGAGGCAACCTAAAAACGAAAAGATCGGCGAGGTCGAGTGCCCGCAGAAAGGATGCACGGCCAAAGCCGCGGTGTTCCGGTTCCGGCAACGCACCGCAGGGCGCAGCCAGTTTGCCGGGAAACTTTATTGCGATTGCCCGGCCCACGGCCGGTACGGTGCGGACGGTAAGCAGGCCGCGCAGGAATACATTTTGGAGAATGCAACGATATGGGGAAGCGAAAAAAAGGAGCCGGCAAACCCGGCACCAGTCCCGGCCGAGCCGGCGCACGCGGCAGCGAAACCGGCCGCACCAATCCCGGCGCGGGACCCGGCACCGATGCCGAGTACGCCATTGCCGTCAGTCAAGCCAGTCACGCCAACGGACCCGGCACCGACCCGGCCGAACCCGTGGAAAACCCTCCTAGGATAGTCATGGAAACCAGCACCCTCGAAGCCGAAGCCAATCAAGCAATCGCAGCCGCGCCGCAGCTTGATCCCGCGTTACCTCCCGTGCAAGCCGGCCCATCGATAGATCAAATGGGAGCCGGGTATGCCGCACTCGCCGAAGCCGTGTTGGGCGGAACATTCGAGGTCATTGCGCCGGCCTGGGCCGTGACGGACCCGGAGAAAAGCAAACTCGCAAAGGCGCTCGGTACCGCGGTCGCGTTGTGGTTCCCAGGCGAGATACCGGAAAAGTGGGTAGCGCTGATCGTGGTCGCAGGTGCCGGGTTTGAAATCGTTGCAGCACGGCGCGACCCGGCAACGGGCAAGCTCGCGCCGCGATTCCATGAAAAGAAAAAAGACCCGGTACCCGATGGCGCGCAGTGACGGTCAAATATTCCTAGTCACCGGTAGCACGGGATCGGGGAAAACCACATGGGCACTTCGCGAGGCGGGCGGCGGCGATTTGCTCGTGTGGGATTCAAAGTTGGAGTGGCACAAAAAAACGAATTGCACGCCGCTGCAGTCTCTCGACATGTTGCACATGGTCATTGTCCGTGACGTGAGGGAGCCGGCGCAGTTCCGCTATGCCTACGTCGGCGTGCACTCGCGCGCTCACTTCGAAATCTTTTGCCGCCTGGCGTGGGTGTGGCTGCGCGCGAAGAAAGGCCGCACCCTCGTAGTTGAGGAACTATCGGACGTGACGCACCCCGGCAAAGCGCCAGATGCATGGGGGGAAATCCTGCGCAAAAGCCGCGACCAAAAAGCGCGCATCTTCGCACTCACGCAGCGGCCATCCGAGTCAGACAAGACAGTTGCCGGAAACGCAGCCGTGATCCATTCGGGCTTTCAGACCTTCCCGCGTGACCGGAAAACGATCGCAGAATACCTCGATGTGCCGGTCGCGCAGGTGCTCGCCTTGAAGCAATTCGAGTGGATCGAGCGCGACACGCGGGCGCGAAAATTGCGCACTGGGCACACTTAAACCAACGAATCTAGTGCGATGGGGCCGGGTTGGGCCGGGTCCCTCTTCCCGTGTGTACACGGGTGGGTCTAGCTTTGCGCCGTAGTTTCATCCCTCATAGAACCCGGAGCAAATGCAATGAAAGGCTATCTCGTTACCGCACTTGTCGCTGTCGTCGCCGTCGCTGTTGTGATGCGCGTTGCTGCGATCCGTGGCCCGCTGTTCGGCATCTAAGCGAACGCGGCAACAAACCCAAATCAGGAACCAGCGACCATGCAATTTATTCGACACGGCGAACCCTTCCAAAACGTGGTCGCCAGTTCTCGCGCGGTGGTGTCCAGCAAACTAGTGCTGGGCAATGTCATCGAGCGGTTTTATCTGGAACTCGGCGGCGGAAATTCCATCGCCAACATCAATGCGCTGCGCGTGCGCTTGAACGGCAAAGTCACTTTTGGTGACATCTCGGGCACCAACCTGAGCAACATCCAGAAGTACATTACGCTCAACGGCACCGCGGGTTTTCTCACGGTGGACTTCACTGAACCCACAAGCCGATCGATTCACGGGCAACTGCTCGGCGCGATCGTGACGAACGCCGCGGGCGTGACGGACTTCACCGTCGAAACCGATTTGGCCGCGGGCGTCGCGCCGACACAAGATTGGCATGTGCACTTGCGCTCGCCTCTCGCATTGTCGCCGGCCGCGGGCTTTGATCCGAAAACGCTGCCCATCATCCGCGCGCTGATCCCGACCACCATACCGGTGACGGCAGTGGGTGAAATACAGGCCGATGTGAACTACGGCTCGGGCGGCAATTCGCTCATCAAGAGAATGATTATCGTGTCAACGTCGCTGACCAGTCTGCGCATCAAGCGCGATGCGCTGGATATTTTTGAAGTGGTCTCGCCAGCGATCAATACGTACATCGAGCTGGACTATGGCCGCGTCGCTCAGCCCAATCAGTACATCTGGGACCCGCTCATGGATGGCGATCAGTCTGACGCATATCCGACCCGGCGACCCGATGGCACTCCGTCCAATTATCAGTTCTTGTTTACTGCGGGCAGCATTGCGCCGCATCAGGTGTTCATGGACGTGTACTCAACGCTCGGCAGTCTGTAATCGAATCGCCGGCTTCGGCCGGCGAATTCTCAAGGGGCAACGATGGACGGTTACGGCAACGACACCACGGCGCAGGACAACAGCACCGCGGGCGCAATTGCGCAAATTTTCTCGACCGGGGTCACGGCATACGTTGACAGCCAGGCGATTCAGCGCGGTTACCAGATCAACAACCCGCAGTATTTCCAGTCCGGATATCCGGCAGGGCAGGGCGTGGGCTACGCGCCAACCTCGGCAGGTTCGGGCGTGTCTGCCTCGCTGTCAGGATCATCGAATGGGCTGCTGTATCTGTTGATTGGCGGCGCGGTGCTGTTCTTCCTGCTGAAAAAATAAGGGCGCTCAAATGGCGGCCGACTATTATTCCAGTCTTGCGGATTACTTCAGTAATTCTCAAGGCACTCGCTCACAGGGCAAGTCTGGTGGTGCCAGCGGCTCGGCGCAGCAGTACGCGCCACCGCAGCAGATCAGCAGCGGCGGGCAAGCCGGTGGCGGCTCTGACAACACGCAAGGCGGCAATGCGCAGTCCGGTTCCAATTCTTGGATCTCGGGCGCGGTCTCGCAGACGCAAAGCGATAAGTCGCAATTCACCACGCCATTCTCTCAACAGTTCGGTGGCATCACCAACAATCAGATCATCGATTCCGCGGGTGCTACGGGCGCAACCACGACATCACCGATTGCGCCGATCACGTCAGACCCGTCGGCCACGGGCGGCGGGTTGGGCGGTGCGCTTGGGGTCAATCCAATCACGCTGGTACTCGCGATCTTCGCGGGTCTCGCATTGCTGTTTTACGTAAAGAGGTAACGCCATGGCGATTCGTCCAAGCCGATTTCATCCGCGCATCACCGGTCCCGCGAAAGCGGCGCAAGTGATCCCGGTTCACTCGGCGCACACGGCCAGCATGATCGCTCAAGCCTCGCGCGTTCCGCGGCTGCAAAATCTGCACGTCACGCCGCGCGGCGCGGTCGGTCGGGGCAAGCGATAAGCCCATGGGTTTTTTCTCCGACCTGTTGGGTTCCTCCAATCACTCGCAGACTACAACGTCTACGAGCAACGTCACCAATACTCAATTGGCAGGCGGGAACATCGGCGGGCCTGCGACCTATGGCACGGGCAACACGGTGTACTCGGTCGCGACAGATCAAGGCACCGTCCAGGCGGCGACCGATATCAGCGGCGCAGCTCTGGAGCTGGGTGCCACTGAAGCGACCACGGGCGCTGCGGTAGCCATCGCAGGATTGGCGCACGCCTCGGACGCGTATACCTCGAGCCTGGCGCTTGTCGGGGACGTGACATCGAATGCGCTCAACAACAACGCGGCCGTTTCGCAAAGCGCGATCGCGAACGCGGGCGGTGCAATCGATTCGGTGGGGAACTTCGCCGGCAAGGCACTCGATTCTGTCTCGCGCTTCTCATCGAGCGCGCTTGATTCGAATACTTACATCGCGGGCAAGTCGCTCGACAGTCAGGCCGCGGCGTTCTCATCCACTCTATCAACCTTGCAGAATTCGCAGTCAGAGGCGCTGTCGACCGTGCAGAACGGATTTACCGGCGCGCTCGACCAAGTGAATTCACTCGCGCAGCAAGTGAGCCAATCGGCGACGCAAACCACGGATGACACCGTGCAAAAAATCGTCCTGTACATCGCGCTTGCCGCGGGGATTTTCTTTCTCTCAAAGGCCAAGGGGTAACGCGTGTCGAGTGAAGTCCTACAGTACACTCTGACTCCGGGCCAAACGGCCGTTGCCGGTCGCGGCCGCATTTTCAATTTACTGGCCGCTCCCGGTGGCCCGATTTCGGTAACCGCGGACACGCGCAGCCAAGCGGGCGGGCAATCACCGCAGCGCATCTTTACCAACATCCCGCCTGGATCGAAATTCACGGCCAAAGCCGGCGAGGAATGGACGTACCTGCGCATTACGTCCGCGGTCGCGCAAGTCATCACGATTTTTATCGGTGATGAGGACATGTCATTTAACAACGCGGTGACCATCACGGGCACCGCGGTGGTGTCGGTAAATCCTTCCGTGTCGATCACGCCCACGGTTGCGCCCACGGTGGTGGCGACCGGCGCGGCTGCAACTGTTGCGGGAAATCCTGCGCGCCGTCGAATCACTATATGCCCGCTGATTGCAAATACCGGCGTGCTGTATGCGCAGAGTGTTGGCTCAGGCATAGCGCAGGGCGGCATTCCGCTGCAACCCGGAACGTTCGTGGAATTCGACACGATATCAGCCATCGATGTGCGCAACGACACGGGCGCGAATCAGTCATTTTCCGTATTCGAGGAAAGCTGATGAACCGCTTAAAGTGGCTGTTGCCGCTCGTCGCTTTCTTCCCGCTGCTCATGGCGCCGAGTGGCGGCTATCCGGTCAACCCAACATTTCAGTCGGTCGCGGTCAAAGGCGCGGTCACAGTCACTTTGCCGCCGTCAACGCAGGCCAATATTCTGGCGTTTTCGAATACGAACGGGGCGGGCACCATCGACGTTGGCCCTACGGGTCTGGTGGAGCTGGGAACCAGCACGGCGACCAATCTAAGTTTTTACACCAATAACGCAACGCGCGGCCAAGTAACAGCGGCGGGCGGTTTAATTTTTCCTGTAACGGTTACCGGAGGCGATTGCGGCTCTGGCTGCGCTAATTTTCAAAGCCTCAAAGTCAACGGCGTTCCATCATTTGCGCCGATTGCCGCAACCCTCGCGTCTGACTCAACAAAAACCAGCACCACGGCGCAGGCGCTGGACGCAACATTGCAATTCACGTTGCCGGCAGGAACCTACCTTGTCGAATTCAACGGCGCTATTTCTCAAGCGGGCATAGCCGCGGGCGCGGGCGGCTTTGCCGCATGTCTGCAAGCCGCGGGCTCGATCCCTGTGCTCTCGGCAGGCTCGTATTCATTCGCGCTCTATGTGACCAACGTCGCATTTAGTACGCAGTGGTTCGGCCAGCAAACGATTACATCGACGTGCACGGGCGGAAGCCAAGTTATTTTTTCCTCGCAAACCACGGGCGGGACGGCATTCGATCAGGTGGTGTTTAGAGGCATGTTGACCACGACGACATCGGGCGTGTTCGGGCTTTCTTGGGCGCAGTCCTTGAGTAATGCCACCGCTACTACGATTAAGCAGGGCTCGACCTTGATCGCAAATCGGGTTCTTTGATGTGCCCAAGCCAATTTATATTTTCGGGTTGCTCGGCGCGGTGGCGCTTTTCCTGTTCGCAAAGTACACCAGCGCAGGACAGTCGGCCGTCGCGACCGTCACTGATGCTGTGGGGAATCTCTTGACCCCGCGCGGCATTCGCAACAACAACCCTGGCAATCTGCTGCGCAATAGCATCGCCTGGCAAGGGTTGCTGCCGCAGCCTCAAGTCGAAGCCTTGGGGCTCACCTGGGACCCAACATTCTGTCAGTTCGATACGCCAGCCAATGGAATACGTGCCATCGGCCATGTGCTTCTCTCGTACCAGGCGCGCGGACTTTCCACCGTCGATGAAATCATCCGCACGTATAGCGCCACCGACCAGGATGCGTATGTGGCGAACGTGACCACGGCGCTGGGGCTCGATCCCACCAATGGCGGGCAGTTCGTGCAAATCGATGTGGGGTCAAATTTGCCGGCGCTTGGCACCGCGATTATTCAGCAAGAAAACGGCCAGCAGCCTTACGCGCTCACTGACATTGCAAATTGGGTGTACACATGAAAACTGGAACCGTCGTTGCCTTGGTCGCCGCCGCAGCGGTCGGCCTGTATCTGCTCATGAAGCGCAACGCGGTCGCGCAGCAGCAGCTATCGCTTGGCTCGGTCGGCAACGCCGCGCACTCGCGCGACATCACTGCGGGCGGAATTGCCTCCGTGTTGGGATCCGCCATTCCATCGCTTTCCAAATGGTTCGGCGGGACATCTCCATCGCCGGCCAGCGTCCCATTGGACCCGAACACGCCATGGAATGGCAATGCCACCTGGTCAAACCCGGTGCAATCGAGTCCCGCGGTGCTGCCGTACTCGTACAAGCAGCAGAACATTGACACTCCGGGGTTGCTCGGCACCAATGATCTATTCACGCCATCGACCGGTTCAACCGGCGCGTACTCGGATTCGAACACCAACAACGGCACCGATTTCTCAAACGTCGATTATGGCCTGGGGGGTTAAATGGATTGGGGCCACATCGTTGAAACTGTGGTCAGCACTCTGTTTGTGGCGGGCGCGGCGTATGGCGGCATCCGCGCCAAGCTCGCCGCGCTCCATGATCGGCTCGACCGCTGCGAAGAAGATATACGCCTCATTACCTACCGAAAAGGAAATTGAAATGTCACTGCTTCACCGTTCTTTGTTGGCTCGAATCATGGCGGGCATGGAGCCTGTAGTTGAGGGCGCAGTAGCGGCGCTCGTGCCCGGTGGCGCGGCATTGGTCCCGCTCATCAAAGCCGGCGAAACCGCTTTGGAAGGCGTCGCCGATAGCGTCAGTGGTACCGCGGCCAGTGGGCCTGTGACGGCCGCCGCTCCCGCCGCGCCAGTTCCCGCGGCACCGACCGCGCCGGCCGCCCCTGCGCCTGGCAGTGCGCAAGAATTGGCGCTTGCGCTCGCGGCCGTGCTGCAAAAGTATTTGCCGCAATGACGCAGTGGTGGGTGGTTGAAACCGAGTTGGGCGCGACCGCGTGCCCGAGTCGCACCCTCGCGCACCAGGCGGCCGAAGTCTGCCACGGTGCGCCGAATCGTTTGCGCGTGGGGCGGATCAGGATCGCGCGGCCGAATCTCGCGACGGACGCGATCGCGATCAAGCAAGCGCAGGAGGAAATCAATCAGGTGAGCATGGATCAGCTCAACCGCTCGGGCGCGCTGACCGCACCACAAGGCACTTTCCGCGCACGCCGCGACACGGGCGGGCGGGTGATATCAATTGCGAGGCGAGCCGCGTGAGCCGCAAAACTTGGATCTACATCGGCGTTGCAGTAGTGCTTCTGTACTTGCTGTCCAGAAAGGGCGCGCCAAACGGCGGGCCAAACGCTGACATGGGTGGCCCGAATTTCGGTGCGCTCGATCCGAGTACCTGGTGAGCAATGCCGCCAAAATCTTGAGCGGTCCCGCGGGCTACGCGGTGCCTCTCATTGTTGGCGGCATTCTGATTTACATCGTGTACCGGGCATTGAAGGGTCCGGCGCAGGCCGCCTACACGGGCGCGCAAAGCTTCGATCAAAATATCGGCCTGGGTCCGTTTGATGCCTGGGTTAGTAGCTGGTTTCAACCACGTGATCCGGGAACGCCATGAGCCGCAAAAAGAAACGCACGCCGCCGCGCCGTAAAAACGGCCGCTTCCGCAAGCGCAAATAAAGTTTAGTCGTCGGCCGACGATAAAATATTGTCAAATAGGTGCGGGTCCGCACGTTGCGGTCGACCGCGGTCCATTTCCTGGCAGCGCTGCCGGTGGTACGCGGACGCGCGCACCATGCCCGGCGTGAAGCGATCCCCCTCCGGGCTGATCAGCTCATCCCCGCGCACGCTCCAACCTGTCCAATCGCCTGAGATTGCGCCCAAGTCATGTTCAAACAGTGCCCGGATGGCGATGACGGCCGTGGGCGGCACGTTCCCTGTCCTTTTCCATCGGCGCGCGGTGTCGGGGTGCACGCCGCATTTGGCGGCAATGGTCTCGACCGGCACCCCATAAAGCGGTGATTCAGTAAGCATGGTGCAGTGCCCGCACTTTGCCGGACAAAGCTAGGCGCAAAGCGTGCGCGGGGTAACAGTTCGCCGTAGGCCGCCGCGGCGTGGACAATATTGGTGCATCCGTCGCTTTTGGGACATACGTCGCAAACGGAACTTCGCATAATGTATATTATGTTA
>Ga0210406_10005551_pt1 | contig 13182 bp, 12 predicted proteins | sample IncBWC30MmetaG_FD_155454 | JGI IMG/M metagenome (GOLD analysis project Ga0210406, IMG submission 155454) | Forest soil microbial communities from Barre Woods Harvard Forest LTER site, Petersham, Massachusetts, United States - Inc-BW-C-30-M | ecosystem: Environmental > Terrestrial > Soil >... | reverse complement strand
AATGTCAAACTCGACCCGTTCGGAAGCCTTCTCGCACCCGCGCACTTTTCCCGCCATATTTGTCGGAGGTCTAGTCGTCGGCGTATTAGATCTCATCTACGCGATCGTGGTGTACAGTCCTCACCAACCGATTCTAATTCCGCAGACCATCGCCAGCGGCGTCCTCGGCCCAACCTCGTATGACGGAGGCATGCAAACCGTTGTCCTCGGCACTATGCTTCACTTCGTCATCGCACTCGGGGCCGCCACGGTTTATTACCTGGCCAGCCGCAAACTTCCGTTCCTGCTCACCCGCGCCGTTCTCTGCGGCCTGGCGTACGGCGCCCTGGTTTACTTTTTCATGCACATCGTCGTGCTGCCACTTTCCGCTACGCCAAAGGGCGACATGCCGCTCATGTATAAAGTCGCCGAGTTCGTCGAGCACTGGTTCTGCGTGGGCCTCCCCATCTCGCTTTCCGTGCGCCACTATTCTCGCTAAGGTTTTCGCCTTTCAACTCGCTAGTTGCGCGCTTCTATGGCGTGCATTAATGTGTTCGCGGATCGGTCGCCGAGGAAATATGGCAGATTTTTAGTTGAGGGAGTTTCAAATGAAGACGCTAGCAATTTGCTGTGGGGCATTTACATTTATGCTCGCTGCGACCACTGTAGCCGCGCAAGTCACCACCTCGCAGTACGACAACTTGCGCACCGGCGCCACCTTAAATGAGAAAACCCTAACTCCGCAAAACGTAAACGCAAAGCAATTCGGCAAGCTCGGCGCCTTCCAAGTCGATGGTGCCGTCTACGCGCAACCGTTGTTCATTCCAGCACTCGAAATCCCCGGCAAGGGGCGTCATGACGTCCTCTTCATCGCCACCGAACACGACAGCGTTTATGCCTTCGATGCCGACCGTCCCGGCGACGCGCCTTTGTGGCAAGTCCATTTCGCCGACGCTAAGCGCGGCATCACGCCAGTTCCTTCTCGCGACGTTGAGTGCCCATTCATCCGGCCGGAAGTCGGCATCACTTCCACGCCCGTGATAGACCTGAAAACCGGCACTCTGTATGTACTCGCCCGCGCGATGATCGGCCATTCGCTTGGCAAGAATGAATATTTTCAGCATCTCCACGCGCTGGCGATCACTACCGGAGCGGAAAAGTTCGGAGGCCCCAAATCCATTTCCGCCACCGTGCCGGGCAAAGGCGCCGGCGCAACGAACGGCCAAGTATCTTTCGACGCGCTGCGGCAAAATCCGCGCGCCTCGCTGCTCCTCGCAAACGATACTTTGTATCTTACCTGGGGTTCGTCATGTGATGTGGACCCCTATCACGGCTGGGTCATGGCCTACGATCCGAAGACGCTCGCGCAAAAAGCCGTATTGAACGTTACGCCCGACGGAACCGAAGGTGGCATCTGGATGAGTGATACTGCTCCGGCCGCTGACGCAAACGGCTATGTCTACGTCCCTACAGGCAACGGAACTTTCGACGCATCCTCGGGTGGCCGAGACTATGGCGACACAATCCTCAAACTGTCGGTCGAAGGCTCCGCGCTTGTAATCCGTGATTACTTCACCCCACACGATCAGCAGCGCTTGAGCGATGCTGATGACGACCTGGGATCCAGTGGTCCCCTGCTCCTGCCGGACTGGCCGGGTCCTAATCCTCACCTCGTGCTGCAACCGTCCAAAGGCGGCGCCATTTATTTAATCGATCGTGATCGCATGGGCAAATATCAGAGCGACCGCGATGCCGTGGTGCAGAAAATTTCCATGGAGGGCGGCGGTTATGGTGCGATGGCTTACTGGAACAAGCACTTGTTTTTTGCATGCAGCGACGATCATCTGCGCGATTACGTTTTAGAGAACGGCGAATTGAAATTGAGCGCCGCCTCCAACGTAAAATTCGAGAATCCCGGAGCAACACCTTCGGTTTCCGCAAACGGCACGAAGGATGCGATCGTGTGGGTCATCGCCACCAAGACCTGGAACGGCGCGGATCAGCCAGCCGTGCTCTACGCATTCGACGCAAGCAAAATCGATCAGCCGCTCTACACTTCCGAACAGAGCGGCCAACGCGATCGCGCCGCGGCGGCTACCCGTTTCGTCGTACCCATGGTCGCCAACGGCCGCGTCTACTTCAGCACAAGAGGCGAGGTCGAAGCCTACGGCCTCCTAAAATAGCCCGCACCCACAAACTGGCGAGGAACGAACGGAAACCGGAAATCTAAATCTGCAACCGGCTTCGGTAAAGGGTCCATTGCTGGGCACTAGGATCGGCGGCAGTCTCTTCGCCCTAACGGCGCAGGCACGTCAAGATAATGTGGATTGATCTCTTACCACCTTCGCAGTACTTTCTGTCCGTCGAGCAATCCGCAAAACTGAGGTGCCTGCTTGCCGGTCTCTGCCGCTGATGCGATAAATCCCGCCTTCCGCCACGCCAAGGAGCAACTCCTAGGACCATTCCGCTTCGGCCAATGGTGGCGCCTCGCTCTGGTCGGCCTTCTGGCGGGTGAGTTAGGCTCCAGCCCAAGCTGCAACGTCAATTATCCATTGAATAGTCAGCATCGCGGATCGCAACAAGCTTTCCTGGCAGGAAATTGGCCTGCGCAACTTACAAATCACCCGGCATTGCTGGCCGGAATCGTGGCTGCTGTGATTGCGATCTCGCTGGTGTTGTTGGTGCTCTTTACCTACATCAATAGCGTGATGCGATTCATTCTCTTCGATAGCATCATTGCCAGGGAATGCCACATTCGTCAGGGCTGGGCTCGCCGAAGGCGTCCCGGTCTCCGTCTTTTTTGGTGGCAGATTTTATTGATGCTGGCGAGTTTCGCCGCGCTCATGATCGCCATTGGCATTCCGGTGGCCTGCGTCTGGACCGTTGGCTGGTTCTCGCATGCTCGCGATCATGTGCTGGCGCTAGTGCTCGGCGGGATCGCGCTGCTGTTTGTGTTGTTCCTACTCGTTGCTTTTATGGCTGTGATCCATGTGATGACCAAAGACTTTGTCGTGCCGCAAATGGCGTTGGAAGATATTAGCGCCATGGAGGGTTGGCGGAGGTTATGGCTGTGGCTCAAAGCGGACAAGGGTGGCTACGCCGGATACATAGGAATGAAAATCGTGTTGGCTATCGGGGCCGGGATTGCGGTGATTATCATAGATCTAATCGCGCTGTTCGTGCTTCTCATTCCCGTCGGCGGAATTGGAATCGTTGCGGTGCTTGCGGGGAAATCGGCCGGATGGACTTGGAACCTGTACACCCTTACGCTGGCAGTAGTTTTCGGGTGCATGGTCCTGGTGATTCTTCTGTTTGTTTTTTCGTTGATATCCGTGCCGGTTATCGTGTTTTTTCCGGCTTATTCTATCTATTTCTTCGCCCAGCGATATCCGCCGTTGGCTTCCCTACTTTGGCCTCAGCTGCCGGCCCCCGTGGCATCCGGTTAGCCATCGCTAAAACCAACGCCTTTGGTCTGTCCGGTATTCGACTTGTGGATGAATCGCTGCAACCGTGAACTCGCTACTCGGTACTGTACCTTACACACACACACGACTCCTTGAATTTCGCCCAACTGCATGCTAGCGTTCCCCGTGGCTAAATTAGAAAACGCTCGGATGCAGTACCAAGGGGCAAGTAAATCCAGAAGCCTTCGGCCAAGATCGTCTCCTTTGCATGGCCGATTGTTTTGCTACAACCTCCGAAACAGCCACCGCCTACCTTCCGAAGTAACCGTGCAACCCGGCTCTCCCACCCCGATTTCAGCACCGTTTTTGTGTAGCTTTCACAAAGTGGTCCTACCACTTCTAACCGGTTCTGACCTGCAAACGGAATTCGCCGTAACTTACAGAAAACACAGGACAGCGTATCAGTCTAACCGGGGCCAGAATGCACCTAACGATTTTGGCGTGCGCATCCATTTTTCGATACTTTCTTCCACCCATTCCCCGGTGATCGGGCCCTCTGAAGTTCTCAGTCTCGTGCACTCTCGCCAAGGACCCCGCTAACTTGTCTCTCCAACTTTTGAGGAGCCGCGCCAAACCGAAAGCATCTGCCCTTGCCTACATAATTGCGCTGACGGCGTTGGCAGTTTTTGCCGGCGGTTGCGCCGTCAGCCAGAAAACGGTCGTCAAGCCGGCCAACGCTCCTGCGAAGCTTTTTAGCGCGCGCAAAGATGACCTCATTGGGCGCTATAATCAGCAGGCTCAAGCCGTCACCTCGTTGAATGCCACAGTCAGCATGAAACTGACGGCGGGCTCGGCTTACTCCGGTGTGATCGAGCAATATCACGAAGTAAGCGGGTTCTTGCTCGCCGCCAAGCCCGCGAGTATACGGGTAATCGGCCAAGCCCCCGTGGTGGCCAAAAACATTTTTGATATGGTCAGCGATGGACAGACATTTCACATCTACATCCCGTCCAAGAATGAATTTATCGAAGGCCCGGACAATTTGACGCGACAAGCATCCAAGCCCATCGAAAATCTTCGCCCGCAACATCTGATTGACGCCTTGCTGTGGGAACCGATTGAGAATCGATCACCCGTGCTATTCGAGGAAGCCAGCGAAGGCGCAGGTCGCTATTACATTCTGACGGTAATCCGCGCCGCATCTGGCGAAAACGCAACAAAAGAAAGCAACAAGGGTTCATCCGAGTGGGAAATATCGCGTAAGATCTGGTTCGACCGAACCAACTTGCAAATAGCAAGAGTGGAGAATTTTGCTTCGGGCGGTAAAGTGGATTCCGACGTGCACTTCTCGAACTGGCTTCCGATCACCGCGCCATCAAACTCCACGCCAGCGGGCTTAACCGCAAATTCCGCGGACTCCGCAACAACAGCGATCGCCTACCCGCACCAAATCGCGATCAGCCGCCCGAGCGATGATTACCAACTCCAGATCGACATTAAGAAGCTTACGGTCAATGAGCCTATCTCGGCCGACCGCTTCGTACTCGCTCAGCCCGCGGGAACTAAGTTGATTCACCCGGACGAAAATCCTACGGAGGCGCCCAAGCCGTGATCCGCTACATGATCGTGCAAAACGTGCTGCACCGGCCTCTCCGTACTTTGCTCACTGCCATCGCCGTCGCGGTCGAAGTCACCATGGTCATTATGGTTGTTGGTCTAACAACTGGATTGCTGCAGGATTATGCCAAGCGCACCGAAGGCATCGGAGCGGACGTTATGGTCCAGCCTCCCTCCTCCTCTCTGTTCATGAACTTCGGCGGCGCGCCCATGCCGATCAGCATTGCTGACAAGTTGCAGCGACTCGATTATGTCCAGGCCGTTTCTCCCGTGCTAATCTCGCTGAATTCCGTCGCTGCGTTGGAAAACATTTTCGGAATCGACCCCGAAAGTTTCCGCGCGGTGTCCGGCGGATTTGTCTTTTATGCAGGCCGGGATCTGAAAGACCCCAATGACATTTTGGTGGACGACATTTACGCCAAGGGTAAAAACATAAAGGTGGGGCAGACGCTGCACATCCTTGCCCACGATTTCCACGTCGTTGGGATCGTCGAGCATGGCAAGTCCGCGAGGCTCTTTGTCCTCCTCCCCACGCTGCAGGAAATGGCTGGTGCGCATGACAAGGCGTCAATATTCTTGATTAAGGCCGATCGCTCCAACCACTCAGCGGCCGTGGCGGAGGAAGCCAAGCAACTTCTGCCGGGATACGAAGTCCGCCAGCCTAAAGACCTTATGGCATTGATGACTTCATCGAACGTGCCTTATCTAGGCACCTTCATCAACGTCATGATAAGTATTGCCGTCGTTGTTGGATTTTTGGTCACTTTCCTGTCGATGTATACCACAGTCATCGAGCGAACGCGCGAAATTGGCGTGTTGAAGTCACTGGGTGCCTCGAAAGGTTACATCGTGAGAATTATTCTCAGTGAGACAACCCTCCTCTGTCTCGTGGGGTCGGCTGTAGGGATTTGTTTGAGCTTTGCCCTGCGGGCGACCATCCACGATCTCCATCCATCATTGCCGATCCAGATGACATACGGTTGGATTGTTCGCGCTGCGTTGATCGCTGTCGCCGGCGGGCTCCTGGGCGCTTGCTATCCTGCCTGGATCGCCAGCCGCAAAGATCCGGTCGAAGCGCTCGCCTACGAATAACCCCACCCACATGACCTTCGCCAAATCGACATACTTACTAGGAAGAAATGGGCAACGCGACTAGAATATTTGCGTCCCCGCTAGTGTTGACACTCGCACGGGAGCGAGCGTTGGAACCGATTCTCAAAACAGAAGATTTGTGGAAGGTTTATCGTTCCGGCAAGGTGGAAGTGCCCGCCCTCCGCGGTGTAAACATGGAAGTCTATCCCGGGGAGTTTGTTTCCATCATGGGGCCCTCCGGTTGCGGGAAGTCCACCATGCTCCACGTGATTGGAGGCCTGGCTCAGGCTTCGCGTGGCCGAGTCCTGTTGGATGGAAACGACCTTACGACCATGACCGACGCGGCCCGCACCCTTTTGCGGCGCCATAAAGTAGGATTTGTCTTTCAGAAATTTAATCTTCTTCCTACGCTCGACGCCTATCACAATATCGCGCTGGCGCAACACATTCACGGCAACGGCTTCGATCCGCATCGCTTCGAAGTGGTCGCCAAACTACTCGGCCTCACCGAGCGCCTGACGCACAAACCCTCCGAACTTTCCGGGGGCGAACAGCAGCGCGTCGCGCTCGCGCGCGCCATTGTCAGCGAGCCGAAAATCGTGCTGGCCGATGAACCCACCGGAAATCTCGACACAAAAAGCTCGGATGCCGTCCTGAGTCTGCTGCGGCAGCTGAACAGAGACCTGGGGCAAACCATCGTGATGATTACTCACAACCCCGATGCGGCCGCCTACGGACATCGCGTGCTGCACATGCGCGACGGCCAGGTTGTGGACGGCTCCGCAGTGCACTAACATGCGTACATTGTGGCGAGGAATCGTCCGAACGATTTTTTGGTCCTTCGAGCGCGGGAGTTGGCCTTACGACTTGATGGTCATCGCCATCGTCGTTTTTGTGCTCTGCACTCCTCGTAGCCTGTTTCACGATCAGCCCCAAACAACCGCTCAGACTAGCTCTGACGTTCAGCTACTCTCGGAAGACGACGCCACTCAAACGCGTACCTACAGGCTGGACGCCTCCATCTTGCAGCCTCAGAAACGCGCCAAGGAGCCCACTCCCGAGCTCGAACGCGAGACCCACGACATCCTGAGCCGCACCGTGGTCGATCTCAAAACCCGCACATTCCAAGTGAAGCGCATAGACCCCGTTCGCGCGGGAGATGGCTCGATCGCCTATTACGACATCACCGTTCAACCTGACTTCAGATAACCGAATCCTCCCCCTCGTTATTTTTGAACACGGAACCGGCCAGATGGCCGGCGCATCTAAACCCCTGTGCTATCATGTCGTGAATTTTTTACGGGGGAATCGGGGAGCAGGTGGGGGACCTTTGATCGCTAGTCGCATCAGAATTATTGCGCTTGTTTCGCTGTCCGTCCTCCTCGCTTGTGTAGTCAGTTGGGCGCAAGCCAAGGTCACGTGGACGTTGGACACCGTGTTACGCCAGCTCGATATGCAATCGAAAACTTTCCGCAGCCTTTCCGCGGATGTGGAGCGCACCAAAGTCACTGTGGTGGTGAACGACCACTCCACCGAAACCGGCAGTTTGCTTGTACGCGGAGACAAAATGCTCCTGCAAATGAAGGCTCCTGACGCGCGTACGATCTTGCGCACTGGCGACAATCTTTACGTGTATACGCCGGGATTGAATCGGGTGGAGGAATACAATCTCGGGAAGAATCGCACGATGGTCGATCAATTTCTGCTGCTGGGTTTCGGGACATCCGGAAAGGAGCTTCAGAAGAGCTATCTGATTACGTTCTTGGGGGAACCAACGTTGGATGATAAGAAAACCATCGAATTGGAATTGACTCCCAAGTCTGGGGACGTTCGCAATCAAATTTCGAAGATTCAGATCTGGTTCGATGAGTCGTCGTGGCTTCCCGTTCAGCAGCAATTCAATGAAACGGGTTCAGGCGACTATTTCACCGTGCGCTACTCGAAGATTGTGCGTAATCCCTCGATTGGCGAGTCCCAGTTCAAGCCTCATTGGCCGAAGAATACGGAAAAGTCGCGTCCCCAAGGCTAGTTTTGGTGAAAATAGCCCGCTGCTCTATTCAAGCCCGCGCGGTCTTGACCTTCTTGCCAAGTTTGCCGGATTCGTGTTCGAGCAACGTACGTTTGCGGTCGAGTCCCCAGCGGTAGCCTGCCAGATTTCCGTCGGCGCGCACCACGCGATGGCACGGCACAACAATCGAAACGGGATTCGTGGCGCACGCCCGTGCGACTGCGCGGATTGCCTTTGGTTGCCCAATGGCTCGCGCGATTTCCGTGTACGTGCGAGTGGCCCCGTAAGGAATTCGCTTTAGTTCTTCCCAGACATGCCGGCGGAATGCGGTGGCTTGTACGTCGGTGGGCAAATCGAGATGCGGTTCCCTCCCGCGCAGGTGCGCTAGAATTTTGCTAACCCATCCTTCAAGGTTTTTTGATCCGGCGCTATCGCTGTCAATTTCCGCTCGCGGGTATTCTTTGCGCAGAGCCGTCTCTAAGGGAGCGTCCTTTTCTCCCAGATAGAGCGCGCTGATCCCGCGATCGGTGGCGGCCACGAGCAGACGGCCGAGTGGCGAATCGGCGATGGTGTAATGAATTTGCATTCCTGAGCCTCCCTGGCGGTAAGTTGCCGGCGTCATGCCGAGTTGCGATAGGGAGCGTTCATATAAACGGCTGCTGGAGCTATATCCTGCGTCGTAAAGTGCCGTAGTCACGTTGTCTCCCTTTTTCAAACTGGATTTCAAGCGGCGCATGCGCTGGGCATCGGCATATTGCCGCGGTGTGATACCCATCACACGCCGAAAAGCGCGTTCGAGTTGATGAGGACCTATTCTCACGCTGGCACTAAGTGTGGAAAGAGTGAGACGAGACTTACTGTCGTCGTCGCCTTCGTTGCGAATCTGCGCTTCGATTTGGCGGCAAACCAAAGCAACCGCTTCCGCGCGAGAATCGTGCAATCGCTTGGCACGCGGCCGGCAGCGCTGGCAGGCTCGAAACCCTTTTTGCTCAGCGGCTTCCGGAAGTGGGAAAAAGACCACTTGCTCGCGTCGAGGCTTTCGAGACGGGCACGATGGACGGCAATAGATCCCCGTCGAGCGAACGGCGTAAACAAACGCGCCGTCGGCGCCACGGTCGCGCGTTTGCACCGCCTGCCAGTAGTCCTCGACTCGGTGGCGTTCAGTGCGTGGCTGCATTCGTTTCCGTCCCATATGTTTTATCGTCTGCTATAGGCATCAACTACAAACCTCAAATTATCGAATCCGGCGGTGAATCGCTATCCGTTTTTTGCGTTCAAAGTATTTCGGGGCTTTCGCCCTTCACGCCTAATTTCTGTGCGGAAGCGTACAAATACCTTGCCGACTGAGGGTTACATCATAAGACACTTTCGCCTGTACCCCGGTTGACGTCATAATAGAGGACGCGCATATTCGGATTCCACACAGGGGTGGGGGCTAGGCAACGCTTGGGGGAGACGCAATGGGGGCTGCTCCGCAGCGGAACAGACAGCAGTTGGCAGCATCGCCGCTACGCATAGTAGAAATTCAGACTCTGACGACGTCGGTTCCCGCCTTAGGGAAACCCGGACCGCTTCGCTTCGCACGTATTCCCACGCACGCCATCGGTGTGGCGAGTGAACGCCGACGGGCGCCGCGTGCTTCGCTTTCGCTGCCGCTTCGCTTAATTCGAGTTGCGGGCATTGAAGAATCCATTCCGGTCACACTTGTTACGCGCAATATAAGCTCGACCGGCATTTATTTTTTGGCTCCTCGTAAATTTGAACCTGGCACCGCCATTGAGCTGGAAGTCGCGCTGGTCGAACGTCCCCAAGGCCAGGGCAGCGTGCAAATGTGCACCGCCGCGCATATCATTCGCGCCGAGGAAGTGGATACCCCCGGTTGGCACGGGTACGCCGCAACATTTGATGATTTTGCGCTCCGCCGTGACGACGTGCTCCCGCCCCGCTACCAAATGAGTTAGCCCGCTTCCGATCTACCCGTCCTGTGTTCTCGATCTCAGCTTGATTCGCTTTCCTCACTGGAGCTCACGATTCCATACAAAGAACATTTCTGTCTTGCACAAATCGGAAACTCCACTTTGAAGGTTGAACGAGCCCTCATTTGTCAGAACCGAAAGGGAGGGCCTAACAGCCCGTCTTTTCTGTCTGCGCATGCGCTTGAGCACTTCAATCTCGCCAGGGGAATTGATGTGCCAAGGCTCTCCCCGTAGTGCCCCTTAGTGTGCTTCGCTTGCCCGTTTTGGGGGCTGCTGCTACACTGTGGCGGCAAGAGCCACTGCTGCTCCTGCCATACTGCTTGTAAAAGGTTTATCCATGTCCGGACATTCAAAGTGGGCCACAATCAAACATAAGAAGGCTGCGACGGACGCCCGCCGTGGCAAGGTGTTCACCAAGGTAATACGCGAACTGACGATCGCCGCGCGTACCGGCGGAGCCGATCCAGATACCAACCCGCGCTTGCGGACGGCCATTCTTACCGCCAAGGGCGAAAACATGCCCAACGACAATATCGACCGCGCGATTCAGCGCGGCGCCGGCAATCTGGAAGGCGAGACACTGGATGAAGTAACGTTTGAGGGCTACGGCCCGGGCGGCGTGGGATTGCTGGTTCAAGTGGTGACCAGCAACCGCAACCGTATCGTAAGCGAAATTCGCCACATGCTTTCTAAAAACGGCGGAAACATGGCTGAGACCGGCGCGGTGGGCTGGATGTTTGAGCGCAAGGGCGACATCGTGGTGCCCAAGGAAGCTGCGGACGAAGAAAAGATGATGGGCATCGTGCTGGATGCAGGCGCTGAGGATCTGCGTGACGATGGCGGAGCTTGGGAAGTGACTACCCCGCCGGAAGCCATGGAAAAAGTCCGCGAGGCGCTGACCGCTGCTGGAATCAAACCGTCTTCAGCAGAGGTTGGCTTCCTACCGAAAAATTACGTGAAGCTCACCGGCGCGCAAGCCCAGCAGATGGTTCGCATGATGGAAGCGCTGGAGGACCACGACGACGTGCAGCACGTTTACGCAAACTTCGATATCGACGAAAAGGAAATCCAGGCTGCCGTAGCTGGGTAGTTCCCTTCGCGTCGCGCATTCTGAAAAAACACTACCGCTGGTTTCAGGCCCGCACGTACACTTGTGCCGGTCATGGCATTGCGTCCTGCTGAAAAAGCGAAAACTACTGCGCGCGGGTTCCGTGTGCTCGGAGTGGATCCAGCGCTGGCGGGAACTACCGGTTACGGCGTCATTGAGTTCATTGGTTCCACGCCGCAGCTGATACGATTCGGCTCGTTCAAGCTTCCTGCACGCGCAACACTTGGCGCGCGGCTGTACGAAATTCACTCGTTGATTTCCAGTCTGGTTGCTGAGTTCACTCCGGACGCCGTGGCGGTGGAGGCCGTGTTCACCGCGCTGAATATGAAGACCGCGCTGAAGCTGGCGGAGGTCCGTGGCGTAGTTCTGCTGGCGGCGGCGCAAGCTTCTATTCCCGCGCACAGTTATTCGCCTCGAGAAGTGAAATGTAGCGTGGCGGGATATGGCGCTGCGTCCAAACAGCAAATGCAACAAATGGTTACTTCGGCGCTCGGTCTGGCTGAAATCCCAGAACCTGCGGACGCCGCCGACGCGCTGGCCGTGGCCCTGTGCCACGCCCACCTTGCGCGAGCGAACGAGCGCATGGAAATTGCCATGGCCGCGTCATCCGCCAGAATAGTTTCGCCCAACAAAATTCGCAGGGCGCAAATCCGGCCGCGTAACCAGGCCCGCACCTCCCACGTCTTTCATCCGTGATAGCATCGCTAGCGATGGCTCGAGCTTGGCATGGTCGCGTGGAGCGAAGCGTCGGTAGAATTCTGTTGGCGCTTCTTGCTGCCGGGCTTGGATTCGCGAGTCCGTTCTTCGCACGCAGCCTCACTGGAAAGAGCGCGCCAACTGCGATCCTGGCGTCTCCCGAAGCCCCCACAATCACGTACCGGAAAGTATTTAAATCCAGTTATCCCGAGTTCGTCGAAATCAAGCTGAATGAGGGCGGGCGTGGCACATTCGATCTGCGCCAGCTCGACGAAGAAGCGAATCCGCAGCCTTTCGAGGTGAATGCTTCGCTAGCCGCGAGAATTTTTGGGCTGGCAGCGAAGTTGCATAATTTTCAGGGCGTGGATTTGGATGTCCACCGGCGCATTGCCAACCTGGGCGAAAAAACTTTGAGGTACGATAAGGGCGCGGAGACTCACGAAGTGAAGTTCAATTACACGCTCGACGACTCCGCCGGCCAATTGATGGCGATCTTCGAAGGACTGGCGCGGCAGGCCACCGATCTGTCCGATCTGGAACGCACGATGCGTTACGATCGCCTGGGCGTGAACGACGTCCTGCAACAGATCGAGCAGGACTACAATAATAAACAGTTCCCAGAGCCCGAGCGAATGCTCCCGGCGCTCGATCAGCTCGCCGCCGACGATAAATTTATCGACATCGCGCGCCAGCGCGCACGAACTCTTGCGGGCAAGATTCGCTCCTCGCGATAGCCGGAATGTAAATTTTTTGTAACTTATGATTAGAAAGCGCTTACTTGCATAAGCCGCGAGCTCGGATGGAAAACTGGCCATGTGACTAGGTTGACACTTTTTACAATTTACCCCTATTCTTGATCCATCCCGTGTGAATACAATCGGCATCTGAATTAACCAAGCCAATGAGACTAAAAAACCTAATCGCGATCCAAAGCACTGCGCTCCTTACCCTCCTTTCGATCCCCTTGCTGCAAGCTTCGGCACAAAGCAGCAACGTGCAGCAGCGCATCACGCAAGTTGTGGACGAAGGCAAACTCACTGTGTTGAAGGGCAACACGTATCCGCTCGCCCGCCCTGAGTTCGACCGCGGCCCGGCGCCGGCGAGTCTGCCGATGGAACGCATGCTGCTTGTGCTGAAGCGCAGCCCGGAGCAGGAAGCCGCGCTCAATCAGCTGATGGCTGGGCAACTGGATAAGTCTTCGCCTAATTTCCATCAGTGGCTCACTCCAGAACAATTCGGCCGGCAATTTGGCCCCTCGGATCAGGACATTCAGACGATTACTTCGTGGCTCGGTTCGCACGG
>Ga0210406_10005549_pt1 | contig 13182 bp, 14 predicted proteins | sample IncBWC30MmetaG_FD_155454 | JGI IMG/M metagenome (GOLD analysis project Ga0210406, IMG submission 155454) | Forest soil microbial communities from Barre Woods Harvard Forest LTER site, Petersham, Massachusetts, United States - Inc-BW-C-30-M | ecosystem: Environmental > Terrestrial > Soil >... | reverse complement strand
GGTGGCGAAGAACGCACCGGCAAAGCCGCCGAACATCGCGCCGGTGGCGAATGCCGTGAGTTTTGTGGTGGTGGTATTGATGCCGAGCGCGCGGCAGGCGACCTCGTCCTCGCGCAGCGCTTCCCAGGCACGCCCGATCGGCAAGCGTCTGAGCCGGATCGTCACCCAGTTGGTCAGTAACGCCATCAGAAGGATCAGATAGAACAGAAACACGATGCGATGCGTCGGCGAGAATTCGATGCCGAGTTTTGCCGCGAGGCCGTCATCGCCGGGCGTTAGCGGAATGCCGAACAGGGTCGGGCGCGGAATCCCGGAAACGCCGTTCGGCCCGCCGGTCAGGCTCTGCCAGTTGATGATGACGAGGCGGATGATCTCGCCGAAGGCAAGCGTAACGATGGCGAGATAGTCGCCGCGCAGCCTTAAGACCGGAAATCCGAGCAGCATGCCCCAGAACGCGGCCAGAATTCCCGCGAGCGGCAGGCAGACCCAGAACGACAGGCCGAAATTGGTCGCGAGCAGCGCGTAGGAATAGGCGCCGACCGCATAGAACGCGACGTAGCCGAGATCGAGCAGGCCGGCCAAGCCCACCACCACGTTCAATCCCCATCCGAGCATCACGTAAGTGAGCACCAAAATGCCGAGATCGAGAATGTAGCGCTGATCATAGAAGATCACCGGCACCAGGAAGGTGAAGATCAGAAGCAGCGGCGCGATGGCGCGCCGCGCGATCGCCAGTCCCTTTTGCAACGGCCGTGGAATGGTGACGACGGTGCCGACCGGTCCCCACCATTGCCGCAGCAATTCGACGATGATGCTGCCGCCGAACACGATGGCGACGATGGCGGCGAGCTCGCCGAACCGCGTCCAGTAGATCAATTGTCCCGTGGGGCCGGCCTCGGTGCGGATGCCGATCATCAGCGAAAACAGCACCAAAGCCACCAGCGCGCTGATCAAGGCTTTCTTGAAGATGAAAGCCGCGTCCGGCGCGCGCGAGGCGTGCGTTGTCTCAGGCGCGGGTGCTGTCACGCCGCCGCCCGTCAAACTTTTTCGACTTCGGGCCGGCCCAACAGGCCGGTCGGAAGGAAGATCAGCACCACGATCAGGATCGAAAACGCCGCGACGTCCTTGTATTCCACCGAGAAATAGGCCGACCACAACGTCTCGATCAGCCCGATCAAGAGCCCGCCCAGCATCGCGCCGGGCAGCGAGCCGATGCCGCCGAGCACGGCCGCGGTGAATGCCTTGATGCCGGCGACAAAACCCATGTAGAAATCGACCAGCCCGTAATAGAGCAGGTACATCATGCCGGCGACGGCTGCGAGCGCAGCCCCGATCACGAAGGTCATCGAGATCGTGCGATCGACATCGACGCCAAGCAGCGCCGCCATGGTCTGATCCTGTTCGCAGGCGCGCATGTCGCGGCCGAGCCGCGTCCGCCCCACGAGCCAGGTGAAGATCGCAAGCAGCACGACGGTCGTGACGACCACGACGATCTGGATGTTGGAGAGCTGAACCACGAAGCCGCCCGCGCTCTCACGCAGCGTATAGCCGCCGGTGATGATCGGCGGCACCGGTTTTACGCGCGCGCCTTGCGCCACCTGGGAGTAATTCGACAGCACGAACGACATACCGATGGCCGACAGCATCGGCGCGAGGCGGAATGAATGCCGCAGCGGCCGGTAGGCGATGCGTTCCACCGTCCAGCCGTACAAAGCCGTGATTGCCATCGACACCAGGAGCACGATCAAGAGGATCACCGGCACCGCCGTGAGGCCGAACGACACCAGCACCAGGAACGAAATCAGCGCGATAAAGCCGCCGATCATGAAGATGTCGCCATGGGCGAAATTGATCATGCCGACGATGCCATAGACCATGGTGTAGCCGATGGCGATCAAGCCATAGATCGAGCCGAGCACTAAGCCGTTGATCAGTTGCTGGGCCAAATAATCCATGGGCTGCCGCTTTAAGAATCGACGCGGCGAGGGCCCCGGGCAGCCTTAACCGGCGCGTCGGACCGCTTCTAACAGGTGGGAACTGGACCCGGCAACAGCCGCCGCTGGGGCTGACGGGGTTTGTACTGGGTTGTTTTCGCACGAGTTCCGGCTACGGAATCCTCCCATAACAACGCCGCGCAATAATTGCGGCGGAACCCGGTTCCGTCGGAACGGAGCCCGGCCATCGCGAATTATCTCGGGCTAGGGTCAACCAAGGGAGATCCCGAATGTCCAGCCAGAAAGAGAACCCGGGGCAGCAGAACCAGAACCCGGGTCAGAAGCCCGGTCAACAGCAGGGTGGCGGCCAGAAGCCCGGACAGCAACGGCAAGATCCGAACCGTCAGGGCCAGAACCGCGATCAGCAGGGCGAGGGCGGACGTTAGTTCGGACTTCATCCCAAGTGAGAGCAAGGAAGGTCCCGCCGGAAGGCGGGACTTTTCTTTTTGGGCACTTTCCGATCGTCATGGCCGGACTTGATCCGGCCATCCATCTTCTTCGAAGAATGATGGACCCCCGGGTCAAGCCCGGGGGTGACGACCACCCCCAGGGCCACCGGCGCGATTAAGGTAAACAAAGGGTTTAAATTGAAGCTCTCACTTTAAGCGGGTTACGTCACCTGCGAAAGCCGCGGGCGCTCGCATCGGAAGCGCCGCGGAATATCAGCGGGAAACGGCATGTCCACGAACTGGCGGATCAGCTCATTCAATGGCGCGCTGCTCGCGGCCTATTTCATACCGACCTGGACCATCATCGCCTTCAAGATCATGATCTCGCCGGTCCATGGCTTCTACGAGCAGCCGAACATATCGATGGCGCTGTTTGTCAGCGACTATCTGCAACTGGCGGCGACCGGCACGGTCCGTGCCGCGTGGCTGTTGGCGTTGGGCCGGCTCACGGTGGTCGCGTTTTTCGCGATCTTCGTGGTGCTCATCAGCCGCCCCGCGGTGCGCAAGGCCGGCGGTTGTGATGAAGCGCTCGCAATCGCGCTCGGCATCGGCAGCCTGATCAGCTTTGCCTTGATGGTGATGGCTTCGCATGCCGGCGAGACGGCGGCCGTCAGATTGCACGCGACGGAACTGTTGCTACTGCTTGGCACCGCGATCGTGCTGACGGTCGAGCCTCCCACGCCGTCCCAGGTTCAGCCGATGACCCGTGCGCTAGCCCTTGAGCAGCCCGAGCTCCTGCACAATCGCTGAGGCCTCCTTGACGGCGTGATTGGCGGCGGGAACGCCGCAATAGATCGCCTGCTGCAGCAGGATCTCCTTGATGTCCTCCGGCGTGAAGCCGCCTTCCGAAAGCGCCGCGCGGACGTGCAGGCGGAATTCGTCCCATTGTCCGAGCGCCACCAGGGTGCCGATCACCAGCACGCGGCGGGTGCGCTCGTCGAAATGCGGGCGGGTCCAGATTTCGTTCCAGGCGTAGCGCGTGATCAAGTCCTGGAAATCGGCATTGAACGAATTTTTGCCCGCGACCGATTTGTCGACCCAGGCATTGCCGAGCACCTTGCGGCGCTGGACCATGCCGCTTTCGCGGCGTTTTTGATCGTCCATCTGTGTTCTCCCTGTCATTGCGAGCCAACGGGTCGCGCGAATGCGCGCCCGATGATGAACTCCGCGAAGCAATCCATAGCCGGGACATGGCTGGCAGTTATGGATTGCTTCGTCGCTTCGCTCCTCGCAATGACGTTGTTAGCGTTGCGTCAAGAAGCCGACCACGGCGTCGGTGAAGGCGTCCGGCTGCTCGACATTGGAAATATGCGCGGCGTCCAGGATGGTCAGGCTGGCGCCGGGAATCCTGCTGCGGATCAATTCGCCGGCCGCAATCGGCGTTGCCATGTCGTACCGTCCGGCGATCACGAGCGTCAGGCTCTTGATCCTGGGCAACAATTCGCGCTGGTCGAGCGTGCTCAAGGCTTCGCAGCAGGCGAGATAGCCCGCAACCGGCGAAGCGATCAACATCGCTTTCATCGTCGCCGTGATCTGCGGCTGGCGCTCCCTGAAATCCGCCGTCAGCCAGGTAGCGATCACGGTGTCGGCGACCGCGGCGATGCCGCCTTGCTTCACCGCCTTGATGCGGCTCAGCCAATTGGCGGGATCGGCGTAGTAGCAGGCGGTGTTGGCAAGGATGATCTTACTGAGCCGTTCGGGCGCGTTGGCCCCGAGCCACTGCCCGACCATGCCGCCCATCGACAGCCCGCACCAATGCACTTTCTCAATGTTGAGGTCGTCGAGGATCGCGAGTGCGTCGCGGCCGAAACGTTCCATCGAATAGGGGCCGGGCGGCACGCCGGATTTGCCATGGCCGCGCCGGTCATAGCGGATGACGCGAAAAACTTGCGTCAGCGCCTTCATCTGCGGCTCCCACATCTGCAAGGTGCAGCCGAGCGAATTCGAGAGCATCAGCGTCGGCCCGCCATCGCGGCCTTCGACGGAGACATTGAGCAGGCAACCGTCGGCGTCGATCATCGGCATCTGGATTTCCGCATATCAGGGACTGTTGTTTACTCGTCATTGCGAGGAGCGAAGCGACGAAGCAATCCCTATACCACAAGGAAAGCTGGATTGCTTCGTCGCTTCGCTCCTCGCAATGACGGCTAATCGAGCGCGGCGAGCAGGCGGTCGATCAGGGTTTGCGAGACGCCCTGATAGGCCATCGGCTCGAACAATTTTTCAAGTTGCTCGGCGGTAAGATGCGCGGCGATCTTGGGGTCGGCGGCGAGCACATCGCGCAATTGTTTTTTGTCCGCGACGGCCTTCTTGCTCGCGGCCTCGATCAGACGATGCGCCTCGTTCTTGCCGATCTTTTCGGCGAGCGCAAACGCCACCGCTTCCGCCATGATCAGGCCACCCGTCGCATCGAGGTTGATGCGCATGCGCTTCACGTCGACTTCGAGTCCTTCGGCGATGTCGACAATGGCGGCGAGTGCGCCCGAGGTGACCAACAGCAGCGCCGGCAAGGTCGGCCATTCCGCGTGCCAGGGACCGGCGCTGCGCTCGTGATCCCCGACTTGCGCGGCAAAAATCGTCGCCGCGAGGTTGGGCGCCAAGGTGGCGGCGGCAAGCGCGCTTGCTGAAGCCACCGGGTTGCGCTTGTGCGGCATGGTAGATGAGCCGCCGCGGCCTTCGCCCGACGGCTCGAAGGCTTCGGCCACGTCGGTCTGCATCATCAGCGACACGTCGCGCGCGATCTTGCCGCAGCTGCCGCTGACGATCGCGAGCACGGAAGCGGCTTCCGCGATGCGGTCGCGATGGCTATGCCAGGGCGCATCCGGCAGCGGCAGCTTTAGCCCCTCGGCGAGCTTCTCCGCAACAAGCAATCCCTTGTCACCGAGCGCGGCCAAGGTTCCGGCCGCGCCGCCGAATTGCAGCGCCAGGGATTCGCCGCGCAACCGGATCAGCCTCCTGCGCGAGCGGGCAAGTGCTGCGGCATACCCGGCAAGCTTCAATCCGAACGGCATCGGCAACGCATGCTGCAGCCAGGTGCGGGCGACCATCGGAGTGTCGCGATGCTGCCGAGCAAGTTTGGCAAAGCCCGCGATGGCACGGCCGAGATCAGCCAGCAGCGCGTCGATGCCGGCGCGCAGGGTCAGCATGGTCGCGGTGTCGATCACGTCCTGGCTGGTGGCGCCCCAATGCACATAACGCGCGGCCTCGCTGTCGGCCCTGGCGACATCGGCCGTAAGCGCCTTCACAAGGGGAATCGCAAGGTTGCCGGAACGCGTCGCGGCCTCGGCCAGTGCTGGAAGATCGAACGAACCGGCCTTGCAGGCTGCCGCGATTGCGCCGGCGGCGCGCTTGGGGATGACGCCGGCAGCGGCTTCCGCCCGCGCCAGCGCGGCTTCGAAATCGAGCATGTTCTGCAGGTATGCGACGTCGTCGCATGCCGCGCGCATCGCCGCGCTCGACAGCATCGGGGCGAGTAACGGGGAGAGGGCAGTGCTCATGATAGGGTCGATCCAAATATGTCGGACCTAACCATCCCCGTCTGCCTCTGCCAATCCCAAAGCGCGTGCGTCAGCCTTTCGCGCCCCGCGAATATGCATCGCTCATCCCCGATCCGTTCTCTTTTCTTTGGCGCGAGCCTGCCTTACTTGGGAGCAGACTAGGCGACCCGGGAGATACCGCGATGGCCATGACAATGAACGGCGAAGTCCAGCTTGCCGCGCCGCGCGAGGCCGTGTGGGCCAAGCTGAACGATCCGGAGGTGCTGAAAGCCTGCATCCCCGGCTGCGAGGAGCTGGAGAAGACCGACGAGCACGGCTTTCGCGCGGTCGCCAAGATGAAGGTCGGGCCGGTTTCGGCGCGCTTCAAGGGCAAGGTGACCCTGAGTGATCTCGACCCGCCGAACGGTTACAAGATCTCCGGCGAAGGCGAGGGCGGCGTGGCCGGTTTCGCCAAGGGTGGCGCGACGGTCGATCTTGCCGAGAAGGACGGCGGCACGCTTCTAAGCTACAACGTCGAGGCCCAGATCGGCGGCAAGCTGGCCCAGCTCGGTCAGCGCCTGATCAACGGCACGGCCAAGAAACTGGCGGACGAATTCTTCACGAATTTCGCCAAAGCGGTACAGGGCTAACCTGCTAAAAGCTGCCGCAAACCATATCTGGCCAAGCCTCGGGTGAGGTTGCTCATTGCCGGGATGGCCCATATTATGGTGTTTGGAATGATTTAAACGCTGTTCTGCCGGCATGCGGCAGTGCAGACAAGAGAGTGCTGATGGCCAAAATTTCCATGATCGTGAACGGCAACCCCGTTAACGCCAATGTCGATCCCCGTACCCTGCTAGTCCAGTTTCTCCGTGAAAACCTGCGGTTGACGGGCACCCATGTCGGCTGCGACACCTCGCAATGCGGCGCCTGCGTCGTGCATCTCGACGGCAAGGCGGTGAAATCCTGCACCACGCTCGCGGTGATGGCCGACGGGCATGAGGTAAGGACAATCGAGGGGCTCGCGCCGGACGGCGCGCCGCTGCATCCGATGCAGGAAGCCTTCCGCGAGCATCATGGACTGCAGTGCGGCTTCTGCACGCCGGGCATGATCATGACCGCGGTCGACATGGTCCATCGCAGGGGCCACGATCTCTCCGATCACACCATCCGTGAAGAGCTGGAAGGCAATCTATGCCGCTGCACCGGCTACCAGAACATCGTTGCCTCGATCGCGGCCGGCGCCAAGGCGATGGCGAACTCCGATCTCGCATAACCGATAGCATCGCGAAAGCGATCAGGAAGTCCCCATGTACGAATTCAAATATCATCGTCCGGCGACCGTGCGCCAAGCCGCCAATCTCCTGGTCAAGAACGAAGACGCCAAGCTGATTGCCGGCGGCCACACCCTGGTGCCGGTCATGAAGCAGCGGCTCGCGAGTCCCCCGCATCTGGTCGACCTCTCCCATATCGAGGGGCTGGATGCGATCGAGATGAAGGGCCGATCGCTCGTCATCGGCGCCACCGCAAAGCATGCTGAAGTGGCCAATTCCGCCATCGTCGGCGAGGCGATCCCGGCGCTGGCCGAGCTCGCAGCGCAGATCGGCGATCCCGCCGTGCGCCACAAGGGCACCATCGGCGGCTCGCTCGCCAACAACGATCCGACCGCGGATTATCCGGCGGCGGTCCTTGCGCTCGGCGCCACCATCGTCACCAACAAGCGCCGCCTCAAGGCGGAAGAATTCTTTCAAGGATTGTTCTCGACCGCGCTCGAGAATGACGAGATCATCACCAAGGTGATGTTCCCGCTGGCGAAGAAGGCGGCCTACGTCAAGTTCCGCAACCAGGCCTCCCGCTACGCGCTGGTCGGCGTGTTCGTCGCCAAGCGCCCGTCGGATGTGCGCGTCGCCGTCACCGGCGCCGGCTCCGAGGGCGTGTTCCGCGTTACCGCGTTCGAGGAAGCCCTGAAGAAGCGCTTCTCGCATAAGGTGCTCGACGGGCTGACGGTGCCGGCTGAGGGACTAAACAGCGATCTGCACGGCAGCGCCGAATATCGTGCGCACCTGATTTCGGTACTGGCGCGGCGCGCCGTCGAAGCCGCGACGGCCAAAGCGTGACGCTGCCGATTTCTTGCTCATCAAGATTGGCTTTTCCATGAGTGCATCGGCGCTGCCTTCTTCCGTCGATGCGATGCTCGAACTCCTGACTTCGCGCGGCTATCTCGCGGAGCGTTCGCTCGCGACGGTGACCTTTCTGTCGCTGCGCATGGGCCGCCCGCTGTTCCTGGAAGGCGAGGCCGGCGTCGGCAAGACCGAGATCGCCAAGGTGCTGGCGGCGGCCTTGGGGCGAAAGCTGATCCGCCTGCAATGTTACGAGGGTCTCGACGTCGCGTCGGCGGTCTATGAATGGAATAGTGCTGCGCAGATGATCGCGATCCGGCTCTCCGAAGCCGCGGGCGATACTGATCGCGACCAGTTGTCGTCCGACATCTTTGCCGACCGTTTCCTGATCAAACGGCCGCTGTTGCAGGCGCTGGAGCCGGATGTGGCGGGTGCGCCGGTGCTTCTGATCGACGAGCTCGACCGCGCCGATGAGGCGTTCGAAGCCTATCTGTTGGAAATTCTCTCGGACTTCCAGGTGACGATACCCGAATTGGGCACCGTGAAGGCACAGCAAGCCCCGATCGTCATCATCACCTCCAACCGTACCCGCGAGATCCACGACGCGCTGAAGCGCCGCTGTCTCTACCATTGGGTCGACTACCCCAATGCCGAGCGCGAGCTGGCGATCGTCAAGATCCGCGTGCCGGGCATTTCCGCAAAGCTGTCGCAGCAGGTGGTCGGCTTCGTGCAGGCGCTGCGCGATCAGGATTTCTACAAATCGCCAGGCGTGGCCGAGACCATCGACTGGGCGACCGCGCTGACCGAACTCGACGCCCGCTCGCTGACGCCGCAGGTGGTGGGCGACACGCTCGGCGCGCTCTTAAAATACCAGGACGACATCGCGCGGATGCAGGGCGATACCTTGCAAAAGGTTTTGAAGGAAGCGACCAGCGAGAATTGACGCTCCGCGTCGTTCCGGGGCGACGCGTCGCAGCACATACGTTGTCATTCCGGGGCACGCGAAGCGTGAACCCGGAATCTGGAGATTGCTGCGCGAGATTCCGGGTTCGCTCGTTTCACGAGCGCCCCGGAATGACGAGAGGTTGTCCGATGGCCGCCATCAATCATCTCTCGCCCCCGACCGGGCTGATCGCCGACAATGTGGTCGGCTTTGCCCGTGCGCTGCGCGCCGCCGGAATTCCGGTCGGGCCCGGCGCCATCATCGATGCGCTCAATGCGCTGCGCCTGATCGAGATCGGCAGCCGCGCCGACGTTTACACGACCCTGGAGGCGATCTTCGTCAAGCGCCACGAGCACGCGCTGATCTTCGCGCAAGCGTTCAACCTCTTCTTCCGCGCCGGCGAAGACTGGAAGCACATGCTGGATTCGGTGCCGCTGCCGGATCACGCCAGGAAGAAGCCGCCGCCGGCGTCGCGCCGGGTCCAGGAGGCGCTGTCGCAGCCCCATATGAGCGAGCAGCCGCAGGCCCAGGAGCGGGACCTAAAACTTTCGGTGTCGGACAAGGAAGTGCTGCAGAAGAAGGATTTCGCGCAGATGAGCGCGGCCGAGATCGCGGAAGTCACCCGCGCCATTGCCCAGATGAGATTGCCGCAGGCAGAACTAGTGACCCGCCGTTATCGGCCGGATGCGCGCGGCTTGCGGCTCGACATGCGCCGCACCTTGCGCGGTTCCTTGCGCACCGGCGGCGAGATCGTCGATATCCGCAAGCTCGGCCGGATCGAAAAGCCGGCGCCGATCGTGGCGCTGCTCGATATTTCGGGCTCAATGAGCGAATATACCCGCCTGTTCCTGCACTTCCTGCACGCCATCACCGATGCCCGCAAGCGCGTCTCGGTGTTCCTGTTCGGAACCAGATTGACCAATGTGACGCGGGCGTTCCGGGCGCGCGACCCGGACGAGGCGCTGGCGAGCTGTTCGTCGACGGTGGAGGACTGGGCCGGGGGAACGCGGATCGCCACCTCGCTGCATACCTTCAATAAATTGTGGGGCCGGCGGGTGCTGGGGCAGGGGGCGATCGTGCTCCTGATCTCCGACGGGCTGGAGCGCGAGGCGGACGCAAGACTGGCGTTCGAGATGGATCGGCTGCATAGATCTTGTCGCCGCTTGATCTGGCTTAATCCGCTATTGCGCTTTGGCGGCTTCGAGGCCAAGGCGCAGGGCATCAAAATGATGCTGCCGCACGTTGACGAATTCCGCCCGGTGCATAATTTGAGTTCAATCGAGGGGCTGATCACGGCGCTTTCTTCGCCTTTGCTGCCGCATCACCGCAGCCTGATCCGCTCCGCAGCCTGAAAGAGGGTCTCATGCTCAATCGCGACGAAGATATCCTGAAGGCGGCCGAGGACTGGCAAAAGGCCGGTCACGGGGTCGCGCTCGCGACCGTGGTCGAGACCTGGGGCTCGGCGCCGCGCCCGGCAGGCTCCAGCCTCGTGATCAACGATGACGGCACGTTCTTAGGCTCGGTCTCCGGCGGTTGCGTCGAGGGCGCCGTGGTCACCGAGGCGCTGGACGTGATCGCCAGCGGCCAGCCGAAGATGCTGGAATTCGGCGTCGCCGACGAGACCGCCTGGAACGTCGGCCTGTCCTGCGGCGGCACCATCCGGGTCTTTGTCGAGAAGGTTGGAAACTAGCCGTGAAAGCCAAAACTCTCGCAGAACTCAATGCCGAGCGCGCCGCGCGGCGGCCGGCGATCCTGGTCACCGATACCGCGAACGGCGAACAGCGCCTGGTCAAGGCGGCCGACTTCGCTCGGGACCCGCTGCGCGCCGAACTTGCAAAACAATTGCGCATGGGCAAGAGCGGCATGGTGGAGGCCGCCGGCAAAAAGCTGTTCCTCAATGTTTACGCGCCGACGGCAAAACTCGTCATCGTCGGCGCGGTTCATATCAGCCAGGCCTTGGCGCCGCTGGCGCGCTCACTTGAATATGACGTCACGGTGGTCGATCCGCGCACGGCGTTCGCGAGCCCCGAGCGATTTCCCGATGTGCCTGTGATCGCCGAATGGCCCGACGTCGCGCTGCCGCCGCTCAATGTCGATCACTATACGGCGTTCGTCGCGGTCACGCATGATCCGAAGATCGACGACCCGGCGCTGCTGCACGCCTTTGAGCGCCAGTGCTTCTATATCGGCGCGTTGGGCTCGCGGAAGACGCATGCCAAGCGCGCCGAGCGGCTGAGGGCGCAAGGCGCCGGGGATGCCGACATCGCGCGCATCCATGCGCCGATCGGACTTGATATCGGCGCGGTCTCGCCGTCGGAGATCGCGGTCGCGATCATGGCCGAGATCACCGCGCAATTGCGCCTGCCTCCAAAAGAAAAGGAAGAAGCGGCATGAAGTTCGGTCCCGCCAGTCCGACTGATGCGATTGGCGGGGTCACCGTCCATACGCTCCGTCAGGGACCTCTGGTGCTGAAAAAGGGCACCACGATCGGCCTTGCCGAGGTCGAGGCGCTCAACAAGGCCGGTGTCAAAGAAGTCGTCGTGGTGCGGCTCGAGCAGGGCGACGTCTCCGAAGACGTGGCTGCAGCCAGTATCGCGCAAGCGGTGACCGGCGACGGCATCCATGTCGAGCGCGCCTTTACCGGGCGCGCCAATCTGTTCGCGGGCAGAGCCGGCGTGCTGGTGATCGACCGCGGTGCGGTCGACCGCATCAATGCCGTCGATGAAGCCATCACCTTTGCGACGCTGTCCGCCTATAAGCCGGTGGTCGAAGGCGAGATGGTCGCAACCGTAAAGCTCATTCCGTTCGGCGTCGAAGCGAAGTTGCGCGACGCGGCCGTCAAGGCGGCAGGTCACGGCGCGCTGCGGATCGCGCCCTATGTCATCAAGCGGGTCGGCGTGGTCTCGACCTTGTTGCCGGGACTGGCGCCGAAGGTGGTGGAGAAGACCCTGCGCGTGACGGCGGAGCGGCTGGCGCCCGCGGGCGCCGCCATCATCGCGGAACGCCGGGTGGAACATGAGGAGGCGGCGCTCGCAGCCGCGATCAAGGAATTGCTCGCCTTGGGGGCGGAGCTTGTGATCGTGTTCGGGGCGTCCGCGATCGCCGACCGGCGCGACGTGATTCCGGCCGCGATCACTGGTGTTGGCGGCGCGGTCGAGCATTTCGGCATGCCGGTCGATCCCGGCAATCTCTTGCTGATCGGCAGCGCGGGTGGCGTGCCGGTGCTGGGCGCGCCCGGCTGCGCCCGCTCGCCGGTCGAGAACGGCTTTGACTGGGTGCTGATGCGCCTGCTTGCGGGGCTGAAGGTCACGCGCGCCGAACTCACGGGCATGGGGGTCGGCGGATTGTTGATGGAGATCGTCACCCGGCCGCAGCCGCGCGCCAAGCCCGACATCGAAGGCAACCGCAACATCGCCGCGATCATCCTTGCGGCCGGACGCTCGACCCGGATGGGCGGCCCCAACAAGCTGCTCGCCGAGCTCGGGCCCAAGAAGCTGGTGCGGATCGTGACCGAGCAGGCACTGGCCTCGAAAGCCTCCGAGGTCGTGGTCGTCACCGGACATCAGGCCGAACTGGTCGAAAAGGCGCTTGCAGGGCTGAAAGTAAGGTTCGTGCGCAACCCGGAGTTTGCCGGCGGACTTGCGAGTTCGGTCAAGGCGGGAATCGCGGCGGTGCCGGAAAACGCCGATGGCGCCGTGATTTGTCTTGGCGACATGCCGCTGATATCAGCCGATCTGATCGACCGGTTGATCGAGGCTTTCGCGCCGGACCGCGGCAATTTGATCGTGGTGCCGGTCGCCGACGGGCGGCGCGGCAATCCGGTGTTGTGGTCGCGCCGCTTCTTCAACGAATTGATGACGCTCGACGGCGATATCGGCGCGCGTCATCTGATCGCAAAACATGCCGAAGCGGTGGCGGAAGTGCCGGTCGAAGGCCAAAGCGCGTTTCTCGATATCGATACGCCGCAGGCGCTCGAGGCGGCGCGCAGGTCGTAAGGGGCGGGCATGGGCGCGTCTATCGCACCGTGCCTACGCTCGCTCAATGCGGCCACCCGCGAATGATCGAATTCGGCGGGAATGCGTGATCGGCGCCTGGGCCCGCGACGCCGTCATTCCGGGGCACGCGTTAGCGTGACCCCGGAATCCCGATCTAATAACATCGGGACATGAGAACGAACCATGAACCTTGTCAAGGCACGTT
>Ga0210406_10005548_pt1 | contig 13183 bp, 13 predicted proteins | sample IncBWC30MmetaG_FD_155454 | JGI IMG/M metagenome (GOLD analysis project Ga0210406, IMG submission 155454) | Forest soil microbial communities from Barre Woods Harvard Forest LTER site, Petersham, Massachusetts, United States - Inc-BW-C-30-M | ecosystem: Environmental > Terrestrial > Soil >... | reverse complement strand
CCGGTTCGAGCGAGCCGACCCGAACCGGGTGGTTTCCCCTTGCGAATTTGCATTTTGACACTCTATGCGAGTGTCACTGATCATTCTGAACGAGAACAGGCGCACGATCTGCGGGGAAGTCTTGCATGTCAGATGGACTTGACCGGGATCGCTAACAGGTCCCCGACCAACCCGACTTCCTTCTGGAGAAAGGGCTCCGCAAAGTCAATCCTGCCTAGCATTCCGTAAAATCGTGCCATCGCTTCCACGCGCGCGCGGATTTCCGCCTGGGCGGGGAACAAGCCCTTGCCAGCCTCTTGATCTGAAAACTGTGTCTTGTACGCCATCAGGGACTGAAAACGCGCGTCGAATTGCTCAGTGATATCGACCACGAAGGTTGGTCGGACATCGAAATAAAGAGTTGCGTAAAGAATCTTGAAGGGTCTGTGCGGTGCTAAGCTTGGCGCAGTTGACCCCACGTCCGCCGGGCGCGCTGTCGAGCGTTGAATGTTGACCGATGTCGGAGGGACTTCCAACTTCGCCAGCCCCGCCTGAAAACACGCCTCATATCCCAGCGTCGAAGCCGTGTAGTGGTCCGGATGTCGGCCTTGCCAGTAGGGAAGAATCACAACTCGCGGCCGCAGTTCGCGTAGTATCCGCGCAACCTTCATCCGATTTTCCCAGGTATTTTCAACCCGCCCGTCGGGGATGTCGAGCGCGCCGCGCCAGCTCACGTGCAGAATGCGCGCCGCTTCCGCCGCTTCCCGCTCGCGATCCTGAGCCGATCCGCGGGTCCCCATTTCCCCGCACGTGAGATCAAGAATGCCAGTCTGATAGCCCATCTGCGCCATCTTGAGCAGCGTTCCCCCGCAAGTCTGCTCTACGTCATCACGATGTGCAGCAATGGCGAGTACGTCAACGCCATCCGAAATCTTCGGTTCGTGTGCCATTCTCAGTCCAGGCTTCCTTGCTCCACCAGCACGTTTTCGCGCACGATCAGCCGGTGGGCTGCCATCTCCTTCAGCCGTGGAATCACCCGGCTCACATGTTCATCCGTATCTACGAAAATGACGATGACGGGCAACCTTCCACCAGCGTCCACGAGGTGCGCGGTCTCGACTTTATGCCGCCCGAGAAATCCAGCGACCGCATGAACCACCGCCGCCGCATAGACTCCCTCTTGCCGGAGATATTTGAGAATCTCCAGGTGGAGCGGCCGATGCTGCCACTGGTCGCCTTCGTTCAGATAGACAGTAACCTGCACCGCCATGGCGCCTCGCATTCTATAGCACTCGTGCCAGAGCCATTCCGGCCAAGGCTGCTCCACACGCCAGCAGATTGTTGGACAGGAAATTGGCAGCCATCAGCATCCACTGGCCTTTCTCGAAGAATGCCATGGTTTCGTAGGCATAGCTGGAGAAGGTCGTGTATCCCCCGCAAAAACCAACCACGACCAAGAGCCGCCAGCGTGGATCTACTAACGCTCGCTCCGTAGTCCATACCACAAAGAATCCGACCACAAAACTTCCGAGCACATTGATGGTGAGGGTACCGTAAGGGAACACCGGACCGAGGAGACGGGTCGCCCCGCGACTCATCCAGTAACGCAAGTTGGCCCCGGCGATTGCGCCCAGGGAAATCGCAAGGAAGTCGAACACGATGGAGTTCTCCCGATCAGAGTTGGTAGGAGTTATCAGCCGGAGCCGGTTCGGCTCAGCCGGCGGTTATGGCGAACTCCATCGCCAAAAACATCTTACTCCGAGGGGATGCCTGTAACGTGCCCCGCTCGCGCCGAATACCGGCTGAATCAGCGTACAATCGAGATCCGCCTCACTTTTTCCGTTCTACCAGATATCGCGCCAGATCCTTCAGCGTTGCTGCGCGGTCACTGAAAGGCGCAAGTTCGTCGAACGCACCGTTTACCAATACGTCGGCCTTCTTCAACGACTCCTCGATTCCAAACAGCGCCGGGTAGGTAGCTTTCTCTGCGGCCGTGTCCTTGCCGGCAGTTTTTCCAAGTTGCTCGGAAGTCTGCGTCACGTCCAGCACGTCATCGATGATCTGAAAAGCCAGCCCTACCTGTCGGCCGAAAGATCGCAAACGGCGGATCGCATCCTCGTTTCCTCCGGCATACAGGCCGCCACTCACCAGGCTAGCCGCGATCAAAGCCGCAGTCTTTGCATGGTGGATGTATTCAAGTTGCTTCGCATCCGGGTCACTGTGCTCAGACTCCAGATCCACGACCTGGCCGCCAATCATACCGTCGATCGTGCCGGTGCCGTGTGCGATCTCCCCGATGATTCGTACGGAAGCTTGGGCAGGACATCGCAGATGGGCTAGAACTTCGTAAGCCTGCGTTTGCAACGCGTCGCCGGTCAGGATCGCAATGGCTTCCCCAAATACCACGTGACTGGTGGGCCGTCCTCGCCGCAGATCATCATTATCAAGAGCGGGCAGATCGTCGTGAATCAGCGAATACGTATGCAGCATCTCGAGCGCAGCACCTACCTCTTCAATTCCATCCGGCAGTCCGCATGCGATCATGCGCCCCGCTTCCATACACAGGATGGGACGGATACGCTTCCCACCTGCAAATACGCTGTGCCGCATCGCCTTATGGATTGTGACCGGGTATTCGGTGGCTGCTGGAAGTAGCCGCTCCAATGCTCCGTCGGTCACAACGCGGCCCTGTTCGAGTATCTCCTTCAGCATGGAAAGTGAGTATAGAGGCAGGATGGAGAAGTCAGCAATGCAGTTGCAATCACAGCGAAGAGAATCGAAAGGGAGGGACGGAGGGCTTGGCAGTAGAACCCGTCTAGAAAAACTTCAGCCCCGCATGCGCGGGGCTGAGTCATAAAGCCGCAATTCGAACTTGCCAAGTTGACGGAACGCCTAGGCTACCCGCTCCGCGTTCCGCATCGCGGACCGCACGATGCCTAGAGTGTCGGAAGCCGGGCACATGTCACTCGCGCCGGCGTTCAGCGCCGACGCCCACATCTCCTCATCGGCGACGCGATGTGTACACACGATCGCGAGTTGGGGAAATTCGCGGTGCAACCCCTCGACTTCCGAGAGCCCGGATGCTTCCATGTCGAGAATCGCCGCACCCGCCCGAAACCGTGGTACGGCGCTTCGCAACTCCCGCACCGAGCGCGCCACATGAACCGAGTGAAAGTGATCGCTCAGAACTCCAGCGATTGTTTGTGCAATGGTTGGATCGCTTTGCAGCACAACGATGGTCAGGGTCTGCATACTAAAACCCCCTGGGGGGAAACAACCGTCGTCGACGGCCATTAGGCTGCCGGGCTTTACCACGCTCGAGAAGGTGGCTCACCCCACAGACGTTAGCTGGCTTGAGCGACAATCTGACAGGAACCGGTTTACTTGTTCGCTGATCCCCGTTCGTTCTGTGGCTCGAAGACTTCCGCCTGGAACTTGCCATTCTGCTTCAACAGGATCTCTACTTTCCCCTCCGCCTCTTCCAACTCCTTGCGGCAGGTGGTGGAAAGCTGCATTCCCTCTTCGAAAAGTGCGAGAGATTTCTCGAGAGGCGCGTCGCCCTTCTCCAATTCCTGGACAATCTTCTCCAGGCGCTGGAGACACTCTTCGAACTTAGCCAATGGTAGAAGCTCCTGTTTCTATTGTAATGCCGCTTTTCCCCCGGAATGTCCAGTAAATTTCTAGCAAATCGATATTGCAGTTAAGAATTTCCCGAACCTACACACGTCCGGGCGCTGCTTTGTCCAAATGGGTAATAGAGGGTAACCGGTTCGTGGTGAAACGGGTTGATGCTGTCTAAGCGGAGGCGGCGGTGCCCCCCATGCCGCCCAGCGCTTCGAGTACATCGACCGCCGCGGAGTACTTCCCATTGGGCGCGCTGATCTGAGCCCCCTGCACCATCCCGCGAACCTCGATCAGCATTTCACGCGCGATGGCGATCCCTTCCTGACGGGCCGCCTCCGGGGAAGGGGCGGCAGCCATGCGTTCCAAAATAGAATCCGGCACCGAGACCCTGAGTTCATTCTTCATGAACTCCGCATTCCGCACACTGGTAAGCGGCCAAATGCCCGCTACCACGGGGATCCGGCAATGCTCCACCCTTCGCAGAAACGCTTCGAGCAGCGCCAGATCGAAGACCGGTTGGGTCACGGCATATTCCGCCCCAGCCTCGACTTTATATTCGTACCGGCGCACTTCCTCCTGAATATCCGCCAATCCAGGATTGGCACCCACTCCGATTACAAAGCTGGTGCCTGCGCCGAGCGGGTTCCCACCGATGTCCAAACTGCGGTTCAAGTTCTTAACGATATTCACGAGACCGATTGAATCGACATCGAACACAGCCGTCGCGTCCGGATAATTGCCCATCTTCGGCGGATCACCTGTGATGCAGATAAGGTTATGAATACCAGTGGCGGACGCCCCCAACAAGTCCGACTGGATCCCCAGGACATTTCGATCTCGACACGTATAGTGCAAGATCGCTTCGATCCCCACATCCCGCTGCACGATCAGGGAGAGCGCCTGATTACTGATGCGCGCCGAGGCACGCGGACTGTCCGGTATGTTGATGCCGTCCACGCCGACCGACTTCACGAAACGCGCTCCCTCAACCTCCTTGCGGATGTCGGTTCCCTTGGGCGGAACGATCTCAACCATCGTGACGAACTCGCCAGCCGCCAGCTTCGCTCCAAGCCTCGACCGCTCGGCGATAGGCCGCGCCTCTTTCGCCGCGACGGAAGCTTGCGGAGCTGCCACTTGTACTCGTGCCACTTTCGCCTCACCCACGCGCAACGCCGACTTCATGCTGCGGATATGATCCGGCGTGGTTCCGCAACATCCGCCCACCAGCCGAACCCCCGCAGCCACAAATTTCCTCGCATAGCTCGCCATGTATTCGGGCGAGCACAGATAGATATTTCGTCCCTCCACCGAGCGGGGCATTCCGGCATTGGGTTGCGATGCGAGGGGAAGGGTGGTGGCTGCGCGCATACGCTCAACCGCGTCCAGCATGGCCACGGGACCGATACTGCAATTCACGCCGATCACATCGGCGCCCCAGTCGCTGAGCTTCTTCGTGAACGTCTCCGGGTCGGACCCGTCAAGGCAGTTTGAGTCCTCGTCAACGGTGACCGAGGCCACCACCGGCAGCTTAGGATTCACCTCGCGCGCTGCCAGCAACGCCTGGTGCAATTCTTCGACGTATCCAAACGTCTCCAGGATGAGGAGGTCGACGCCTCCTTCTGCGAGCGCCGCAATCTGTTCCCGAAATGCTGCCCGGGCCTCTTCAAACGATGTCTTACCGAGTGGTTCAATCCGAATTCCCAGCGGGCCAACCGAACCCGCGACCCAGACATCGAAGCTCTTGGCGGCCTCCCGCGCGAGTCGTGCTCCGGCGACATTGATTTGTTTTACTTTGTCCGCGATGCTATGTCGCGCCAGGCGAAAGCTGTTTGCGCCAAAGGTATTCGTCTCAATGATTTCCGCGCCGGACTGCAAGTAACTCTGATGTACTCCGCGCACCAGTTCAGGTTGGGAGAGGTTCAGCTCGTCATACGACCGGTTAATGAACACACCGTTGGAATAGAGCAGCGTGCCCATCGCGCCGTCACACAAGATGGGCGCGGTGTTCAACCGAGTTAGGAAGTCCGAGGCCATGGTAGCTTGAGAATACAAGATCGATCCGCCTTTTGCATCTGGGGGCCGGCGTGCGGTCGAGCCGCACGAGGCGAAAACCGCTGCTTTGCTATAATCTGGAATTCGCGTCCAAATCTTTCCGCATCATGCTCTTGGGAGTCCCTCGTTTGAGCAGAATCAAGCTTCTGTTTTGTGCTCTACCAATCACCGCGCTTCTAACCTCGTGCGGCAGCTACTCCAACAACAACAACAGCACCCACACCAGCGGGCTGAAGTTCCGCGTCCTGGTTTCCCAAGACATCTCCAGCAACCTCACGAGCCCTGGGTTGATCATCATCAACGCCCTCACCGACGCTCGCGCGGTCATCGCCCCCCTGGCGCCCTCGGGCTCGTTTTTCCCGGGCAACATGTACCTTGCAGACAATCGCTCCACGACCTTAGCGGTGAGCAACATCAATAACACGCTGGGTATTTTCAATAACAAAACAGAAGCAAGCGTAGGCACCGTGACCCTCCCCGGTCCTAGCGACAGCGTGGTGCTGTCGCCCGACGCGTCGACCGGCTATGTTGCTGTAGCCACAGCTGCCGTCCCCGGTTTCTCACCCGGCGGCCTCGTAGTTGTCGCGCTCACCGGCACTGCTGGCACTACGGCTACGGTGCCAATCCCCTCGGTGCGCTACCTGGCGCGGAGCGGAGATGGCAGCCGCATCCTCGCCTTTAGCGATAACTCAGATTCGGTCACCATCGTTCCGCCACAGTCCATCATCCCTGGACAAGGACAAACCACGCCCCTGACTGTGGTCTCCGGTTTCGACCGGCCTGTTTTCGGCTTCTTCAGCCCAGACAACTCCCAGGCCTGGGTCCTCAACTGCGGTCCCGAGTGCGGTGGCGTCGAAGCATCGGTGCAAGTGCTGGATCTCATCCATAACTCGGCGGGTCTAAAAGTTGCGGTACCGGGCGGTGCGACCGTCGGCTTTCTGAACAACCAGACGCTCTACGTCGCGGGTACGCCCCAAGCGCCGAATAACACGTGCTCAGGACCCGGTTCACACACAACCGCGGCCACGAGCTGCGGGCGCCTGACTGTCATCGACCTGCCTTCTCTTTCCATCACCAGCCCAGCTTCGGGTTTTGTAATCGAAGATGGCTACCATACGGTGCTGTCCCTAGCGTCGAACGCCCAGCTTTATATCGGCTCGCGCGGCTGCACGAATATCTTTCCGCCCCCCGCTCCCGCAACTGGTGAACAGCGCGGATGCCTTTACATCGCGGATGTGAACAGTCTCTCCACCGCCAGCCCGCGTTTTGTCGCACCTCCCGACAACGGGGACGTAACTGGGATCCAGCCCATTACGAATCGGACGATTGTTTATCTGATTGAAGGCGGCCAGTTCCGCTTGTATGACACGACCACCAACCAGCAATCGCTCGGCGAGGCCACATCCGCCATCGATATCCTCGGGCAAGCCGTGGACATCAAGCTGATCGATTTCTAGGTAGAGGCCGGTCGAGCTACTTCGCAGGGTCCAGCGTCAACTGGTGGGCTTTGTTGGCTTGGACAGACTTCGCGGAGAAGGGAAGTACGAACGTGCTCCCCTCGTACCACGCTTTCCACTGATCCATGTAATACGGGCTAAAAAGATTTCCGCCCTGGCCAGTGACCGTATTCAGCGTGGACTGATCGAAGTTCGACAGATCAGCGGTGTACCGCTCGGATGGGCCAAAATCTCGACCGACTTGCTTGACCGTGTAGCTGCCGCCGGATTGGTCATGCATGCCGGGCTGTACCCACTGCCCGATGCCGGGCAACTTCCCCAAAACTGGATGGTCGATCTCGATGGGATGGAACTTCCCCCACTTCCAGGTTGCGAGGTCGGCTGGCGCATCGGGTCCCGCCACCGCCGCCTCGACTGCCGCCGTAAGCAACGCATCGTAGTTTTCATATTTCTGAGGCAGCCAGCGCTGCGGTTTCTTCATCAGCACGTTCTCGATCCAAACCGACGACATGAACCAGCGGTAGCTTTTCCAACTCAAGGGGTCGAGGCTCCCCGTGTAGTAGCCATCCGCCTTGTTCCCAGCAGGCGCTGCGCCAAGTCTTGGTTCCAGAAGCAGCCGGGTGAGCTCCTGACGCGCGCGCACTTCGATCGTGGTCGCTGCTGAATCGGTCGTCAGACGCCCATCCCAATCGCGCATCAGTTCTCGTGCCTGCTGCGCTCGCTTAGAAGGATTCTTGACATGATCGAGCGCATACACGAAATGCTCTGCGCAGAGCCGGTCAAACGCAGAATAAACATCCGTCTGCAGAGCCAGCATGTCTGGAGGCGCAAACTTCTTTCCTGACTCCAGCACGCGATACATACGCTCTGTCCTCCAGGGCGCGTCCCATTCGGTGCTTACTGTATAGGCATAGCCATCAGGCGTGATGCGCCCGTTCGCGGTCCCGATCACGCCCGAGGGCGGATCGAACACACTCGGCAGTTTCTCGAACGGGATGTACCCGTTCCACTCGTGAGCATCGTCATTTCCCGGCACAGGTAGCGTTCCGTCACTGCCTTTACGAATCGGAATATGGCCGGTGGTCTGATATCCAATATGTCCGTCAACATCCGCATACACAAAATTCTGTCCCGGGGAATCGAGCAACGATAGCGCGTGTCGGAACTCTCCCCAGTTCTTGGCTGAGTCAATGTCGAAGAACGGATCAAACAGCGAGTCGTAGAGCGTCCAGCGCAGCGCCAGCTTGCGCGTTTCGCCGGGAATCAGATCACTGATTATCGGTCCGTGCCTGGTTGTCACCACGTCCACCGTCACGTCAGGCTTGCCCTTGACGTGAATCACTTCCTGCTGATGCTGTGGCTGCGCCCACCCTTGCGGCGTCTGATACGAGCCTTGCGCGTTGAAGGTCTCGATGTAAACATCCTCGACCGTTGGCCCAACATTTGTGACGCCCCAGGCAATTCGCTCGTTGTGGCCCACGACGACGAAGGGCAACCCAGGGAGGCTGACTCCCACCACGTGGTAGTCGCCAGCGTGCAGATGCACTTCGTACCAGAGGTTCGGCATCTGGTGGTGCAGGTGCATATCGTTGGAGAGCAGCGGCTTGCCCGTGACCGTGTGGCTTCCCGATACGACCCAGTCATTGGATCCCGCTACCGAGCCGGGCTCGCGTCTCCATTCAATTGGCGGCTGGGGCATCGACAAGGCCACGTTACTATCCGCGCCCGAGTCCATGTCCTCATCATCATCCTCGTCGTCGCTGCCTTTCTTTTTCTCGTCGACCTCGTCACTCAAACGATGTGGCTGCATCGTCGGAGGACGGTCGCGCCAGGACGAATTCACAAACAAGTCCGCAGTCAACTCCGGCCCCAGCTTGGCCAGAATCTTCTCTCGCTCCAAGGCCGCCCCAAACGTTCCGTGATTGAGTTCCTGCACCAGCCGCGCGCCCAGCAGGATGCAATCTTCCGCCTTCCACGCAGTTGGCTTGTAGCCCAGAATGCGAAACTCAACGGGTAACCGATCCATGTGACTCTGCATGAAGGCATTGATGCCCCGCGTGTAGGCATCGACGAACCCGCGGTCGCGCGCCGGGAGCGACGCCACGGTCTTCGCGGCCACCTGCCGCAGACCCAGGACGCGCTGCTCGCGATCATGCTCCACCGTCACCGGCCCGATGATCTCTGAGATTTCTCCCCCCGCGTACCGTCGCATAATGTCCATCTGCCACAGTCGGTCCTGTGCCGTTACATAACCTTGCCCGAAAAACAAATCGGTGAGCGATTGGGCTTCGATCGTCGGGATCCCATGCGAGTCCCGCGTCACCATCACCGGCGCCGATAGTCCCGGCACAGACAATTGACCATCGAGTTGCGGGAGCGCAGCCTTCGCGAGGGAATAGGCATATCCGATGGCAGCTGCCACCAGCAGAATGAGAAGAAGCAGGATCCAGGGCCAAATACGTCGCCGGGTCGGCGTCGGAACCGGAACATCTCGTGCAGGGGACCAGGTCGCCATGGCAGAGCTAGATTGTAGGTTGCCGCGCAGCCGATGACAAACGCTGCGGGGCTCTGGGAATCTGATTCCTAATTAGTTTTCGCGATCATTTCATAAACGGCGCAAGCCGTCGTAGCACGCACATCCATCTATCTCTCAACAGCGCAGATGCTCCTGATACGCTTGGGACCATGCATGCGGACTCGCTCCAGCAAAGATTTGACGCAACTAGCCGGACTACTGCGCAAGTACGGGCACCATGGCCAAGCGACTGTCGTCGAGCAGATCCTCACCACGCTTGGGACTTCAAGCCCTGAGTACAAACGTTTGGCGGGAGTGGACATGTGGGGAGGCTCCGGCGCGGTTTGGGATGTTTGTCTCGCCCCATCCAAAGGATCGAGCCAGGCTCAGGCGGACGTGAAGGCCTTTCACGAAACCATCATCCGGAGTGCCTCCGCGATGGAAAGGCTAGCAATCGGAACCGAGCGGTCCCGGTCCGCCGCCAAAGTCTTTCGCGAATGGCTCGACAAGGGGATTTGTGTAGAAGCCTGCTAGTCGGTCCGTCAAACATGCTCGTCGGAACGCCCCTCTTTGAACTTGAATTTCATTTTCAAGATCGCGGTGGTATCCTAACTTCGCCCGCGCACCGCACCCGCATGCTCCAAAAACGCATCGATGACCAGCCCTCGATCTCTCGCGAAATGGTGCGCGAAGCGCAGGGCATTCTCCACCTGCACCTCAAACGAGTGGGCCTGAAGCAGACCGCCCAGCGCGACACCATTCTCCGTACGTTTCTCGAAACCCGCGAACATCTTTCCACCGACGAGCTACACCGCCTGGTCAAAAAGAAAGACCCCAAGATCGGCTACACCACTGTGTATCGCACCCTCAAGCTTCTCGCTGAGTGTGGCCTGGCAAGCGAAGTCGCGTTCCACGATGGCATTGCCCGTTACGAGCACCAGTACAACCGTCGCAGCCACCATCACATGGTCTGCACCAACTGCGGCAGTTCAGTCGAATTCTTCTCCGAGGAAGTTGAAAAGCTCGAGCGGGATATCGGCAGTCGCTACCACTACGAAACCACCCGCCACACCTTCCAGATTTATGGACTCTGCGAAGATTGCCGCAAAAAGACAGCCCGCCGCGTCGTCTAGATACTAGCTACCGGGTACAAGGTACTGAAGATTGGCTGTTCGTCACTTTCCCGACCGCAGTTGCGCGTGTTCTCATAGGAAGGTTAAATTCCAACAGAGGTACGTATTGTCCCACAGCAATGTCGTCAATTGCCTGTGGGGCAAGGCTTTCGGTCAGTTCTGCAGCTCCCACGGCGACCCCCGGTTAGTCGGTCAGTTTTGGGGGCTTGATTCCGACCGAGTCTTTGAATTTCTCCCATAGCAGGAGACCTAAGCAATGACGCTCGAATGCATCAATCCCAAGGATCTGCCGACTCCGGAAATGTACACCCAGGTCATCGTCGCGACGGGAAGCAAGTTGGTATTCGTCTCGGGCCAGCAGCCCGAAGACATACACGGCAAGCTCGTTGGCCATGCTGATTTTGCGGCTCAGGCGCGCCCGGCGTTTGGCAATCTCGGCCGTGCGCTTGCCGCTGCCGGTGCCCGGCCTGAGCAAGTCTGCAAGATCACAATCTACATCGTCGACTACAAACGCGACGAACACGTGCCGATCATCGAAGAGGCCCAGATAGCGTTGTTCGGAGATCACAAGCCAGCAAACGTAGTGGTCGGGATAGCGACGATGTCCCCAGGCTACCTGATCGAGGTTGACGCGATCGCGGTCATTGATTGAGCATACCACCGAGAGCTACACAAGGACGCGGTAGATAACTCGCTTACCCAAAAGCCTGCAGCTAATAATGCGGTACGCGACCGAAACAGAAAGAGGCACTTCCTCTCTGGGAGGGATCTGATGCAAGACTCCCTCAGCAGGTTCCAATTCCTGTGGGACATTACGTACCTTTGTTGGAATTTGACCTAGGAAGAGGCTCACGAGAATAGTCATGGCTATCACCTGCATTACTTGCGGTTCCACGATGCCCGATATCTCGGAGTTCTGTCCGTCGTGCGGTCGGGCCGTGCAGCGAGCCCGGCATCAGGATGTGGCGGCCTCGCCCACGGCGCCGTCTCCCACCGCCAAGTCCGAGATCGTGCCGTCTTCGCAGTCCGTCTCTGAACCAGCCCAGCCGCCCGCTCCTCCCGTCGTCATGAATGACCGACTGGTGGCTGCCGCCGCGTACTTCACCTTCCTGCCGGCAGTCGCGTTCTTGTTCCTGAAGCCGTACGCCGGTCGCCGTTTCGTTCGCTTTCATTCCTTGCAGAGCGTTTGCTTTTGGCTCATGGTCGCGGTCCTGCTCGGGCTGGGCGTGATCGCATCAACCTTTGGCTTTCTTCTCATCTGGCTTTTCACAGGCACGCTGGTCGCCCTCGGATTAACGTTGACATGGCTCGTGCTCTCGATCAAAGCGCTGCAAGGCGAATGGTTCCGGCTGCCCGCCCTCGGAGATTTCTGCGAGCAATTCGTGTCGGCGAAATAAGAGCGACGCTCGGCCCGTACTGCGCCTCACCTTCTTTGCTTGACATGCCTCCCCCCGGCACGCCATCCTATACGCTTTTCGCTACACGGAAGTGGCAGGATGGCCCTCAAAAACGGAACTTCAGGAAGGGAACACTTGCGAGTACGGGTCTTCTTTCACGATAAATGCTTTGATGGGGCTTCTTCGGCTGCTCTCTTCGCCCGCTTTTACAGCGAGCGCATCCGAAACGACGTGCAGTTCGAATACACCGGGCTGCTTCATCGCGCGGGCGCTCTGTTCGACGAGAAGGACTTCACCGGCGACGAGAACGCCATCGTCGATTTCAAGTATTCGAGCTCCCCGAAGATTACCTGGTGGTTCGATCACCACGAGAGCGCGTTCCTGAGCCCTGACGATGCCGCCCACTTCGAGCAGGACCAGAGTAACCGCAAGTTCTACGATCCCGATTTCAAGTCCTGCACCAGCTTCATTGCCATGATCGCCGAGCAGCACTTCGGCTTCAACGCGAAGCCAGTCGCGGACCTGGTTCACTGGACCGACATCATCGACGGAGCGCTCTATCCCGATGCGAAAACTGCGGTCGAGATGGCTGCCCCCGCCATGAAGCTCACCATGGTGATCGAGTCCGCTCCCGACTCCGACTTCGTTCCCCAGCTCATCCCGCTGATGGCAACCAAGCCACTTGGGGAGATCCTCGAAGAACCGTTTGTCGCGCCCATCCTGCCGCCGCTCCTGAAGCGCCACGAACTCTCGATTGGGATTCTGCGTGATCGCACCGAGTGCAAAGACGCGACCATCTTCTTCGACGTAACCGATCACCAGCTCGAGGGCTACAACAAGTTCATCCCTTACTACCTGCACCCGGAGAGCATCTATTCGGTGGGTCTGAGCAAGAGCAGCTTTCGCGTAAAGGTCTCCGTGGGCTCAAACCCCTGGGCTCCGAGCGACCCGACTGTGAACCTTGCCAAGGTCTGCGAGCGCTACGGAGGCGGAGGTCACGCGCGCGTTGGAGCCATTTCGTTCGAC
>Ga0210406_10005547_pt1 | contig 13184 bp, 11 predicted proteins | sample IncBWC30MmetaG_FD_155454 | JGI IMG/M metagenome (GOLD analysis project Ga0210406, IMG submission 155454) | Forest soil microbial communities from Barre Woods Harvard Forest LTER site, Petersham, Massachusetts, United States - Inc-BW-C-30-M | ecosystem: Environmental > Terrestrial > Soil >... | reverse complement strand
AGTGGAAAACCAGCGCTCGATCGACCGGTTCATTAATCCATAGGCGAACCAGAACATCACAATGACCGGAAGGAATGAGAGCAACAAACTCCCAACTACCAAGCGCGTGCGAAACTTCGATCCCAACACGCCCAAGCGGCGTTCGGCAAAAAGCTTGATGAGGTTTCGCGCCAGGACGAAGGTGAGGGTGACAAAAAGTAAGAACACCAATGCCGAAAGCGCCGCAAGAAATACTGTCTGCTGAGTTGTGCTTGGATTGATAAACGGCAGGTCGAAGGATGATTCCGAAAGCAGGATCGCGAACAGCAGAAAACTTCCTGCCGCCAGCATGATAATCAGTCGCTTTCGTTCTTTGCTGGGTTTGATGGGACTTCCCGAAGCCATAGGTCAACCGTCCGGCCGCTACGCGGTCGCAAGTAGAGTCATTATAGACTCGGTTACCGGCGCGGATCGCTAAGGAACGCGGTGCCGCTCACACTTTCTTGGTTCTTGTCACGGCCACGAAAATCGGGATGGCCACAAGCTGCGTCGCGACCGAGAAGACGAGCAGCGCTGACAGCGAAACATCGTACAGCCTGCCGATAATGACGCTGCCAATAAACCAGGACACGCCGTATACGCCGGTGAAAATCCCGTAGGCTGAAGGGCGGCGCTGCTGCGGGACCATAGTGGCCACGGCTGCAGGAATGATGGATTCGTGAACCCCCATGCCTAACCCCCACAGCGCCACTCCCGTGAGCGCGAGCCAGAAGCCACCGAGAAATACCAAAGGCGCGGAAGCTGCGCCGATAAGTGTGAGCGGAACCAATATCCTGATTCCAGTCCGGTCGAACAAGCGTCCGAATACGAGCGATCCCAAGCCGCTGGCGGCCATGGCGACTGAGTAGAAGATTGGTACCCACAGACCCGGAACAATAGAAGCTTTCTGAAAGTGGAAGGCGACCAAGGAGAAGTCGGCGAACCCGGCGGCGACCAAGGCGGCGCCGGCCACGTAAATCCAGAACACGCGGGGCAATCCGGCAGCTTCGACAGTTGTCGGCTTCACCTCGAGGTCTTCCGGCTTCGGATACAAGATTCTTGCCACGACGAGGAAGCAAAGCGTCGTGACAGCGGGAAACAGGAGGACCGCAAACGCGTCCCTGTACGTGCCATGACGGGCCAGGATCACCGCCACAACCAGGGGCCCGATCAGCGCCCCAGCCTGGTCCATGGCCTCATGCAAGCCGAAGCCGAATCCCAGACCGATCTCCTTGCTCGCATGCGAAAGCATCACGTCGCGCGGTGGATTCCGGATGGCCTTGCCGACACGTTCCAGAACGATGAGCAATCCGGCGATTTTCCAATTCGGCGCCCAAGCCAGGAGTGGCACGGCGGCCATCTGAACGATATAACCGAATATGGTGATCGGCCAGAATTGACCGGTGCGCTCGCTGAGCGGGCCGGAAACAAGCCGCAGACCGTAGCCGAGCAATTCACCGAGGCCGGCGATGATTCCAACCAGCGTGGCGCTTGCGCCCAGGATCGCCAAATACGGACCATTTACGCTGCGTGCTCCTTCATAGACGAAGTCCGCAAAGAAGCTGACGACTCCAATTAGAAGAACAAACCGGAAGGCTCGACTCTTCGTTGGCCAGGCCATGCTACGTACAATCTATGCCGTCCGCGCAGATTCGTGCAGGTGTCTAATTCGCCGCAGAGCACCAAGCGGGGTTACGAACGATGATCTGGCCCGGCGATCCGGCGCTTGGTTTGCGAATTCTGAGTTTAGAATTCGTTGGATGTCATTCTTCCTCGGAATTGATGGTGGCGGCACCAAGACCCGCTCCATCGTGGCTGACGAGAAGTCTCAACTGGGTGCAGGAAGTTCTTCAAGCAGCAAAGTGCAGCGGGTCGGCGAGGCTTGCGCGCGCGACGCTCTCGCTGCGGCCGTCCACGAAGCCTGTGTGCAGGCCGGTATTTCTCCGCAACAAATTGCGTGCACTTGCGCGGGCATCACAGGAAGCGCCCGGCCGGAAATTGCCGGAGTGATGAGGGATTTGATGACCGGCATTGTCGGCGGGCAAGTCGAGATCGTTGGCGATATCGAGATCGCGTTCGAAGACGCATTTGGCGGTGGGCCCGGGGTTGTTGTGATTGCAGGAACCGGTTCGATTGCTTGCGGGCGAAACTCGAAAGGCGAAATCGCGAGAGCCGGCGGATGGGGGTATGCCATTTCGGACGAAGGATCGGGCCACTGGATTGGCGTCGAAGCGGTGCGTGAAGCATTGCGTACGCACGATCTCGGACAGCATTCAGGATTGTTGGACGACTTGATGGCAGGGATCGGCGCGCGGGATTTTGAGGACTTTATCGTGCGATTGAATGGGAGTCCAGCGGTAGATTTTGCCCCTCTATTTCCGGCTGTGTTAGCAGCGTCTGACAATGGTGATCCAAAGGCAAGTGAGATTCTTACGCATGCCGGACAAGAATTGGCGGGTCTGGCTGGTATTGTGATCGAGCGCCTGTTCGGGGAACAGTCACTTTCGGTTGCGACACACGGTGGGGTTTTGGCGAGCAGCACAATCGTGAGGAAAAATTTTGCGCAGGAACTAAAATCGCGATATCACCGGGCGGGCTTGCTCGATCGCGAAGTCGATCCTGCGCGGGGTGCGTTGGAACGTGCAAGAAGAGAATTCAAAACTGCAAGCGGGTGAAATCGCAAATAAATGAATACGGAATCCCGTCCGACCGAGAATCCCGAATCAGAAGAGCAGAACGCTGACTCCGCTCCTAGCGTAGAAAGCGCTCAGGTTTCAGGTCTCACCGAAGATGCCGGGGTGGCGCTGTTGAAAAGCGCCGATGTTACTGCGGAAGCATTAGCTCAGCTAGCCAAAAATCCCATCACTTCGACGAGTCGCAAGGTGATGGTTGGACTGGCTGCACACCCACGGACTCCGCGCCACGTCTCGATTCCGCTGCTGCGGCGCATGTTCACATTCGATCTCATGCATATGGCCCTTGTGCCTGCGGTTGCGCCTGACATCAAGCGGGCGGCTGAAGAGCAGATACTGACACGGCTGGAATCGCTTCCTGCAGGACAAAAGATTACTTTGGCGCGACGGGCCTCGGGACGGGTTGCGGCGGGATTGATGCAGAACTCAGACCGGCGGGTAATTTCGGCCGCCCTCAATAATGCCAAGCTCACAGAGCCGCTAGTGGTGCAGGCGCTCATGAAACTGCATGCGCCTAAAATGCTATTTGCACTTGTGAGCGATCACCCAACGTGGTCGCAACGTCGCGAAATCCAAATCGCGCTGTTGCGCAGCGAGAACACACCGCCGGAAAGGGCTATCGACTTTGCACGAAATTTCTCGCCTGAGTTTTTGCGCGAGGTCGCGCCGAAAGAGAGAAGCTCAGTCCTGATATCGGAGTTGGGCGGGGCAACCGAGTGACGACTGTTACCTAATGTGTTGATCCGATTCCGGAGGTTCTTCGGACCTCAGTCTTGCGGCGAATCGGATTCACTGAGGCGGCGGCTCTGGCTCGGCCGAACCATCGGCACGCGCGTCGGATCCGCCATAGTTGGTTTTGCTGTTGGAATCGTGCAGCACTGCGTTGCCGCGTCCCATGGAGGTCGAGTATTCCTTTTGGGCGTGCAGCTTGTGTCCCATTGCTGAGAGCTTGTCTAACGCGTCCGGTTTCACCCGAGATTCAATCACAATGTTGCAGCCTCGCTCAGGGTGCACGGTGAAGCGCGCAGTCTCCAGCGCCTGTTGGACGTTCATTCCGTAGTCGGCGATGTTCGACACGAATTGCGCGTGAGCGAGAGGCTGGTTTGCTCCTCCCATAATGCCGAAGCCGATGTGCTGGTGCCCGCGTTCCATAAAAGCAGGAATGATGGTGTGAAAGGGGCGCTTGCGGGGTGCCAGCACATTGAGCGACTTGGGATCCAGCGAAAACAATGCACCTCGATCTTGCAGAACGAACCCCATTCCGCGAACGCTGATACCTGAGCCGAAGCCCTCATAATTGCTCTGAATCAGCGAAACGATGTTGCCCTCGCGGTCAACTGCAGTCAGATAAGTTGTCTCACTCTGCGGCGCGCCATAAGATACATCGCAATTCGCGTGGCCAGGATCGATGAGTTTCGCGCGCTCTTTTGCATATTCCTTAGAGAGCAATCCTCTGACCGGAACTTTAGCGAAGCGGGGATCGGCGTTGTAACGTTCGAGGTCGGCATAAGTCAGTTTCATGGCTTCGATTTTCTTGTGCAGTTCTGCAGTGCTCAACGGCCCATCCGGAGACGCAGGCGCGGTTTCCATGATGTTTAGCATCTCTAGCGCGGCCATGCCTTGGCCGTTTGGCGGGAGTTCATATACGGTCCAGTCACGGTAGGTGGTTGAGATTGGCTGGACCCACTCAGGTTTGAATTCGGCGAGATCGTCGGCAGACATAGTTCCGCCAAGCTCGTGTGACGTACTCAAAATCGCTTGCGCTATCTCACCCCTGTAGTACGCGTCCGCTCCCTTCTGCGAAATTGCACGTAATGCTTTTGCCAGATCAGGATTGCGAAAGACCTCTCCGACCGCCGGCACTTTTCCGTTTGGCAAGTACGTTCGTTGGCCTTCGGGGTCATTGGCGAAAACCTCGGGAGCGTCGCTCCAGAATTCATGAATCAGTTCAGGAACTGGGTAACCCTGTTCTGCATAAAAAATCGCGGGCCCAAACAGTTCTTTCCATTGCGCCTTCCCGAACCGCTCATGCAGCGCGTTCCAACCGGCCACCGCGCCGGGGACGGTGACAGAATCAATCGTCCTCAGCGGCATCTTGTCGAGACCCTTAGCTTTCATGTGCTCGAGCGTGAGTGCCTGTGGAGCCCAACCGCTCGAGTTCAGGCCGTAGAGCTTGCCAGTTTTCGCGTCCCAATAAATGGCAAAGAGGTCGCCGCCAATTCCATTCATCATCGGCTCGGTTACGCCAAGCACCGCGTTTGCGGCAATGGCCGCATCCACTGCCGAACCGCCTTTGCGCAGTATCTCCGCGCCCGCCTGTGATGCCTGAACATGCGTCGTGGCCACGATCCCGTATCTGCTGACAACCATGGAGCGAGCGGTATGACGGTCCTGGCTCGAAGCGAGTCGGCCAAGTACCAGCAAAAAGGGAAGAACGATGACGAACGTGCAAAACCGCATGGTTATGCCTTTCGAATAATTAATGAGAGGGCGGCATTCTGAATGATCAACACAGCAGAAGTCAAGATGAGGAGCGGCTGCGACCAATGACGTGCAGGTAGAGGCCGTAGTTATTTCTGAAAATGCTGCATTATGGCTTCAGCCTGATTTCTTGTGACCACTGCTGAGAGCGCAGCTACATCCGCTTGTTTTACCGCCTGCAAGCTTCCGAAATGCTCCAGCAGCCGGCGGGTAGTACGTTCGCCAACCCCGGGAATCTCGCGCAATTCAGTCGAGCGGTCGCGCATCTGGCGGCGCTTGCGGTGGAAGGTGACGGCGAATCGGTGGGCCTCGTCGCGAACGAGCTGCACCAGATGCAGCACCGGGGAGTGATGATCGAGCACGACCGGTTCATTTTCCTGACCGTACACATAAATGATCTCTTCGCGTTTGGCGATTGCCGCGAGTGGCTGGTTGATGATCTGCAACGAGTTCAATGCGTCGGCAGCAGCATGCAGCTGGCCTAGCCCGCCGTCGATCAGAATAAGGCTCGGCATTTCCTTCTTGTCATCCTGAATGCGTTTGTAACGCCGCGTGACTACTTCGCGCATGGATGCAAAGTCATCGACGCCATTTACGGTCCGAATGATGAACTTGCGGTAATCGGATTTCTTCATTCGCCCGTCTTCCCAAACCACCATCGATGCGACCGTTTCCGCGCCTTGGATATGAGAAATGTCGAAACACTCGATGCGACGCGGCAGCTCCGGCAATGTGAGTGCGTCTTGCAAAGCTTCCTGAATGGCGCGCGCGTTCGGCTTCATTACCCGGAATCGCTGATCATAGAGTTGCTTGGCGTTGTTGGCCGCGAGGTCGATGAGTGAGCGTTTATCTCCGCGCGAGGGCACGACGATGTGGACCCGTGTGGCGCGTCCGCCTTCTCCTGCAAGCTGCTCGGAGAGCACTTCTTCGAGCGCTTCGCGATCTTCGAAATCGACGGGGACGTAAACGTTCCGAGGAACGTATGGCTGTGCGATGTAAAGCTGCGTCAGAAATGAGGAGAAGAATTGGGACGGGTCGAAATTTGGCCACGTAGGGGCGGACGCCCTCGTCCGCCCGGCGGTCCCCGTCCCCACATGGTCGGTGGAGGCCGAGTCGCTCGTTTCCGTAGGGAGGGCACGACTTTCAGTCGTGCCGTTAGCCTGCGCGAGATCGGTTCCGGCACGGCTGAAAGCCGTGCCCTCCCGAGTATCCGCGGTTTCGAATTCCGGCAGGTCTTCCCAGAAAAATTCGCGGCGGTCGAGCACCCGTCCACCGCGCATATGGAATAGATTCACGGCGAGCATGCCATTCTCGAAGTGATATCCGAAAACGTCGGCGTCATCGCCTTCGACGGCAGCGATGCGCTGCTTCTCTTGCAACTGCTCCACGGTTGAGATCAGATCCCGATATTTGGCCGCGCGCTCAAACTCCTGGGCTTCGGCCGCCCCCTGCATGCGTTCCCGCAGAGACTTCGACAAGTCCGCCTGCCTTCCATCGAGAAACAGCTTCACATCGCGGACCGCTTCTTGATAGATCTCCGGCGTGGTCAGGCCTTCAACACACGGGCCAAGGCAGCGGCCAATGTAGAACTGCAAACACGGGCGCGGGTGAGAGCGGCTCAAATCGACGTAGCAGGATGGAACCAGGAAATTACGGTGGATCAGGTCCACGATTCGATAGGCCAGGTTCGCGGGGAAGTACGGCCCGTAATAGGCGCTGCCATCTTTCTTCAGGCGCCGCGTAACATACACCCGCGGAAACCGCTCGCCGAGTGTCAGCTTTACGTAGGGATAAGTCTTGTCATCACGAAGCAGGATGTTAAAGCGCGGCTTCTTTTGCTTGATGAGGTGATTTTCAAGGGCCAGGGCTTCCTTGTTGTTGGCCACAACGATGTAGTCCACATCGACGGCTTCGCGGACGAGGGTCCCGGTTTTCGCGTCAGAAATGCGGCCTTCGTGGAAATACGAACTCACCCGGTGGCGCAGGCTTTTGGCCTTGCCTACGTAAATCACCTCGCCCTCGGCGTTTCTGTACAAGTACACGCCGGGGGATGCGGGAATTGAGCGGATTTTCTGCTGAAGATCCATGGGTTCCGTTCGAGGCTCGGTTACAGGGTATTGCTGATACGGGAGCTACTAAGCCTATTTTAGTTGATGACTAATGGGCAACCGGAGGACGCGGCGCATCGATCCGATCGCGAGGGTTGGCAATCTGCTCAGTTGATTAGCCTTAAAGTGAGCTTATGGTGGGTAACTCCGGGCCGCCGGAAGTGAAGGAAATTGCACCCCACGGTCGATTTCGAAACGGGAATGCTGCGGAATTCCCTAACTGTATAAAATTTCCTCTATTTCGACATGCTACATACAACGGGAAGTATACTGGATTCGCATCTAAGCCTTGTATGATGAGGGCGTTATGGCGTGCCAAGCTGAGCTTTGGAGTTGGCATCCCTCGTGCTCAGATAGAGTTTGGCTGAACAAGCCGCCCGCTTTAAACGGGTCTAGATTTTTGATCTGACACGCCCCAGCGAGTCAGGTCTCCCAGGCACAGAATTCACAAGCACTGTTGCCCAGGTTTTGAAAGCAAGATTAAGAGAGGAAGGAGTCCTCCACACATGAATCGCACTTCGTTAGCATTAGCACTGGCGGCAACCATGGCGGCGACGGTTGGCTGTGCCAGCAAGAATTACGTTAAAGAACAGACCACGCCGATGATCAATAAAACTAATGAGCTCGACGATTTGACCGCCCAGAACACCAAGGCGATCAAGGACGTCGACGCGCGCGCCCAGGCGGGCATTCAGGACGTAAATAACCGCACTGCAGCCGCCGATCAAAAGGCCCAGGCCGCAGGCCAGCAGGCGGCGCAAGCGCAGCAACTCGCCGACAACGCTGTACACCGGGTCGGGGTGCTGACAGATGCCGTCGCTAACCTGGATAACTACAAGATTGTCAGCGAGACGTCGGTGCACTTTGGCTTTGACAGGGACTTTCTGACTAAGCAAGCCAAAGACGAGCTTGACAAGATGGCCACGGCTGTTCCGAATACTAAGGGATACATCATCACGGTCGAAGGTGGCACAGATTCGGTCGGCCCCGCGGACTATAACTACAGCCTTAGCGAACGCCGCGCGGATTCGGTGATTCAGTATCTCAGTTCGAAATACAACATCCCGGCCCACAAGATTTACCTGATCGGCTTGGGCAAGGACAAGCCGGTTGAGCCTAACAAGACCCGCGAAGGCCGTGCCGCTAATCGCCGCGTCGATGTTCGCCTAATGACGAACACGACTGGCGCCGCGCCGCAGCAGCCGAGCGCAACTCCGGCTCCGCCTTCGATGTAAGAGTTTTCCCTCCTCCCCGGAGGACTTCGCCAACAGCCGCCCTGAAACTGGGGCGGCTTTTTTCTTGGTCGACTCGAGTTCCACGGAACTTCGGGGCGGGTTCGCCAAGGAGGGGTAAAATTCGAATATGCATCGGCTTTCACTCTTCGCGCTCTCGGTGTGGATAGTGGCATTCTCGTGGCTTCTACCCCGGATGGCGTCATCGCAGGACGATTCGCCGCAGGCCTCCCGTCAGGAAGACAAAGAGGCGACCGCGGCCCGCGCCACCGAGGAAAGCTCCAGCAAGGACACACGAGTTGATTTGAGCCCACCGAAAGATGACGAGAAGAACCATCCGCTGAGCGGCGCGGCGATCTCTGACGCGCAAGAATCGGCTTCAGATGTGCAGGAACTCCATCCCTGGGACCCGCACAAAGCAGCCAAGGACGTTGAAGTCGGAGACTATTATTTCAAGCGGAAGAATTACAAGGCCGCGATCGAACGCTACAAGCATGCCCTGATTTATAAGCAAGATGATGCGATCGCGACATTCCGCCTGGCCGAGTCACTGGACAAGACGGGAAATTCAAGCGAGGCGATTACCTATTATCGGGACTATCTGAAGATTCTTCCGCATGGTGGCTATGCAGCGGACGCGCAACGGGCACTTTCTCGGCTGAGTCCGGAGAGTAAGGCAAGCGCAGCGACGGCCAAGTAACCTCCCTTCCAACAAGCAAGCGCCGGACAGGAGTGTCCGACCCACACGGTATCCGAGCTCCACGCCCAGGTGTGGTACGCTGGCCTTTCTCCATGGCAACTGCTGATTTGCTCAAGGGCGAAGCCCCGGATTCGTTGATGCTGACCGGTTTTTGGTATCGCGCCCTGCCATCAGAAAAGGTCAAACATGGCGGGCTGCAGAAGGCCATGCTGCTCGAAATTCCGCTGGTGATCGGGTGTGATCGCAACGGGAAAGCTTTTGCACTACGAGATGCCTGTCCACATCGCGGTATGCCGCTATCATGCGGCCGGTTCGACGGCGAGCAGATTGAGTGTAGTTATCACGGATGGAAATTTGATGCGATGAACGGCCAGTGCCGGTCGATTCCTTCGCTTACCCAAGATCAAAACTTAAAGGTGGATCGAATCTATGCGGGCAGTTACGCCTGTGAAGAGCGCGACAGTTTTATCTGGGTGTTTATCCCGGATCCCGGACTAGCGAGCGCGGGATTCACGCGACGTGAAGAGCCGCTCACTTCAGCGCCGCCAGTTCCGACGTCCAGCCAAGAATTCAAAACTGCATATCTCAGCGCCGACCTGCCTTGCAATGTCGATCATGGAATCATCGGATTAATGGATCCGGCGCATGGACCGTTTGTGCACCAGGCATGGTGGTGGCGCTCAGAGCACAGTATTCACGAGAAGCAGAAGCATTTTGAGCCGATCGCGAACGGCTTCCGCATGAGCGCGCACACGCCTAGTTCCAACAGCGCGCCTTATAAACTGCTGCGTTTTTACGCCGAGGCTGACTCGGTTACCACCACTATTGATTTTGTTCTGCCAAACCTGCGTCTGGAAACCATTCGGGCAGGGAAATACTGGTTTTCTTCATTAACCACAGTCACGCCGATCACTCGCGACCATTGCCGGATTGATGTGGTCGCGTGCTGGAATATCTTTCGCTTCGTGCCGTTTGGACCGTCGCTCTTGAAGTTCGTCTTTGCGAAATTTGTAGAGCAAGACAGGCGGACCATGGAATTACAAAGCGAAGGACTGAAACACAATCCGCACTTGATGTTGATCGATGATGCCGATCGCCCGGCAAAATGGTACTTTGGGCTTAAGGCGGCGCATCTAGAGGCAAAGCGTACAGGCGGAGAGATGAAACATCCGATGAGTGGGCCAGTGACGCTGAAGTGGAGAAGTTGAGCGAATGCAGAAGTAAGAATGCAGAATGAAGTAACGACCGGCGCGAATCAGCATCGAAATTCTGCATTCTCACTTCTTACTTCTGCATTCCAGCTGACAGGCGTCCGCCCCAAACCGGTACTACGCCTCCTTCTGTTTCACTCTGACCACAGTGATCTTCGCAAAGCCCTCATCAAATGTCGGCGCCTTCAGTTTTGCGGACATCTTTCGCATTACATCCTCAGGAACTGTGCGGTCGCGGCGCTGGTGACGCTCAATGCAAACCTCGAGTGGCACGTCGAAGAATACGGCATGAGCTTCATACCCGAAGTCTTTAGCCAGTTTGACCCAATTATGTCGCTCTTGCGGTGTGAGATTGGTCGCGTCAACGTAATTCGTCGGGCGTCGGGCGATGAGCCGCGCCTTTAGCATGGAGCGAAGATTCGAAAAGACAAGGTCCTGAAAACGCTGCTCCGCAGGATCGTCGAAGAGCATCGAGCGGAGGACATCACTCGACAGCGGCGAAATACTGTGGCGCTTAAACCACGAGCTTTTCCCGGAGCCTGGGAGGCCGACCGCAAGCACCACAACTCCTTTCGAAGGATGTTGAGTTTGCAGAGGAGCCGCCGGAACCGGAGCCTGTGCGGAGCGTGCCGGGACCGCCAGACCGCCAGGGCTTGCTGACTGCTGACCCTGGGTTTGCTGACTCGATGTTTGCTGCCCTGGACGTTTCCTGCCGCGTCCGCCACGGCGACGCCGGCGAGGTCGACGCGTTGTATCCGGAGGTGCGCCTGTCGGCCTGGAATTCTCGTTCGGCTCCACATCAGCGGAAAGTTCGCGCTTCGAAATAGGTTCTGGAGCAGCGACTCTCGGCTCGGGAGTTTCGTCGCTTTCCTGCACTGGTTCCGTCGGCTCTCGCTCCGATTCAAAATAAGCCGGTTGCAATGGCGCGGGTCCGGCAGCCGCTTCTTCCTGCGACTTTTTACGTCGTTTCAGCTTGTCTTGCATCCATTTACGCATGTCAGGCTTGTAACATATTGGGCCGCTCGGGGGCAATGAGCCGAAATCAGCAACTGGAAATTATGCAGTGACTACAATTTTAACAGTCAAGCTATGAAAAGGGGGGGACGGGTGGTATGCCGATTTCAAAAGAAATTCAAGGTCAGAAATATATTTGCTTGATTACGTTCCGTAAAACCGGGGTCGCGGTCAATACGCCGGTGTGGTTCGCCGAGCTGGACGGCAACCTTATTGTCAGAACCCGAATCGATTCGGGCAAGTCTAAGCGCATCCGCAATAACCCGAACGTAAAGGTTGCTCCTTGCACGATGGGAGGCAAAATCATCGGCCCGGAATTTGCTGGCAAGGTGCGAATTCTTCCTGCGGAGCAATGGAAGCAGGCACAAGAAGCTTTGAACCGCAAATACTGGTTGGCGCGCTTATCGATTTGGAGCAAGAAGAACGAATATCTGGAAATCGAGATCAGCGGTTGAGATCAAAACCGCGAAAGAGTTGTTACTCGTTCCAATTTGCCGCAGCTCGCAAATGACTGTTAACATTCTTGTTTCCCTAAAAGCTCACCGGTTTTTCAATAGACAGTTCAACTTCATATCGGAGGGTACATGGCAATTAAAGTCGGCATTAATGGTTTCGGAAGGATTGGCAGAAACGTCCTACGGGCATCATTGCGGGACCCAAATCTGGAGTTCGTTGCAGTCAACGATCTGACCGAACCGAAGACGCTGGCCCATCTGCTGAAATACGACTCAGTCCTGGGAAACCTGCCGAACAAAGTGACGGCCGGTGCAGACAGCATCCAGGTGGATGGAAAGTCCATCCGCGTGTTTAAAGAAAAAGATCCGGCGGCGCTGCCGTGGGAGAGCGTGGGTGCGCAGGTGGTGATCGAATCCACCGGACGGTTTACGGACGCCACAGATGCCAAGAAACACTTGCGCGGCCCGGTAAAGAAAGTCATCATTTCAGCGCCCGCGAAGAATGAGGACGTTACGCTGGTGCTGGGCGTGAATCACGACAAGTACGATGCCGGCAAGCACCACATCATTTCTAATGCCTCCTGCACGACCAACTGTTTAGCGCCAATTGTTAAAGTTATTCATGATTCTTTCAAGATCATTAGCGGGACCATGACCACCATTCACTCCTATACCAACGACCAGGTGATATTGGACTTCCCGCACAAAGATTTGCGGCGTGCGCGCGCGGCTGCACTCTCCATGATTCCGACTTCGACCGGGGCGGCAAAGGCCCTAAAGCTGGTCATTCCTGATATGGCCGGGAAGTTGGATGGCTTCGCCGTCCGCGTGCCCACACCGAACGTTTCTGTTGTAGATCTCGTAGCGCAAGTCGAGAAGAAAACCACCAAAGAAGAAGTGAATGCCGCCATGAAGAAGGCGTCAGAAAGCGGACAACTGAAGGGTTATCTTGGATACGAAGAGAATGAATTGGTGTCGTCGGATTTTAAGGGTGACGCGCGATCTTCGATTGTGGATGGGCTATTGACTCTGGTTGTTGGCAATTTGGTGAAGGTGGTCTCCTGGTATGACAATGAGTGGGGGTACTCTTGCCGGGTTCGCGATCTGATTAACTTCATCGGAAGCAAAGGTCTGTAATGCAGTTGTCAGTTGTCAGTGGTCGGTGGCTAGTGATCCGTTCCGCTACTGATCAGCTTTGACTTGCTGATCACTGGTCACTGGCCACTGTTCACTGCCACCTCGAAACTCAAGGTATCGTACATGTCCAAACTC
>Ga0210406_10005546_pt1 | contig 13187 bp, 16 predicted proteins | sample IncBWC30MmetaG_FD_155454 | JGI IMG/M metagenome (GOLD analysis project Ga0210406, IMG submission 155454) | Forest soil microbial communities from Barre Woods Harvard Forest LTER site, Petersham, Massachusetts, United States - Inc-BW-C-30-M | ecosystem: Environmental > Terrestrial > Soil >... | reverse complement strand
CGCGACCGACATTGCGGTGGCGGTCAAAAATGGCGTTGTGACATTGACCGGCTTCGTTCGAAGCTACGCTCATAAACTCGCCGCAGAGCGGGCCGCCAAGAGCGTGGCCGGGGTCGTCGGCCTGGTCGACGCCAAGCGGTCGAAGCGAACGGCGGCGAGGTGATGCTCAGAGGTACCGTGCGATCCTGGGCGGAACGGCAAGAGGCGGAACGAGCCGCCTGGTTGGCACCAGGCGTCACCAGAGTGGATAACCGAATCACCATAAGTCCTTAGAATCAAAAACTCCTCTGCTACTTATGGTTGTTCGATATGTGACGGCCCGCTGACAGAAGAGCGCGTCAGCTGGTTGAGATTTCCAGATTCGCTCCTGGTCAGAGACTTAAAGAGGCGGCTCGATTGGATCGAAGGCCGGCGTCGGCAGGTCCCCGGGTATCGGCGCAGTGGCGTCGATCGGCGGAAGGAGTTCCGGCCCGATAGGAGGCACCTTCCTGGGGAGCAGGACCATTGGCGGCTCGTGCGTCATCGGCCAGTGCCAGCCGGTCATCACGTCCTCCGATTCTCGTGGGGCAGCCCGAGAGCACGGCTGGAGACCGCGCAGGCTCAGCTAGAATATTATCCATGCAGTACAGTGCTGCCGCGTTGACGGCCGTCAAGTTCCGGAATTTTTTTGCACGAGTGAAAGCCGGCTTGGTGGCAACTCGGTCAAAACTGACATTGGTCAATGCGCCCTCGAATTGCTGCGTGGTAGTCGAGCAAACGTGCGGGCGATCTCTGACTTTGCTCGGTCACGAGCACGATCGCGCACATTTGCAGAGAGGAGAAACCATGAGTTCGGAAATTCATATTCAGCGGGACGCCAAGGACGAACTACGGAGAGCCGTACCGACCAGCCCCCGATACGCAGCCGCGCTCGTCGCCGCGATGCTGGCAGCTTCGGCACCCCTGCCGGTACTGTCGCAGGGTGTCCAGCTCGTGGTTGTCGACGTCCATGCCGTTGCCGATGGCTATCGCGCGAGCAAGCTGATCGGGAGCAACGTTGTGAACGATCAGAACGAAAAGGTCGGCACGATCGAGGACATCATCATCGGACGCGATCGGGTCCTCTTCGCGGTACTCCAGGTCGGAGGCTTTCTCCATCTCGGCGGCTACATGGTGGCCGTCCCGTATCAAAGCCTCGTGCTCGACGAAACCGGCAGCAAAATCAAGTTGCCGGGAGCCACCCAGGAGGCGCTGAAGAAGTTGCCGGAGTTCAAGTACGCCGGCTGATCGAGCCTAGCGCAGGCCGGGTGCTATCGAAGCGGGTGCCAATGTCGCCAACACCGCCAGGCGAATTGCTTCCGCGAGGCTACGGACACCCAGTCGCTCCAACATCCGGGCGCGGTGAACCTCGACGGTTCGCACGCTGATGCCGAGATCGTAGGCGACCACCTTGTTCGGGCGGCCAGCGGAAAGCGCATCGAGGACCTGCCGCTCGCGCCGGCTGAGCCCGCCGATTTGCTCGGCCGCCTCCGCCGCCTCTCGATCTCGCGCCGACGGCTCGGATACCACCAGTGCCTCTCCGATTGCGCCGAGAAGGCGCTCATCGTCGAAGGGCTTTTCGATGAAATCGACCGCACCCGCTTTCATCGCCCGCACTGCGTCTTCCACCTCACCTCCCCCGGTCATCACGATTACCGGCAGAGGACAACCGAGACGGTTGAGCCGGGCTTGAATCTCGAGCCCGCCCATCTCCGGCATCCGGACATCCAGGAGCACGCATCCAGCCGAAACTCCCGGTGCGGCATCGAGGAAACCGAGGGCGGTCTCGTATGCCATCGACTTGAAGCCCGCGGCGTGCAACAGGCACTCCAGCGATTGCCGGACAGCGCCATCATCGTCCACGATGTGGACCGTGGGTTCGGCTTCCATTGTTCTCACCTGTTGTGGGAGAGGCGGGGAGGGTGAAGCGGAAGATGGTTCCGCTGCCCTCGTTCGATTCGGTTCTGACCCGGCCACCATGCGCCTCGATGATCGACCGGCAGATCGAAAGGCCGAGACCCATGCCATCCGGTTTTGTCGAAACGAAGGGTTCGAAAAGGTGATCGGCGATCTCTGCGGCAAGACCCGTTCCGCTATCGGCGACGGAGAACTCGGCGGTGTCGTCACCGAGCAGCGCTGTTTTCACTTCGAGCTCGCGCCGGTTGCAGCCGGCCATAGCGTCGATCGCGTTGAACATCAGATTGACGAGCACCTGCTGGATCTGAATCCGGTCGGCGAATACCCGCGCCGCGTTCGGATCGAAGCTGACGCGCACGCTAACACCGGAAGCTCGAGCTCGGATCGAGGTGAAAGTGCTGGCTTCCTCGACCATCGGAGCGACGCTCTCGATCCGTCGCGCAGTTTCGCCGCGACGGACGAAGTCGCGCAGTCGGTGCATGATTTGCCCGGCGCGCAATACCTCCCCAACCGCTTGGTCCATGATCCCTGAGATCGTTTCGACCTTGTCCCGGCTTCCGGTTGCGAGCTGGCGCTGAGCCGCTCTGACGAAGTTGACGGCGGCAGCCAAAGGCTGGTTGAGCTCGTGCGCCAGGGCTCCTGCCATTTGCCCCGCGGCGTTGAGACGCGCGGCGTGGAAGAGCTCCGATTGCAGCTCCTGCAAACGAACATCCGCGCGCTGGCGCTCGACAATCTCGGCCTGCAGCCTGCAGGTCAGCTCTTCGAGTTCGACGGTCCGCTCGGCAACCCGTTGCTCCAGCGTCTCGTTGAGGCGATGCAGTTCGGCTTCGGCCTGTTTGCGCTCGGTGATGTCTCTGGCGATCTTCGAGGCGCCGATAATCCGACCGTTGTCGGCACGGATCGGCGAGACGGTCAACGAAATCGCGACTTGGTGGCCATTCTTGTGACGCCTTACGGTCTCGTAATGCTGGATCCGTTGACCCCGCTTTATCTGATCGAGGATCACCGGCATCTCATCCTCGCGGCCCACCGCGGCCAACAGAAAAACCGGCCGCCCAATGACCTCCTGTGGCCGGTACCCGAAGATCGCTTCGGCGGCCCTGTTCCAGGTTGCGATGGTCCCCTCCAAGTTCGTGCCGATGATCGCGTCGTTGGAGGATTCGACGATGGCAGCGGACGATGGCCAATACCTGTGGTAAGAAGCGAACTCCATTGGGTCCTCCGTGCGCACATGGGGCGCTGACGCGCGCGGGGATGATGCAACAACACCCGCCCTACAAACTTGATCCCACTCGACCAATATTTATTTTAAATCAGGCTAAAGGCTTTCTCGGGTCAAGCGTTAAGAATTTCTATTTATCATGGATCAACAATTAATCGCTACGTATTTGAAACAACGCCGGCTTTCTTTAGCCGGCACGGCCGTGAACCGCGTTGCCGACATGAGGACCGCGTAAATCGTTCGTGTCGAATGACGATCCGCTGCGATCTTCAAAACTGATCCAGTTTAATGCTCTTGCGTAGCAGCGTCCGCTAAGAACCTCGTGCGCATCCGGTAGTTGTAGATAGGTTAACGCGGGAGCATGGTGGCGGATAGCCAGAGTGTGGCTGCACAGGGCACGCGTGACCAGGGGTAACGGACGGGCCGGAAACCCGCTCGTGGCCAAGCTTATGCAATTCGCGCCGCTCTCGGACGGCGATGTCGTTGTGCTCGAAGAAATGTGCCGGCGGGAAGAGCGCTTCCAACCCGGTACGAATATCGTCGTCGAGGGTGAAACCCCGCGCGCCGCCTTTGTCATCACTCGTGGGCTAGCGCACCGCTACCGCCTGATGCCCGACGGAAGGCGACAGATCCTGACGATCCTGATACCCGGCGACTTCTGCGACTTGCACGGGTTCTTGCTCAAGGCGATGGACCATTCCGTCGCCACATCCGGCCCGACGCGCATCGCCGCGATCGACCGCGAGACGGTAATGAAGCTGGTCCTAAACCATCCCCGGATCGGCGCGGCTTTGTGGTGGAGCGCGATGCAGGAGCAGGCGATGCTGCGCGAGCGCATTGTCGCGCTCGGGCGCCGCAGCGCGCGTGGGCGCCTCGCCTATTTCCTGTGCGAGCTGGTTTGGCGGCAGCGGGCGGTCGGCATGGCCGAGGATCACGCAATCCGGCTGCCCTTTACGCAGACGGACTTGGCCGACACGCTGGGTCTGACCTCGGTGCACACCAACCGCGTCCTGCAGGGCTTCCGCCGGGACGAGCTGATCACGCTTGAACGGCAACGGCTGATCCTGCGGGACATCGAGCGGCTGCAGGCGATTTCCGGCCTCACCCCGGATTACCTGAAGCTGAGCAGCACGCCATCCGAGGTGTTGCGCTATTTCGACGACCTAGAGCGGGACCGTGCGCCACCTTCCCTGCCCGAGGATCCCTAGCGGCGGCGCGCAGCCTCCGTCTTTTGCCGGTAGCCGCGCGACGACCTCACCGCGAAGCGGCTCGTCCGGCCTTCGCCAGCGGTTGCTTCCTCTGCCGACCGCGGCATCGATGCGGTTCGATTGCCAAACAATACCGACGCTATAGGATGCTCGCCTCGCTTGGCACATTTCGCGCTGGACGGAGGGCGGGCATGGCACGCGATGTCAAATGGGCCGGGAACCCGCTTGTGGCGAAGCTCTCGCAATTCACACCGCTATCGGACGAGGACGTCCGCCTGCTCGATGGGCTGTGTTCGAGCGAGAAACGCTTCAAGGGTGGTGTGGACATCTTGGCCGAAGGCGACGCGTTGCGCTCGACCTTCATTGTCACCCGCGGGATGGCCTGCCGCTACCGACTCCTGTCGGACGGCGGGCGACAGGTCCTGACCTTTTTCACCCCCGGCGACCTCGTCGGCTTGCACGCCTTCCTCCTCGGATCGATAGATCATTTCATCGGCACGATCGGCCCGACGTGTCTCGTCGAAATCGATCGGGATACGGTGATCGAGATGGTCACGCACCATCCTCGGATCCGCGCCGCCTTATGGTGGAGCGCGCGGCAGGAGGATGCGATGCTGCGGGAGCGAATTGTCACGCTCGGCCGCCGAAACGCGCGTGGGCGCGTCGCCTATCTCCTGTGCGAGCTTGTTTGGCGGCAGCGGGCGATCAGAGCGAGTGAGGGCCACGCGATCCGGCTCCCGTTAACGCAAACCGACCTGGCCGACGCGCTTGGTCTGACCCCTATATACGTCAATCGCATCCTACAGGCATTCCGGCGCGAGCAGCTGATCACGTTGCGGCACCGGCGGCTCACTCTGTGGGATGTTGCGAGGCTGCAGACCATTTCCGGGCTTACCCCGGATTACCTCCAGCTCGGCTCTACGCCATCTGAAGTCATGCACTATTTCGACCCGCTGGGACGCAGCTGCGGGGGGCCCGACCAGCGGTGAGGCCCGAGCAGCCAGCGAGCGGAATAGTGTCAGTCCTTCAATGCGAAGCTCTCCGCGATCGATTTGATGAGGTCCGCGGCGATGTGGGCTTCGACGGCGGGGTTGCCGTCCGCCATCTCGCGGGTCAACTCGGCGACCGTCTCGATCGCCTCAATCGCCTTTGCCTTCGAGAGCACGCCTTCCTCGACGAGCACATGAAGGAGGCTCTCGCACAACATCAGTGCGATTCTCCCTTGCGGATCGCGGGGTGTCACCGTTTCCATCTTCTTATCGACCGGCAACTTTTCCATGCTTGAAAAACTGGGTCCTCGTCCAGAACGGACATCGGGATGTCGCCGTGAGCGGTGATGAAAATGATCGGAATATGGATATCTGCCGCGGCCAGGTGGCGCTGCAGGTTCAGACCGCTTTGGCCGGGTAGACGGACATCAAGCACAATGCAGGTTGGCGCATCTGGACGATCGCTCTGCAAAAATTCCTGAGCCGATTCGAACAGCTCCACGCGCAAGTCGACCGCGCGCAGAAGCCTGTCGATAGCCTTGCGCAGGGATGGATCGTCATCAATGACCATGACGACCGGCGGCTCTTCGGTCATGCGGCTGACCCCGCCTCGGCGGGTAGAGTGAATTGCAGCAGCGCGCCATAGGGTGAGGCCGCTGAGGCCCAAATATGGTCGCCATGCGCTTCGATGATCGAGCGGCTGATCGACAGCCGCATGCCCATTCCCTCGGGTTTGTTTGTAAAAAAAGCGTTTGAAGATACGGTCGCCATCTGTTCCATCGAGCCCGGTGCCCGTGTACCCTACAGAAACCTGAACACCGTTTGACCCGTCGGGCTGTGTCCAAACGAGCTATTCCCGTGCCCGATCGGTGATCGGGATCATCGCCTCGACGGCATTCGTGATCAGGTTTTGGATGACTTGCTGCAGTAAGACCCGGTCGCCGATGACGGGCCGGTCTGCCGCGGAGAGCTCGACTCTTAGCGAAACATGGTGGCTTTCCAGGAGCCCGCGCATCAGCGCCAGCACCTCGCGGACGACCTCGTCCATATCGAGCGGAGCCAGTGTCGGGGCCCCTTTGTTCAATACCGTTCGGATGCGTTTAATGACGTCGCTTGCCCGGTTGGCGTCTCCGATCATGCTGGTGACCGCGTCGTGCACCTCGTCGAGGTTGGGTGGCGATCGGGCAAGCCAGCGCAGGCAGGATTCACCTTCGGTAATGATTGCAGCCAAAGGCTGGTTCGTCTCATGGGCAATGGCCGCCGCCATCTCGCCCATCGTCGTCACCCGCTCTGTACGCGCGAGTTCCGCTTGCGCCTCGTGTAGCGCCGCCTCCGCTCGCATCCGTTCGGCGATGACCGCTCTGAGCTCCGCGTTGGCGGCGGTCAGCTGCGCGGTGCGTTGGATGACCCGCCGCTCGAGCTCTTCATTCAGTCGTGTGATCTCCTCCTTGGCCTGCTTCAGCGCGGGCGTTTCGCCGACCTCCCAATCGCGGTTTCGCTTCGCTACCGCACATTGGTGGGCGCGAGCCACATCGAAGATGTCGGCAGCGCCGGTTACGTCGAGCGGATAGGCGCAGAGCACCGATATCTGCCGGCCGGCGATCGACTGATTGAGCTCCATTTCGTATTCGTAGAAGTCCTTCCATGCGCTTTCGTCCAGCCAGAACGCATCGCCGACGACCCTCAGTCCCTCGTAGCCCTCAGCCAGTGCGTGAGCCAGTTTCGTATTCCACGTGGCTTTGACTTTCGCACGATCAAAGCGACCTCCCGTCAGGTACAGGTCGCGACCCGAGTGGATCTCGAAGCTCCGATCGACCGATATGCGGCCAAGCCCGGTGAGGATCTTGCGCAAAGCCTTGCGTGCCTCCTGCTGCGTCAGGAGATCGGGAATAACCCAGATGCCGTACTCTCTGCTTTCGAACCCGGCCTTGAGATAGGGCACGACCATTTCGAGCAGATCCTCCTTAGTCTCGTAGAAGAGACAAAGGTGAGTCCCCCCAGGGCCTGTCGCCGACGACGCCGAACCCGGTCTTCCTGTTTTCTGATTCCATCAGGTTCCTAGGCTCGCTGGGCGCCTTCGCTAAGATGGATTATTCTGAACCGGCGCCGGGTGCAATCCGTGGGGCGGGCCGACCGAGAAACACCGAAATTGCGCTGCATCGACATGCGTTCGGATATGGTCAGTCCTTCAATGCAACGCTCTTCGCGATCGCTTCAACAGGGTCAGTCGCGGAGACGGAGCGGGAGGCCAACCCTGATTCGCGCGCGCCGTCGATCTCAAGATGCGCCTGCGGCGGCCGAGGCGTGCCTCGACGGATCTCACCGCCGCCAGTGCCGCCAGTGGCCAGGGCCCCACACCCAACCGCCACCGTGCCGGACCCAGCTTCCGGGCACCCATACCGGTGAGCATAAGGAGGCACGACATATACGCCTGGCACCCAGACATACTGGAAGCCGTTCCAGCTCCAGTAGCCCGGCTGCCAGACATAGCCGAGGGCAGGTGGGGCAGGCACTGCCTCGACCACGGGCGCGGGCGGGGCAAGGCCGACGACGACACCGACGCGGGCGAAGCCGGGAACGGGGGCGAGCGTCAGAGCCGCCGCGCAGAGTAAGGGGAGGATCGCTCGTGGGATCATGGAACGGTTCCTGGGAAAGGTCTGGCTTCTGCCGAGTAACTACCTACCGATCGGGATGGGTTTGCGGCCTTGATGGCCGTCAAGAATTTCCGCTTTTTGCGCAACCTCAATGCGGCCGCGAGTTCGCCGACAGCCTTTACGCATTGCGGGAGAGGGAGGACCCAGCCCGTACGGGCTGGCGGGTGAGGGTTCGTGACGGCGCATCGCAGGCCATCATCCGAGCAAATGGCTTTCGCGAATTCCGTCAAACATAAACTGGACGGCGAGTGCTGCGAGCAGGATCCGGAAATCCGCGCGATCACATTGGTCCCGGCCACCCCGAGCACGCGCCCCAGCGGCTCCACCAGCACCAGCGCGGCCCAGGTCAGCGCCAAGGCAAGCAGCAATGCGAGAATGAAGACGGCGACCTGCACGAGATTGGCACCGGCCTGTCCCATCAAGAGCATTGCGGCGGTGATGCTCGCCGGTCCCGCGATCAATGGGATTGCCAGCGGGAAAACCGCGATCTCGCCGGTGGCTCTGGCTTCTTTCTCCTCGCTCGCGGTAAGCGCGGAAAGACCGCTCGGGTGAGCAAAAAGTAGCTCGATCGATTGCAGCAGAAGCAGAATACCTGCGGCCACCTGAAAAGCCGGGATGCTGACGTGCAACAGCCGGAGGAAATCGGTGCCGCCGATCGCGAAGACGACGAGCACCACCCCGGCAATGACAACGGCCTCGACAGCCAGCCGCCGGCGCGCCGCCCGGCGAGCTCCGGTGGTCAATACTCCGAAAATGGCCGCTGTTTCGAGCGGGCCGATCGTGACCAGGAGCATGACGATTGCCGAAGCCGCAAATTCAAGGTCGCTCCTCATTTTATGCCTGGCGGGTGACGGGGAACCCAGCGGGCGGCGGACCCGACTACCTTCAAGGGAGAGCCCCTCTCCGCCCTTCAGGGGGGAGAGGGAGGGGCCCCGGCGCGACGCGTCGGGGAGGGTGAGGTGGGCAGCGCCGCAAACCGACTGGTCGGCCCCCCTCACCCTGCCCTCTCCCCCGGCCGGCGGGGGAGAGGGTAGAGAAGCGGTCGCTAAAGGCAAATTTCGGCAGCAAAAGTTGTCCCTCAACTTTCTTCGGACAGCCCGGGCGTTTTCGCGGGAATGACGAAGAAGCTCTTCAGCTTCTTGCGTCCGCCATAGCTGATTGCTTGGCGTCGATCATCCCGTGCAAATGCGCCGCCGCGTTTTCGATGTCATAGTGCTTGTATTGGCCGGCCCGACTTTCGGCGGTGAGGACGCCGCAACGGTGGACATTTTCGAAATCCCCAAAGGGGAACTCATAATGCCCTTTGGTCTGCTCGCCTTTTTCGTCATTTATCCCGAGATACCATCTCCCATATTCGGCGAACCCGTTCTGTCGAATAAATTCGTTTTCCTGTTGCGCCGACGGTCGGTGTTCGCTCCACGCATCCCGCTCGTCGAATACGAATTTGCCCTCGCTGATAAGTCTCTTGGCATACTCGTATGCCCGGCTGTTGAGCTTGACGGTCATGCTTTTTCCTCCTCTTTCGTGGGGACCTCCGTCCGCGTGAGGTGCCGCTCGAACCAGTCGCGCGCCAGCAGCGCCACTTGGTCGAGGTCGCCGGGCTCTTCGAAGAGATGCGTCGCGCCGGGGACGATCACGAGCTGCTTTTCACAATGCAGCTGCGCGAGCGCCGCCCGGTTTAATGCGATGACCTGAACATCGTTGCCGCCGACGATCAGTAGGGTCGGCGCACGGACCCGCAAGAGGGCGGATCCGGCCAGATCGGGACGGCCGCCGCGCGAGACGACCGCGCCCACCGCTTCAGGGCGTTGGGCCGCCGCCACCAGTGCCGCACCGGCGCCCGTACTGGCGCCGAAATATCCCAGGCGGAGCTGCCGCGTCTCCGGCGCCCGGGCAACCCAATCGGTGACGCCGACGAGCCGTTGGGCAAGCAGCTCGATGTCGAAGCGCAGCTGTGCCGTCTGCAGATCGACCACCTCTTCCTCCGAGGTCAAGAGGTCGACCAGCAACGTCGCGAGCTTTGCCTGGTTAAGCAGCTGCGCTACGTAGCGATTGCGGGAGCTGAGGCGGCTGCTGCCGCTGCCGTGAGCGAACAGAACAATGCCGCGGGCGCCCTCGGGTAGGTTCAAATTGCCGTCGAGAAAGACCGGACCAGCCGCGACCCGGACCGTATGCTCTTCGCCTTCCCACCGCATCGGTCGCTCCATGGTCAGACCGCAAAGGGGAAGGTTTCCGGCAGCTCGCCCGTCTCCCATTCGGCGGTGTATTCGAGCGGCTCGACCGCCCGGGTCTCGTCGAAGTGCAGCACCGCATCGAACTGGTCCGACAGCCGGGTTTGGAAATAATGGCTCGCGCGCTCAGTTTCGGGGCGGTACATGACCCCGATCGCCCGCTCGAGCCGTGGTTCGTGCAATGCCTCGCTCAATGCCCGATTGCCACGCCAGATGAGCAGAAAGCGAGAAGGTAAGCTCGCGTGGAATACCGCCTCCCAGCTGCCGGCAAGCGCCGGCCGGACGCGCTTGCGCTCAGCCACGCTATCCCAGTCGGAGGCGGCTGTGACAGTGCCGTGGTCCGTGGTGAAGCCTATCAGCACCGCATCGTGGCCATTTTTTTGGCGGACCAGCTGGCCGACGTTCAATTCGCCGCGTCGACCCATCGCCGTTGCCCGGGCGTCGCCCAAATGCGAATTATGCGCCCAGACAATGACCTTGGCGCGCCGACCTTGCCGACCGAGATGTGCTGCCAGCGCCTTGAGGGTCTCGACCATATGGCCGTCGCGCAGGTTCCACGACGACACCTCCCCGAAAAACATCGAGCGGTAATACTCCTCGGCATTCTTGACCAGGCGGGCATTCTGCTCGGCGTAAAAGAACTCCTCCTCCGCGATGCTTCCATCGCGCCGCGCGTACTCAGTGCTCCGGCGCCGCAACTCGACGAGCTGGCTGACCACTTGGTCTTTGCAGGATTTGTCGAGGTCGGTGGCGGCGATGAAACCATAGATCTGAGGGTCCGGACCGAAATGGTCGAAGCAAGCGTAACGCGCGCGGGCCCGCCTTGCCGCGTCGGGGTCGACCTGCTCGAGATATTGCAGCACGGCCTTCATCGAGGCGTGGAGGCTGTAGAGATCGAGACCGTAGAAGCCGGTCCTTTCAGCGTTCGGGGGCAGCGCGTCGTTGTGCGCTCGCAGCCACTGATGAACTCCACCACCTCGATGTTGCGCCACATCCACCGGGGGAAACGCCGGAAATCGGCGAGCGCTTCGGCGGCATCGAAATCGTCGCTGGCACCGCGGACATAGCGGTTGACCCGGTAGGCGTCGGGCCAGTCCGCCTCGACCGCGACGGCCGTGAACCCCTTCTCGTCGATCAGCCGTTGGGTGATCCGGGCTCGCTCGCGATAGAACTCGTGGGTGCCGTGGGACGCCTCGCCGAGCAGCACAAAGCGCGCGTCGCCGATCAGGTCCATCAACGGATCATAATCCCGGTCGGCGCCGGTCAGTCGATGGGCGGCCTCGCGTACCGCCTCGCGCGGCGTGCTGTCGATGTCCCTCGCGGTCGGCTGCGCTTCCGCGAGATGCTGACGCCGCGCCAGCAGCTCGCGGACCTCTTGATCCGTCGTCTGAGTGAAGTCCTCGTACCAGTAGCCGACAGCGTGAAAGGGTTCCGGTGTGATCGCGCAGACGACCTCGTCGACCTCTGCTTTCAACTCGCCGCAAGTCTCGGGCGAGGCGGTCGGTACCGCCACGACGATCTGGGCCGGCCCGTGCTGCCGCAATGCCTTGACGGCTGCGCGCATTGTAGCGCCGGTTGCCAGACCGTCATCGACCAGGATCAGGTACGACCACGCACATCGAGAGGCGGACGACCGCCGCGGTAAGCACGCTCGCGCCGCCTCAACTCCTCGCCTTCCTCTGCCGCGACTCGGTCGATTACGTAGTCCGGAACGCGCAGATCCCGGATGATTTGATCGTTCAGGACCCGCAGGCCGCCGGTCGCAACGGCGCCCATGGCCAGTTCTTCGTACCCGGGGACGCCAAGCTTGCGGACGACAAAGACGTCCAGCGGCGCGTTGAGGGCCTGGGCCACTTCAAACGCGACCGGCACGCCCCCGCGCGGCAGCGCCAGTACGACCACATTCGGGCGATTGGCGTAAGCGGCGAGCTTTGCGGCCAACAGCCGCCCCGCCTCCCGGCGATCACTGAACGGTTTGGGTGTCATATTTCGGCTCTCCCATGGCGGATCACCCGTCCGCCAGGTATCGATGGACAGAGGCAATTGTCCACGCGCCCTCGCCAACGGCAGAAGCGCAGCGCTTGATAGAACCGGCCCTGACGTCGCCCGCCGCGAATACGCCGGGTAGGCTCGTTTCCATTGCGTAGGGTTTGCGGTCGAGAACCCAGCTCTCGGGCGGCCTGTCATTTTTCAGCAGATCGGAACCGGTGACGATATATCCAGCGCTGTCGCAAACAACGCCGGCTTCCGCGGCCCACTGCGTCTGCGGCACGCCGCCGAGGCACAGAAAGAGCCAGCTGGTTTCCGCCGTCCATTCCCGCCCGGTCTGGTTGTTTCTGAGCGTGATCGCCTGGAGGATGCGATCCCCGTGCAAAGCAATCACCTCGGTGTTCAACAAGACCTTAACCTTCGGTTCGGCGCGAATCCGGTCGATCAGATATTCCGACATGTAGACGCTCAGCGAATCTTCGCGAACGACCATGTTCACCCCTGCGGCGTAGCGGGCAAAATGCAATGCCGCCTGGCCGGCCGAATTGCCGCCGCCAACCAGATAAATCTCCTGACGGCCGCACAGCATGGCTTCACTTGCCCCGGCACCGTAGTACACCCCCGCTCCGAACAAGTGGTCCTCATTCGGTAGCCCCAATCGGCGGTAGTCGACCCCGGTGGCGCAGACCGAGGCGCGAGCGACGATCTTGGTCCCGTCTTCCAGATGGCCGATCCCCTTGCCGGCGACGATCTCGCCGCGAACACCCGCGCGCTGGATCAGGATTTCCGCACCAAAGCGGCATGCCTGCTGGCGGGCGCGCTCGGCGAGCTCGGCGCCGCTGATGCCCTCCGGGAACCCCAGGTAATTCTCGATTTTTGGGCTGCAGCTGGCCTGCCCGCCGACGGCGTAGCGCTCGATCAGGATGGTGTTCAGCCCTTCCGAAGCACCATAGACAGCC
>Ga0210406_10005545_pt1 | contig 13189 bp, 12 predicted proteins | sample IncBWC30MmetaG_FD_155454 | JGI IMG/M metagenome (GOLD analysis project Ga0210406, IMG submission 155454) | Forest soil microbial communities from Barre Woods Harvard Forest LTER site, Petersham, Massachusetts, United States - Inc-BW-C-30-M | ecosystem: Environmental > Terrestrial > Soil >... | reverse complement strand
GCGCTCGAGCGTGGCGTTGCCCGACGGCTCGGCCGTCGTCCTGGACACCGACAGCGCCGTCGAAGTTGCGTATACCAATATCGAGCGAGGCGTGCGGCTGTTCCACGGTCAGGCGCTATTCGAAGTTGCGAAGCACAAACCTCTGCCGTTCCGGGTACACGCGGGAAGTAGGATCATCTCTGCGGTGGGCACTAGATTCGATGTGCGCCTTTTAGGATCGCCTGACACGCCCACCGTTCGCGTGGCCTTGCTGGAAGGCGCCCTCAATGTCGCCAACGCGAATCCGGCCAGCCTGGAGACCGCATCAATGGTCGCAGGCGAGGTGCTTCAAGCTCCACCGTCGGCGCCGATGTGGGTTCAGTCGGGGGATACGGAGACCCTAGCGAGCTGGGAAAGCGGAGTGCTGGTGTTCAATGACCGCCCGCTCAGCGAGGCGATCGAGGAGATGAATCGTTACACGACGAATCCAATCGTGCTGGCCGACGAGTCGAGCCGAGACTTGAGGGTCAGCGGCGTGTTCAACACCCGGGATCCGGAACATTTCGCGAACACGATTGCCGAGACATTTGCCTTAACTCTCCACCGCGACCAAAATGGCGCCGTCAGGCTAATCGCTAGGCGCTAACAAGCCTGCATCAGCAGATGGGCAGGTAACGGCGCAGATCGTTCCTTGCGCGTGGGGTGGGCATGAGAGTTCCAACGATGGCCGCCCTTGCAGTGACCGTGTCCCTGTTGGTGCACAGCGCCTTCGCCGCCACCGCGACATTCGCCGTCGACATTCCGCGGGAGGATCTCGCGCTGGCACTGAACCAGATGCCCAGCAAAGCCACATCGAGATCTCTTACAGCGCCGAACTGGCACGAGGCAAGATCTCTCCCTCGTTGAAGGGCACGTATACGCCGGAGCAGGCACTCAAGCTGATTCTGAAAGGGTCCGGGCTGCATGTGCGCCGGATTGCCGGCGGCGCTCTGGTCGTGGCCGGGAAGTCGCCTTCCGGCGGGCAAAGGCCAATCTCGGACAGCGATGCGACGACGCCAATGGGCGAGATCATTGTGACCGCGCAAAAGCGCGCGGAACGCCTTCAGGATGTCCCCATGTCAATCAGCGTGATCAGCGGAGCCCGACTGATCGCGACTCAAGCGACGACTTTGCAAGACATCGCAGACTCTGTGCCTGGCATGCAAGTGGTGAGCGCCGATCCCGCCGACAATACCCTGGTCATTCGTGGAATCAGTGCGGGTGCAGGGCTTGACGCAGCGGTTAACGCTTCCGTGGCCACCTACGTCGACGAAGCTCCCTACACTTCGCAGGGGCCCTTTTCATACAGCGCCGCCCTCGCTCCCAATTTCGATCCTTATGATCTGGCGCGCGTCGAGGTCTTGCGCGGGCCGCAAGGCACTCTTTACGGCGCCAATGCCCTATCCGGATTGTTGAAATACGTGACTAACGCACCCGATCCATCGGGCTATCACGCAAGCTTCTTGGTCGGCGGGAACGACGTTCAGCACGGCGGCGCAGGATATGAATTGCATGGCATGATCAATATCCCGCTGGGGTCCACTGCCGCGTTCCGTCTCACCGCAGGGGACACCTACGTTCCAGGCTACATTGACGATCCTACGCTAGGCAGAGACGGCGTCAATGAGGTCAGGCGCACCAATGCGCGCGCCGGGTTTCTGTGGCAGCCAAACGATCACTTGACCATCCGAGTGACTGCTGCGTATCGGCGGCTGAGCGCCGGCGACAACAACACCGTTGATTTGGATCCGAGCACGCTGAGACCCGTCTACGGCGACCTAATTACCAGCCGGGATTTTCCTCAGCCTGAGAGAATATCCAACGAAATTTACAATGCCACAATCAACTGGAATCTCGGCTTTGGAGCCCTGACATCCTCAACCAGTTGGACCAAAGTGGACCCTTACTTGTTTGCCGATGCCTCCGCTTTATTGGGTCCAGTAATCAGTTCCATCTTCGGCGGCAACTATGGGGCCGTTGCTGTGGCGCGCGTGCCGGTACATTCGATCAAGCAAGAATTGCGACTCGCATCTGTCCAGCAGCCACTCGAGTGGACGGTGGGCGTGTACTACGACCATGAGGTTGCGCATGCATTTGAGTCGATCTACGCTGCATCCCTCAGTCCCCAGCAAGTGTTGCTTGATTTTCAGCCTGCGCTTGGTGCCTATTATGTCGACTCGACTTATCGGGAATATGCGAGCTTCGCAGACCTCAATTATCACATCACGTCGGCATTTGAACTCGGCATAGGCGGGCGCTACAGTAAGAGCGAACAAACCTATCACCAATTAAACAATGGGTTCTTGACGGGCAGCGATGACTTCGGAACTCAAAGCGACCAAGGCGTATTCACTTACTCGGTTGATTCCAAGTATCGATTTACACCTGGTTTAATGGCCTACGCCCGAGTGGCTTCGGGCTTTGTTCCCGGCGGTCCCAACGACGCCGTGCCACGATCAAATCTACCACGAACGTTTAATTCATCGAGCACCACCAACTACGAGCTCGGCGTTAAGGGCAGCACCGATGAAGGGCAAATCAACTACGACGTCGATGTCTTCGACACCGAGTGGAAAAATATTCAGCTTGAGGCCGTCATCGCGGATTTCGCCAGCATTACCAACGGTGGCACTGCGCGCAGCCGTGGCCTAGAAGGCAGCTTCACGTTTAGGCCGGTTATAGAACTGACGCTCATGCTCAACGCGGCGTATACGGACGCTCGACTCACCGAGGATACGACCGCGAGTGTCGGCGGCCATGATGGGGACAGGCTCCCGCTGTCGCCGTTCTTCTCCGGTACCGTCGGCGCGGATTATGAGCGGCCGCTCGGTGCCGATGTGTCCGGATTCGGCGGCATCGATTGGCACTACAACGGCAGCCGCTTAGCGCCATTTAATTTTGGTGGCCCACGCGCGGACTTGCCATCCTATTCCATAGTCAACCTGCGTGCTGGAGTCAAGTTACACGCGTATACCTTCGCCGCGTACGTGAAGAATGCCGGCAACGTCCGCGTAATCAACACCGTGCATACTGAGACCACGCTTCAGGGACAAGCCGCGCTGAGTGCCAATATCGAGATACCCCGCACGATCGGACTGAATGTGGCCGCAAACTTTTAAGAAGCGCAGAGCATAGATCATGCATCTAACATTCTCGGACAGAAAATGGAGTACATGCCCAGTAGCGCCCATGCTTCCTCTATTGGCCAATGCCGCCAACGAGCGAACACGATTGCCGAGACATTTGCGTTAACTCTCCACCGGGACCAAAATGGCGCCGTCAGGCTAATAGCTAGGCGCTAACAAGTCTGCATCAGCAGATGCGCAGGGTAACGGCGCAGACCGTTCCTTGCGGGCGGGGTGGGCATGAGGGTTCCAACAATGGCCGCTCTTGCAGCGACCTTGTCCGTGTTGGTGCACAGCGCCTTCGCCGCCACGGCGACATTCGCCGTCGACATTCCGCGGGAGGATCTCGCGCTGGCACTGAACCAGATTGCCCAGCAAAGCCACATCGAGATCGCTTACAGCGCCGAACTGACACGAGGCAAGATCTCTCCCTCCTTGAAAGGCACGTATACGCCGGAGCAGGCACTCAAGAAGCTTCTGAAAGGGTCCGGGCTGCATGTGCGCCGGATTGCCGGCGGCCCTCTGGTCATTGAGAAAGAGGGGGCCGGGAGGTCGCCTACTTCCGGGCAATGGCCAACCTCGGACAGCGATGCGTCGAGGCCCTTGGGCGAGATCATAGTGACCGCATCCAAGCGCGCGCAAGATCAGCGCGAAGTCGCTGATTCGGTCACGGCCTTCGGCGACAATGAATTGAGCCGGAGGGGCGCGCAGAGTTTCGGGGACTACATCGGGTGTGCGCCGGGCGTGATCTTCCAACAAGCAATTCCCGGTTTGTCGAACATCGCGATCCGCGGCGTCGGCACCACCACCGTTGGTCCGGACCAAGGACAAGCCACCACCGGCATCTACCTCAATGACATTCCACTAACGGACCCTTCATACGCCGTATCCATGCCGGATATCGACACATTCGATCTGCAGCGCGTTGAAGTGCTGCGTGGCCCACAAGGCACTCTATTCGGTACGGCGACGCTGGGCGGCGCCGTTAACTACATCATCAATCCCGTTTATCTGGACACCTTTGATGCCCGGCTGGAGAGCAGTGTCAGTGGTACCCAGCACAGCGCCCATGTGGGCTACACGGTCAAGGAGGCTCTCAACCTGCCGATCGTAACGAATGTCCTGGGCGTACGCGTCACCGCAATAAAGCGGTTCGATCCGGGATATCTCGACAACATCGGCACCGGCCAGAAGGACTCGAACAGCAATGATGACGAAGAATTCCGCATCAATACTCTATGGCAAGTCAATCGAAGAGTATCGGTCAGTTTCTTTTCCTTCTACGACAGTGAAGAAAGTCCCGATGCAAGCGATGCCCTTCCGGCACTGGGCGTTCTAAAACGCAATACGACAATTCCGGAATATCATAATTTCGTGACCCGGATTGATAGCCTCAAGGTGGATGCAGACTTTGATTTCGCGACGCTGACGCTCTCCGGGGCCCGCACTCAAAAAAGCCAATCGTCCCAATTGGACTTCACGACGTATTTCGGCCCAGATGCATCCATCGTTTCATATCCCACGACACACATGACAACCCTCGAGGCGCGGCTGACCTCACCCAGCGGCGGGAGGGTTGAATGGCTCGTGGGCACCTATCACGGGAACCTGCACGAGAACTATCCCGCGCCGGCTATCAAGAACGGTCAGGTCCTGCAAGACGTGACGACCGACTACGTATCCGGCGAAACATCGGAATTTGGTGAGGCTACCTACCGCTTCTCCGACGGATGGCGTGCCACGCTCGGCGGGCGTTACTACGACATTCGTCTGCAGACCGAGTCAATTTTGGGACCGCCGGCCGCGCCTCGGATTTCGGCGGGACCTGAAGCGGCGCGTGGATTCATCCCCAAGGGCTCGATTACCTACGAGCCTAGCAGCGATCTCCTAACCTATGCTCTCGTGTCCAAGGGATACCGCTCGGGGGGAGTCAATCTTGATATTCCGCCGCTTGCGGGATTCCCGACGCCGGCGACTTACGGGCCCGACAGTCTGGTGAATTACGAGGTTGGCGTGCGCCCGTCATGGTTCGACCACCAACTGGCTTTGGACTCCACGCTGTTCTTTATCAACTGGACTGACATCCAGCTGCGACTGGGCCGGCCGGACGGGTTCGCTTATGCGACAAATGCGGGCCGTGCGCACACCTTCGGCCTCGAAAATGCGCTTGACTGGAGGGCGACACCCAACCTGCAATTCCAGCTCAGCGCGACGTTTCTTCAGGCGCGGATCTCCAAGACGACCGATCTCGGTAACGGCGTCATCCTGCCAGAGGGAGCGCCCATCCCCGGCGCTCCGCATTGGTCGGCCTCGGAACTGGCGACTTATCAATGGAATGGCGATCATCGGCCTTACGTCACCGTGTCGGGCCGCTTCATATCTGGCGCCCAAAGCGTTTTCGCCGTTAAGGGCGCCCATAGCCTGCCGATCATGGATTACGGCGTTTTCGATCTGCGTGCTGGGTTTAAGATCAATCAATACGATTTGAGTCTCTACGTAGAAAATGTGGGAGACCGCCGCGGTGTCACAGCGGCGTACAACGGTGGAGGCGGCCCAGATCCAAATGCCGTGCGAGATTTCTACATCCGGCCCCGGACCGTTGGTTTGCGGCTCGATTGGCATTTGTAGTTGAAAGCCAGCGCTTTACTGCTCCGATGCACGGGCTATCCATGCGGCCATGGATTCAAATTGGTGCGCTCAATCCCCGGACCGTAACTGAGCTGCCGAGTCTCTACGTTCGTCGTGGCGGTCCCAGTAGGCCTCAGCCGGAACGGCCGCGCCGTCGGCCTGTTGCAGCACGGCGACAAAAATTCTTTGACCGCTGATGAGGATTTGATTGCGCGGACCGTTCCTGGAAGCGGGGGGAGGGCATGAGAGTTCCAACACCGGATCAAACGGTGCGGTGTTCAATACACGTCGTGCGAAGGTACTTAGTAGCGGCTCTTGCAGTGGCCTTGTTGGTGCACCGTGTTTTTGCTGACGCGGCGTCATTCGCTTTCGACATTCCGCGCGAGAATCTTGCGCTGGCACTGAACCAGATTGCCCAGCAAAGCCACATCGAGATCGCTTACAGCGCCGAACTGACACGAGGCAAGATCTCTCCCTCGTTGAAGGGCACGTATACGCCGGAGCAGGCACTCAAGAGGCTTCTGAAAGGGTCCGGACTGCATGTGCGCAGGATTGCCGGCGGCGCTCTGGTTATTGAGAAAGAGGGGGCGGGGAAGTCGCCTTCCTCCGCGCAAAGGCCAACGTCGGGAAGCGACGCGACGATGCAAATGGGCGAGATCATAGTGACCGCATCCAAGCGCGCAAAATCAGTGCGAAGTGCTTTCCACGAGAACACCGAGGGCGGCCATGGAGTCAGCGACGCTATTCGCAATCGACAGCTGATGGCCTTGCGCATGAGTTTTCTGATCGACACGCTCATGAAGAATTAGATAATCGGCAATGCGCTTGTGATTCATCTCGGACACCTTCGGTTGTCCGAGATGTAGTACTTCTTGGCGCTTGGATTGGCGGATTCCGCCTAGTGTGATTCTGAGGCGGTGGCGGCCGCCCTGCTGAGTCTCGCCTGTCCTCGCCGCGGCACGCGCATGGCCAAACCGGAACGCCGCGCGGTCAAACTTGCTGCAGCACGGCCTTATTAATTCTGCGACAGCCGATGAGGATCTGATTGCGCGGATCGTTCCTGAGAGTAAGGGACATAGGATCCCGGCATCGGTATCAGAGGCAGACAGTTACGCGATGCAACGTTTCCGAATGAGCTTCTAGCGAGGCTCAAGGCCTTCGTCAATAGATGCGATTCAGATTCTTACCCCGTCACCGTTCCCGGTTCGTAAATGGAAACTGTAGCGAGTCTCGAAGACAATACCGAGGAGGGTGTCGCTCCCTCGATCGAATTGCCCAGCCGCAGGCAGGTGGAATTGCAGCCGCGAGAAAGGCAGTGGCGCTACCGCATAAGGCGGGCGCGCGCCAGTCGCATCGCCGCGCTCGGAGAAATATCGGGTTCCATTGTGCACGAAATCAATCAGCCGGTTGCAGCGCTGCTGACCAACACCCAGGCGGCGCTGCGCTTTCTCGACGGTCCGAACCCAAACCTCAAGGAGACTCAGCAAGCACTCGCCCGCGTGTTGCAGCTGGGGAGTCGGATCGTCGAAATCGTGCGACGCACCCGCGCGCTCGCGCAAAGAGTCCCGCCGCAAAAGGATGACTTTGAGATCAATGAGGCGATCCGGGAGATGATCTCGCTGAGCCAGGAAGAGCTCGTCAAGAACAATGTCTCTGTGCATACCCGATTCGCACCAGGCTTGCCAGTCGTTCGTGCTGACCCAATCCAGGTGCAGCAGGTTATCCTGAATCTCATCACGAACGCCGTGCAAGCGATGAGCGGGGTCTGCGAAGGCACGCGGGAGCTGCGCATCAGCACCAGCCGGACCACGAGCGGCGATATCCTCGTTGCAGTCCAAGACTCCGGTCCCGGGTTGGACGCGCAGAGCTTAGATCACCTATTCGATGCCTTTTACAGCACTAAACCTCGCGGGCTTGGGATCGGCCTTTGCATTTGTCGCGCGATCATTGAGGCACATGACGGGCGGCTGTGGGCAAGCGCGAGCGAGCCGAACGGTGCCACATTTCAATTCACGTTGCGCCAGTTTCGCTCCGATCGAAGGCCGAGAGTTCTGCGGCGCCGCTCGAAGATCGAAGTCAAAGAGTGCGAGAACAGGCAGTTCGCATGACGCTCGTAGCCCAAGCTATTGGTGGATTAGAAGCAAAAGACGCAGTCGAGACCGTGACCCATGTTGAGGAAAAGCCAACGGTTCTGATCGTCGACGATGATCCTGACGTACGCGAATCGCTTCAATGCCTGCTGCGGACGGTCAGTCTGGATTCCAGAGTGTATGCGTCCCCGCCCCAATTCATAAAACGGGAGCTGCGCAGCCGGCCGACTTGCCTTGTGCTGGATGTACGACTACCCGGGCGCAGCGGACTCGATTTTCAGAAAGAGCTGACAGCGGCCAATGTCAACGTGCCGATCATATTCATCACGGGACACGCTGATGTCCCCATGGCAGTGCAGGCGATGAAAGCGGGCGCAATCGAATTCCTGATCAAACCGTTTCGGGATCAGGAACTGCTAGATGCGATCCAACAGGGGCTGGCACGCGACCGGGCCCGGTGCGAGCGCGAGAGCGAGCTGACGAAGCTGCGCGAGCGCTTCGGGATGCTCACATCGCGCGAGCGCGAGGTCATGGCGCACGTCGTTAACGGCCGTCTCAACAAGCAGATCGCCAATGATATTGGGATCAGCGAAATGACGGTCAAGATCCACCGAGGGCAGGTGACGCGCAAGATGAAAGCCTCTTCCGTACCGCAGCTGACGCGCATGGCCGACAGGCTGCGCGATGCGGACATATTCGGCAGTCCCAGGGCAACCGGATCTGGTCTGATTACCCGCAGCCATACCGCTTGTTGAATTCGTCCCTACAAATCTCAAGGGACCATCCACGGCGATCGAAAATGATTCACAAATGAGACGGGAGGCTATTGAGGTCGCTCTTACTCCACGCGTGACAGATCGCGATCGGCGGGGCTATCGCAGCGCAGCGCTGAGCCCGGCTGGATCGCTGACCGCATTAGCTGCCTATCGGTTGCTGTCGAGATTCGCAGAATGATTATGGGCAGTGAACGGCATTCGAACGTGTTTGAACGGTTTTAGAGGACGATGAGTCGGCCAAGCAACTCGCGTGGGAATGCTGGGGTCATATACGCCGAAATCACAGTTAGCGTCATTTTCCCGCTAGCTCTGAGACCGGCGTTTGGATTGGACAACGGTAGACTCACAATTAATGTCAGTAATCGATGCAGCCCAATTAATTCGATCGACTAGACGCGCCAAGCTATTGATGGCGAAAGCTAAATCAGGCTCAAGGATATTGGCGGGGTGCCAACATCTTTGAGCCGCGACATCAATCTCAGGCACATCGGAAGTATAATTTAACATAATATACATTATGCGAAGCCTCCGTGTAGACCATATATAGAGATGTCCTATTTCTCACGGATAAAAATGTCCTATCCCCGGGGTTACTGGAAGGACGGCCGTGACTACAAAAGGACTGATCTCTATGAGCCACAGCGAGCTGACCCGCCTTGAGATCCTACAACGGATCGAAGATCGGCGACTGAGCCAAGCCCAAGCTACGACGATGTTGGACCTCACAGATCGCCAGATGCGACGTCTCGTGCAGCGCTATAGAGCTCAAGGGCCTGAAGGTCTGGTTTCCAAGAAGCGCGGCATGCGAGGTAATCACCGGCGGCCTGAGGCCTTCAGAGATCACATTCTGTCGATCATCCGCGAGCGTTACGCAGACTTTGGCCCGACGTTGGCTCGCGAGAAGCTCTTTGAGCGGCATGGACTGATAGTGCCGTGCGAGACGCTGCGAGGCTGGATGAAGGAAGCCGGTATCTGGTTGCCGCGGGCCGCCAGGCAAATGCCAGTCCAGCAGCCACGAGCCCGACGCCTGTATTTTGGTGAGCTGATCCAGATCGATGGCTCAGAACATCACTGGTTTGAGGGTCGCGGCCCATACTGCACGGCGCTCACGTACGTCGACGATGCTACCAGTCGGCTTCAACTGTTGCGATTCGTCGAGGGCGAGTCGACGTTCGACTACATGGAGGCCACCAAGCTGTACATCGAGCGCTATGGCAAGCCTGTGGCCTTCTACAGCGACAAACACACGGTTTTTCGCGTCAACAAACGTTCCGCGGTTGGCGGCAACGGGATGACTCAGTATGGTCGAGCACTTCACGAGCTTGGCATCGAGATCATGTGCGCGAACACGCCGGCGGCCAAGGGCCGCGTCGAGCGGGCGCATAGCACGCTACAAGATCGACTAGTGAAGGAGATGCGACTCGAGCGCATCTCCTCGATGGCCGACGCCAATGCATGGATCGACAGCTTCGTGGAAACCTACAACATGCGGTTCTCCAAGCCCCCTGCCGTTGCCATAAACGCGCACCGTCCCGTTATGGATTTTGAGGACCTGGACCGCATTTTCACGTGGCAAGAAGCTCGCACGCTTTCCGCCTCGCTGACTCTGCAGTATGACAAGGTCTTGTACCTGGTGGACCCTTCGCCCGAGAACCAGCGACTTGCTGGCAAGCGAGTGAACGTCATCGACTATCCGGACGGGCGTATTCTTATTCGCTATGAGGGTCGAGATCTTGCGTACAGGGAGTTTGATAAGCTCACTCAGGTAGCGCGATGATTTGTAGCCCCGGATGCTTCCAGTACTGGCCGATCTCGATTTGACTCCAAATCAGACGCTAGACGCTCGGCGTCAACTTCCGCGCGTTCTCTCTCCTTAGTAACGCGGAGCGCTCCGTGCGGCCTCGGCGCTGACTCCAGCATGACCTTCATAATTTCTCGCGCACGAGCAGAGACCTCGGCTGGCGACCGGGGTTCCTCGGCTGGTTTCGTTTCTTTCGGCATCGCGGACTCCATAGGATCGATGCGCGAAAGTATGCACCCCAAGCGATTCGAAATTCCATGCGGCATTAGCATTCATTGCTGGCGCTTTTGTCAAGTATATAATCGCCCTCGAGTTTCCAATCAAAGGTCAGGACCCGAAGAGTCCAGCCAGTGCACATATTGCACCAGTGTACAATATGCACTATGATACCGAATGCCCACAGTGGAACGGTTCAATCGCTGTCGCATCGAGATGTACTTCAAAGACCACGCGCCTCCGCACTTTCACATCGTCACGACAAGTAACGAACGTATATCTGTGGTTATCGAATCGCTCGAAGTATTGGCGGGCACGGCCGATTCACGCGATGTGACCGAGGCGCTCACTTGGGCCAAGACTAACCGCGATACGTTGCGTCGCCTGTGGCGGGAATACTCGGAGTGAAAGACTTATGAGGATCAATGAGGGCAAGGTGCATCGAATCACGAGCGTGAAGAGCGCCGGAGATCGAGCTGTGCGGCTACGCTTTGACAATGGCAAGTCCTACACGGTCGATCTACGCGTGCTCGTGCGCCACTCAAAGGGTTTGAAGGCGTTGCGCGGGGCATCGCTTTTTGCGCGCGTCGCCCTTGGCGAAGGTGGCCACAGTATCGCCTGGCCCGGCGATCTCGATCTCGGTGCGGATACGCTCTGGGAACTGGCCCTTGAACAGAACGGCCGGACCGATGCGGTCGAGTTCATCCGCTGGCGCTGGCGTAACGAACTGAGCCTGACAAATGCAGCTGAGGCGCTGGGGCTCTCCCGGCGTCAGGTGGCTTACTACGCAAGTGGCGAGCACGAGGTTCCACGCACCGTACTCCTGGCCTGCAAGGGCTGGGAAGCCGAGCAACGCGCGGCCGCATAGGGCCCTACAGAATCGGAATTAGGACGGGGCCGTACATCAAAATCTTCGTCGGCCGCTCGAACGGGGGAGCTTCTGCCACGAATGCGGCAGATCGCGCCTATCAACGCGGGAAAAGCAGAGCATAGGAAATAAGGCGCCCTCCTCTGCCAACACGACATTTCCACTTTGGAGAAAAGGCGACTTGTGTATGTTGGACAGACATAGCTTGTGATTACACCATCAGCCCCGTCAGCCAACCCGATGCATGCGTCGGGAGGCGCCGCACAACCGTATTACCAACTTCGTAAGGCCACAACACAAACTGGTATTTGACCGCTCCAAAGCATGCACAAGGTGCTCCGTGCATCGAGGTATGCGAGAATTTCACCCTTCATCAAGAGGGTGTTGTGACAATGGCATCGGCTATAAACGGCTTGCTGCTGACCCTGACCCTGACTATGGCAGCAGCGCAGGGCAAGGAATGCAAAGGCGTCAACTTCCCGGACGACGTGGACGTGGGAGGCAGCGATCTGACGCTCAATGGGCTCGGTTTGCAAAGGGCCACATTCCTGAAGGTCGATGTGTATGTGGCCGCGCTTTACGTGACCGCGACATCACGCGATCCCAATGCGTTGATCAACTCGGACGGCCCCCAGGAATTGATCGTGCATTTTCTGAGAAGTGTGGGTGTGGACGACGTGCGGAAACAGTTCAGTAGAGATTTTGCGCACGTCGCCCCAGATCGACCGATCTCGCTCATGCAGCGGGTCGCAACGTTGAATACGTGGCTGTCCGACGTGAAGCGTGATGAGCGGCTGACGTTCATTCGCCAACCCGGTGAAGGTGTCCAAGTGATTGTCAACGACGCTGTCAAGGGAACGATCCCCGGAGATGATTTTTCACGGGATTTCATGTCAATCTGGGTGGGTGCCACGCCCCCTAGCCCTGAGCTGAGGAGAGGCTTGCTGGGCGGCAAGTGCGACTAGGTCGCTGGAGGAAGGATCCAGGATCGCTTGCGGATCAGATGCACCGCCCAACGTCGCGACTGCAGCAACCAATCGCGAATATGCGCGCGGTTCCAAGTGCTGCACGCGACCGGTACAGCCTCCAACCGGTCGACCAGAATCGCGGCAAGCCTGCCGGCACGCGCGCTCCACGTGAAATGATGACTGTCCGCAAGCGATGCCTCGCTGAGACGTCGCGCGAGCGCATGGTCGCTGGTCAGCGCAGAGATCCCGGCAACAAGGGCGTCTACGCAGTCTGGTTGACACAGAAGTGCGTTTCTGCCGTCCTCCAGGATCTCCCGGATGTCGGTAGTATCACCGGCGAGAATGGGCCGGCCCGAGCCCATGTAGAGGTAGAGCTTCAACGGGACCACCGTTGAGCCGAACTCGGCGAGCGGCTTCACGGATGGAGGAATCAACAGCACATCCGCGGCGAAAATGTATCTTGCAAGCGCATCAGCCTGCTGCCAGGGGACGATCCGGACGTTCTTGACACCACTCGCGAGAGCTTCGATCGTGCCATGGCCGCCGCCTGCGCCGACCAGTAAGAAGAGGTGGTCCGGGAGACGCTGCGCCGCCTCCAACACGAGTTCCAGCCCCTTCTTGTGATTGATTCGCCCCGTATAGACAACCGTCTTCGTGCCGCTTTCGATGCCGATTTGCCGCTTCGCAACCTCTGCAGCC
>Ga0210406_10005543_pt1 | contig 13193 bp, 12 predicted proteins | sample IncBWC30MmetaG_FD_155454 | JGI IMG/M metagenome (GOLD analysis project Ga0210406, IMG submission 155454) | Forest soil microbial communities from Barre Woods Harvard Forest LTER site, Petersham, Massachusetts, United States - Inc-BW-C-30-M | ecosystem: Environmental > Terrestrial > Soil >... | reverse complement strand
GCGAAATCACCCGTATTGAGGGTTAGAAAAGCTTGGATTTCCTTGGATTCTCTCGTCCGAATCGAGCCTTTTCAATGGCTTACGAGGGAATTTCTGCGGAATTATTTTCGTCGTCGTCTGCCGCCGGGGCGGCCGGGTCAAGGGGCTGGAGATTGTCGACGAGGCGGTTGACCTTGTCGAGCAGACGCTGCCGCTCCTCCGGCCCATAGGAATATTTCGCCTCGACCGTGTTCTGGTGCTTGTCGAGCCGATCGATCACCTTGATCAGCGGGGCGACGGCCTTGAGCTCCCCGCGCCCGATCGCCTCGCCGACGATACGCAAGGCGGGCATCAGGCGTTCGAGCTGCAGGTGAGCGTGGTCGACGCCGCGGTCGATCACCCGCTTGCCGAGAACTTCCGCGACGATCTGGCGAACCCGCTCCGCGCTGACGCGCTCCTCGCCGGCGATCTCGTCATACGCCCAGCCTTCGCGCAGCCGCGCGAAAATCCGCTTCCTCCGCGCGGCCTTGCCCAGAACGTTGAGCCGCCGCCCGGGTGTTGATGTCTGTTCCACGCTGTGCCTCGCTTCTCTGGAAAAGCGGAATAATAGCACAATGTTCGGAAAATAGGAATATTTGCCTTGTAAAAGTTTCGAGACCAATCCCCAAGCAGACAAATAGGGCGTCGTCGCGGAGGTCGGCTTCGCGCAAATAGCGGCCATTCCTATGCTGGCTGGCAATGGCTCAACTCGACCCAAAGCACGCGTTCCCGGGGGACGCTGTTGGGTCGAAGTGCACCAGAAAGCTGCCGTACCCGCTTAGGGTAGGCTACGACCAGTACCAACAGCGAGGCAGGGAAATTCGCCGTAAAATCCTACACGGGACCTATGGCGCGAGCTGGTCCGAGGCCGGCGCGCCCGCCAAGCCTCACAATAGCCTCACGACGACCGCTTACGCTCCCAGACGTCCAAGCCTCGAAATAGGGCGTAAGCGGGCTCCTGGCCTAGGACTGGCGCGCCCTTCGGGCGGTTTCGCTGTCAACCTGACTCGGGTACCCCGGACGGGCTTCACGGAACCTCGCGATAAATAAAGCCCGATACGTCGCAACCGCAAGTTGTTGGCAACAAGCGCGTTGTGTGACGACGATCACAGACAAACTTGGTCGTTTATGTTAGCCGCCGCAACTGTACGCGGTGCCCCCGCAACGCGGGTTCGATTAAAATTGTCGCGGCGTTCTGTGAAACGGGAGGGCGACTTCCAAGGAGACAATTCCATGCCCTCATTTCTGCATCTAAGCGGCTTTGCAGCCGCAGCACTCGGCCTTGTTGCTCTCGCGCCGAACTCAGTCGCCCAAGAGGCGTCCTCAGTGTGGACTTGTCAGGACATTGGCGCCCCCCAACCGGAACCGGTTGGCGACCGCGAAGGCCATTCAATCTTTGTTGGATTTTTTAGCTGCCGCATCGCCGGAGGCCCGTTGGACGGCGCCGTCGCGACGGGCACGGACATCTGGGAGGGTGACGGACCGAAATCTAACCGTCTCTCCTCCCAAGGCGTGATCCGCAAGCCTGGGGCGGTCGCCGCGTGGAGCGGCGGAACGGGAACCAATGTCTTCAACATCACAGACGGTAAAGTAACCGGGTGGGCGGCTTCGGGAACAGGAAAGAACGTGCTGGCGACTGGCGTCTGGGCGCCGTTGTCGGGGAAGACGGATACCTGGACAGCGAAGCCCACCGGTCCGGGCCAATTCACAGTTGAGCAGAAGTTCGACTAGGTCGTTTAGGGTGTTGATAGCGCCTGGCCTGGTCATCAACATCCTCCCTGTTTAGATAAGTCGCCGAAGGGCCGCAGATCGTTTTCGCCTGCACGCCCTCAAAGAAGATGTGAATGAATATTGGCGTCTCGACGCTGCATTCGCCGGAATCGCCGTCGCCAGGCGCCGGAGATTGCCCACTCTAGCTTGGCCGCGCGCGTCAAACAAGAGAAGGAGGAGGAAATAGGCCGAAACTGAATATGCAATGGTCAGATTTTCTAGTTGTTTGTTGTTGAGTGAAACAGAAACACGGAGACAACCGATGAAAATTCTACTTGCGACCGTAGCGTTAGGCATCCTGCCGATCGCGGCCAGCGCTCAAGACATGCCGAAATTCATGAAGGACGCCGTGCCTGAGGCGAGCGCCGCGCCTGCTTGGCAGGAATACATGGCGGTGATGAATCCGAATGGCGCCTTGGACGACAAGACGAAACAACTCATCGCGCTCGGCGTCGCGGCGCAAATCCCCTGCCAGTATTGCATCTATGCGCACACGCTCGCCGCCAAGCACGCGGGCGCCACGGACGCGCAAATCAAAGAGGCCATCGCCTCGGCGGCATTGGTGCGCGAATGGAGCACGATGCTGAACGGCAACCAGTCTGACTTCGCCGACTTCAAAAAACAGGTCAATGCGGCTTACGGCGTGTCGCAATAACGGGGAGGCCCGCCACCGATGCTCGATGGCGGGCTTTTTTAAGCGTTGAGCGTTGACCTTGTTTACCCAAGTCGTGGGGAGGGACAGTTGGTCAACAAGACGAAGTCAATCAAGCAGGTGAGGGCCATTCGCTGCTCGCAACGGAACGACGGCTGTCGCGCGGCCTTACGCCCTCCGATCCCCAATCGCCGGCGCTCCGCTCTCGGCGGCGCCGAGAAATTTCTGCTCCCACCACGTGAACAGGATGTCGCGCAGCGCAGCGCCGTCGTCGGCTCCGTAGACGGGCGAAGACCGTCGAGCATCGCCGCCTCCTCGTCGGAGAGCTCGACCGCGACATCTTCGAGCCGGATCGGCGTATTGACGAACTCGGCGACGTAGGAGGAATCGCGGCTCAGCCTGCGGTTCGTTTTGATCGTCGGGTTACGAAAATCTTTGGGTGTTCGCTGGCTTTTCAGGACCGGCGTCTTCGGCGCAGCCGCCAGATCAGCGTCCGTCGCCTCGAACACGACGCGACCCGGAAAGCCGTGCTGGCGGCGATCGACGACATGAAGGCCGACAAGCCGATCTTCGCCGGCGGCGTCAAGGACAACAAGGGCAACGTGATTTCCGCCAAGACCCTCGATTTGTATGACGGTAGCCTCCGGGCCGGCAACTATCCGATCGAAGGCGTCATCGAGTCGATCACCTGAGAATTTGTGGGTAGCCTTTCCCGAGCGGAGCGGATCGTAGCGCTGGCGTTCGCCGGACCAATTTTTGGCGTCGCAGTTGAGCAACATCGTTGCCAGTTTGTCACGGAGGCGCTAAAGGTGCTCGCCGTTGCGCGAAGTGCTTCGCGGCCCTCGGTTCGCTGATTTGACTGGAACGACGAGTATCACTGCGCGCGGGTCGCCGCTGCTGGATGACAGCCCGCCAACCGGCCGCTTTGGAATTGTCGTCGTCGGTGCGGCTTTCGTCCTCGCTCTGGCGACGTTCCTGGTTTTTGCCGGCTTCACGCCGATCATTCCAACGGCGACCGTCGTCCTGACCTTGATGGTCGGCGACGGTCTCGTCGTTGTCATTCTCATTGTCCTCATCTCGATCGAGCTGGCGCGTTTAAGGGCAGCGCGCCGTGCGGCGCGGGCGGGGGCCCGGCTGCACAGTCGGTTCGTGGCTCTGTTTTCGCTGGTCGCCGCCATTCCGGCCATCATCACCGCGATTGTCGCTACGGTTTCAGTCGAGTGGGCGATCAACCCGCGGTTCATGAGCGACGTCGCAGCCTTCATCAACGAAGCCAATCAGGCTACCCAGCTATATCGTGAATCCCAGTGCCGCGCGCTGTTGCGCGACGTCGAACTCACGGCCGGCGATATCGGCCGCAGCGCGCTCTTGCTCCAATCGGATCCCACTCAGCTCAACGAATACTTCAGCTCCCGCTCCAAGACGTTAGGCTTTACCGCCGCGGCGCTCATGAAGAATGACGGAACTCCGATCGTTGTCGCCCAAGGGTCGGACGAGAAGCTGATCGCCAGACCTGAGCCGTCTGACTTTCAGGATGCCGTCAATGGCGAAGCGCTCTGCGGCTTCCTCGGGGTCGGCAACATCTTCGTTGGCATTCGGCCGATTCCCGGAGCCGAAGGGCAATTCCTCTACGCTGCGCGAGGGATCGACCCGTTAGCGGCCAAGGTCGCGGAAGACGCGGCGCTGGTCTCCAACATCTGGGGACGTTTCGAAGCGCATCGGCACAGCCTTGAGCTGGGCTTCGCCACCGTTTTCGTACTCCTGGCGCTCACGATGCTGTTTTCAGCCATCTGGCTCGGCCTCGCCTTCGCCAATCGTCTGGTCAGACCGATCCGCGGCCTGATCCGCGCCGCCGACGAGGTCGCCTCCGGCAATCTTCATGTTCAAGTGCCGACGCGACGATCTGACGGAGACCTCGGCCACCTCGGGGAAACATTCAACAAGATGACCTCTGAGCTCCTGCGTCAACAGACCGGGCTGATCGACGCGAACGCGCTCAACGATGAGCGGCGCGCGTTCATTGAGGCGGTGCTGTCAGGCGTGCCTGCGGGCGTTCTCGGCGTCGACAATGATGGGATCATCACGATTTCGAACGCTGCCGCCGATCGGCTGCTGGGCGGCGAACGCGGCCTGATCGGAAGGCCCCTCAATGCCGTCCAGCCGAGCATTCGATCCATTTGGGAACAGGCTCGATCGCTCAGGCTCAGGCTTCATCAAGGGCAGGCGACCGTCCTGCGGGACGGTCGCGAGCGCGTTCTCAACGTTCGGGTCACCGGAAATCCTGGACGCGACGGTCGCGCCAGCGTGATTACGCTCGACGACATCAGCGATCTCGTGACCGCTCAACGCACCGCCGCGTGGGCCGACGTAGCCCGCCGCATCGCGCATGAGATCAGAAATCCGTTGACGCCGATTCAACTTTCGGCCGAGCGGCTGAAACGACGTTACGGGCGACACATCGTCGAGGGTAGGGAAATATTCGACCAATGCACGGACACGATTATCCGGCAGGTGGACGACATCAAACGCATGGTGGACGAATTCTCGTCCTTTGCCCGAATGCCGAAGGCGCGCTCGGCGCGAGACGACCTCACCGATTGCGTTCGTCAAGCGATCTTCCTGATGCGGGTCGGCCGCGCGGACATCACTTTTGAGGAGCAATTGCCGGAGGAACCGATTTTCGCCGATTTCGACCGTCGGCTGGTGTCGCAAGCGCTTACCAATGTCTTGAAGAATGCGACTGAAGGCATTGATGCCTTGAACGCAGAGCATGGCAAAGGCGTCGTCACAACGACCGTGTCCGTGGACGATGCAGGTTTTGCGGAGATCGCTGTCAGCGACAACGGCAAAGGGTTTCCGAGCGAAGATCGGCACCGTCTGATCGAGCCCTATGTCACCACGCGGGCCGAGGGAACGGGGCTCGGCTTGCCGATTGTCGTCAAGATATTTGAGGACCATGGCGGCGGCGTTGAGCTTCTCGACGGAGCCCCGCGTCTCGATGGCGGGCGCGGCGCCAAAATCTTGATGAGACTGCCGTTGCAGCGCCCCGAACAGAACGCAACGCCGGCGGAGAATGAGAGGATCGGTTCGCACTAATGGCTGCTGACATTCTTATTGTTGACGATGAGGACGACATCCGCGGGCTTGTCGCCGGCATCTTGGAGGACGAGGGATACGGGGCGCGTCTGGCGCGCGATTCGGACGAGGCTATCGCGGCGGTCGAAGCGCGCCGTCCGCAACTGATCCTCCTCGACATATGGCTGCAGGGCTCGAAGCTTGACGGGCTGCAACTGCTCGAAGCGATCAAGCGCCAGCATCCGAATGTGCCCGTGGTGATGATTTCGGGACACGGCAATATCGAGACCGCAGTGAGAGCGATCAAGCTCGGCGCCTACGATTTCATCGAGAAGCCATTCAAAGCCGACCGTTTGATTCTTATCACGGAGCGGGCACTGGAGACTTCGCGCCTCAAGCGGGAGGTCAACGATCTGCGCGCTCGCGGCGGCTCCGCCGACCGGATGGTCGGTTCTTCGTCAGCGATCTCGAACCTTAAGCGGATCATCGAAAAGCTCGGACCGGCCAACTCGCGGGTTCTGATATCGGGCGCCGCCGGATCAGGTAAGGAACTGGCCGCTCGGTTGATTCACGAAAATTCGACGCGCGCCAACGGTCCCTTCGTCGTTATCAACGCGCCGACAATGTCGCCCGAGAAAATGGAGGCGGAACTGTTTGGAGTTGAATCCGGCGTTGAAGGACAGGCGAGGGTCGGCGCGCTTGAAGAGGCGCATGGCGGTACGCTCTACCTCGACGAAATTGCCGACATGCCGCGCGAGACGCAGGCTAAGATCCTCCGTGTTCTGGTCGATCAGAACTTCCTGCGGGTCGGCGGCGGCTCGCGTGTTTCCGTCGACGTGCGCATCATTTCGTCGACGAGCCGCGATTTGGCGGAGGCGATCACCGAGGGACGTTTTCGTGAAGACCTCTTCCATCGGCTCTCGGTGGTGCCTGTTCGCGTTCCGTCGCTCGCTGAGCGGCGGGAGGACATTCCTGAACTCGTTCAATACTTTTTGAAGAGCGCTGCAGCCAGTATGGGAGTTCCGCCTCGCCGGGTCGGGTCGGACGCCATGGCCGTGCTTGAGTCGCATGACTGGCCAGGAAACATTCGCCAGCTCCGAAACAACGTCGAACGGTTGATGATCCTCGCGCTCGGCGATCCGAATGCCGAAATCTCGGCCTCGATGCTTCCGGCGGAGGTTGGCGCGCTCGTGCCGGCGGTGCCAAGCGGCATAGGCGGCGAGAAATTGCTGAGCCTTCCCCTTCGCGAGGCGCGGGAAGCCTTCGAGCGCGACTATCTCGTAGCTCAGATCAGCCGCTTTGGCGGCAACATATCCCGAACCGCGGAATTCATTGGCATGGAGCGGTCCGCGCTGCATCGAAAGCTGAAGTCTCTCGGGGTCGAATAGTAGGGACGCGCGGCTCAATCGTTCTTGGCTCGCGTCTTTGTGACATGTCGCTCCCATCAGAAGCCTTGAAAGCGTCTTTAACGTTGTATTTCGGTCTATGAGTTCGCCCGCCTTATTTTCTATGATATGGAGTTTAAGAACTGCGCATCGTCGGAGGCGCGGGGTGACGACGAACAATGCAGGCCGAAAAGGCCCAACGAACGGAAACACGAATGGCAACCGAGAAGGCGCAAAACCTCCAGGATACGTTCCTAAATCACGTGCGAAAGTCCAAGACGTCCGTCACGATCTTTCTCGTTAACGGGGTGAAATTGCAGGGTTTCGTGACTTGGTTCGACAATTTCTGTGTGCTGCTCCGGCGCGACGGACACTCGCAGCTGGTCTATAAGCACGCAATCTCCACGATCATGCCGGCAAGCCCAATCACCATGTTCGAGGCGGTCGACGAAGAGCCCCGGTGACACGGCTCGGGCTCGCGAAGCGACATTCGAACGGGAGCGAACGGGTTTGAGCACGCGCGCTCTGGTCATCTGCCCGAGCCTCACGCGAGAGTCGAATGAGGCGTTGCGCAGTCCCGAGGCGCGGCGCGAAGAAGCGGTCGGCTTGGCGCGCGCCATTGATCTCGCGGTGGTGGGAGCCGAAAGCGTTGCGCTCAGCGCGATCCGGCCGGCGACCTTTATCGGCAAGGGTAAGGTCGAAACGATCGCCGCCCAGGTAAAGGCCGAGGAGATCGATCTTGTAGTCATGGACTGCGCTTTATCCCCGGCGCAGCAGCGCAACCTCGAGAAGGCCTTTGGCTGCAAGGTCATCGACCGCACCGGGCTGATCCTGGAGATTTTCGGCCAAAGGGCCCGCACCGCCGAGGGCGCGCTGCAAGTGGAGCTTGCGCACCTTAAATATCAGCGCTCTCGCTTGGTTCGCTCATGGACCCACCTTGAGCGGCAGCGCGGCGGCTTCGGATTTCTCGGTGGCCCGGGCGAAACTCAAATCGAGACCGATCGGCGTCTGATCGGCGAGCGCATCGTCCGCATCGAGCGGGAGCTCGAGGCTGTCAAGCGCAGGCGCGCCCTGCAACGGGCGAGCCGCAGCGATGTGCCCTATCCGATTGTTGCGCTGGTCGGCTACACCAACGCCGGCAAGTCGACGCTGTTCAATCGGCTAACCCGCGCGGAAGTGACAGCGGCCGACATGTTGTTCGCCACGCTCGATCCGACTATGCGTCTCATCAAGTTGCCCCATGGCGGCTCGGCTATCCTTTCCGACACGGTCGGCTTCATTTCCGATTTGCCGACGACGCTTATTTCCGCCTTTCGCGCCACGCTTGAGGAGGTGCGCGCAGCTGATGTCATCGTGCACGTGCGCGACGTCTCGCACGCCGATAGCGAGGCGCAGAGCCAGGACGTCGAGGCGGTTCTGGGAGAGATCGGCGTCGCTAATCTCGCCGACCGCGTCATTGAGGCCTGGAACAAGGTGGATCTGCTTGACGCCGACGCGCGCGACGCGCTGGCTCAAGAGCAAGAGACAAGAGATGCCGCTCCGCTCGCCATTTCCGCAGTGACCGGGGAGGGGATTGATCATCTTTTGTCCGCGATCGAGGATCGCCTGGCTCGCGGCCGGCCGGAACTCGAGCTGACGCTCGACGCCAGCGACGGGCAGGGGCTGCATTGGCTCTACGAACACGCCGAGGTCATGAACCGGCGTGACGAAGACGGTGGGCTCCACCTCACTGTCCGGGTTCCCCCTGACCAGATCGACCGGCTGAAAAGGCGCTTCCCTGTCGGGCGGCGCCCAAGCCCGATCCCGCCCGCCGACGCCTGACCCCGGCCGCCAAGGATCGACGGGGTGACTGGATTCAACCGGGACGCGAATTGCCGCCAAGAAAATCCAAATAAATCCAAGGAAAACCAAGGAAAACCAAGGAAAATAGCTTGCATTTCCTTGGATTCCTTTGGCCGAATCGGGACTTTTCAATGGGTTACGGCGAATCCAAATAAAAAAATCTCTCCCAGTCTTAACTCGCGCTCCGGATTGCAGGCGGACGGCTCAAACAGCGAACAGCATCCGTTGCGCCGCTAGACTAGGCTATCGCCAAGCCAAGACGGATTATCTGGCAAAATATCTGTAGCACGTGTTTCTGGTTTTGGCAATAAAATGCCAGCGGACAGCTGCCTCAAAACGCGCTCCCGCATTTCGGTCGTCTGGGCCTTAGCCTATCCTCTCGGGAAAACTTGGAGACTGGTCGAGACCACACCCCGTCGCCATCTGTGCCGTTCGGGGCGTAATTCATGCGTATTTTTCCGCGTTTCGGATCCGTTTCTGTTCGGTTTCACCCAATAAAATGTCGGTTGATTTGTGAATTCGGGCCGGCGCCCGTTTGCGGTCGCGCCGGTTCAATTCGGCTTCTTATCGCCCTCCGGAATGCCCGCCTTGCGCAGGCCTTCGACCATGCGCTCGTGTCGCGAATTGAAGGTCGGATCGTCGCTCCAGTGCATGCCGACCCAGGTCTGCACCGTGAAGCCGGGGTAGACCTTCTGCAAGTGGGCGGCGGCGTCCTTCGCCTCCTTGTCGTGGCCGGCCCAGGCGTTCGCGGAGGCGAGGGAGGCCCCGTCGTCGGCAAGCGCATCGCGCACCTTCCTTCGCGCTCGATGGAACTTGACCCCTTCGCGCGGTCCAACCGCAGCAGCGATTTTTTCGGCCTCCCTAGCGGCCGAGGCGACATCACGATGGACTTTGAGCTTGGCGTCGAAGCGGTTTCGCTGCAATGACATACCCGCCTCCACCAATGTGGATCTTGCTCAGCAGGTGTGGGTGCGCGAGAACGGCTCGATGGCCCCTGAGGAGCACTGAGCTAAAGTTTCTAAAAGGGGGTGGGGCGGCTCGCCATCTGACAGCGGCGTCTCGACCGCTTCCAAGGGCCTGCGATGCACAAAATCGGAGAGGAAGCGAAATGGCTCGACAGCACTCCCCTCTGGTTTCGGTCGACCCGACGTCAGGCTGTCGGATCCTACCTCCCGTATCCCTCGGGGCAGGAACGCACTCGGATGGATACGACGAGGCTTGGCTACAAGACCTGATCTTTAAGCACCCAACAGCTATGCCCATTGATGAACTCGATCCATCCTATGGACCGCTGATCCCGATCTGCAAAGAACTCTATACCAAGGCTGGGTACATTGACGCTCTATTCATGAATCCGTTGGGAATGCCCACGCTCGTGGAATGCAAGCTCTGGCGCAGCCCAGAAGCCCGCCGAGAGGTCGTCGGCCAAATCTTGGATTATGCGCGAACGCTCAAGAAATGGACTTTTTCCGACCTTCAGCGAGAAGCAGCGAGAGCGCGTAGGGAGCAGAGTTTTGATCTTGCAGCTCATGTGTCCAACCACAGCGCCGGGTTTAATTTCGACAAGGCAATGTTTGCCGATAATGTCGCCCGCAACCTTCAGAAAGGACGCCTTCTTCTTTTGGTGGTCGGGGACGGCATACGGGAAGGCGTCGAAGCGATCGCGGAGTATCTGCAGGCGGCGACAAGTTTGCAGTTCACTTTCGGGCTCGTAGAAGCGCAAGCCTTCGAGCTTGCCCCCAAGAGTTGGATAGTTCAGTCGCGTGTACTCGCACGGACACTAATCATCAATCGAACCATTGTGGATGTGGCTGCGGCAGGCTTGATCGTGAGCGAGGATGCTCCACAAACAGAGGATCACGGGCAACTCGACGAACGCCAGAAATGGATGCTCGAATTTTGGACAGATTTGACCAATTCGCTGAAACTCGATGATAAAGAGCAGCGATCTGCGAAGCCCTTAGCCGGCAGTAACATATACTATCCGCTGCCGACGCAAGGCAGCTTATGGATCACCTGCTACTTCAACTCGGGGAAGAGCGAGGCTGGCGTGTTTCTCGGCTATGATAAAACCTCTCAGTCGGCTGTTGAGGTGATCAAACGCATTGAAGCTGAGCGTGAGGCTATTAATTCCGAGTTTGAAGAATCCGGACTGCGCTTGTCATGGGATCACAGGCCCGATGGAAAGCTGGAGGTACGAACATCTACACGGTTCCCGAGTATCCGCGATGATCAATACCGCCAAAAAGAGCTTAGGTGGTTTTCCGTCGCGATAAACGCCTTTGTAAACGTCTTCCGCCCGCGCGTGGCTGCAGCCTGGGGGGAGCTTACCGTAGGCTGATTGGCGGTGGTTCACGCTTCTGCGCCAATCAGCGGTCACGTAGACTGCTCTGTCCCATTGCCAAGTGTCTACGAAAGGCTGCGAAGTCCAGACGCTTTTCGATGCGAACGCGTTCGGGGATCGTTCGCGATCCTTCACCCCGGCGAGCGCTCCTCGGCCTTCGCCTCGGCCCAAAGCCGCTCCATTTCATCGAGAGTGGCGCCTTCGGGAGTTTGGCCGCCTTCCGCTAAGCGGTTCTCGATATGCGCGCCGGGCCCCGTTATGGGCGCGCCTCCGCGCGCCGCATTGCCCATAAGCGCTTTGCCGATAAGCGATTTTGCTTTTGGATCTGCTCACCCGCCTCAGTCTGAGGCGACAGCGCCACTGTCCCCTTGACTCAGAGACATCATGATGTCATGATATCTCCTTGAGAGCGGCCCAACACGACGGTCGCTTGGCCCCGGCGAGTTGGAGGTTGGTTTGCCCAGACTGCGAGCGATCCCTGCAGCGATGGCGTCAAATCCCAACTGAGAGGCCCTGACAAGACGAGAAGAACTTTCCGGCAGGGCGTGCTGGCCGCAGACGGAAGGAAAAGGACGCTATGCTTAAAGATTTCAACGTCGCTGAGAGAGGGGCCGGTTCATATTGGCCGCTTTCCATTCTTCGATGGGTGATGGTGCTGATCTTTGTTTCGTTCGGCATCCAAAAATTCACGCCACAATCCGCTCAAGGGATAGCCGTGTATATCTCAAATAGCCCTCTTGTTTCATGGTTATCCATCTTCGGCGTCCGAGGCGAAGCTTATGTTCTCGGCGTTATCGAGCTGACGACGGCGGTATTGCTCGCCGCGGGAGCGTTCATCCCTATCCTATCAGCCCTAAGCGCATTGATGGGAACCGGCACATTTATCATTACATGGTCGTTTTTCTTTACGACGCCCGGCGTCGTCAAATGGAGCATCTCCACAGATCCCATAGTGTGGAACCTAGCAGGGGAGTTCCTGTACAAAGACATTGTGCTTCTTTGCGTTTGCGTCGTTTTGTTTTTGGCGTCCCTACCGAAAACATTGGTCCCCCTTCGGTCGAGCTAAGTCGTTGCGACGCCTACTCGGGCGTCCACTGGCGCAAAATCGCGCTCAGGGACCTGTTCGTAGACGGCTCCAGAATGGTTACAGCGATGCGTGAGAGCCCTTCAACGCGGCTGCCGCTTTACGTCCAGGTCGAAGACGTTCTCGCCGCCCGGATTTCGAGCGGCGCGCTGCCGGTCGGAACGCAGCTCCCGTCCGAAGAGGACCTGATCCGTGAGTTCAACGTCAGCCGGACCACGATCCGGGCGACGATCCAAAACCTCGTGCGTCAAGGCATGGTGGAGATTCGGCGCGGTCGGGGGACCTTCGTGGCTTCGCCCAGGATCGTTCAGGAACTCACCGAGCTCACAGGCTTCGTGGAGGACATGCGGGTCCTGGGGCGGCTTCCCACCGCCCGCGTGCTTAGTCGCAAGGTTGTGTCGGCTGCTCCCCTCGTCGCGGAGAAGCTTGCTGTCCCTGCGGGGACGAGGGTTGTGCAGATCCAACGTGTTCGCCTTTCGGACGGCGTCCCGCTTTCTTTCGACGAGACTTATTTGCCGGAGGACCTCGGCCGTAGGATCATCACCGATGACCTCGCCAACGAGCCCATCTTTACTTTGTTGGAAGAACGATACGACACCCCGCTCGTCGAGGCCGAATACGTACTGGAGGCCGCCGCGGCTGAGCCTGCGGTCGCAATGGCGCTCGAGATTCCAATTGGCGGCCCGATCTTCCTGATCGAGCGGACCTCCTACACCTCGGGACATCGCGCCGTGGACTATGAAAGACTGCACTACCGAGGCGACTACATTCGGTTCAAGACACGCTTGGCCCGGCGCCGCGTTCCGCCCGCGCCGAAGTGCGATTGACATGTTGGCGACGTCTGACCGGCGAAATGCCGGTTCACTTGGAGCCCCTCACCCCGGCGAGCCGCTCCTCGACCTTCGCCTCATCCCAAAGCCGCTCCATTTCATCGAGGCTGGCGCGGTCGGGGGTTTGGCCGCCTTCGGCTAAGCGCATCTCGATATGAGCGAAGCGCCGTTCGAATTTGGCGTTGGCGCTGCG
>Ga0210406_10005542_pt1 | contig 13194 bp, 12 predicted proteins | sample IncBWC30MmetaG_FD_155454 | JGI IMG/M metagenome (GOLD analysis project Ga0210406, IMG submission 155454) | Forest soil microbial communities from Barre Woods Harvard Forest LTER site, Petersham, Massachusetts, United States - Inc-BW-C-30-M | ecosystem: Environmental > Terrestrial > Soil >... | reverse complement strand
TACAATCCCAGCACTGGACACACCAACGGAACGACGAGCAACTTCTTTGCCGCCATCACCATACGTCCGAAAAATATCGTTGATCGCCCGCATCGCCACGTCGGCGCGGCGGTGAACTACTACTTCGCCGGCAAGGGATTCAGCATCGTCGAAGGCCAGCGGTATCCGTGGAAGGCCGGCGATTTGATGTTCTCGGCCCCAGGTTGGGCGATTCATAATCACGCCTCTCTCGACGAAGACGTTTACGAATTGACGATCCAAGATAGTCCGTTGAACATCTGGATGGGTTCCTTGCTTTGGCAGGAAAGCCTGGACCAGCCCATCGAGTCTCTGGGAGCGAACGAAGGCTTCTCGACCAACCGCGCCGCGTAGCGCGCCTTGATCTTCGGGCCGCGCGTGCTAGATACCTGCGCAGCCGGGAAAGTGATCTTCTTATGATGCCTCTCAATGGGAAATTTCTGTGTGGCTCCTATCCTCCTTTGCTAACGCCGTTCCGGAACGGCCAGCTCGATCTGCGGAAGTTCGCCGAATTGGCAGAGCGTCAGGTTCGCGAAGGCTCGCACGGAGTTGTCGTTTGCGGAACAACCGGCGAACCCAGCAGTCTCACGAGCGACGAGCGAACCGAACTGGTAAGAGTTGCCGTTGAAGTGGTTGCGAAGCGCGTTCCAGTCGTGGCGGCAACGGGGTCGCAGTCCTTCGCCGAAACAGTTGAACTGACCAAACAAGCTGAGAATGCTGGCGCCGATGCGATACTCGTGGTTACTCCGTACTACTGCAAACCTTCGCAGCGTGGACTGGTGGAATATTTCGTTTCCGTCGCCCAGCGCACCGCGCTCCCTTTCCTGGTCTATCATATTCCGGGACGTGCGGCAGTGTCTGTGACTCCTGCTACGGTGCTGCGAATCGCCGAGCGTTGCCCGAACCTGGTGGGAATTAAACACGCCTCCAATGATCTGGAATTCGTAACGAAATTACTGGCTGACTTAGGACCGGAATTCCGTATCTTCTGCGGCCTTGAAGCGCTTAGCCTGCCTATGTTGGTCGTAGGCGCAAGGGGCCTGATGAATGCCGTCGGCAATCTGGCCCCAACTCGCGTCGCCGCTCTCTATGAAGCGGTCGATCAAGGCGATCTCGAAGCAGCTCGCAAACTGCACGCTGCGCTATTTGAGTTAAATCAGTCGATCTTCCTCGACACCAATCCCGTTCCTCTTAAATATATGATGAACCGGTTGGGTCTTCTCGATTCTCCAGAGTTGCGGCTTCCATTGGTGCCGCTCGATGAAGAGCAAAAACGAATCCTGGATCCGATTCTGGCTCGCGCTGGGCTGTTGCAGGTTGCGGATGCGACGGCGAACTAGCATCTTTCTTCTGCCGCGCTGGGAGCGGTGCACTTTGAACAGGACCGGGCGACTTCCGAGACTTTCCGTTGTCCTGGTTTTCTTGTTTGCCGCACTCTTACTCTTCGCGCCCTGTTTATACGAAGAATCGCGACACGCCCGTTCCGGAGTTTCCGAAGCTATGCTGGCTGCTTCTCTCCCAGTGCAGATGTGCCTTGCTCCGCGGTTCGGCGATCCCGAAGCTTTCGAAGTATCATCGTCGATCGGTGGCGAACTCCCGCCGGTTCGGCTTGTGACTGATCCATATCCCACGTTCAACGGAATCGCACTCGATTCGACAAATAACCGCATTGCGATGAGCGATGAAAACCGCAAGAGCGTTCTCGTATATGATCGGGCAAATGGCGATAGCAGTTCCTCTGTTACCCCCCCTGTTCATCAGATCATCGGCCCTGATTCCCAGATAGGCTACATTGCAGGAGTCACATTTGACCCGGCACACCGCGAAATTTATGCGGTCAACAACGATCTTGATGATCGCATCGTGGTATTCGACGACGACGCACACGGCGACACGAAGCCCAAGCGCCGGCTGTACGTTCCCCATCAGGCGTGGGGCCTATCCCTCAACTCCGCGGCGGATCAGTTTGCTATTTCCGTTCAGCAACTCAGCATGGTCGCGATTTACCGCCGCGAAGCCGAGGGCTTGGAGGCTCCGTTACGCATCATTGAAGGACCCGACACCGGCTTGGCCGATCCGCACGGCATTCATTGGGACGTAAAGGATCACGAACTGGTCGTCGCGAACCACGGGAATTCTTCCGTGATAGCGTCGTACTCTGCTTACGATGCTGGCGTGTCCAGCCGGGCACTGTCTGTCGGCGGCCATTTCCTGCCACCTTCGCTTACCGTGTTTCAAGACGGGGCCCAAGCCGATGCGAAGCCACTGCGCACCATTCAAGGCGAGCACACTCACTTGAACTGGCCGATGGGAATTGACGTCGACACGGAGCACGACGAGATCGCGGTTGCCGACAATGGTGACAACTCCATTCTCATATTTCGTCGCTCGGCATCCGGCGACACTGCACCCGTACGAATCTTACGCGGCCCTCGCACCGGAATCGTAAGCCCCATGGGGGTTGCAATTGACGTAAAGAATGATGAAATTTGGGTCGCCAATTATGGCGATCACACCGCGGCCGTTTATTCGCGTACTGCTAACGGCAACGTGCCTCCCAAACGCATCATTCGCAACGCCCCTCAAGGCACGCCCACCGGCGGCTTCGGCAATCCTTACGCCGTTGCTTACGATTCCAAACGCGACCAGCTGTTGGTACCGAATTGAGTGAGCCAGCCGCGCATTGCGGCGTTTGCCAGGTCGGCAAACGGAAATGCGAATCCGATACGGATTATTGAGGGGCAGTCTACTCACTTGAGCAGAACCATGCATGGTCTGGCCTACGATGCTACGCACGACGAAGTCGTCGTGCCGGTTGCGCTCGGCGCAGCCGTGTTAACTTTTCGCGGCGGCGCGCAGGGAGAAGAACCGCCCATCCGGTCAATCCAGGGTCCCAAGACGCACTTGGTCCGCCCGCACACACTCGCTGTCGACGAGAAAAACGGCGAGATCATCGTGGCCGACACCAGCAGTCGCAGCCTGCTGATCTTTGCGCGGGATGCTGACGGCGACGTGCCGCCCAAGCGCATTATTGCTGGACCAAAAACTGGGTTGCTGTTCATCGTAGGCGTGGCCGTCGATCCGGTTCATGACCGCATCGTCGCAGCCAGCGCTTCGAGCGTTCGCGGAGGTACAACCGGTTTATTTGTCTTCGGCCGCACTGATGATGGAAATATCCCTCCCCGCGGAGTGATCGCCGGACCCCGTACGGGAATCGTTCGCCCATGGCAGCTGGCGGTGGACTCAACGCTAGGAAACGTTTTCGTTGCAGCCATCAACAACGAAAATCATCCGCCGTATGCGCTCGAAATGCCCAGGAATGACTTGCCCCCGGACACGGATCTGCCTTCGCCGTGGAATACTGGAGCGCCGGGATTTGTCGGCATGTGGAGTATCAACGACAACGGCGACGTTCCACCGCGCGCCATCATTAAGGGCGCGGGCAGCTTTCTTGTGCATCCTGCCGGTGTGGCCATTGATCCGAAAGCCGGAGAAATATTCGTCACCGACGGCGTGCGAAATGGCCTTTTTACTTTTCTCGCGCCAAAGTTTTTCTCCAAGCAAACGAACTCTGCGGAGAAAGCTGCCGAAAGTTCCGGCCGGAGTAACCACTGATGGCATACGTGAGCAGGACTGCAGCGTGTTTAAGCAACGGGCTCAGCGCGCACACACGTCGGACAATTTATTTTCTAGCCTTAGCTGCGATGATGGGGAGGGTTGTTCATGCAAATGACCAAGACCATGTCCCGCCGCGGGCCGACGCTCCGCTTATTTTAACGGGAACCATTGCCGTGCCGAATGTGGATGGCCGCATCGACCATTTTGCCGTGGATCCCGGGGGACGGGTGTTCATTTGTGTTATAGGCAGCGACATGGTTGAAGTCCTCGAGACTCTAACCGAAAAACGCATACATACAATTACTGGAGTGCCGCACCCCCAAGGTGCTGTGTACGTTCCTGAATTCAAGAAACTGTTTGTGAGCAGCCGAGATGGCAAGCTCTACGTCTTCGATGGAACCTCGTACGACCGAATCACATCTCTGGCTTTTGATGATGACGTCGATAACCTTCGCTACGATGACGTCAGCAAACGTGTCTACGTAGCTCACGGTGACGGAGAGACTGCGAGCATCGCGGTCATTAACGCCGAAACGAATCAACGTCTCGCGCAAGACTTTAAATTGAGTGCCCATCCCGAATCGTTCCAACTCGAAAAAGCGGGACCCGCAATTTTCGTGAACTTGCCTGACTTGAACCAGGTCGCCGTGATCAATCGCGTCACACATGCGATCACGAAATGGCCCTTGCCCCAACTGGAGGGAAATTTTCCGATGGCGCTCGATGAAGCCGACCACAGGCTATTTGTCGCCAGCCGCACGCCACCGCGGCTCATTGTGCTTGATACCGACTCAGGACATTTGATCGCCGCGATTCGGTGCGCCGCAGACGCAGACGACCTCTATTATGACGCCTCTTTTAAGCGCGTCTACATTCCTGGAGGGCAAGGATTTATCAGCGTCTTCAAACAAAGCGACGCGGACCACTATCGACTCTTGGCAGAAATTCCATCGGCTTTGGGCGCGCGAACGGCAGGCTATGCGTCGAGGATCGGCAAGAAGGGCCGTGACCGTTTTTATCTCGCTGTTCCGGCGCGACCCGGGCACAACGGCGCGGAAGTTTGGATCTTTCAGGCGCAGGAGTGAACTTCAATACCGGGGCATTCTTGGTGGTAATCTTTGGCGGACTGCTAGATTGACGGAATTCTAGAATGCTCAATAGTGCGATGGTGAGACCCATAAAATCAATTCATAGAAAGGAAAAAATGAACGCCACGAGCAACTTCACGCACAGTATCGTTGAGTGTCTCAAGTCATTTGTCCGGGAGCAGCGGCGTCGGCGAGCCTTCGCCATTCTCGCGACCCTTGGTTGCAGTCTTGCTTTGGCTGCTTTTTCGTCAGCCAGCCTGAAGCATTTCCCCTCCTACGCCACAATGAGCGAACCGAATTTTCAGAACCAATCGACTCACGGCGCGAACGCTCAAGAAGACGCGGAGCTCTCGGGCAAGACTCCCGATGAGTTGGCCGCATACGTCTTCGAGCATCATCACTGCAATGGTTGTCACACTACGGGGGCGGGTGGAAAGCTCGGATTCAACGATCGTGGCAAAGAGGTTGGCAAAAATTTTGAGGGTTGCATCTCGCTGCTTACTTCGATGAACGTCATCGCCCAGGTGAAGCCCGTAAATCGCACTGTTGAAGAAAAGCATAAAGCCGAACGTTTCCAACAATTCGGTTGCACCACATGTCACCAGATTGTGCCGGGAAAACTCGGGCTCACGGAGTATGGCAAGAAGCTGAAATCGATGCATATGGCTTGCACGGATGTGGAAAAAATACTCGCGAAGTAGTCTAGCCGATCCTTAAATGTTGTCGAAACGTTGTCACGGAGAATGATTCATGCAGGATCGAAAGCTTTGGACCACGATAGCTGCCGCTCTGTTGTTGATGCTGCTTACGTCGGCGATCGCGAATGCACAGCAAACGACCATGCCGCCCCGGACCCAGGACCGCCCGCTCGAGGATCGCATCGCCTCGATGGAACGTGCCCAGCGGGACGAATGGCAAAAGCCGGACCAGGTCGTCAAAGCACTAGATCTGAAAAACGGCGATATCGTCGCCGACATTGGCGCCGGAAGTGGCTATTTTAGTCGCCGGTTGGCTCAAGCTGTAGCGCCCGACGGTAAAGTCTACGCCGTGGATATCGCCGCCGATATCCTCGGGTATCTCAATGAACGCGCCGCCCGTGAAGGCGTGCACAATATCACGACGGTAGTATCTCGGCCGGACGATCCGATGTTACCCGTGAATTCCGTTGACTTAGCGTTTTTCTGCGATACCACTCACCACGTTGAGCAACGGGTTCGCTTCTATCGCAAGCTCTCGCCGGCGCTCAAGAAACATGCCCGCGTCGCAATTATCGACTATCCTCCCGACAGCCCACACGCCCCGCATAAACCGGAGCAGCTCGTGCCAAGATCGCAGGTTATCGACGAAGCCGAACAAGCTGGCTTCACATTCGTTAGGGATTTTCAGTTTCTTCCTTATCACTACTTCCTGATTTTTGAGAAGAAGTAAGTTGCATAGACCAGCTGAAGCCATTCAGTCTGCTAAGGAAGCTTTACGATTAAACCCGGATTCAGCAGACGCTTACTTCGCGATTGGACTGCGCCTGCGCCAGATGCAACGATCCCGACTTCTGGCTTGCGCCTTTTCGATTCTGGCGTATTGGTTTCCAGTACCGTTCCAGTGCTTCCCACACGGGTTTCCAGTATTGGGCCGTCGACTCCATGACTACTCCCTCGACCTCTTGCTCAACGAACCATCCGCCCAGCGAGCGGAGCTGCTCTGGGTTGCTACCGAACTTCCGCCGCTCGAACCGGTACTCATCTTCGACTTCGACGTCCGATACAACTACGGCCAGCATCTTCTTGTGAACATCGATTCCCGCTATACGGTAAGACATAGGCTTTTCTCCTGGCGGGAACGGAGAGCGCGCCGTAAGTTGCATTAACCAGGGTCGCAGGCTATCGCTGCTCGTTCAGAAAGAGCAACGACGCCCAATTATTCGCTCAATCACGCACGCTCCGGATCAGACAGTCTATCAGCCTCGATTTCTCCAATGTGGTTCCGACCTCGCCGCTCCGGCCGTTCTGATCTTATCTCGGAGTGGCTTTCACTAGGTTTCGCGGGCCGAAGGCCCTAAGTGACAGTCTACTCGGGTCGAGGAGCCGACATTGTTATGCAATCAAGTGGAATCCGGGGCGCGAAAGCAGGCGGGGCACATGTGTGGAGTCGAGGTGTGACGCGGTGGTTTAGGTGCAGCCTACGATTACGGTTTCGATGTGCCGAAGATTCCGGCGTTTATTGCTCCCAGTGCTCCCAAAATTTCTCGCAGAAATTCACAGAAAATTGCAGCGTAAGTTGCAGAAAGGAGAAGAGTAATTTTGGTGGACGTGACCGGGATCGAACCGGTGACCCCCTGCTTGCAAACATGGTGGGGGTAAAACACTAAATGCTTTGTCTGGTGTCGCTTACACGGAAAATCAACGAGATTCCCGCTCTCTCAAATGTCCCGAAGTTGTCCCGAACATTCCGGTATTAGTTCTTCCGCGTTGCTGAGGTTCCCCCGGCAGCATTACCCACATGCCAGTTCTTCAGTTTTCCGATCATTTCCGTGTTGCCGACGATGCGGGCAGAATCAGATCGTGAACCGTAGCCCGAAGCTTCGGCGATCCGTCAATTGAGCACACGCCCGGCTGGCTCTTTATCCAGGTCACCAGACTGCTACCAGCCTTCCTCGTCCTCGTCATCCGCCTCACTTGGTAGCGCACCCCAGTCGATGAAGCGTGGTCTAAAGCTCGAGAGTGGGAGAATCGTTTTCAGGTGGGTGCCATCGGGATGGATCTTGAACAGGCCGAAGAGCCCGTTCTGGTTGAGCCGAAACACGATCCAACGCCCGTCAGGAGAATAGGAACCGACGAATGCGTTGGCAGTTCCGCCCTCATAGTGCGTCACCAAGCGTAAGTCAGTTCCGTCCGTGCGAATGGTGGCTATGTTTGCTGACACGCCGGGTATAAGAACATCACCATTTTGCGTAAACACCAAGCGCTGGCCACCTGGTGCCCAGTCCTGCTTAGCCGCGACATCGAAACTGTAGGGAGTAATCTGAACAACATTGCTTCCTTCGATGCTAGAGGTAAAGAGCGCGATTCCGCCTGGCTCCCCGTTGGAGCCGAGGAAGCTGAGCTTTTCGCCATCCGGAGAAACATTCGCATCGGCGCAACAAAGACCAATGCGTTGCCTGTCGTTGCCGTTGCGATCCATGCTCCAGAACGCCTCGTCGTTTGTTGCAGGATCGAACCGATGGAATACAATTCGTAACCCGTCAGGCGTGAACGATGGATCTTCCTCACAAACAGTAGGATCTGAAACAAGCTCGACAAGGCCCGCGCCATCGGCGTTCATGATCGCTACGTTTGCGCAGGCGTTGGGGACGTCGTGCTCGAAAACGATCTGGCGCCCGTCAGGCGACCAGTCCGGGGCGACGGCGTCGCCAATCACGTGCGTGATCTGCCTCAATTCTTGGCCGTTCGGACGTACAGTGAATATCTGTATGCCGGCGTCGCCTTGAGCCTGAAAGGCGATCAAGCCGTTCCGGCCGGGGTACGTAGCATGCGCAGTTCCAGTCGCCAGAAGAAGCAGAACAAGAAACACAAACAGGGACTTCAATTTCAGTATTCGCCGTGGCATGGGTATGATCCTCCTCCCTCTTGTTACAGACTCCGTGCGGCCTCAATTGCTCGTTCACGTGGAACATGGTTGAACGCAATTGGGCTTTTGCTTGATTTCATGGTCACTTCCCCTTCAGGTCTTTCTAACTCTGTGTTCAGTAAACTTTGGCAAAATGCCGTGAGCACCCACCGCTTCTTGGCACCATCAATGATTCGTCGCTCGACGTCAATGGCTTGCGCCTGACTTTTCCTCCATGCTGTACATTCCGGCGTCAGACGCCTCCAACGCAGAAACAGAAAAGGGAACGTAATCTCGCTCGTGCCTTTCAGCGCATCGCTAGGCGGTGCGCTTCACTCGTCCGCCTTCGTCCACTTTCCATTTTCCGATAAGGGGTGGACCGAGAAGATCCATCCCGTGGTCGTGGAACAACCGGCGGAATTCGTCAATCGAAAGGGCCTCATGGATGTATGGCTTGCCGTTATACTTGCCTAATTCGCGGAAGAACTCCTCCATCTTGCCTGCCGGTTGGTACGCGTTAATAATCTTGCCCGGCTTCCCGCTCACGCAGGCCCACACGTGAGGGACCTTTCGCGGTATGAAAACGGACTCACTGGCGCCGGTGCGAAATCGTTTGTCGCCGACCTCAAATTCAAACTTACCATCAATGACGTAGATCCACTCGTCCAGCTCCTGGTGCAGGTGGCGCGGCCCGCCCGATTTGCAGTTGAACTCGAAAACAGACAGGGCGCCATCGGTGTCCTGTCCCGACACTTTGCAATCAATCGGTTCGCCGCCCCGACCACCAAGTATGATCTGCTCACCAAATCGATCTTTCCCTGCGGCGACGCTGAAGCCCACAAACATCTCCTTACTTTTAATTTTCTTTTTTCCTTTCAAGTGGTCGATGGTTTTGTCGATGGTTTCAATCAACGTGCGCGTCCGGGCCAGGTTCTTTTGCAGAATGTCCCGATGCGACTGGAGAGCCTTGAGGTTTTCAAAGTCACCTCGATCCATGATTTGTCTGATCTGCTTCAGCTCGAACCCCAGCTCTCGGTAAAACAGAATTTGCTGGAGGGCTAGAAGCTGAGGTTCTTCGTAGAACCTGTAGCCATTGTCCTTGTGATAGGCAGGCTTCAGCAGGCCTGTCTCGTCGTAAAAATGAAGCGTACGCACGCTGACGCTCGACATGGTTGCGACTTGTTTTACGGTATAGGCCATTACTATCTCTCAACTGAGGGCACGCTAGTCCCTCGAGCTCTTCCGATTGTCGAGGATAACGTAACGTGAGGGTCAAGAAGAAAATCTGGAGGGAACGAGAAATTATGCCGACAATTCTGGGAGGATTACGGACAATCCGGATGTCGAGGGCGAGCAACCGGCTGGAGTCGACAGGAGGCAGCTCCGAGCCCACTTTGTTCGTCTACAACGTGTTCGCTGCTGGAGAGGTGGCCGAGAGGCTGAAGGCGGCGGTTTGCTAAGGCGAAAAGGCCACTTCGCTAACTGGTTCAAAATTCAACTAAATCCCTTTGTCAGCCGTAAGATAGCAATGATTTCGGTTTTTTGGAGGTTGCTGGTTTTTGTGTGATTTGCGCCAATTTTAGTGACAATTCTGGCGACAGTCGCTAGTTTTGACCCCTTGTCCACATGAGTGTCACGCGCTCAACGGTGTCGGAAGCAACTGAGTCCTGGTTCCCGAGACCATTTTGACAGCACAGTCTCGAAACCAGCGGTCTCTTCCGACGATGCCGCTGGAATAACTGACTATGCAAATATAGAGGACAAGGACGCAGGAAGTATACTATTGTCAAGGTTGTTTAAACTCGAGGTTTCTGGTGAATTTTACCCGCGAACGCGAAATGACGCAGCCAGTTCGGCGATGGCTGCAACGTGAGGGACTGAGCGTTAAACCCGAGTTCGGACTCCCGTGGGGTATTTGCGACCTGGTGGGGTTGTCATTTAACGAAGTCCATGTGGCCAAGCGGCTTTCATATCGGCAGAATCGGCCTATCGGCCCGTTGCAACGAATAGACCTGCTCAGCCGTATCCCAGACCGCGAGTCAGGCTCAGAAATTACATTCGGTAAATTGCAGGAGTGGGCTGAGACGGCGAGTTTTGGTTCAAGTCTCGAACGCGAATTGTGCGCACTAATCACGAATAAATTCGTCGTGGTTAAGAAAAACGGCTGCCTTGAGAAGGTAAACGGTTGGGCTCCGATGCACCAACGTATCGTTGCCGTGGAAATGAAGCTCTGTAGAATTTCAGACGCTCTCTCACAAGCGCAGTCCAATCGGTCGTTTGCGCCAGAGTCGTACGTTGCCTTGCCTGCGGGAATTGCTCGACGCTTCGTCTTGACTCAACGCCTTACTGAGTTCACAGAGAGTGGCGTCGGCATCCTCGCCGTGACTCGGACTACCTGCAGTGTGGTCCTGCCCGCCACGCAAAGAGTTCAGCCTGATGAAGTGCTGCAGACACATTGTGTAGAGCGTTTCTGGCGAACTAGAGGCAATTCATCATTAATTGTTGGGCCACGCGCTCGGGTCTCCTAGCGGTGCCTTCCCTCTTATCTGGCAGGGCTTTCAAGGTTTTCCCCAACACATATGCAGAGGAAAGGTCTTGGTATAGAGCTAGTGCTCGGCCAGCCTGTGGCAGCGCTGAAAACTTATCAAACCAGTTTTTATAAAAGGTCGCGATTTGAAGTTTTGCGTTTGGTGTTACTTGTAACTTGGCGAAGTCCTTCTCAAGTGCGGCGAATTCGACTTTTAGAGGGTCACCTACAGGCAAACTCGCTACAGTATCTGACAGCCAACCCTTAAGCGCGGGGCTGGCTATGGCCCAGCGGCGCAAAGGTCTTAAAGCAACTCGGACGATTCCTTTTGGAAGCCTCTGTCCTGGTATGTTGTATTTGTACGAACCCCCTAGGCCAATGGCAGGAAAATGTGCGTAGCCGCGGGACCAAAGGATAAGATTCATACCCCAGTATGGACCGGCAACCATAATGCCGCTCTGAGGCATTTTCTCGTTTAGCTCCTCGTGGAACTTCCGCAATGCGGGGAATCGCTCATCGAATTTGCCCGAACCCTCCTGGTCGTTAAGTGTCTGGTCGACCGCCCAAATGCCGTCCGCTCGCGCTGCACTGTAACACCCCGAAATCGCGACAATTTTCTTGTTCCGCTCGGTTTTCTTATTAACTTGGTTTTGGTGTGTGAAAATGACTGGAAGAATTAATTTACCGGAGTAGGAATTAGTCGCCTTCCATTCGTATGTATGCTCTGCGAATAGCCTGTTGATTTTGTTGCGGCTACTGTCGCTGACGATGGGTAGTTGCGGGACACTTATCCAGTCGGGCGCTTCGGCTCTGCAATAGTTGAGCACGCTAAAGACGAACTGCTTTGCCACATCGCTGATTGGGCTCTTTTGAAATTCCGGATTCGCAATCTGCTGATAATTCGCGAATTTATGCAGATGTAGTTGGTAGCTGTCGGTGAGCTTCGAGGGGTCCTTATGATGCAGACCATCGATGGAGGCATCGACCCATCGCTTCGGGCCGATTGGCAGTTTCGCGCGGGTCTTTTCAATTGATTCCAAGCTAACGCGAACAGCAACAGCATCGGAGTAGAGCTGTGTCGCGGCGTGGCAATCGTAATCTGTATTAATAAAAGGGATGTAGTCTGCGATGGTCATTCGCAATTCTCCAGGCCAGCGCGTCGTTTCAAGTGCGCACACGAATGTTCAAGCTCAGGAAACAGAGTCATTTCGTCCACACCAATTCTTTGCAACTCATTTCGCAATCGCAATTTCGATTCTTTCAGTATTGGAATTGCCGTAAGTGAAGGTACGTCATTGCCGTCCAAGCTGAAAACCCTATTTCCGTGTAGAGTGAACACTCCTCTTTGGATTATGAGCCTTTGAGAGTTCCAAACGGGATTGATTGCGACTGGGTTCCGGCCTCGCCGTTCTTGCTTTGCGCCCATTCGTAGATACGTATCAATTATTGGGGAATCTTCGGCAGGGTCTAGAACTCGGGGTTTGCTTGGGCAGCTCCACCTATTGAGGTCCGCGGGATTGAGAATGAAAACAATCCCGTCGCGGTCTACCTTAAGACATGCGAAGTACAGTGCAGTCGTCGCGCTTTCCGTCCAGTCGAGTAGCCTCGTCGGTAAGCCATGGTGCTGGGCGATTAGCGCCCATTCCAGTTCCTTGTCGGGTGCCGGAGGTCTGGGCAGCTTTAAGTCGGCGACGCGCCTGAAATCCGTCATTAGCGCCAGTGCTTTTGTCCGATTGGAGATTTTGCCGTAACGGAGCGCGGATGGCGTAAGGCTGTAAGTAACGTCGTCGTGACCTCGGAACCAGAAAACGGCGTCTGTACGGATTGCATTGCTGATGACGGCAAGAAAGTCGGATAGCGTAACGACTTTTTGGCGTAACAGCAGGCATTTTACTGGGCATTTCTTGAATCGCTTGTTCTCGTCCTTTGTTAGAAGTCGTAGGGCAGATGGCATCGACGACTATTGTCGCATGGTTATACACTGACGTAGTCGGAAATTACCTTCACTGTTTCTCGTACCCAAAGCTGCGGTTTTGGACAGAGGCCGCCCACGTAGTTGTTTAAGGCGAAAAGGCCACTTCGCTATTACTGATTCAAAATTCAACTAAATCCCTTTGCCAGCTGACAGCCAAGCGAATAGTGAGACAGCGGCGATCGGTCGAAGAGAAGCGCCGCATCGTCGAAGAGACGTTGTAGTGGATAAAACCAAGTTGCCTGAACTTATTTATGAAAACGTCGACGCGGCTGCGAGTGAAGGGTCAACGCCGACAAACATATGGATTCGTTTTGTCAGGAGAGCGATGCAAAAAATGCCAGCACCGAGAAGCAGGAAAGTGGAGG
>Ga0210406_10005541_pt1 | contig 13194 bp, 13 predicted proteins | sample IncBWC30MmetaG_FD_155454 | JGI IMG/M metagenome (GOLD analysis project Ga0210406, IMG submission 155454) | Forest soil microbial communities from Barre Woods Harvard Forest LTER site, Petersham, Massachusetts, United States - Inc-BW-C-30-M | ecosystem: Environmental > Terrestrial > Soil >... | reverse complement strand
GGTCACAACGCAGGTCAGCGCGCGCACCATGGAGCTCGATCCTGCCACGCACAAGATTTATATGGCTGCCGCGCAATTCGGACCGCCGCCCGCGGCGACCGAGGATCAGCCAAGGCCGCACGCCACCGTCGTGTCCGATAGTTTTCTGATCTTGATTGCTCAACCCAAATAGGCCGATTCCATGAGCGAGCGCACTCAAGTGGTCTGCGGACATTGCGATTCGGTCGTGGGTCTGCCGAGTGACCGGCTCAAGGACGCTCCGCGCTGCCCAAAGTGCCACTCTCCTTTGTTCGAGGGCAAGCCGGTTGAGCTGACCGCGGCCAATTTCGACAAGCACATCGGCCGCAGCGACCTGCCCTTGGTCGTGGATTTCTGGGCACCGTGGTGCGGACCCTGTATCGCGATGGCGCCTTTCTACGAAGCAACCGCGCGTCAGCTGGAACCCAGGCTGCGCTTCGCCAAATTGAACACGCAAGATGAGCCCGCGCCGGCCGGACGCTTCAATATCCGTGCAATCCCGACCATGATCGTGTTTCGTGCGGGCAAGGAAATCGCCCGCCAATCGGGCGCCATGGATTCCGCCACCATGTCGCGCTGGCTGGGGAGCCTGCTCTAGTACTCCCCGTGGCCGCGCGAAAACAGCGCGACGCTCAGGTCTTGTGAAACACCAGGACGAAGCGATCGGTCTTGCCGAGCGCAGGGCCTTTGTAGCTGATCAAATCCCGGGCATCATCCGGCCTTCTCAGCAAATCGCTTTTCGCCACGACCTTGAATCCGTGCGACTCGAAATCCTTGACGGCAAAGGCCTCTTCAATGCGGTGCAATTCGCCCGCATCGGCCTTTCCATGTCCGGCCTTGGCCGAATGGTCGACCAGCAGCAAGATGCCGCCGGGTTTGAGCGCGCGCGACAACTGATCGAGCACGCCGCCGGCGTCGATTTTCGGCCAGGGGTTCTTTGGATTGGTATTGACCCAGTACAGGTCGTGATACACCTTGATCAGCAGGACCGCGTCCAAGCCCGCCGCCGGCAGTTTCATGTCGTCAAGTTCGACGGTCTCATGCGCCACATTGGCAAAGCGGTCGCCGGTCAAACGATTCTTCAAATCCGGCTGGCTCCAATTGTCGAAGGCAAGATTGTTGATCAGCAACACCCGACCCTTGGGGCCCACGATGTAACTCAGCAATTCGCTGTAGTACCCGTCTCCCGCGAGCACGTCAGCGACCTTCATGCCCGGCTTGATGCCCGCGAGGCGCAGGATCTCGGCCGGATGATCCAGCACATCGCGTGCCGAATCAGCCGCGGGGCGGCCCGCGTGCTTGAGCGCTGCGTCGTATTCATCGGCGGCGGTCGCAGGCAGGCTGACCAGCCACGAAGCCGCACACAGCAATGAGGCGGCAATGGTGAATTTGCGTGGATTCATTTCATTTCTCCGCGGGTGTCATTTTTTCCTCGTCCCTGATGAACAATAGAGCAATGAGCGTGATGAGTCCGGCTGCCGACAAATAGTACCCGACGAACGCCAGACCGTACTGCTTTGACAGCCAGTTCGCAATCGGTGCCGCGAACGATGCGCCCAGGATGCCGGCGAAATTGAAGGTGAGCGAGGTGCCGGTATAGCGCACCGGCGTCGGAAACAGAGTCGCCAGCGCGCTTCCGAGCGGGCCGTAGGACAGGCCGCTCAAACCAAAGCCGCAGGCCAGAAACACGAACACGGCGGCCGTCTGATGCGCGCCGAACAGGGGTTGAAAGCCGAAACCAAAAGCGATGATCAACAGCGTGGCGAGGATCAGCATCACGCGCCCGCCGATGCGATCGGCCAGGGATCCTGCCACCGGTATCATCAAACCGAAAAACACCGCGGCCAGCATCTGCATGATCAGAAATTGTTGGCGTGGAAACCCGAGGGAGTTCGTGGCCCAACCCAGTGCAAAGATATTGGCCAGATAGAACACGACGAAAGTGGTCGTGGAGCCGAGTGTGCCCAGGCACAGTTGCACGGGATATTTCGCAAACACGACGGCGAAAGGCACCCGCACCCGTTCGCCCTGGGCAACACTGAGCTTGAACGCCGGGGTTTCGACCAGCTGCAGGCGTATGTACAGCCCCACCGCCACCAGCACCGTACTGGCCAAAAACGGCACGCGCCATCCCCAGCTGAACAATTGCGCCTCCGAGAGGCTGTTGCTGATCAGCAGGAACGCGCCGATGGAAAAAATCAGCCCCAGAGGCGCGCCCAACTGCGGAAACATGCCGTACCAACCGTGCTTGCCGGCCGGCGCATTCTCGGTCGCGAGCAGTACGGCACCGCCCCATTCACCGCCCAAACCGATCCCCTGTCCCACCCGGCAGAGCGCCAGCAGCACCGCCGCATACACCCCGATGGACTCATAGGTGGGCAGCAATCCGATGCAAATGGTCGAGATTCCCATGGTCATCAAGGCGCTGACCAAAGTCGTTTTGCGTCCGACGCGATCGCCGAAGTGCCCGAAGATGGCGGATCCAATGGGCCGCGCGACAAATGCCAGCGCGAAAGTGGCCAGCGACTGCAGTGTGGCGATGGCGGGATCGCCTTTCGGAAAGAACAGCCTTGGAAATACCAGCACCGCGGCCGTGGCATAGATATAAAAATCGTAGAATTCAATGGTGGTGCCGATCATGCTGGCCAGCAGGATGCGTCGCGTATGCCGCGCATCGGGCAGTGGGATCGAGTCGAGCAATGGGTAACCCCGGCAATTCGTTAGATATTTTGCCGATAGTACACCAGCGCCGGCTGGCTCGAAGTCTGGGAGCCTAGCGCCCTCGAGAGCGTCCCGGGATCGAGGGCGCCGAGCGTCCGGCAGGCGCGGGGCGATAAGCAGGCGCCCGCCCCCCGTGGCCGCCTCGCGCGTCGTGCCCATCACGCCCCCCGTCACGGCCGTCACGGCCGTCGTGGCCGTGATCATCGCGATGCTCGCAACATCGTCCGGGACCGACGAGGTAGGTGCCTCCCCATCCGCCGTAGTCATAGCCATAGGGCTCGTAATAGCCGCCGTCGTATCCCACGCTGCCTTCGACGCCCACGCCGCTCACTTCGCAGGCAATCAGCAGGGTCAATGTCATGGCTCCCAAAGCGGTTGCCAACACACGGCTGCGCATGGTTTTCATCTCGGCTCCGCCTTCGTGTCCCTGTCGGTCCACTCCATCAATCCGAACGGTGCGCCCGCAGGATCCGCGACGATGGCGATCATGCCGCCATGACGATCGACCCGCGGCTCGACCAACACGCGGCCGCCCATGGCAGTGACCTTGGCCGCCATGTCGGCGGCATGCTCGACACGCACGAAATTCAGCCAGTGAGGATGCCGGCGTGTTGAACCGCCCGGCAGAGAGTTCGCACTGGCGCGAGCGTAGTTATCGGTCGACAGGATCAGATGTTCGGAGTCATCGTCGCTCGGCAGCTCGAACACATCGTAGCCGAACAGTTCCTGATAGAAGGCCGCCGCAGTCTCCGCATCCTTGGCGTGCAACGAACTCCAAATCCATTCACCGGAGACCGGCAGGTAGTCCGGCGGATCCCCGCTGCTCGAGGCCAGGATGGCAAACACCGCACCCTCAGGATCCGACAATACGCACTGGCGGCCGCGCATCGGGTAGCTGCGGGAGTCAGCCAGCACTTTGGCACCGTGGGCCGTCGCGGCCCGCTTCACGCCCTCGACATCGCCCACGGCCATGAAGGTCAGCCATGCCGACTGGTGACGTTCACGCGCCGGGATCGGCTTTTGCATCATGCCGCCGATGGGGCGGCCATCGAGCATCGCCACCGCGTAGTCGGAACGGCCCGCGCGAATGCGCTGAAAAGTCCAGCCGAACAGCGCTCCGTAGAATTTTTCCGCGGCTGCCAGGTCGGGCGTCACCAGATCCGCCCAGACCATTTTGCCCATGTGATGCTCGGTACTGGGCGGGGTGTTGAGAGCCGGCAATTCGAAGTCCGCAGCGCCTGACGGCGGCACGCAGCTGCCGAAAATGAGCACCGAGACCAAGATGCCGGGCGACAGCTGATACAGCCGAGGTAGGCGAATCATGTCGATTCCTTGTTGTTTGCGCGGCGATACTGCACCCAACGGCTGCGATATGCTGTCCGCGAGCGCGAGGGAGCGGTGTCAGAAATTCCTTACCCCTTAGGGTGCTGAATGCCGCACAGGCATCGTGACGCTGACCGGTTCCAGCATTCGTTAGTGCAGGTGTGTCGAGTAGGAGCGCTGATCCGCGGCATAGCATCCGCATGCCGCAGCCTCGAGACCGCGGCGGCTCAAGACGGTCAGCTTGCCGCGCCGATATTCGATGAGACCTTCACGCTGCAACAGGCCTGCCGCAGCCGTGATGCCTACCCGGCGCACGCCGAGCATATAGGCGAGGAACTCATGGGTCACATAGAAGCTATCGCTATGGGCTCGATCCTGCATCATCAGCAGCCATCGGGCGAGTCTCGGACCGATGAGGTGAAACCTGAGGCATGCGGCCGCGGCGCCCAGCTGCACCATGAGCACATAGAGATACCGATTTAGACAGAGCTGCAGGGCGGGGCTGGCCGCCAATTCGCGGCGAAATGCCCGGCTGGGGACGCGCCATGCCTTTCCGGGTCCCTGCACCACGGTGTGTAAAGGTGCCCTCAGTACCCCTAAGACCAGCTCCGCGCCGACCATGCCTTCGCGGCCAACCATGCCGACCTCCAGGACCGGCTTGCCGTCGATCGGAGTAACCAGGGAAATGGTCGCATCGACGGGAAAGTACGCATAGCGCGTAACGGCTGCATGTGCGTACAGCTTGTCGGACAATACCAGATCAACAGGCTGGCAAATGGCCAGCAATGTCCGCCGCGCGGCGCGCGGCAGCAATTCGATCAGGTGATTCTGTACGCCCGCCATGGGGCGAGTATCCACTCAATTTTGCGCTGCAACCGTCTGGCAGCGTACATAGGCCAGGCGTGCGGACGCTAGGCGGCCTGCGACTGCGGCAGTAGGCGGTCGTACTCTTTCTTGACCACCTCGTAGCATTCGCAGGTGCGCTTCTCCAACCCAGCTCGGTCCAGCACGGTGATTCGCCCGCGCGCGTAGCGGATAAGGCCTTCAGACTGCAGTTTCAATGCCCCTTCGGTGACGCCTTCGCGCCGCACACCGAGCATGTTTGCAATCAGTTCCTGCGTCATCACCAGCTCATTGTTCTGCAGCCGATCGAGGCTCAGCAACAGCCAACGGCACAACTGCTGGTCAAGAGAGTGATGCCGGTTGCACACCGCGGTCTGCGCCATCTGCGTGATGAGCGCTTGGGTATAGCGCAGGAACAAGTGCAGCACAGGGCCGGCGCGATTGAACTCCTCTTTCATCATTTGAGCGCGCAGCCGGAACCCGTTTCCCGCGCTTTGCACCACCGCGCGGCTGGGCGTGGACTCGCCGCCCATGAACAGCGAGATTCCGACGATGCCCTCGTTGCCCACCACGGCGATTTCCGCCGACGCGCCGTTTTCCATAACGTACAGCAACGACACGATGGCGTCCGTCGGAAAGTAGACATGGCTCAACGTCGCACCCGGCTCGTAGAGCACCTGGCCGAGCGGCATGTGGAACGGTTCCAGGTGCGCTTGCCAACGCAGCCATTCGATGTCCGGCAAGGCAGCCAGAAGCTGATTCATTCGAGGATTGGTGGATGTGGCGTTCACAAAACTCCGTTGAGAATTAACTTCGCCGCAAACCATTCGAGTGATTACGCCTCCGTTATGCGCATTGTACTCCCGCTTCACCGCCCCGTATGTTCACTATCGCACATAAGGAATTCTCACCTGCCCCGTCAAGGGCTTACGGCTTGCGCGCGCCGACCACGATGAGAATCACACCGGCCACGACGCCCGCACCGCCCAACCACGGCGGAATCGCATGCTCTTGCGAAACCTTCGCTTCCACATCCCCTATTTTGAGCACGCTCTTATCGCTCGAATAGGAGGGCGATTTGATGAGCACGAACAGTCCCCCCAAAATCAATATCGCGCCTAGGATTTGCAGTGCACGCATGTAAACCTCGCCGTATGTGAACCCGGGCCGCAGTGTAGCCCTCGGAGCTCAGAATGGGCACGGTTCACGCGCATTCTTCCCGGCCTGTGGTATGTTTTGCCCTGCCATGAGACCGTTTCGGATTCCAACCATGAAGCTTGCGCTGCTGCTGGCATTGATGATGCCGCTGCAGGGATTCGCCTCGGCTTGGGGTTGTGGATCGTTCGATACCGCACAGACCGCGGCACCGGCCACGGCACCGCAGCACTGCGCGCATGAAGCCGGCGTTACACAGCAGCACCATCACTGCGGCACCTGTTGTTGTGCAGCGGCGATTGCCGTAATGCCCCCGCTCTGGATCCCGCCTCGGCCGGCAAACACCGGCGCCCTCCTGCCGGCGCGCTCGGCGCCCGCCATCGTTCTCGACCGGCTCGATCGCCCTCCGCGTCTCGTCTGAAGCTGATTCTTGGCGCTGTTCCAGCGCCGATTTCCGCACTGACGATCGCGAGGACGAAATGAGACACGCACCTCTGTTTTTGACAATGCTCGGCGCGCTTGGCCTTGGCGGCTGCGCCGGTTTTACCCCGGACGGCGGTTTCGATACGGTGGCGAACGCGACGCGCACGCACCTGGGCAAGGAGGTCAAATGGCCACGCTCCGCGCAGGCCCAAGCCGAAGTGGAGGCTCGCGTCACGGCGCTTCTGGCACACCCCTTGTCGGTGGAAGATGCCGTGCAAATCGCCCTGCTCAACAACCATACCCTGCAAGCGGCCTTTGAGGAGTTGGGAATTTCCGAGGCCGAGCTCGTGCAAGCGGGCCGCCTGCCGAACCCTCGATTCGACCTGCGCCACGCCGCGGCGGCAGGACAATACGACATCGAGGAGACCTTGAGTTTCAATGTGCTCGCCTTGCTCACGATGCCTCATGCCCACGACATCGAGAAGCGGCGCTTTGCGCAAACCCAAAACATGAGTGTTCAGCGTGTCGCGCAGTTGGCCAAGGACACTCGCGAGGCCTTCTATGCGGCGGTTGCCGCGCGCCAGTCCCTGAACTATCTGCAACAAGTCCGCATCGCTGCCGAAACCGGCGCGGAGCTTGCGCACAGGATGGTGTCGGCAGGCAACTGGAATCTTCTTGACCAAGCCCGCGAACAGAGTTTTTATGATGACGCCGTCCAAAACCAGTGGCGCGCGCAGCTCGCCGAAGAATCCGCGCGCGAGAGATTGCTGGGCTTGCTCGGCTTGCCCGCACAGCCGTCCGCGCAGCCGTCCGCGCAGCCGTCCGCGCAGCCGCCTTTGCAGCTTGCTGAGGTTTTGCCGGAGTTGCCCGCAAGCCTCGATAGCCTTCCCGATGTCGAACGCGCCGTCTTGCAGGAGCGCCTCGATTTGCAATTGATGCGCATGCACATCGATGAACTCAGCAAGAGTCTCGGGCTCACCAAGAGCACACGCTTCGTCAATGTGCTCGACATCGGCGCGACGCGCGTGCGCCAAGGCTCGCGGGAAGAGCCGTACGAACGGGGCTACACGGTCACGCTGGAGGTTCCGATATTCGATAGCGGCGCGGCCCGTGTCAAAAAATCCGAAGCCATCTACGCCCAGGCCGTCGATCGCTTCACGCAAGCGGCGATCGAGGCTCGCTCCCAGATCAGGGTGGCTTACGCCGGCTATCGGGCGGCCTTCGAAGTGGCGCAGCGGCAGCGCGATGCAGTGCTGCCCCTGCGCCAGGCCATCGCGCAGCAGGATCTGCTGCGCTACAACGCATCGCTCATCAGCATTTTCGAATTGCTGTCCGATGCGCGCGAACAGGCGATCAGCGTCGACGGCTACGTTCAGAGCGTCCGCGATTTCTGGATCGCCAAGTCGCGGCTCGACGGCGCCCTGCTCGGCAATTCCGCATCGTAACGCTCACGGGAAAACTCATGCTTACACGACGGACATTTTTCAAGGGTGCAGGGATCGCGGTGGCGGCCGGCACCGTCGCCAAGAGCGCGCTCGCGGCGCTGCCCGAAATTGTGTCGACCCATTCGGCGGCCATGCAACCGCCGCTCATTCCACCCAACGGGCGCCCGTATCGCGCCGTGGCAACCTTGAACGGCTGGACGCTGCCGTGGCGCATGCGCGGCGGCGTGAAGGAATTTCACTTGGTTGCGGAGCCGGTGATCCGGGAGATCGCTCCCGGAATGACGGCGCATCTCTGGGGTTACAACGGTCAGTCGCCGGGTCCCACCATCGAGGTTGTCGAGGGTGATCGCGTACGGATTTTCGTCACCAACCGTCTGCCCGAGCACACCAGCGTTCACTGGCACGGTCAACGCCTGCCCAACGGCATGGACGGGGTGGCCGGGCTCAATCAGCCGTCGATCAAGCCGGGACAAACCTATGTGTACGAATTCGCCGCGCAACGCGCCGGCACCTTCATGTACCACCCGCACGCCGACGAGACCACGCAGATGGCCATGGGCATGATGGGCTTCTGGGTCACGCATTCGCGAGATCCGAAATTCATGCCGGTCGATCGCGACTATGTGTTTCTGCTGAACGCTTACGACATCAGTCCCGGCAGCTACACACCGAAAGTCAGCACCATGCTGGATTTCAATTTATGGACCTTCAACAGCCGTGCGTTTCCCGGCACCGCGCCGATGGTGGCCCGCCTCGGCGAGCGCGTGAGGATTCGCGTCGGCAACCTCACCATGACCAATCACCCCATTCACCTGCATGGACATGAATTCGTGGTGGTGGGAACAGACGGCGGATGGACCTCGCCGGGCTCGCGCTGGCCGGAGGTGACCACGGACATCGCGGTCGGCCAAATGCGCGCCATTGAATTCACCGCCGCCGCACCCGGTGATTGGGCATTTCATTGCCACAAAACTCATCACACCATGAACGCCATGAGCCATAGCGTGCCGAACACCATCGGCGTCGAACAAGACGACCTGGCCGGGCAAATCACCTCACTCGTGCCCGGCTACATGAGCACGGGCGGCGCGATGGGCAACATGCAGATGAACATGCCGCTGCCCGCGAATACCCTGCCGATGATGACGGGGTCGGGCCCGCATGGTGATATGGAAATGGGCGGCATGTTCACCGTGATGAAGATCCGCGCGAACCTCGCGCACGGCGACTACCGCGACCCAGGCTGGTACCAGGCCCCGGCCGGCAGCGTCGCTTATGCCTGGGAGGGAGAACCTCCGCCCGCGGAACGCGGCGGTGGAACCGCGCCGGCTGCGCCGGAAAGCGCGCCCTTCAAGGTTCGCAAGCCTTCCGGATCCATGCAGCATTAGCGCCCTCCCCGAACTTTGCATTGCAAAGTACATGCCCTTATATTGGCGCTCACTTTTGAGGAGTCGAATGCGAGATGCTCAAGCGGACCTGCGGTCAATGTTTTTTGCTGTTGCTCATGCTGACCCCGGGGTTGGCGAACGCCGGATTTGATCATGAACTGACGCTTGATCAAAATGGCATCTGGGGCCGAGGGTATCAGACCGGACTTCAGGACGCGGTGATCGGCATCGAGGTGGCGGGAAGTCTGTGGTTTGGAAACGATAACCAGCTGGGGCACACATTTTGGCAAACAATCGATTCATCGGCAGTCTCCGGGATCGGCGCGGCGGTGCTCAAATATGCCTTCAGCAGGGCCCGCCCTTACCAGGGCAACAATCCCAATCTGTGGTTCCAGGGCAGCGGCCATCAGAGTTTCCCCAGCGGCGAGGTCACTCTGCAGGCGAGCTTCGTGACCCCATTCATCGCAAATTACGGACGGCAAGACCCGTGGGTATGGGGGCTCGAAATACTACCGCTGTACGACTCCTTCGCCCGCTTGAAGAGCCAGTCGCATTGGCAAACGGACGTCATCGCCGGTTGGGCGTTGGGGACGGCGGTAGGATATTGGAGCACGACCCGCGCGACGCCGCTGTCGGTGCAACTGCTGCCGGGAGGTCTTTCGGTGGGATTCTCCAAACGGTTTTAGCGCCATGAGCGCTCGAGCCGCGATAAAGAGTGTCGGCGACACCGCCCTGTGGATGGCGGCTGTCAGAGCGGCCGAGGCGGAAAGAGCGGACGCCGCGTTCCAAGATCCTTTAGGCGCCATCCTTGCCGGCGATCGTGGCCGCAAGATTGCCCGCTCATTTTCGCGCAGGGCGATGATCGCCTGGGGTGTGGTGCTCAGGACCACGGCAATTGACCGGCTGATTCTTGAAGCGCTCAAGAGCGGCGTCGATACCGTACTGAACCTCGGCGCCGGCCTGGACACCCGACCCTACCGGATGGACCTGCCATCGCACGCGCGTTGGATCGAAGTTGATTTTCCGGCCATGGTCGACACGAAGAACGCCCAGCTGGCCGGGTACACGCCCGTTTGCAGCGTGGAGCGCATCGGCATGGATCTCATGGACGGTCCGGCGCGAAACGCCCTCTTTGCCAAATATGCGGCAACATCCACCAGCATGTTGGTGATCACCGAAGGCTTCATCTCGTATTTTTCAACCGACGAGATCGCCATCCTCGCCAAGGAGTTGCTCGCCCTGCCATCGGCTGCCTTCTGGATCCAGGATTTCGATAATGCGGGCGCGCGCAAGATGCCCAAGGGTTGGGCGAAGAAACTCGAGGCAGCCCCGTTTCGATTTCGGGTGAGCAACTGGTTCGAATTCTTCAAGCAATCGGGTTGGCAGCCTCATAAGATCATTTCGTGCGCCGAGGAGTCGAAGAGAATCAACAGACCCTATCCCCTGGATTTACCGTACGGCCTTCTGATGCGTGCGCTGCCGAAGGAAATGAGCGAGAAAATACAAGGCTTGAGCGGCGCGGTAATGATGAAACCAAGCGCGGAATCGCGTCCAGACGCGCGCGCGCCATGAGCCGAAACGCCTTCAGCGTAACCGTCGATATCGATGCGCCGCCCGAGAAGGTGTTCGCCGTGCTGAGCGATGTCGAGCGCTGGCCCGAATGGACACCCACCATGACCCGCGTGCAGCGCCTGGATCAAGGGCCGTTTGCCGTCGGCAGCACGGCTCAAGTTCGCCAGCCCAAATTGCGTCCCGCGGTATGGACGGTCACCGAGCTTGAGGCTCAGAACTTTACCTGGGTCACGAGCGCTCCGGGGCTGCGCATGAAAGCGGGACACACCGTGGAACTCTTGGGGTTGGGCAGCCGCGTTCAACTTTCATTCGAGATATCGGGATTTCTGGGCCCGGTGGTTTCTTTGGTTTACGGCGGCTTGATCGAAGATTACGTCACCACGGAATCGCAGAAACTCAAGCAACGCGCCGAATCGGCGGCAACTTGAGGAATCGGCGGCAACTCAAGGTTTGGAAGCGCCGAGGTAGAGCGCGCAGACGCTCTCGCGCAATCTCTCCGGCGTCGCGCCGTCCGGCGCAACGACGCTGCCGACATTGACGATCACGCGATGCCAGAGCTTGCGCGGCAGACGCTGCCACAGCTTGCGAAATTGCCGCGAGAACATCGATCCCCACAATCCAACGATTGCGATGGGTATCACAGGCACGGGATTCGCGGCGAGAATGCGCGCAAAGCCCGGCCGGAAGGCGGCAATTTCACCATCCGCGGTCAGCCGGCCCTCGGGAAAGATGCACAGCAACTCACCCTCGCGCAATGCGGCGCCGGCCAGTTCGAACGCTCGCTCGTACACCACCGCGTCTTCCCTGGCTGAGGTGATGGGAATGGCTTTCATGCCCTTCGCCAGAGTGCGGATGATGGGTGCGCGGAATATCGCGTCGTCCATGATGAAGCGGATCGGGCGGCGGCAGGCCGCCGATATCACCAAGGCGTCTACAAAACTGACGTGATTGCACACGATCAGCGCAGCGCCCGATTCGGGAAATTGTTCGCCGCGTTTCTCGAGCCCATACAGCGTATGCACCAATAGCCAGCAGACGAACCGCAGCAGGAACTCAGGCACCAGGCTGTAGATGTAAATCGCCACGACCGCATTCATCAACGCCGCCAGCAGTATCAACTGCAGCACGGTCAATCCTCTCGCAAGACCCACCGCACCGAGAGCCGCTGCCGCAACCATGAACAGCGCATTGAGAATGCTGTTGGCGCCGATGACGCGCGCGAGCGCTTCCGGACGCGATCGCTGCTGCACCAGCGCATTCAAGGGCACGACGAAGAAGCCGCCGAACACGCCGACGGCCGCGATGTCGAGCAAGGTTCGTATCCCTCCCGGGAGGGCCAGCAGCGCCTGCGCCGTCAGCAAAACATGTGCATCCACCCGCGGCGTGGCGATCACCCAATCGACGGCGAACAAAGTCAGTCCGATGGAGCCGAAGGGCACCAAGCCGATTTCGACCTGCCTCCCCGAAAGGCGTTCACAGAGCAGCGACCCTAAACCCACGCCCACTGCGAACACGGCGATGGTGAGGGTGACCAGGGACTCATCGCCATGCAGAACGTTGTGGCAGTACAAAGGCAGTTGCACCAGCACCAACGCGCCGAAGAACCAGAACCAGGACATTCCCAAAATGGACAGAAAAACCGTGCGCGACTCGCGCGCGGCGCGAAGATTGTCCAGCGTCGAGGTCCATGGATTCCAATCCAGGTGCTGGCCGGGCGCTGCCGCCCGCGATTTGGGAATGGCGAGACTGCCCGCGAAACCCAGCAGTGCAATGAGAAGCAAGCCGCCGGCAATCCACGACGTGTTGCCGTGGCCGGCGAGCAGACCCGCGGCCAAGGTGCCCAGGAGGATGGCAAGGAATGTTCCGGTTTCAAGCAGGGCGTTGCCGCCCACCAATTCCTCAGCGTTCAGCACCTCGGGCAGCAGCCCGTACTTTGCCGGCGCAAAAAAGGTCGAGTGCACGCCCATCATGAAAAGTGCAAACAGCAGCAGAGCGACGCGGTGCTGCAGGAAACCAATGGCGGCCACCAGCATGATGAAGATTTCCAGCGCCTTGACGCATTTGAGAATGCGGGCCTTGTCGAAGCGCTCGCCCAGCTGGCCCGCAATCCCCGAAAAAACCACAAAGGGAGCAATGAACAAGGCCGCCGCGATGTTCGCCAACAGCTCGGGACGCAGCGTGCTCCATCGGGCCGCCTGGTAGGTCACGAGAATGATCAGCACGTTCTTGAGCAGATTGTCATTGAACGCGCCGCAGGCCTGGGCACAGAAGAACGGCAGGAAGCGCCGCTCGCGCATCAAGTGAAA
>Ga0210406_10005540_pt1 | contig 13196 bp, 10 predicted proteins | sample IncBWC30MmetaG_FD_155454 | JGI IMG/M metagenome (GOLD analysis project Ga0210406, IMG submission 155454) | Forest soil microbial communities from Barre Woods Harvard Forest LTER site, Petersham, Massachusetts, United States - Inc-BW-C-30-M | ecosystem: Environmental > Terrestrial > Soil >... | reverse complement strand
TTTGTCCTTGCCGTCGGTGTCCGCAAGTTTTGCTTCTGGAGCCGGCGCGCCGGAAATTTTGGAGCACAGCAAATTGTTCGACTGCACGATGTGGATCACCAGGTGGCCGAACGAGTTCATCTCCGGCGTGGGTTTGAATCCATACTTCTCCGCGGGCATAGACTCCGCCGCGGCCACAATGTTCTTGCTGAAGCGCGGCAACTGCGCTTTTACGGCTGTGCTCACCGGATTGGCCACCGGCGCCGCGGCATCCTGAGCGCGTGTAGCCGCCACGGCAAACAGCATCGCCAAAACGAATAATCCTGTACGTTCCATGTTGTTCTCCCCTCGATAAGACGCCCGAAGCATACTCTCACACTTATCCCCCAAACAAGACGGTCCGCGAGGCAGTACCGTTTCCATGACCTGCTTCCAGTTGCCCACAGCGCGAGCAACGCAATGGCGCTCGCACTGGGCGTGATCATTTTTTTACGAACAGCAGGCAGTAGTCATCGGCGGGCCAATCGTTCACAGTTTTCACCCACTGCAGTCCCGCGGAGGTGAGTTCATCGACGACGACTTTTGGGGGGATACCGTGACCGCCGCGGTTGGCCGGCACTCCTTCAACGGGATCGAGGCCGGAGCGTGCGGGAAAGTCGATAATGGCCAGGCGGCCGCCGGGCTTGAGGGAGCGAAGCAGGGCGGCGTCGAATTCGGCGGGCTTGGTCAAGTGGTGGTAGACGCGACGCAAAAAAATCGCGTCGCAACACGCGGCGGGAAGATTGGTATCCGCTTCTTTGCTTTCGATGATGAGGACATTGGCGAGGCGGCGCTTAGCCACTTCGGAGCGCAGGCTGGCGAGTTTTTCCCGGTCAATCTCGGTGGCGAACACTTTTCCCGAGGCGCCAACCAGCTGCGCGGCGGCGAAAGCGTAGCGGCCGTCGCCTGCGCCTATGTCGGCAACGATCGTGCCTGGCTTCCACTCCATCAGGGCCGACAGCCGCTTCATTTCGTCCGCGGCATCGGCGTTGGCGCTACGCAGCAGAAAGGCGCCGGCGAATGCGGCGCAAATCGCTATCGCGGCAGTTAGGCGTTTTCTATACATCGCGCGCACCTCCGAGAAAAGGGAACTCCAGGAATTAGACTCGCATTCGTGATTTTCCGCTTCTCTGCGTTGTGAGGAGTTTATCGCGTGTTCGTGAGCACGCGAGTTTTACTGCGCTTGCCGAAAGGCGCGGGCTAGGCTAGAGTTCCGCTTCGCTCGAAACGCGATGCCGAAATCGACGAGTTACAAGCCGAAGTCCAATCGCCAAGCGCTGGAAAGCGTTCGCACGCTGATTCCGCGCGCGCAAATCCAGCGGCGCATCGCAGAAATGGCGCAAGAGATCCGGCGCGATTTTCCGACGGGACACCTGCACCTGGTGGGAGTGCTGAAGGGGTCGGTATTTTTTCTCAGCGACCTGGCGCGACAGATCAGCGGAGACGTCTCTCTCGATTTCATCGCGGTCTCAAGCTACGGGAACGAGGCGCACACCTCCGGGCAAGTAAAGTTGACGCGCGATCTGGATTCCAGCATCGAGGGGAAAACGGTGATCGTGGTGGAAGACATCCTGGACACGGGGATGACGCTGCAATATTTGCTGCGCATTTTCGAGCAGCGCAAGCCGCGGCGGCTGCGCGTGGCGGTGTTGCTGGACAAGCCGGAGCGACGCATCGCCAAAGTGCGCGCGGACTACGTTGGCTTTAGCATTCCAAATGAGTTCGTGGTGGGCTACGGCCTGGACTACGCAGAGCGCTATCGCACTCTGGCCGACGTAGCGGTCCTCACACTGGGCGCAAAAGAGAAAAAATCATAGCCAATCGCGGCTGGCCCGGCCAAACTTACGCTCCTGTTATAATGTACGTACCGCATGACACCAACTGACGAACATACAAGCCCAGCCGCGGCACCGGCATTCGAAGTTTCCGCCGAGGTGCTGGCCACGCTCACGGAAATCGGCGAAGAGGTAAACGCTTCGCTGGATCTTGACGAAGTGCTGGCGCGAACGGCGGCGCTGATCAAGCGGCATATCGACTATGAAATTTTCGGCGTGCTGATGTTCGATGGCGACGGCACGTACCTGAAACACCGTTTTTCGATCGGGTATCCGCACGAGCTGGCCGACAACTTGCGCGTCCCGGTGGGGCAGGGAATCACCGGCACCGCGGCGGCGACCGGGCATTCCGTGCGGGTGGGCGATACGCGCACCGACCCGCGTTATATCAACGCCATCGAAAGTGTGCGCTCGGAACTGGCCGTGCCGCTGATGCTGCGCGACCGCTGCGTGGGCGTGCTGGATATTCAAAGCAAGCATCCGGATTATTTCACGCGCGAGCAGCAGAAGATTTTGACGCTACTGGCCAGCCGCCTGGCCATCGCGGTGGAAAACGCGCGATTGTTCGAGAAAGTGCGCGCGCAGGCGGACACGCTGCTGCTGCTGAACGAAGTCAGCCGCGAAACGGGATCGATCCTGGACGTCGAGGAGCTGCTGCGGCTCGCCGCGGAACAGACCAAGCGGGTGATCGATTATCAGATTTTGAGCATCATGCTGTACGACGAAGAGCAGAAAGTGTTCCGTCATCGCGTGGACGTCAAGCACGGGCAACAGGTGCAGGGCAAACTGCGCGTTGCGGCGAGCGAAGGCATCGTCGGCGCAGCGGCGACACTGAAGGAGCCGGTGCTGGTTCCCGACGTGTCGGTGGACCCGCGCTACCTGATGGTGAATCCGGAGACGCGCTCGGAACTGGCTATTCCGATGATTCACAAGGGGAAAGTGATCGGCGTGCTGGACCTGGAGAGCTCGCAGCCAAATTACTTCACCGAGGATCACGTACAGACGCTTTCGATTCTGGCGGCGAATTTTGCGGTGTCTCTGGAAAACGCGCGGTTGTACGAAAAGGTGGCGCGCGATGAGGCTCGACTGGAACGCGACCTGCAGGCAGCGAAGCGCATTCAAGGCGCGCTGTTGCGTCCGGTGCCGACGGAGGATTTTGGGGTGGACCTGGCGGCCCGGTATCTCTCTGCGCGCGAAGTATGCGGCGACTTGTATGAGTTTCTACGTTATGGGCCGCAGCAGCTGGGCATCGCGCTGGGCGACGTGAGCGGCAAAGGGACGGCCGCGGCATTGTATGGAGCGGTGTCCATCGGCATCATGCGCAGCCTCGCACCGCAAAAGCTGCAACCCGCGGAAATGCTGCGGCAGATGAACCAGCTGGTGGGGGAGCGGCGCATTGAAGGTCGGTTCATGACTGCGTGCTTCGCGACCTGGCAGAGGGGGCGCAGCAAGCTGCGCGTGGCCAACGCGGGGCAGTCGCAGCCGCTGCTCTACAAGGAAGGGCGCTGTGGAAAGATCGAGCTGACGGGATTTCCACTCGGCATTTATGAGGATGTCACCTACGACGAGTGGGGCGTGACGCTGGCGCCCGGCGACATTCTGGTATTCCATTCGGACGGGATCGCGGAAACGACCAACAGCGAAGGGCAGTTTTTTGGCACGCATCGCTTGCGCAAGCTTATCGAGGACAAGCACGAAGTGACGGCTGCCGAGCTCGCGGACATTGTTTTGCGCGAAGTGGACTTTTTTGCGGACAGCGCACCGCTGGCGGATGACCGCACCTTGGTTGTGCTGAAGGTGCGATGAGCGGGGTGGCTGCGCAGCAAGGCAAGAAGCATTCGTACGTCGATCCGGCAACGTTCACGCCGCACTTTTCCTGGAAAAAATCGGGCGGAAATTCCACGGCAAGCGAATCGGTTCGTTGCGAGCGCATTGCGCTGAGCGACATAGCGGAAGAGGTGGGCACGCCCACTTATGTCTACAGCCAAACAGCGATTGGGGACGCTTACAATGAGCTGGTGACTGGGCTCGGCGCAATGCCGCACACGCTTTGCTTCGCGGTGAAAGCGAACGGGAACCTGGCGATTCTCAAGTACCTGGCGGGCTTGGGCAGCGGCTTCGACATTGTTTCCGGCGGCGAGCTGCGGCATTTGCAACGTATTGGGGTTCCTGGCAAGCGCATCGTGTTTTCTGGCGTGGGCAAGACTCGCGAGGAGATGCGCGAGGCGCTGCGCTATCGTGCCACTCGGAGCGGCGGCTCGCGCGGCATCTTGCTTTTCAATATTGAGTCCGAGGCGGAGCTTGCGGCGTTGCTGGAAGAGTCCGTACGGGAACGGAGGCGCGGCGCGGCGGTGCCGGCGGTTTCGATTCGCGTGAATCCGGATGTACAAGCCGGCGGACATCCGCACATCTCGACGGGACAGCACGAACACAAGTTTGGATTGGATTGGGAGCAGGCGCGACGCCTGTACCTGGCGCACCGGGATTCACGAGCCATTCAATGGCGGGGAATCAGCGTGCACATCGGCTCGCAGATCGTCGCGCTCGGGCCGTTTCAGAGGGCGCTGCGACGTTTGGCAGGCTATGTCAGCGAGCTGCGGCGCGCTGGAATTCCTTTGCAGTACCTTGACTTCGGAGGCGGGCTGGGAGTTCGCTACACAAATGAGAAAATTCCTGCGCGAAAAGAATACGCGCGCATGGTGGCGCGAGCGATTCGTCCTTTGCGCTTGCATCTCTTGCTGGAGCCTGGGCGGACGATTATTGGACCTGCGGGGGCGTTACTGACGCGCGTTCTGTATGTGAAGGAGAATCGCGGCAAGAGGTTCGTGGTGGTGGATTCGGCGATGAACGACTTGATGCGGCCCGCGCTGTACGGCGCGATTCATCCCATAACACGCGTTGTGCGCGAAAAGAAAAATCATTTTGCTAGTCAGCGCGTGGATGTTGTTGGTCCCGTTTGCGAAACGGGCGATTGTTTTCTGCACGATTGGCATTTGGGAGACGTAAAGGCGGGCGACGTACTGGCAATCTGGACCGCCGGGGCGTATGGAATGTCGCAAACGTCAAATTACAATGCGCGATGCCGTCCGGCGGAGGTTTTGGTGCAGGGGAATCGCTATCGCGTCATCCGGCGGCGCGAAGTGCAGGGCGATCTTCTGCGGACGCAGGTTTTTTGATGGGGATCCGCGAGGGCGATCCGTTCCGAAACCTGAATTCGACGCCGCCTGGATGCGCTGGGACGCGCTGAAGCGCGTCCCTACAAAGCTTTGCTAAGCCAAGGCAGCTGCCAAGTTTGCGACCTTGCCAAGCTGGGGCGCAGCAGTGCTGCGCCCCTACACTGAAACCGATTAGGCTTCACCCCACTTGAGTTTGCTGCGCAGGATTTCGAAATAGGATTTCTGGGCGGGCTGAATCAGCTTCAGGCGCTGTGCGGATCTTCGCATACGCACTACGTCGGCGGCTTGCATCGGGATTCCGGTTTGGCCGTCGAGGGTCAGGTAGACGGATTGCGTATCGCCGGACAGATGGACTTCCACCAATGAGGAATCGCGAACAACTACGGGACGATCGGTCAAGGTATGCGGGCAAATCGGAGTGATGATCCAGGATTCCACGCTGGGATGCACGATGGGCCCGTTGGCGGAAAGGGAATAGGCCGTGGAGCCGGTGGGGGTGGCGACGATGAGGCCGTCGGCGCGGTAGCGGCAAACAAAGTCGGCGTCGATGCGTAGCTGCAAGTCGATCATGCGGGCCAGAGCGCCTTTGTGAATCACGGCTTCGTTGACCACGGCTTGCCGTTCGATGACTTCTGCGTCGCGGTGCAACTCGACGTCCAGCATCACGCGATCGCTGCAGGAAAATCTTCCCCTCAGGATGTCTTCCAGGGCCGGATACATTTCTTCCAGCTTGAAACTGGCGAGAAAACCGAGGCTGCCCATGTTGATCGGAAGAATGGGGATCCCGAGAGGAGCGGCAACGCGCGCCGCGGCGAGCAGGGTGCCATCACCGCCGAGGACCAGGAGCAGTTGAGATTCTTCGGCGACTTCGAGGCGATCGCGCCCCTTGGGCAAATTGGGCAGGGCGTCCGCGGTTTCCAAGTCGTACAAAGCACGAATCCCGCGGGCCTCGAGCCAACGCAGCAAAGGGGGCACGACGCCTTCCAGGTCGGAACGTCGCGGGCGGGAGATGATGCCGATGGTGTGGAACATGGCGGGCTTCTGCATGCGTTCTGGGATTCTACTCCAGGCCCTTTTTTCGCGCGTGCAGAAAATACTCCTGATTGCCTTCGGCGCCGGGGATGCGGCTGGGGCGAGCGCCAAGAACTTCGAGGCCAAGTTGCGCCGCCGTTTTGCGGACGGCGGCGATGGCTTTGTCATGCAGTGCGGGGCTGGAGACGATGCCGCCGGGGCCCACATCCTCGCGCGGCAATTCGAATTGTGGCTTCACCAGGATAAGGAACTCGGCGCCGGGTTTGGCGGCGGCCAGCGCGGCGGGCAGAACTTTGCCGACGGAAATGAACGACACGTCGATAGCGAGAAAATCGACGGGTTCCGGAACATCGTCAGCGCGTAAATCGCGGGCATTGCGGATGACGCGAAGGACGCGCGGATCTTTGCGGAGCTTCCAGGCCAATTGGTCGAGATTGACGTCCACAGCGTAGACGCGTGCCGCTCCGTGTTGCAGGAGGCAATCGGTGAATCCCCCTGTCGACGCTCCTACGTCCATGCAAACGCGTGCGTTGGGATCGATCGCGAAGTCCTCCAGCGCCCCTTCCAATTTCAGCCCGCCACGGCTGACGAATTTCCCGGCGCGGCTGCTGATTTCAATTTGCACTTGCGACGGAAAGAGCGTGCCTGCTTTGTCTGCGCGCGCAGCGTCGACCGAGACTTCGCCGGCGAGGATCATGGCCTGAGCTTTGGCAATGGAATCGGCCAAGCCGCGCTCGACGAGCAGGGCATCGAGTCGCATGGAGGTGGATTTCGCGGTCATGGCGAGTGACGAGCGACTAGGTTCGGCGAATAACCAGATACTCGGCGATTTCGCGCAAGCGAGTTGCGCCTTCGCGATAGGGAGCGAGCTCCGCGATGGCCTTGCCGGCCAGATCATTCGCAATTTCGTGGGAACGCTGCAATCCATGAATTGCCGGATATGTGGCTTTCTGCTGGGCGATGTCTTTTCCCGCGGTCTTGCCGAGCGCGGCCGAGGATTCTTCCACATCCAAAATGTCGTCGGTGACTTGAAAAGCCCAGCCGATGGTTTCGCCGAAGCGGCGGAGGCGCGCGACGTCGTCGGGGCCCGCGCCGGTACAGAGCGCTCCGGCAGTGACAGAAGCCCGAATCAGCGCGGCGGTTTTCGAGCGGTGAATGTATTCGAGCATTTCCGGCTCGATGCGTTGGCGCTCGGCTTCCAAATCGGCGACTTGGCCGCCGACCATGCCGCTGACGGTGCCCGCAGCGCTTGCGACTTCTTTCACCACGGCGACACACTGAGCGGGCGGGACGGGTGTTGCGCTGATGGTTTGGAACGCGAGGGTCAACAGCGCGTCTCCGGCCAAGATGGCGATGGCTTCGCCAAATTTTTTGTGGCAGGTGGGCTTGCCACGGCGCAAGTCGTCGTTGTCGAGCGCCGGCAGGTCGTCGTGGATCAGCGAATAGGTGTGAATCATTTCGATGGCGCAGGCAGGATGCAGCGCGGGGGCGGCGTCGGGGGCGAAGATTCGCGCCGTTTCGAGGCACAGGATGGGGCGGATGCGCTTGCCTCCGGCAAAGACGCTGTAGCGCATGGCTTGATGGATGGAAGCCGGGCGCAGGGATTCTTGCGGGAGGAGACGCTCGAGAACGGCGTCGACGGCCAGGCGGTCTTCTTCAAAGAAGGCCGGGAGTTTCATCGCGGCGGAAGTGGGATGGGGCATGAAGGTTCAGCCGCGCTCAACTTTCGTTCTCTTTTCCGGTCTCTTTTTCCGGCTCGAAGGGCTCGGCGGTTAGTTTTCCGTCGGCTTTCTTCAGGAGAATCTCGACGCGCCCTTCAGCTTCTTCCAGTTGCTTCTGGCATTCGCGGGAAAGCGCGACGCCTTCCTCGAACAGTTTCATGGCTTCATCCAGCGCGAGTTGCGGGCTTTCGAGGCGGCGGACCACTTCTTCAAGACGCGCGAGGGATTTCTCAAAATCGGGCTTCTTGGGCGGCTCCGGTTTTTTTGCAGGTGTAGAGTTCACTGGAACAAACTTTCTTGCTGCAAGTCAGCAAGCAGCATTCTACGGCACGTTTTGGATCGCAAACAATCTTATATCAACGGAATGGAATCACGGCGCGGGCTTCAGGGTCAAAGTATGCTTGCGCGAACTCGCTTCCGCTGCGTCGCTGAAGGCTTGGTAGATTGGGCGGCCATCGTACCAATAAGGAAACTGATCGGTGTAATGGCTGCTGCCGGGCTGACCGGACTGGCCGCCGGGGATGAGCATGATGGAGTCGTCCCAATTTCCGAGGTTCGCAACAAAACGCATGGCAGGGCCGTGATGCTTGGTGGCGGCGCGCGGGCTGTAGGCCGTGCCGGATTGCGGCTTGCCGGTTATGCTCAGAAGCTCCTTGAGCAGACCCGTGCGGCCGATGGGATGAACCATATCGAGCGCATCAAATTGTTTCCAGGCCCAGTCGTCGACGCGAGACTTGCCGCTGATTTCCGCGAGGTGGGCCACGGCGCGGTCTGCGGCGACAGATAGGAAATCGTCGTAGGTTTTGTAGGCGGCTGGCAGCCACTTCGAGGGGCGCTCCGTTAGAATTTTCTGCAGGAATGCCGTGCTCCTCCAGGTATACAAGCGCGTGTCTTTGCCAAGATAGGGTTCGAGGAGGAGGGCAATCGCGGTGAGGCGGGTCTCCTCCAGGAAGGAAACCTCGGGGGAGTCTGCGTCGGCGATGCCGTTCCAGTCTTTGAGACCTTCGATGAGTTTTTTTGTGCGGTCGTCTTTGGGCGGAGTGGTTTTTGCGGCGGCAGAAAGTTGATCGGCCAAGAAATCGTGGGGATAGCTGTAGGTGTCGGTCTGGACTTTGAGCATGTCTTCCGGACGGAGGCCGCCTTTGTCGAGCAATAGGTCGTAGATGCGCGCGGTGCGGTAGGGCTCCTCCCAGCGATCGGTAAGATAGGGCTTGTAGTTGGGGCCGATGACGCGGGCGTTAGCCGTGACAATCAGGCCGCTGTCGGGATTGAGCGCTTGCGGAAGCTGATCGAAGGGAAGGTAGCCGGTCCATTCGTAATCGTCGGTGTCGCCGGGGACGGGAATTTCGCCGCGACCTTTCTTGCGAATGGGCACGTGCGCGGCCATCACGTATCCGATGTTCCCGTCGACATCGGCGTACACGGCATTTTGTGCGGGGCCCCAGACGCGCTTCATCAGATTGCGAAATTCTTCCCAATTGCGCGCTTTGCCGAGCCAGTTGTAGGTGTTGGCGAGACCGCCCGGCTCGGTTGCGGTCCAGCGCAGGGCGTAGGCTTTGTCTGCGTCGCGTCGCACGACTGGGCCGTGACGAGTGACCAGCACTTTCAAATATTCGTCTGGGGCGCCCTTGACGCGAATTGTTTCGTCGTAGACTTGCGCTTTGGTCCACGCGCCATGCACGCGGTATTCGTCGGGGGCGGCGGGGTTGAAGGTTTCGATATACAGATCCTGCACATCGGCGCCGTTGTTGGTGAAGCCCCAGGCGATGTGATCGTTGTGGCCGATGATGACGAGCGGGGCGCCGGGCAAAGTGAAGCCTTTAACGTTCCAGCCCGGGGCGGTGACGTGGACTTCGTACCAGATGGGCGGGAGCATCAGCTCGAGGTGCGTGTCGTTGGCGAGCAGCGGCTTGCCGGTCGCGGTGTGAGCGCCGCTGACCACCCAGTCGTTGCTGCCCAGGCCGCCGCGAATTTCGTGCTGGATATCGCGCAATGAGTCACGGACGTTTGCGGCGAGAGCTGAGGTTAGATCGGTAAATCGAGCGGCGGGATCGGCATCGGCGCCGCGCGCTTTGAGGACCGCGTCCGGTTCCATGTCATCGTCGTCATCGTCGTCCTGGTCGGTTTGCACGCGGGTACGCTGCGAGCCGTCGTTCGGGACGTTGGGGTCGCCGATGACGAAATGATCCATCGCGGCTTCAGGCGAGAAGAGCTCTTTGGCGCGCTCGGGGCCGACGCGCGCTTCCACGGCGGCGCGGTCCAATTCGCGCTCCCAGGTATTCGTCAGGGTGCGGTACATGTAGGCGGAGATGGTCAGGCTGTCGGCGGCTTGCCAGGGCTGAGGTTTGTATTTCAGCAGGGAAAACTCGAGCGGCAAATGGTTGCCATGCTGTTCGATGAAGCGGTTCACGCCACGGGCATACGCTTCCATGATGGCGCGAGGTTCCCTGTCCATCAGACCGAGGTCACGCTCGGCGGCGCGGCCAAATTGCATGGTGCGGAAGTCTTTGTCGATCGCCAGAGTAGATTTGCCGAGAATTTCGGAGAGCTGTCCGCGGGCGACGCGCCGCAGCAAATCCATTTGCCAGAGGCGGTCCTGGGCCATGATGTAGCCTTGCGCTTCGGCCAAATCTTCTACGGAATCCGCGCGAATGTGCGGCACGCCCCAGTGGTCGCGCTCGACGGTGACTTCTTTTTGCAGGCCCGGCAGCGCCGCGCTGCCATCCAACTGCGGCAGCGGCTGGTACACCAGCCACCAAATGAAGGCGCAGCCGAGAACGAGGACAATCCCAAGGACCCAAAGCAGAATCCGTAAAATCGCTCGCAAACCAACCCCTTAGTAAGGACGAACTGTGAGTGTAGAGTAGGCGCCGGGGACGCGCAACCGCGCGTTGCAGAAGTGATTGACTGATCCCACCAAGGTGTCAGTCGGAAGCGGCGGCGAAGGGAATTGTGGTGGCGGGCGAAGGCAGTGCCAGTATTTGAGACGGGGAGGCCGGCTTCAAGATGAGTGGCTTGCCGAGATAATTGTCCAAAAGATGTTTCGCGGAGGCCAGGAGCGCGGCGTTCTCCGCAGAATCGACCAGCCCAGGAACATGCAGGAGCACGGCAGCGGCGGTTTTCTCGGCGCGCCAGCCGCTGCTTTGTTCGATCTTGCACTTGCGCAGCCCGCGAGCCAGGCGGATGACCCCGGCCAGCGCCTTCACGTCAGCCTGCTGGTCCTGATGCAAAGCGGCGAAGGCGTCACTGGTTCCTTTGGGCTCGGTGCCACGGTGGAAACGAACTGTCCAGGCCAGAAGTTCCCATTCCTTGTGCGTCCAGGAAGGTGGGGCAGGGCGCTCGAGCAAAAAGAGGCGCGCGGCTTTCTTGGGCGGCTTGCCCGTGCCTTTTAGGCTGATGCCGCAGAGGCGCGCCGCTCCGCGCAACACGCGCCGCATGTCTGCGTCGTCAAAGACCGGAGCGGTGTGCGCACGGCCCAGCGCGTCGAACAATGCCGTTGATAAGCGAGAAATGTGCGCGGCGCGGAGAGGATGCGCGTTCGTGGCGCGCGCGGTGGCGCGAAGCCGCGCAGTCGCCGTGGTTTCGAGGCGCTTGCCATGCGGCAGGGCTTGTTGCCACGCGTTCCAGACGCTGTCCTTCCCGATAGCCAGTTCGCGATACTCCTGCAGCCGCGCGCCGCGCTGGCGCTCGATGGTACGTTCCCACTCCGGCAGGAGCTCGGCGGTTTCACCGTTGGCCTTTTGCTTGATGATCACGCGCAGCACGTCGAGGTCGTGCACCTCGCCCAGGATGTCTTGGAGGTGCTTAAGATTCGCGCTCCACGCCTCGTACTGCTGGGGCAGCAGACTCTCCACGGTGTAGCGGAATTTCTTCAGGCCGATGCGAAGGCCGTGCCAGGCGGACGGCTTGTCCGCGCGCAGGGCCTTGGCGTGTAATTCCTTCGCTTCGTTGAGGCGTTCGACGGCCAAGCATTGCGCGGCGAGGCTGCCGGTGGGCACAAGACGAATGCGCTTGCGCAGCTTGCGTTCCAAGCGCTGCCAGCTCTTTGCGTCAAACTTGCCGGCTAGCCGCAGCGTTTCCTGCAGGAGCCTTGGCTCTCGTTCCTGGAAGAAATTGTGAAGGGCGATGCGAAGCTTGTCGTTTTCCGCGCCGTGTTCGGCTACCCACTCGTCCATGATTTGGGTGTCGCGCAGCTCGCCGAGCTTGCGGAAGAGCTTCTTCGGCAAGCGGCGCATTTCGTGCCAGGAGGGATCGGGATCAACTTCTCGCATGACCGCGGCAACGGAGCGGCAGCGCCGGATGGCCACACGCAAGTCGTGGACGGCGTCTTTGTCTGGAGCGGTTTGCAGAGCGTCCAGTTCCTTCGGAACCCGCTGCATCCAATGAGTGAAACCCCGATGTTCCGGGGGGTTCCCGGGAAGGGGGGAAGCGGTAGCCATTTATGCCTCTTACGCCGTCTGGCACCGCCGTGGGAGGCGGCCCCTACCGAACGGAACTCCCAAGCCTATTCCTCCGTGTTGGCGGAGTCCAGTGGGGCTGTGGAAAACTCAAGTAGCTGCCATCAGAGCCTCCCTCGGACTGTCGCTTTGGTCGAACACGGCCGCCATCCTGAGCGCGATTGCGTCAGCGTCATGTGCGCTCCGCGATTGCTCTGCCTGGGCACGCAGCGTCAAGAAAGGACCCGCTGAGGTCTGTCAGGACTGACAGTTGCCCGACTTCAACCAACCGCCGAGGCTAGTGCCGGGTGACCGTCAGGTCGCCACCGCCAACCTTGCTGCCTTTTCGCGGACGGAGAGAGAAGTGGAGAGCAGAAAATGATCCATAACATCACGAGAGAACTTTTGTCAGCGATGCTATCTCTGCTGCTGGTCATCGGCACCCCGCCATTGGAAGCTCAAACTCAGCAAACGGGTTCGACGGGGTATTCAGGACAAGGCGTGCCGCTGTCCGCGGAAGAGTTGCAACAACTGTTGGCGCCCATCGCGCTTTATCCGGACTCCCTGGTAGCGCAGATTCTTGCAGCCGCTACCTTTCCAGACCAGGTGGCTGCCGCTGCCAGCTGGCTTCGGCAGAACAGCTATCTCACAGGCGCAACTCTGATGCAGGCCGTTGATACGCAACCTTGGGATCCCGGTGTGAAGGCGCTCACGCAGTTTCCTACAGTGCTCGGCAACTTGGCGACGAACCTCAGTTGGACGTCCGCGTTAGGAGAGGCCTATCACACCCAGTCGGCTGACGTCATGTCGGCCGTCCAGGTCTTGCGGGCGAAAGCACTAGCTGCCGGCAACCTGAAATCGGGGTCACAGCTTACGGTCGTGCAACAGTCGCCGCAAGTCATCGTGATTCAGCCCACGAATCCGCAGGTCGTGTACGTCCCCGCGTACAACCCCGCGGTGGTTTACGGTTATCCGTAT
>Ga0210406_10005538_pt1 | contig 13197 bp, 6 predicted proteins | sample IncBWC30MmetaG_FD_155454 | JGI IMG/M metagenome (GOLD analysis project Ga0210406, IMG submission 155454) | Forest soil microbial communities from Barre Woods Harvard Forest LTER site, Petersham, Massachusetts, United States - Inc-BW-C-30-M | ecosystem: Environmental > Terrestrial > Soil >... | reverse complement strand
ACTGCCCGAGAGAGTCAGGACACGGCTCACTCCCGTCCGGTCGCCCAATGCTCTAGAAATCTGCTCTGATTGCTCGGCTACTCGCATCGCTTCACGCGCCTGTCCGAGATTCTGCAGCGCCCAACCTTCCGAGTAGAGTGAGGCCGCCATAACAAACCTCGCGCCCTGGCGGGCCGCTTTTTCCGCGGCAGCAGCTGCAGCCGATCGTTGACGTTTCAAGTCGCCCAAGCTTTCGGCTGATGCCGCTTCCGCAAGGTCAATACGAGGATCCTCGCTTGCTGGGGGCGGCAGTTTGCGCATGGCTACTATGGTCTGGAGAGCCTCTGCTTTTCCGGCGTTCGTCTGCGCCGCGGCCAAACGAAGTCCGTAGTCCAAGTTGTCGGGAAATAAATTCCACAGGGTTTGATAGACCTCGACAGCCTTGCTACTTTCGTGGAGGGATTCGCGATAGTGTCCTTCGATCCACAAACGATCTTCGCGAGGAAGACTCGCCGATAGATCGAAAGCTCGCTTGGCTTCCGCTTGCGCCTTCTGATCGTAACCCAAGCTTGACCATGCCTGCGCGAGAGCGGAATGGGCCAATGCGTAGGCGGGATCTTTGACTTCCGCCTTTTGTAGTAGATCCCGAGCACCGAGCGAATCAAAGAGGCGCAATTTCGCAATCCCCTCTGAATAGAAGCGGGCGGCATCAGCGTTTGAAGATAACGAAGCTGTCACGCTAGCAGACTCGTTCGGAGTTATTTGAGCAATGCCTAGTTTTTCCCGTAACTGCTCACCGATGCCGGAAATCAAACTGAGAAACTGTTCCTCAGTCCCTGTTTTTGAGAGTGTCGCGATTGTTTCACCTGAGCTCGTGTCCTGGAGGCGCAGGTCCAGTCTAATTTGTCCTCCCGTTTCTTTTCCAAGATCAAGGTAGGAGCCGAGTACAACATAGTCGCTGCCGAGATTCTTGCGAAGCTTTACAAGCGTTTCCCTACCAAGGCTGTCCGTCTCGGGAATCAAGAGATCTTTTTTGGTATGTGCTATATCTTCGCCGGGAATGGTACGCAATTTCTCACCTGCCGCTAGTTCGGTGGTCAGCATCTCCGAGAGCGCGGTTGAAAGCCAGGCTTCCTCCGGTTTTCCCGCGAGGTTCTTGAAGCCGAGAACAGCAACAGAACGACGAGGCTTGAGAGGACTGCTCATGCTCGAAGCTGCTGATCCAGAAGTGTCAGCCTGGCTCAATTGCCTTAATGAATGCCAGCGGTAGTAGAGGATCCCCACAATTGCGACAGCGACGAGCATCGCGGCGACTGGAACCAGAGCCTTCCCGGGCTTCTTGCTGCCAGCCGCAAGGACAGGAGAGGAACCTGATGCAGGCACGAACTGTTGGGCGACAGGCAGAGGCCTACTCTCCTGCGTAATTTGCACGGGGCCGGAATTGCTTACTTGGGCTCGTCCCGATTCTGTGTCCCGTTTCAACCGCTGCAGTTCCGCTCGCATCTCCGAGGCGTGCTGATAGCGCAGTTCGCGGTCCTTCTCCAGAGCGCGGCTAATGATTCGCTCGAGTTCGGCGGGCAGGTCTGGATTCAACCGCACCGCCGACGTGGGCGCGGCATCGAGAATTGCCTTGAAGATGACCGCGGAACTCTCTCCGCGGAAGGGCAGAATGCCCGTCGCCATCTCGTAGAGGACGGCGCCGAAGGAGAACAGATCGCTTCGCGCATCGAGTTCTTTCGCGCGCGCCTGCTCCGGCGACATATAAGCGACGGTTCCGAGCGCAGAACCAGGGCTGGTCAGGTGCGATTCGTCGATGGTGTCGGTCAGGGTATTCGCCGACGCAAGCTGGCTGGGGGAATTGCCCGGGGGTACGACCTTCGCCAGCCCAAAATCCAAAATCTTCGCGTGACCCCGCTTCGTGACAAAGACGTTAGCAGGTTTGATGTCGCGATGGACGATGCCTTCAGAATGCGCGGCGTCCAGTGCATCGGCAATCTCAATTGCCAAACCGAGTAAAACATCAGTCTCGACGGGCCTCGCCGCGATGCGGTGCTTCAGCGTCACACCGTCCAGAAACTCCATGGCGATGAATGCCTGACCATCCTCTTCGCCGATGTCATAGATCGTGCAGATATTGGGATGATTCAGTGCCGATGCGGCCTGAGCTTCTCGCTGAAAACGGGCCAGGGCCTGCGGGTCGCGGGCAACTTCATTGGGCAGGAACTTGAGTGCGACGAAACGATGCAGCCGTGTGTCCTCAGCTTTATAGACCACACCCATGCCGCCGCCACCGAGCTTTTCGACGATGCGGTAGTGCGAGATGGCTTGGCCAATCACTGGCGCAGAATACGTCTGTGAGAAAGGCAAGTCAATGAAAGCAGTAGCGTTCGCAGCTCAAGAAATAGTTGTTGAACCGGGGAGTACACGGATCACACGGATCCGTTCCCGTTGCAGTCCGTAGCTGGACACGATAACATTAAGACCACGATGCGCTATGTGCACCCACGCGAAGAGGCAGTTGAAGAACTGTTTGTGCGGCTCGGGGATATGGAGCGGCCGGAGGGTGTGTCGAATGCAAAGGGCGGTGCAAAATCCGGTGCGGTAGGATGGACCCTCAGACGCCGACATCGCTAAGTTATTGAGTGCATTAATTTACAGACTGCGGAAGTGGTGGAACTGGCAGACACACCATCTTGAGGGGGTGGCGCCGAAAGGCGTGGGGGTTCAAATCCCCCCTTCCGCACCAGTAAATCATTTATAATCAATCAGATAGAAGAATGTTTTTGACATCGTGCAATGATCGTACAACGCTTCCACCCTCCGGAGTATCATTTATTGTTTCTGGTTGAAGGCCGCTGCGTAGTTACGCCTGCAAATTATTCGACTTGATAGCGACAGGTTCTTACCTTGGGGTTGTTTCCGGTTTCCCGCGAAGCGCAATTGCGAGTTTGTTGATCCTGCGTTGTCTTGCTTGGCAGGACGATTCCTTTGTTTGAGAAGATTGAGGCCGCGTCGCAGCAGTTGGACACAACGGGGCCAGCTCAACCGGAAGCCGACATGGTTCTCGACGCGGCGGGTAGTGTCTCCGGGACGACCAGTAACAGCGGCTCAGCGGGCCCCGTGTATGAGCGTGGTCTTCGGGACTACACGGTAGCTTCACGTCCTGTCCGAGATGCACAATCTGTCCCGACGACTTTCGCTAATGAACCGTGACAGTGACCTGCGTGGTGTGCTGGATCATACCCGCGTTCGCAGATCCAGTCACGCTGACTACATAGCTCGTCGGTTGCCTGGTGCTGCTGCTGCCGCCACAGGCGATCTCGAACAGCATCAAGAAGGAGAGCAGGAGAAGGCCGCAGGATGCCCAATATCGATGTCGTTGTTTTCTGCCTGCCACAGGAACCAGGCTAACCATCGCCAAGGGAAACAACATTGCAACATAGAACCGGATGAGGGGGCGAGGCATGGAAGGCATCAGCATGGCCAATCCAGTCGCATCGATCGCAAGCGTCGAAGTAGCAGAATTCGTACCCGGTGTGACCGAAGTGGGTGACATCGCACAACCCGGGATCGGGTACGGTCCCGCTACCGCACAGGTTAGCTGAATCGCACTTCCGAAGCCTCCACTATCAGGAGTGATCGTGATTATGTCACTCCCCCGTCCTCCGAACTGCACAGTCAAATTCGCTGAGGCCGGCGCAAGTGAAAAGTTTGAGGCGTTGAATGTGGCGCTCACCGACTTGGCCGCATTCACCGTCAGCGTACATGCGCCTGTGCCCGTGCAAGCTCCTGCCCAACCAGAGAAGCCAGAACCCGCAGCTGCTGTCGCTGTGAGCGTCAACATCGTTCCGCCGGCAAAACTGGCTGAGCACGTGGCGCCGCAGTTAATACCGGGTGGCGTGCTCGTCACCGTACCGCTACCAGTCCCCATAAGCGCCACGGACACGTCGAAGCCAACTGCGCCCAAGATGAACACCGTTCCGCAGCCCTCCTGCCGACAGGAGAAATCCCCTCCCAAAAGCGCGGTGCCGTAAAGATTCCCGGCGGCGTCCATGACTACACCTGCTGTTGGACTGCTACCATCCGCCTTCCCATTAAAGCTGTGCAGCACGGTCTCGTTACCGAGCATATCGATTTTGAATACTGTTCCACAGCCAGTTGACGTACCGCATGTGAGATCTCCACCACCACTGGTGGTGCCGTAGAGATTTCCCGACGCATCCAGCAACAGGCTCGCGCTGGGAGTACCTCCATCTGCTCCCCCGGTGAAACTGTGCAGCACGGTCTCCTGGCCAGACGTGTCCAGCTTGAACGCGATTCCCTTGTCCAAGGCGCCTCCGCGGGAAGTGGTCCCGTAAAAATTTCCGGCGGCGTCCTGGATCAGGCCTGCTTCTGGATCTGCTCCGTCCGTTCCGTTGAAGCTGTGGAGCACGGTTTCATTGTTTGCCACGTCAAGTTTGAACACGGTCCCGCTCCCAAATGCTCCGCCCGCGGCGGTCGTACCGTAGAGGTTCCCTACAGTATCTCTGATCAAGGCTGCAAATGGCAGTGACCCGTCCGCACCGCCTGAAAAGCTGTACAGAACAGTTTCGCGATTGGTGGCGTCTACCTTAAAGGCCGTTCCTTTGTTGAAAACGCCACCCGCGGCGGTCGTACCGTAGAGATTGCCGGACGCGTCCTGAATCAGGCTTCCGAATGGTTGCGCTCCGTCTGGCGGTCCTTGAAAGCTGTATAAAACGGTGCCCAGCTTGAACACTGTGCCCAAACCGAAAGTGCCGCCGAAGTCGGTGGTGCCATACATGTTGCCGTTCGGATCGAGCAGCAAACCTGCCGCCGGCATTGCGCCGTCCCTTCCGAGGAAGCGCTGCACTACAACCTCGGTGCCCGTGTTTTCGACTGTGAAGACAGCGCCGCAACCGATTCTCGGACAACCTAGTCCGCTGCCGCCCAAAAAAGTTGTGCCATAGAGGTTGCCTGCGGTGTCCCGAACTAAGCCTCCCTGCGGCCATACTCCGTCCGGCACCCCGGTAAATGTGTGCAACACAGTGAAGGTCTGCGCTTGCGCCGTCGTCGCGACGAGCGCCAGCAGGACGACGACCAAAGTCGGCGCCCCATGTGCTGCTCCCTGACGACACGAAAGCATGTTCATGGCAACTCCTGTGGCCTATCTATTGTGTCGCCGCACAGTTCTGACGCGGCGGCAAACTAATGTCTGCAGTGCTGTTAACAACGTCATTTGCGGTACCGCCCTTCAACGTTCTGGATTTCATGTTCCCCTCCTTTACATGTGACCTGCATTCTCGAAACGGGGCTACCGGGCGTCCAAGTCGCGCCCCGCTTTGGCTCGAGCGGGTTCGAAACAATCGGTCGTACCACCTACCGTTCCCGCACCGCGGGTTGCCGGAAACTGGGGCACACAAGTTATGTCAGGCTGAGTGAGGTTTCCGCTCACGTTGTTTGTGTTTACGAAGCGAGCAAACGACAGGTCCCTCAAAAAGACTCCATTGCCCGCATTCCCCGTAACCACATTTCCGGTTGAGCCCTGTTCAAGGGAGCCATTGGCTTGATCGACTAGAGTGATCCCGTTGCCTCCGTTGCCGGTGATTGTGTTGTCGAGCAACCGCACCGATGAACCAAGCAAGGCGATCACTCCGCTCCCTGCATTGTTTTGACTTACGACGTTCTGCAGGGCCAGTTCACTTCCGGAAACAAGTCCAAAGCCCGCATCGGCATTCCCCTGGCTAACTCCGCCGAAGACCACCACTTTCGACCCATTCAGCACATTGAGCCCGCGGAATCCATTGTTCTGGAACACACCGCCTGTGACAACGCCTTCCGATCGCCCGTAACGAACTCCTTCGCCGGTGGCGTTCTCCACTGTAAGTCCAGTGAGATTGCAAGTGCTGTTTTGCTCGCAAGCGATGCCATTGACTCCGCCCTGAATCAGAAAACCTTGCAGCGTTACAAAGCTTGAGTTGAGGATGGTGACCGCGGCGTTGACGTTCTTCGATGGTCCGATGATTACGGCTCCGGTCTTGGTTATCAGCGTCAGACGGTCGAAATTCTGGATCAGGACGCTCTCTTTGCAAATGCCCGAGACGTTAATTATTATCGGCGGCTGTGCGCCGGCCTTGGCGATGGTGTTCAGAAGCTTGTTGATTTTTTCTCCTTTGTCGCAATTCACGGTGAACCTGCTTCCCTGGGCGGCCGCAGTGATTGCACAAAGAGTGAGCGCGAGAGCTATTACGAGTTTTTTCATGGTGTGTCTCCTTTGAAATGAGCACAAACAGAGCGTTGGTCAAAAGCAAAATCGGATTAGGTACATATACAAACTGTGCAGCTGCGGTGATGCGCCGGGTCATAGCCCAGAGCGCACAGGGTAATCGCGCAACAGCACATCAAGATTCTGGATTTCATGTTGTGTCCTCTCTTGAGGTTCTAGATCTGTTAATTTGTTGGTCCGCCTACACGACCAACGCCGTTGAACCGGCGCCGCTGAAAGATGTTGAACGGAGTGCGTGGCCGCACTGCGGACGGCGTCAGCGCTCGGTTGTATACGTGGTGAACTGCTGTGTTAGCGGGCGCAGCAGCTGTGGTCGCGTCCACGAGGTCGTAGTCGCAGCCTTCTACACCGGAATGGTTTTCGTCGCAGGGGATCAATAGAATCGCGTGATAGTCACCATTGGAGAGGATCCCCTGAACGGCGATCTCTCCACGATCATTGATCGAGGCGGGAACTTTGAATTGCATGCCAGAGCGGGGAGGAACAAGGCTAAGCAAATCGACAATCGAGCCGTTCTCCCACAAGAATGAGTGCTGGAATTCAATGCCACAGTCCCAAGATCCGCCAACGATCTGATCCCTGGCATTGATGAACAAGCCCTCACTGCAAGGGTCGCCATCGACGGTTCCGAGGTTCTGCATTACCCCGTCTTTCCAGAGAAATGCGAAGACTGGCCCATCGCTCGGGGGTGAAGATAATCCGACGATGTGTCCTACACGGTTGATCGAATCCGCCCTTCCGAAAGTGCCGCCCAATGTTCCCAGGTCAATCATTGGTTTTCCGCGGTCCGAAAGAAAGGGGTGTTTTATCTGGTCCCCGGCCAGATTTGACTGTCCGACCACTTGTCCTCTCTCGTTCATGGAATACGGGACGCCAAATGTGCCGCCCAGGGTGCCGAGATCTTTCATTTTGCCGTCTTCCCAGAGGAATGGATCCAAGGTCGGTACACCGGTCGTAGGATTCGGCGTCGAATTCGTGTAGGAATAACCAGCCACCTGCCCGCGTTCGTTCACGTAGAACGCTCCGCTGTCGGGTCCACCCAAGGTTCCCAGGTCGTGCATCATTCCGTCCCAGAGAAACGCGTGCGCCTGAGTTGCCACGGGGAAAAAGAATATGGGTGGATTAATTGCTGCACTGAATGAATCGGGGATCGTATTGAGCGCGGCGCCGACCACTTGTCCGTGACTATTGACGGAGCTTGCAGAGCTGGCATTTCCACCCAACGTTCCAAGATCGATGATCTGCCCGTTTCGCCAAAGGACAGCTTCGGTTTCGGGGAAGCCGGTCAATGGATCGATCGCACCGTTTTCCGAGTCTCCGGTCGTCAAACCGTTATTGCTGGTCCAGAACGCGTAACTGATGTTGTTGCCGGGCAGCGCGCCGAGGTCAGTCATAACGCCGTCCTCCCAGCGAAATGCGTGCGTGAGGTAGCAATCGACCATGCAATTCGGGGCGAAGGGATCCGGTGCTGTAGTGTCCGCAACGCCTACAACCGTTCCCCGGTTATTAAGCAATCCGTCCTCCAGGGGAAAGGGGTCGGAATATCCGCTATTCGGGCCGCCGAAGGTGCCCATGTCGATGAGCTGGTAATGATGATGCTTTGTGTGTTGTTCTTGTGCGACCAGCCGAAGTTGCGCCGCTGGCATCACGAACAAAGCGAGCGTAAGAGCCAAGACTGTTCGGTTACTTTTCATATCTCCTCCCCGCGAGGCAAAATGCCTTCAATTCCAGCGACTCTGCCCCATGTCAACCGAGGGTTCAATGTGTTGCGTGTGAAAAAGAAATGAAATCAGGGTGATTGGACTGGGCGATCCCGGGCTCGCAGCCCCGTGCGCGCCGCATCTTCCGACAGACTCAAGACTTACGGCCTTCTTGGACAGTTCTTTTCGCTATCCACCAATGTTAGACTTCTGGGGTTCCTGGGATGGGATTGTCTTCGTTCCTCCCCCTTGCCCACGGGCCTTTCAGGCGAACCTTTGTGACCGAAGCCGCGCAAACTCCGCGCCTCGCTCGCTTCGAATCCTTCGAAGTCAGTCTGCACAGCGGGGAGCTTCGTAAGAATGGCGAGAAGGTCAAGCTGCCGGATCAGTCGTTCCAAGTTCTGGCGATGCTTTTGGCGAAATCGGGCGAAATCGTCATGCGGCATGAAATTCAAAAGAGGCTTTGGCCCAACGACACCGTGGTCGAATTCGAAAACAGCATCAACGCGGCGGTGAAGAATCTGCGTCTCGCCCTGGGGGATTCTGCAGACCACCCCCGCTACGTCGAGACTTTGGCACGCCGCGGTTATCGATGGATGGTGCGGGTTGATTGGATAGAAGAAAGCACAACGCAAGCAGCTGCGCACGCCACCCGCGAAGCGACGCCCGCCGTTGCCTATCTACTTGGTAAGAAGGTCTCGCACTATCGTGTGCTCGAAATCTTGGGCGGCGGTGGAATGGGTGTTGTGTACAAGGCCGAAGATATCAAGCTGGGACGTCGCGTAGCGCTGAAGTTCCTGCCGGAGGAACTGGCAAAGGACGCCGCAGCTATGGAACGCTTCAAGCGCGAAGCGCGTGCAGCTTCGGCGCTCAACCACCCCAATATCTGCACGATCCACGCGATCGAGGAACACGACGGGCAGCCCTTTATCTCGATGGAATTGCTGGAAGGGCAAACGCTGCGCGAATTGATTGGCGTGGCACAAGCTTCCCCGGCTGGATCAGAAGGTCGCAAAGGGGGGCTGCCGCTCGACGCATTGTTCGGAATTGCACTTCAAATCGCTGAAGGCTTGCAAGGAGCGCACCAGAAGGGGATCATTCACCGCGATATTAAACCGGCGAACATTTTCGTCACAAACCAGCGACAGACCAAGATTCTGGATTTCGGTTTGGCTAAGTCGCAGGAGTCCCAAACTACGGATTTAAGGCCATCCCGTGAGACGGAATTCCCTGCAGCCTCGAATCTCAGCCTTACCCGCACCGGAACGACGATCGGAACGGCTGGCTACATGTCGCCGGAACAGGTTCGTGGTGAGAAAGTCGACGTGAGGACGGATCTCTTCTCTTTCGGTCTTGTGCTTTATGAAATGGCAGCGGGTCAGCGAGCATTTCCTGGAGAAACGGTTGCCGCACTTCACGCGGCGATTCTGAACGAGATTCCGGCGCCAGTTCGGCAACTGAATGCGAGCATTCCTCCCGAACTGGAAACGATCATCAACAAAGCTCTCGAAAAGGAGCGAGAAAAACGCTACCAGACAGCATCGGAGCTGTGCGCCACGCTGAGGGCAGCCGCGGACAAGCTAAGTGGACGAACCGAAGCAAGTCGGGCATATTCCTCGCGTGTTCGTTGGCTGCTCTCGGTCGGCGGGATCTTTGCTGTTCTCTTGGTCGTCGGTGCGATTTGGTATCCGATACACCGGCCAGTTGGTCTACCTCAGATTAAAGAAAGGCTACTCACCAACAATTCTGCCGAGGTTGCCGTAGGGGGCGGCAGCATATCGCCCGATGGCAAGTTCTTTGCCTACACCGATGCGAAGGGAATGCATCTCCAATTGATCGAAAGCGCGGAGACACGCGACTTGCTTCTGCCAGACGCTCTCAAGGACAAGCCAGTGGATTGGCAACTTGGAGGCTGGTTTCCTGACAGCACCAGGTTTCTTGTGAACGCAATCCCGCGTGGCTCGCTTCCCGAGGAGTTAAGTTCGCAAGGTACAAGCATCTGGATGTTTTCGTTGTTAGGCAATCCGCCGCGTCACATTCGCGACAACGCCCAGGCAGATGGCGTCTCCCCGGATGGCTCCGCCATTGCGTTTGGGGCGAACCCGGGCAGATTTGGCGATCGCGAGATCTGGTTGATGGGCCCAGACGGAGAGAACGCGCGGAGGCTGTACGACACCGACGAAGACAGTTCGATCAACTCGGTCCTTTGGTCGCCCAATGGGAAGCTCATCGCTTATACGCGGGTTGATTCCGAAGGGGTCACTTTCTTGAGCCGTGATCTCCAAGGCGGCCCGCCCACTACCATATTTCCCCCGTCCATTGGGAATGAGATTTTCGACTATATCTGGTTGCCGGGGCGCTTGATCTACTCCAGCTCTAACGGCTACTGCAGCTTCTTTGAACAGCGAATCGACGGAGAGACGGGCAAACGCATCGGAGCGCCACGGCGCCTCACCAACCCGTCGAACTCATTCTGCATGAGCGGTGAGAGCGCGACAGCCGATGGCAAGAAGCTAGCTTTTCTGAAGTGGCTGAGTCAGTTTACAACCTATGTCGGCGATTTGGATTCGAGCGGCACTCACGTGGTCAGGTCAAGGCATTTTACTTTGACTCGAACCCATGACAATCCGAGTGCCTGGACCCCCGATGGCAAAGCTCTTATCTTGACTTCCAATCGGGGCCGTTCTTTCGGAGTGTACAAGCAGCTTATGGGCGAAGATGACGCGCTATTACTGACCCCTTCGGACGAAAACGCCCGGAACCCGGAAGTTACTCCCGACGGGAAATGGGTTCTTTATTTCGAACATTGGGATAACCCCGCGGCTGTAGGAAACTTATCCAAACCGGATCCGCTTAAGCGGGTACCCATCGAAGGCGGCGCATCCCAACTGGTGCTGACTGCGACGAGCGCGCGAAGCGATATCTCGTGTGCACGGCCGCCGTCTGACTTGTGTGTGATTGCCGAGTTGTCCGAGGATCGGAAACAAGCGATCGTGCATGCCCTCGATCCAATTGAAGGACGCGGATCTGAACTCACGCGATTTGAAGTTGATCCGAATGACGATCGCTGGACCATCGCTCTGTCACCGGACGGCAAGCGCTTTGCGGCAATTCGAAAGCCGAATGATCCGATCTACATCTGGTTTCTGGAGACCAAGAACATCCGCGAGGTTCGGGTGAACGGGTGGATCAACTTCCGGAACGTCCGCTGGGCTGCGGACGGGAAGAGTCTAGTTGTCTTCTCGAACCAGAATGGATACGGCACTCTACTGCACACGGATCTCCAGGGCCATGGGAATGTGTTGTGGGAACATGTCACAGATATCTGGACGGAATCCCCAGACGGCCATCATCTCGCGGTCAACGTCCACACGATTGATCAAAATTTCTCGATGCTGGAGAATTTTTGAAGTCTCCCCAGTAATTACTTGCGTGACTGTCAGGTCTTCCTAAAACTGAAGTTGGGCCTTCAACTGAATCATGCGTGGCGACACGGCCCCTCCTAGGCCGGAGCCCAGGATGCTAGTAGGTGGCATCTCCATGCTCACTATCTGCCCGAAGGTCGCATCGGAACTGAAATTGTCCGGTGGACCAAAATTCGGGTGGTTGAAGAAATTGAAAAACTGGAACCCGATCCCCAGCACTGCTTTCTCCCAGCCGGGGATTTTCGTGTTCTTCATGATGGTGAAGTCCGTATTGAAATAGCTCGGATAGCGGAAGCGGTTGCGCCCTTGAGCAAAGGAAACCACAGGCCCGTTGCAAGAGCCTGACGGACCCAAGTGTCCGGTATTGAATCCAGTTTCACAACCCGTTTGCACATAGAGGGCGTTTGGATTTGGTGTCCCGCCCAGCATTTGTGGCGGCTGACAGGGATGAGGCGCAAGCGGTATAGCCGCGCCCTCCCCGCAGGATGCTCCAGGCCCCAGGGGACGGACGGGGACCGCATAGATCCAAGCGACGAAATTGTTCGAGACCAGGTTGTTCGTTTCGGCGAAGTCAATCACAGTGTAGGGAAATCCCGTGCGAGCAAAGACTGTTCCCGAGATCTGCCAGCCATTCACCAGGTAGTCTGCGCCATGTCCGTGCAACATCGCCTTCACCGGAACCTGCCATACATAGTTCGCGTTGAACGAGTGGCGAACATCGTAGTCCGCCGCCCCGTAACTGCCGCGCAGATTGTATGGATCCTGCGGATATGTGGAACTGCCAAACCCAAATTGAACAAAAGGCAAGCCTCCGTTGGAGACCTCGTCGAGCGCGTGTCCGTAGGTGTAGTTTGCCTGAAACAAGCCTGACCCCCAATGGGAGATCCGCCGCTGGAAGGAGACCACCATACCGTTGTAGTTGGAGATCCCGGCGGTCGTGTTTTCCGTGACCTGACTGAACCGTGGGTCGGCGCATGGCGGCACAGGTGGGCTTGTGCATAACGACGAGGGGAACGGGCCGAATCCAAAAGCATTGGCCGAGGGATTCTGGACTAATTCATGAATGCCGTGATTGCCATAGTAGCCAACGCTAACCGAAGTACTGGTGCCGAAGGCCCGCTGCACTTCGAGGCTCCACTTCTGATATTGCGGCGAATGCGTTTTAGCATTGGGAACGCTGATGCTCGGCGGGAAGAAGAAGGGATCGGACTTCTGGATTTGGGCAAGGGTCTGACCAGAGGCAAATCCGTTGACGAATCCGGCATTCGAACTGGAAGCAACCTTGAATAGGCTGTTGCCTTCGTCGGGAGTGAGGTTATAGCCCTGGATCGCGAACGCGTTGACGAGTGGCGGATTAGCGGCAAAGGAAGCGCCCACGTTATCGGGAAACGGATCGTAGAAAATGCCCACCCCGCCACGGATCACAACGAGATGCGATACCCCGAACGGCTGCCAGGCAAAGCTGAATCGCGGTGCCCACACAATCTTGTCGGTGCCCTCCAAAGCTTGCTTCTGATTGGTCAGGATCGCCTGGTTGTAGGGCTGTGCGGGATCGTGACTGATTGACTCAAACGGCCCAGCCAACCGCGCAAAGCAGCGGCGGGCACAGGTCGGATTTGATTGATGATCGGCCCGTAAAGCGAGAGAAAAGTTCAAGTTTGATCGCGCGTGCCATTCTTCCTCCGCATAAAGCCCCAGGTTGTAGAAGGCGAGGCGCTGGGACCTCGCGGAGGGAAAAGATTGCAACAGCGTTGTGAAATTGGTATTCGAAGACGACGGATCTACACCACCGGAATAAAATGCCTGGAGA
>Ga0210406_10005537_pt1 | contig 13201 bp, 23 predicted proteins | sample IncBWC30MmetaG_FD_155454 | JGI IMG/M metagenome (GOLD analysis project Ga0210406, IMG submission 155454) | Forest soil microbial communities from Barre Woods Harvard Forest LTER site, Petersham, Massachusetts, United States - Inc-BW-C-30-M | ecosystem: Environmental > Terrestrial > Soil >... | reverse complement strand
ATCTATCGAAACTGAAGAGCAGCCGTGAAGCAAGATCTTTAGCGCCATCGAGAACCGTGATGAGGACTTCTCGAAGGGGGTGACCTTCGGGGAGTTGGGTAACGGTTGCGCAGGCTTCAACGATTTGGCGGTAATAGCCTGCCATTGTATTAGCCATAAGGAGGAGAGCTGTTCGGTCAACTTCTTTATTTGCGCTTGCATCCGCCGCAGTAATGTTGAAGAAGAATCCTGGGTAGTCGGTTGGTTCGGTAATGGTGAAAGACTTTTTGAACGCTGCTCCATTTTTCCCCCATGCGGTGTATTCTTTGCCATCGGGACGGAATTGCTTGTAACTCTGGTAGATGAGCTGACCGAGTTCGTGGAAGGGGTATCGAGCCCTGTGCAAGAAAATGTCCAAGCGCCGATTGCCCTCCGCTAGCATCGCCAAGGTCCCTCCGGAATTATAGATTCCGCGTTTCCCTTGGAGAACACCTGCACCGTAACCCTGCATCGGCGCTTGAACTCCGCTATACTGTTCGGCGAGGAACAGTAGGAATTTTTCCTCATCGATCATGGAATTGTACGAGACGTTTAGGTTCAGGACGTCCATGTCATCCATGGCATCCAATTCGAACACTTTTCCAGGGAACCACTCCGCGGACGGGTTCGGCTGATCGGCATATCGTTTCTTTTTGAAGGTTGGGATGTTCCCGATCGTATTCGAATCCCGTCTCGCGTTGTGGATTTGAGCTTGTTCCTCTTGGGACTGTTCAAGGATCTCGGGGATGGAATATCCGTAGATGAAGTCCTCTCTGGGCAGGAACTTGATCTCCGCGTAGTTGTGTTTCAACCGCTCGAGCGGGTTGTAGTAACCGCGTAGGAAACCGTCAGCTCCGCTGACCTTGGGGTTGAATACAACCACCAACTCGTATGTCTTGCCGGCTTCGAGTTCGTAATCAAGCGTCGCCTCGATAGCGGTGTACGGTTGTGCAACATCTGGAGTAAGCGAGATTCCTGCTTCATTTGCTTGGGATTCACGAGGAGTTCCCGAAGACTGCTCTGGGGAGTTAAGAATCTTGGCGCAGGCGGTTTGGTCCCAAAGTTTGTTGTCAGCACGCCATTGAACCTGCTCTTTCGTGAGTCGGAGACGGTGGTAGATTTGCCTGGCGTCTCGGAGATATTGGACCGTGATCGGATTGACCCAGACATCGTCGAATGCGAGTGGGCGAAGGTCGAGGAAGGATTTGGTAACTTCGGTCTGCTTGAGCGATTTGCCGTCAGTACCGAGCCCTTGTACATGCCAACGCTTGTCCTCGATCCAGGGGCCTTTGAGCATACACTGACCGGTTTTGAATGCACGGTAGACACCGCTATCAAGGATTTCGGGCAGGCGGAGCTGATGTTTCCCGATCGAGTCCATGCAGAGGGACATCGCTTCTAATTCTTCGTGAGACATACCCTCGACAAGGGTATTGATTCTCCACGTAGGTTTCGTAGCGAGAATAAGCCCGAATATACGTGCTGAGAGAATATCAGTGTGCATTCGAATAAGTTGGGGGACGAAATTCGACGCACGGTAAAAAGGAGTGGTGCGGATTGTTTCAAGAGGTTTGCCACTGTAATTGTCCATCCACCTCGTGTACTTCGATTCAATCTGAGCACTGCGAGCTTGCACGCATTGACCGAATTTCTCAGTCAAGAACCCGACGAGGGCGGCTTTCCGCTCGGTACTGATCGACAGTGGAGTTACTGTTGGCATCTGGTTTCCACAATTAGCTGGTGTTGTTGGTCATACGGCATTGACTCAAGAAGCAAGTGATGGGACCTACACGCTCCGACCATATTCTTAAGGTCCAATAAAAGTTCGGGAAATTTACGCCAAGGTTGAATATGATGAATATTCGTAATCGGTAAAGGACAAAGAATACATTTACCGTCTTGAACCTCGCGTACGAAGTTCCTTAAACGTGTAGCAGTTGGACCACGGAACTCGGTCACGCGTAGCCTCCTCGGTCATACTCTTGATGCGTGAAGTTCTTCCCGCCCAGCTTGGCGACTTGGTCGGCGGCCTTGGAACTCTCTACGTCGGCATCGCTAATCGGGGGCCTCAAGAGATGTATCAAATACGCGGCAGCATCTAGGCGATCTACCATTGGCCCGTGAGGGAACTCGATAATCTGCTGGCGCAGTTTGGTCATGCCGCGGCGAAGATATACTCGCTTTTCCTGCATTGGTTTCTGCGCGTACATCCGGATACGTTCCTCTTTGGACAGCTTGCCGCCTTCGGGTTTGATCCCGATAGGTGCGATCCGTTTGTGGGGGTTGCGAGCGTACTTCCCGTCCTCGACGTGGCCTGCACGGCAGTATGGGCACTCCGGCTGCAACTTGCGCTCGAGGCAGAAGTCCTCGACGGATTTCTGGGCACCGACAAGTTCATAGTGGTTCTTGTACGCCCTCCACCGATCATTCATCACATGCCAGGCTTCGACAGCTTCACCGATCGTACAATTGGCTCCCCAATCCTCGAGGAAGAAGATCCGACGGAGGTGGTCCATCCCCGCGAACGGAATCGCGTTCTCGCAGTTGGCGGTTTTGCCACCACTGGAGACATCGAAGAATGACATCCGGAGGAGCTGCCCGGTATCGATCCGAGGGCTGCCATCGCACGGGATGATTGTGTGACCGTCCTCGTGGACTTCATATTCCTGGATCCAACTAGCTTCGAAATCGGCACCGCCTGGAGCGGTCGGGTTGTTCATGTACTGGCAGTTGAACTTGTAGTCGCCTTCTTCCTGCCTAATCGACGCGAGCGTCTTGAGCGAGAACCGTTCTGGGAATACCGGAACCTCGTTCTCGATCGCGGCACGGATGTACCATTGCACACCCGGCATCGCGACCATCGCTTTGCCGTACACATCACCTGTTCCGTGCTTCCACCGGGTACCGATGAACCGGCGTTTGCTCTTAGCTGGGTCGTGGAGGAGCCCACGCGAGTACTCAATCCAGTCCCAAGCAGCGTCCATCACGGCCTCGGAACTGGCCGCTTTGTCACCGATTACGTCCTCGAACGTAATCTCGGTATAGTGGAATCCGGTTCGTTTGGCTCCAATACCGTCGCAGGTGAACGTCGGTTCATCGTACGAGCCCTCCCGGGGTAGGAGGATTTCACTATCGGTCCATTTCGTGTTCTGCGTGTCGATTGATTGAAGTTCAGGATAGAGCCAGCGTAGGAGCTGGTTGTTCAAGATGTGCCATTTGATATCGATCAACTTCGATTTGGCAACGGTATCACTCTCTCCAATGATTAGGAACCGCTGTTCGTGGTCAACGAGGTACTTCCTCAAGAGCCGACATTTCCAAATGGTCGACTTGAAGTGCGCCCGACCCATCAAGTAACCGGCGTCCTGAAGGACTTCATCTTCCTCAATCCGGACGCACACCGGGAGGTGGAACCCATCAGTTAAGTCCCTGAAGTTCATCACTACCTTGGTGAAGTAGTAAAGGGACGAGTCGGCTTTATCCCTCAACTCCTGCCACAGGTCCTCGGCCTTCCCAGTTTCAGCTATTTGGAGAATGTCCGGCGTTGTCGCCATTCTGTTCTCCTATCTGAGGGGATTGGAACTTCTCGATCTCTTTAGCGGTGGCCGCAGCGTGGATCAGAACCGCTGGGTTAATAAATTGATGGGACATATTCCCAGTAAGATCCATCCTCTTTGTCCGGGAAGATTTCGGGTCCCGATCGAGTAGGTCCTGACATATCTTATACTTCAAGTTTCCTTGAGGCAACTCCCCCATCATCGCCAACATTTCATCCAGTGCGATGCTACTAGCTTCCTCAAGGCGTTGCGCCATTTCGACCTGGCTTCGGGAGAGTTCATCAACTAAGCGGTTGGCTATCTCTCCCGATTGCTCTTTGAGTTTCAATAAGAATACCGGTTCTTTAGCCAGTTTCCTCACCGTCCCATACGCACACTTCATCTGCTGGCAAGCTTCCTTTAACGTAAACCCGATGAGGAGGTATTTCAACAGCTCGGCTTCAGCCACAGCTCGGGTAGCTTCGGTTCGACCGATAAGTCTGCGGCCACCGAGTTCGTAGTTAGAGCTCATTGATCCTTTGGCAAAACCTCGCCAAGCGCTGGCGGCCCTTCCTTCTTATGTAGCCCGATCTGATCATGTGATTGGGCTTCCATCGCCAAATGCTCGGACCCAACATTCCTCCCGCAGTTCAAATGACTGCCCGCATGGCGTCGCCCAGACATGAACCGTTTGCGATCACCCATTATGTCACACCCGGCGTTACCACTCAGGGGATCCGCCCCACCCATTCGTTCACCATATAACAGATCGGGCGCCTCCACCGCGAGTTGATCCTGCTCGTGACCCCCTAGATTTGAATGACACCGAACAAGAGGATGGAACTTGTCATCCTGGCCCAGCGAGCTCGGACCTCCTGGTGGATGCACCCCCCGGCCTTCCGGTTTGAACCTCTCATCCCCGAGAAGGACCGGCCGCTTCTCGAGAACCTCCCGATCATGGTTCCTCTGCTCGATCGGAACCTGGATATTCGTTTGGCTCATCTATCCCTCCATCACTGATCCTTCGGCAGCGCTTTGACTTCACCGTGCAACGACCCCAACGGCGGTCCATCATTGTCAAACGGTTCCTCCACCCGACCGTGAAAAATAACCTTCGACCCAACCGCGATCGCACTCCGCGCCCCACTCGGTGTCTCTACCCCGGGCGTACTGACTTCCGCCGTCATCTCACTACCCGCCGGCAGCCCTTCCGATCTCTCTCCCAATACCCGTCCTAGCGCCATCGTTCCTCCTCGAAGCCTTCCTACAGCTTCGTCCCCATTATCCCGCCAAGCAAGCTAGGAAGCAAGGCCCAGGTGGCCTGTCCTAGCAACGCCCCCTTCCCACCGGCCAAAAATTTTGTGGCCCGTTAATTCAACTCCGATGAAGATCCCGATTTTTGGGGACGGCGGGGTGAAGACGGACGCTGTAGGCCCGAGACTGCAACGTATGTCAACTCTATGGAGGTGACGTATGTCACAGAATGGTCAGCAGTGGACGTTGCAACTCAGCAGTGAGCTACAAGCTAGGACAGAGGAACTCCGTAAGGAGGGACAATCCCAACGTGAAGTGATGGAGCAAGTGTACAAACTCGGTCTGTATCAGCTCGAGTATCGAAATGATCCGAAGGCTGCTGCAGCGAGGAAAGCGTATAGAGAGAAGCTCAACGAGCAGAATAAGCTCGGAAGGCAACTCTTGAAGGCTGCATCAACCGATCCTGAGCTTGCGGTGAAGCTCGGTCTCGGAACTCGACCAGAGCTGTAGGTTGATAGAGGAGATGTTCTCGGGCATCTCCTCCAATGAGCCTACGGAGGTCGGCTCGCGCAGCATCTTGGCAAAGCCAAAACCCCACCCGGACGGGAGCCGGAAATCTGCTTAGTGTGTGTACAGAGTGATGAAGGAAACCAGGTCCAGTGGTAATCGATCGAAAAATACCTGTTGATTTTTCAATTTTGATCTATTATAATATATACAGATCTAGCAGACGATCGCTAGACTGCGCCTGTTGGAGGATGACAATGAGAACGATTAATCTAGATGAACAAGACGTGGTGGCGGTGTATGGAGCATTATTGGGATATCAAGCAGAGCTACAACAGGAGATCAAGAGCGAAGACGTTGACGAACGTGAGACCGCAATCGCAGATCTCGCACGGGTTGATCGATTGCTCGTGATCTTCAGCTGATGCCGCCGAGCGCTCACGAACAGCGTCCGAGCCACTGGCGTGAGACTTTCTTGTTGATTTCGAATTTGAAATGTTGTATAATCTATCACAATTGCACCAACGTCACAAGGAGGTGACATCATGACTGTACAATATACGAAAGCGGTGGAGACTGATGTTGCTGTAGTTGAGCTCGCGAGGGTGATGAATGCGACACCGAAGGAGGTGGTGGCTGTCATCAATCAGCAGCGGTACCGCACCGCGTACAACAAACTCAACATGGAACGGATGAAGGTTGCCCGGCGCATCATGCGTGAACATCCTGAGTTAGTGAAGGAGGGGGCCAAGTGAACGACAAAGCGTTAGTGTTGGAAGCAATGCAACGAGGTGGGAGTATATCAGCGATATGGATACGGCTAAAGAGAGAAGGTCACCAGATTGCTTGGAAAGTTGTCCGACGGCTAGTTCGAGAAATTGAACAGGACAATAAGGAGGACGTTAACTCGACATGGAAATCAAACTAGCAGGGAGGGTGATGCCACGTGGTAATGGCGGCGACGTCAAGTTCACCCATCTACTCAGCGGTAAATTGGAAGGTAGAGATGGGATACTCGACGTGTTTACGCCGCAAGAAGTCGTCGAACTCGTCAATCGAGCGATATACCAGCTTGAGTATCAAGCTGCGAGCCATAGGAAGAGAGGCCAGGCTGAGAGAGCACGGATGAAACTGTTGAAGGAACAGCTTGGCAAGGCAGGAGCCAAGGATGCGTCGGTGAAGGAGCAGTTGAAAGGTGGAGGTGATAAGTGAAGATTCAGATACGAGACCAAACCAACGAGGTAAAACTCGTCCACGAGGAAACGATACCGACAACGATTCGAGAACTCGACCATGACAAAGCAACGTTGGAGTTCTCAGTTGCGGTCGGATGTGAGGTCGATCTGACTAAGTATCAAGTCCTAGCGATACATCTACGACCAAACCTGGTTGTGGTGTATACCAAGGAGAAAGGAGCTTTGTGAAACAGGTTATCCGTGTTATAACCTCCGTGTTTGATTCCTACACGAGGAAGACAACTAAGGTCGGGACCATCGTTCCACTCGACGATAAACAACGAGGTTGGTTCGAATGCCTGAGTTGTGGGTGTCAACACGACTTGAACGTCCAGGAAGCCACTGAACCGAGCCCGAGTGACGGGACGACCACTGGGTCTTGATTTCTGCGTTAAATTGTGTTATACTTACCTTCGAATTGGAAAGGTATAGTACGCTCATTCACATGGATGCGAAACACAAAGTACTATCACTACCGTCCCGTGCCTACTCCTGTAGTATCTATATATATGTTCATATATACCTAATATATATAGATAAAGATAAGATCGGAACGTGGCCGACAGTCTTGGTATATTGTTAGTCTCATCTCTGTGAATAGCAGTACTATACCTTGAGTAATACTGGAGAAGTTTAACATGCTAACGCCACAAACAAGAGCGAACTACCGTGTCCAGTGCCGGCGGCTGTGGGAGATCTACAAGCTGATGGGGGATTATGATGAGAGAAAACCCGCGTTGAAAGCACAGATTGAGAGGCTGTGTGATAAGCTCGGGTATGAACTCGATCGGTTGGATGTCATTTTGTACACGTCGCTGAGAGGGAGGCCAAGGATCAATCCAGATGTCAGCGATATCGCAGCACAGATCAAGTCGACTAAGGAGGATCCGCTGCACTGGACACCCGAAGCGATAGAAAGGAGAGCGAAAGCGAGAGTGGATGAGAGTGCGCAGAAGCTCGATGAAATGCTCAAGCTCGACCAGGCTAAAGCGCACGAGGAGGCGATAGAACAGAATAGGTTAGTGCAGCAAGCGAACGAAGCATTGGTCACAACAGGAGGTGACAATGTCACACGCAGTGGTGATAGTAGCAATCAGCCAGGAACTCTTGACGTTGAAAGGGAGCCTGGAAGCGGCAGTTAGTTGGGAGATGTTTCCGTTCGATGAAAACCTCGGCGAGGACGCAGGTTGGTTTAGAGATGGCTCTCGTTGGGATTGGTGGCAGATCGGTGGTAGGTGGACGGGAATATTTGGAGGTCGAGACGTAATTCAAATCAAACACCTGGACCTGAACGCGATCAATGAAACCAGGAAGGGTTGGTTACGTGAAGCGTTTATGGATAATTACCGATTCTTCCAAGAACATGGAAAACCATATCCGTTTACTGAAGTTCAACCAGATGAAACCGAAGAGCAGTTCCTCGAGCGCAAGCTTAAGACAAACCCGATTCACGCCAGTGCGTTCCTGCGCAACCGTCACTGGCACGAGGCGGATCGTATGGGTTGGTTTGGCGCTCATACCTATACCGAATGCGAACTCAAAGACATGAACAAGCCGAAAGCCGATCCAAACGCTTGGTTCGGGAAATGCTTGTACAAAGACGAGGAACACAACGCCAGGATCGTATGTTGGAATGAGCCGTACGAGATCTGGTCGGAAGAGTATTACACACGGTTTGTTGAACCGTTGCAACAAGACGACACTCTTGTATGTGTGGACTATCACGTATGAAAGACACAACAAGGCAACCGACAAAGATGGCACGGTTGAGGGAAATCGAACAGCGACTGACTAACTGGCACGCGGATGAAGGCGTGATGCCGGATGAAGATATATTCAACGATGCGATCGAGTGGATTGGATGGACACGTAATTTCATTGAGGCGCGGAAACTCTACCACAAAAAGCACACGGTGAAGAACGCGCTCTTGCGGAAGATGGCGGAGACGCTGTTATCACCGGATGAGTTGGAACGCATCGACCAGGAAGCGGAGGATAAACTATGATTGTATTCGTTCTGATAGCGGGCGGTATCATCGGTATCGCCGGCCTCGCTCGCATGCTGTTAAATATCTACGCGTACGGTTGGTATTCCGCCAGAGAGGAAGCAGTGGACAAGCTCCCGTCGTTTTCATGTGAAGCGTTCCACGAGATACAAAATCGACCCAAACCGGTTGCGGTGAGGGTTAATGATTGGTTGGAGGGATTTCATGTCTAGCTCGAGTCCGTGGCTGGAACAATATCTCAAACACTGCGAGCCGATCACACCGCTCATTGCGGGTCCGACGCTGACCGAGGAACAATCGATTAGATGGCTCATCGACGAAGCGTTCCGCGCAGGGAAACTCATGATCAAAACGCATTACAAAGCCGACATTATCAGGTTCATCGTCCTTGCCCAAGTGCTCGACGGTCACGGGTACAACATGATCTGGTACAAGGGCAGAGGTGTTGTCGGCGCACGGAAGAAGTCCGATCCATCATTACCAATGCAGATAGCGAACGCGACAAAGGAGGTGGAGGAACGTGTTGAGCAAAGAAGCAATGCAGGACTTAACCTACATAACCCATCAGCTTGAGGAAACCGTTCGGATTGCTGAATCAGGTGTCATTCCGATCGATGTACCAGGTAATCCACACCTAACACCGTTCGTTGTCGGTCAGCTGCTTGAGCTCACGCGACAGATGTCATACCACGTTAAACAACTTCAACTGGAGGTAACCAGCCTTGGCCAGCAACTTCTTGATCTGCGCAACGGGACGCGGAGCTAGCTACGGGTTCATGGTCAGTTGTGAAGACGACCAGGTAACCTCACGCTGTCAACCGTGTCTCAAGAGTGGGTTCGAATGCTATATCTACAAAATCGAACAATCACCACTCGGTAACCCAGGATTCATGCCACAGGGATCCATCACGCTCAGACGTGTCTGGCATCTCTACGCTGCACATGATGAGTTCAGGCAGGAAGCATTGGACATAATTAGTCGTCTAGACGCTCACTCGGTCGAGTCGTCCAGAGAGTACCTCAACGTCATGATGGAAACATTCCGAGTCGAACTCCTTCGACTTGAAGGGATGAGCCTTCCCACTGGGTCTTGATTCATTTTTGATTCTGTAGTATAATCACCCAAGATGAAGAACACACTTCATCAAACCTAAACTGAAAGGTAGGACACGCAATGGCAGATGAAAACGCTGTACCAACAATCGACATCGCAGCAATCAACGCCGAGATCGCGAAGTTGCCTCAATCGGCACTGGTCGAAGAACTGACCAAGCTCCGAGTTCGCCAGAAGGTCCAACAGAAGAAACAACAGGGCAAGGGGTCGCAGAAAGCATACCAACTCCGCGCCCGCGCCAAGGCCAACGCGATGAAGGAAACCGCGTTGAATACACCAGCCACCGCTCCTGGGTTCGCGAACCTGTGGGAACAAATCAACGCTGCCGCCGAAGCAGAAGCCGAGCGGCAAACGGAGTCCGACGCCGCCGTTGCCGAACCCGTCACCGAATAGCCCACGTCACCTCCGACGGCCTGGGGGATGCGATAACATCAAGTCCCCCAAGCAGGGCCTTCCCACTGGGTCTTGATTCTAGGCAAAAAGTGTAGTATAATAAGGTCGTAATTGCAAGCATCTCGGTCAACAACTCACACGAGAGGAAGTCACAATGACCAGGTTCAAAGCAACGTGCGGATGTAGATGGACGCTCGCGTCTGACGCTGTTATCACCCCAACCGAAGTCGTTCGCGCTGCACAAGCCCACGCGGAAGAGCGCAACCACTCGGTCATCCTCGAAGGAATGGTCGAGCGACCGAGGAAGAAAGACTGGCTACGCCCAATCGAACACGAAAGGAGTAACCGTGCCTACGCCGACCGAAATCGAAGTATTCGCTAACACCGGAGCGAATGGTTCGGTTATCCTCTCGTTCACGAGGACGGATATTCCGTATACCCAAGTCGCTCGGACGAAATCTGTCGACGAGTTGATTGAATCCGTCGAACACTATTTCCTCTGGGTCGAACAGCGTTACCCCGTTCACTGTTTCTACGATCGAACCAAACTTCGACGAGTATGGCAAACGACGCAACCACCGAAGGTTGTACCGACGATCACATATGAACAAGTTGACATGTGGAAGAACGTCGGCGTTGACCTTACCGAAGCTCTCATTGGATGGAAATGCTGGAATATGTCCGATGACAACAAACTCCAAACGCAGGGAGAAACGGTTTGGACACCAGACGAACCGCTCGAATCTCGGTGTACCGTCGCTCACTTCTCTCCACGACATAGCGCCCCACACCCTGGATGTAACTGCGGTGTCCATGGAGCAACCGAGCGCAGTACCGCGGAAGGATACGGAAAAGTTCTCGGTGAAGTCTACGGCTGGGGACGCTACTGCCGTCACGAAGCTGGTTGGCGAGCGCAGTTCGCGTACCCGAAGTCGTTCTTACTTGGGAGCGAGCAGGTTGAACTCATTGAACACTTACGCGCATACCACGTACCGATCTTTATCATGCAACCGACGTTGATCTACAACCCAGAGGAGGACGGATATGAATACGGGAACACAGAAACGTATTGGAGTAGCGGAACCGGTAAAGACACCGATGCCGGTCAAGAGGGAGGTACCAGTGAGGAAGGAGACTACGAAGGGTGAACCTGTGAGGGTGGATAAGTGATCATCAACGTCAGCCGTAGCCAAGGGTTCCAAGCGTGTAGGAGGAAGCAATACTTCTACGACAGCGGCCTCGTCCAGCTAGGCTTGAGTGAACCACTCACAACAGGATCCGCTTACCACAAAGGAACCGCGGTGTTGATTGCAACGAGGGATCGAGCCGCTGCAGTTGCAGCCACAGAATCCTACTACCGCGAAGAGCTCGCTAAGGCAACAATGATATTGCCCGAAGAGCGCGTCCTCCACGAGCGGAACATCGAACTCGCGAAGCGGATGGTCAACGCTCAAGCCGATCTGTATACCAAGGACGCGTGGACGGTGCTGAAACCCGAAGTTGAATTTATGGTTGACCTTCCAGGAACGGAACATCATTGCTGGTACGTTCATCAGATCCTTCACCCCGATTTACCAATAAACGCTAATGGTATAACACTTAACAAATACAGGGAACCAATGGGTATCTGTAACGACCCACGTTGTGTCATCACCCACAAACTGCGTGGCAAAACCGACGCTGTCCTCTCGTGGAACTCCATGATCTGGATCCTGGAGCGGAAGACGTCAGGTATGAAACAAAACATCTTCTGGGACCAATGGTACCTATCCCATCAACTGTCAGCCTATGTCTACGGGGTACGTAAGTCAACCAATCTCCCCGTGAATGGAGTGATCCTTGAAAAGAGTCCAAAACCTGCCAAAAACCAAGATCCGTTCTCATTCGACTACAGTCCTGAACGGGAACCGTATCTGCGTAGCGAATCTGATCTCGCCGAGTTTGAATCTGAAATTTCCTCAATTGCTAGCGATTACGAGCGCGCTGCAACAATTGGCAAATCAGCTTTCTATCGCAACCCGCAATCGTGTATCGACTATAACCGTCGATGTGACTTCTGGGATTGCTGTAAAAGGGGTGGGACACCAAATCCTGGAGAGTTTCGTCAACGTGACACCGACTACGTAGAATCCGCATACTACACCCTTCTCGGATTGGAGGTGCCAGTTGCTACGTCACCGAGAGTGTAGCGGCAGTTTGGCAGAGGTTGATCCATCAAAGCTCCCGATCGTATCAGGCACCGATCTCTGGTACCCGATCAGATGCAACGAGTGTCACGCACAGCTCGGCCTGCTCGCCAACGTCGAGTCCGATGGCCACAGAGAGTTTCTATCCCAGGAGGAATTCACCCGATGCCCCAAAGTGCAGTAGCATTGATGTCAGGAGGCCTAGACAGCACAACCGCCATCGCTGTCGCATCCCATGACTACGACACAGAGGTTAAAATTGGAGTTAGTGTTCTCTACGGACAGCGCCACGATCGAGAAATTCAATCAGCTCAAGCGGTTGCAGAACACTATCGGATCAAACACTGCACCGTTGATATCCGAGGTCTTGGAGATATTATCAAGCAATCGAGCGCCTTACTTAACCCGGATGAGGATCTTCCGCACGATCGAGCACTCAGTGAAATGACTGCACGAGTCCCGCGCAGCTACGTCCCCGGTCGCAACACAATCATGCTCGCAATCGCACAATCCATCGCGGAGGCTTATGACCTTGAAACTATTATCACCGGATTCAACGCGGTCGATTTTTCGGGCTACCCTGATTGTCGGCCGATCTTTGTCGATGCCTGGAACCATCTTGCACGTTATGCTACTCGACGGGGATACCAAGACCAGAAACCTATTCTCTGTCTCGCTCCCATTATCAACTCGTCTAAGGCTAGTGTGGTGGCTCTTGGTCGAGAGTATGGCGCGCCCTTTGAGCTTACGTGGTCTTGTTATGAAGGGGGATCCCGAGCTTGTGGACGATGTGATAGTTGCAGGATAAGATTGGACGCGTTTAAGGAGAACAAAATGGAGGATCCGATAGAATATGAACCACGAATGCCCTACGTTCCCGCAGATGAAAGGTTTCTAGACTAATGCCTAAATTCTCCACAATCGTGATCGACTCCGTCCACGAATGGGCGAG
>Ga0210406_10005536_pt1 | contig 13203 bp, 14 predicted proteins | sample IncBWC30MmetaG_FD_155454 | JGI IMG/M metagenome (GOLD analysis project Ga0210406, IMG submission 155454) | Forest soil microbial communities from Barre Woods Harvard Forest LTER site, Petersham, Massachusetts, United States - Inc-BW-C-30-M | ecosystem: Environmental > Terrestrial > Soil >... | reverse complement strand
CACCAGCTGATCATCTTTCGGTAGGACGGCGACTGCGCCTGAAAAAAATCCCAGGCCGCTTTGCTTTTCTTCAGTTTCTTCGCATACGGCTCGTCCAGTACGGGCCGCCGCTGTTCGTAGGAATAAATCGCGGATTTGTATTCGATCCGCGCCGCGAAGGCTTTCAGACCTGCTGCTCTCATTCGCTTGTGCTTATTTAGTTCTTGCGCGCGCTTGATATTGATCGCGCTCCAAGTGCTGCCCTGGCACCGGGGCGTAAAACGAATCTTGTAGCTGATCTCATCGACGCGTTTTCGAATCCCATCGATCCAACCAAAACAGAGCGCCTCATCCACCGACTCCGGCCACGTGATGCTCGGTTTGCCCGAATCTCTTTTATAAAAGCCGACCCAAAGCTCGGTCGCTCCTTTATGGTTGCGTTCAAGCCACGCCCGAAAATCCGTTGGCGTTCGGAAAAATGTAAGTTTCAACCGATCTGCTTTTTGTAAGCGGCGGCGTCTTTCAGATTTGTGAGGTCGTCGGGGTTGTCGATCTTCATCACGAAGAGCCAGCCTTGGCCGAACGGTTCACGGTTGATTAATCCCGGATCGGCTTCCAGCGCTTTGTTTGCTTCGACAACCGTGCCTTTGACCGGCGCGTAGATGTCGCTCGCCGCTTTCACGGATTCGACAACGGCGATCGCTTCCTTCGCGTTCGCTTGTCGATCAATTTTCGGCAGCTCGACAAAAACGACGTCGGTCAATTCCGATTGGGCGTGATCGGTGATGCCGACGCGGATCTTGTCGCCTTCGCGCCTAATCCATTCGTGACTCTCGGTATAAAGCAAATCGTCTGGAACGTTCATGATTTTTTGTAGAGCGGTTTTTTCTCGATCGTGGCCGGAAACCTTTGCCCGCGAATCTCGATCTCGATCTGCGAACCGATCTTCGCGTGCGGCGCCGAGACATACGCCATTCCCACGCCCCAGTTCAAGCTCGGCGACAATGTCCCGCTGGTCACTTCGCCGATTCGTTCGCCGTTTTCGAAAACGGAATAGTGCGGACGCGGCGGCGGACCTTTGTCTTTCATTCTGAACGGCACCAGCTTTTCACGCGGTCCGTTCTCTTTGGTCTTCAGCAAAACATCTCGGCCGACGAATTCCGGCTTTGTTAGATCCACAAAGAAACCGAGCCCGGCTTCGATTGGGTTCCGTTCCGGCGAAAGATCGGAGCCGTTGAGCGGGTAACACATTTCCAAGCGCAACGTATCGCGCGAGCCGAGTCCACACGGTTTCAAGTCGAGACTTTTTCCCTTTTCGAGCACGGCGTTCCAAAATTTCGCGGCATCGCTGTTTCGGAAGAAGACTTCGACGCCGTCTTCGCCAGTGTAACCGGTCCGCGCCATCGAGATCGGCATTCCGTCGATCTCAAGATCGACGATGTGATTCCGCTCGGGAAGATTGACGAACAGCTCGGTCACACGCGGTCCCTGGATTGCAACTCCGCCAAAATGTGCGCTCCGATCGCCAAGACGGGCATCGCTCGGACGATGTCGATCCAGCCAATCATAGTCTTCGTCCGTACAGGACGCGTTCACGACGAGAAGAAATTCTTTATAGCCGACGCGATAGACGATCAGGTCGTCAATAATTCCGCCTTTGTCGTTGAGCAAAAAAGTGTATTGGCCCTGGCCGACGTCGAGTTTGTCGATGTTATTGGTCAACATCGTGTTCAACAAGGATCTGCCGCCGTTCCCTTCGACGATGAACTGGCCCATGTGCGAGATGTCGAACATGCCGATGTTTTTTCGCACGGCCTGATGTTCTTCCATGATGCTGGTGTATTGCACCGGCATCAGCCAGCCGCCGAACGGCACCATTTTCGCGCCAAGTTTCACATGCTCCTCATAAAGCGCGGTCTTCTTCGTCGCAGTTTCGCTCACGCTCGCAAACTAGACTTCGGCATCAGCGTGCGCAATGCTCGTGACCGAATGACCTGGCCCGACAAACTCGAACGCCGCCTCGGTTTTCTCGCGATTCCGGGATTGGCGCGGATTTTGGTCGGGTTCGCCGCGCTCGTGTTCGGGTTGTCGTGGGCGCTTCCCGGATTCACGTCGATGCTGATGCTCGATCCGGAAAAGATCCGTCACGGCGAAGTCTGGCGGCTTTTTACTTACATTTTCATCCCGCAAACAACGAGCCCGCTCTGGGTAATCTTCGCGCTCTGGTTTCTTTGGTGGGTTGGGGAAGGGACTGAACGCGCAATGGGCGCGTTCCAATTCACTTTATACTTCTTGATCGGGATGCTCGGCACGACCATCGCCGCGTTCTTCTTCGGAAGTAATTTTTCCAACGCGATGCTGATCTCGTCGTTGTTCTTTGCCTTCGCGCGATTCTATCCCGAGGAAATGATTTATGTCTTGTTCGTCTTGCCGGTGCGGATCAAATGGCTGGCCTGGATCTACGGTGCGCTCCTGATTTTTGGATTTTTTACCGGTTCGAATTCGTATCGCGCGGGGCTGATCGCGGCATTCGCGAATTATCTGATCTTCTTCGGGCCGGAGATCATCCACCAAGCGCGTCACCGTCGCGATGTTTCAGACCGACGACGGCGATTTGAAGTGCAATCGCGCCCGGAAACCGAGTCGCTCCACAAGTGCGCGGTTTGCGGACGGACCGAGCTCACCGATCCGGATTTGGAGTTTCGGGTCGCGCGCGACGGCGAGGAATATTGCCTCGAGCATCTGCCCTCGGCGCAAACCGCGACAACGTCTTGACCGCCGTTCACGCGGGCAGGAAACTAACACCGTGACTGACAAGAGCACGACACTGATTCCCGAGGAAGGTTGGCATTGTCTGCATCTGTTTTATCAGGTTGAGCATGGCCAGTGGCACTTGCTCAGCCGCGACGAGCAGAACGCCGCGAAAACGAATCTGACGAAACTGGTCCAGGAAGTTCGCGCGATGGATTCGGCGCAACTGCTCACGCTCGGCGTCGTCACGCCAAAGGCCGATCTCGCCTTTATGTTGATCACGCCCGACCTGCAAAATGCGAACAAGATCGAGAAGCAACTCTCGCTTTCGCTCGGCGCGGACGTGCTCACGCCAGTTTACAGTTATCTCTCGCTCACTGAGGAGAGCGAGTACATCACGACCGACGAGGAATATACCGCGACCCTCGATGCGGAAACAAAACGCGATCCGGCAAAGTTAGAGGCGGCGCTCGCGACGTTTCGTGACCGAATGAAACATTACCGGCAGGAGCGCGTTTATCCGACGTTGCCCGATTGGCCGGTGGTTTGTTTCTATAATATGAGCAAGCGCCGCGGCGAGCAGCGCAACTGGTATACCTTGCCCTTCGACGAGCGTCGCAAGTTAATGAAGGGCCACGCTAACGTCGGCCGGCAATACGCCGGGAAAGTCAAACAACTTATCACCGGTTCGACTGGCCTCGATGACGCGGAGTGGGGCGTCACGCTTTTCGCGCGCGACACGTTCCAGATCAAATCGATCGTTTACGAGATGCGCTTCGATCCGGTGAGCGCGGAATACGCGGACTTCGGCGAATTTTTCATCGGCATTCAGCTGCCGCTCGATGAATTGTTCCGCCGCTTGCAACTTTAGACTCTTCCGCTTCCCTCTTCGTCTTTGTCTGCCTTCGCTACGAAGACTAAGATCAAGAGCTAGAGGAAGATTACAGGATGGGTGACAGAGTGGTCGATTGTGCACGCCTGGAAAGCGTGTGTACCGAAAGGTACCGAGGGTTCGAATCCCTCCCCATCCGCCAGATCCTCCTTGCTCGTGATCCTGCTCTTACTCTTGCTCTGCTAATTACTTCGAACGACTGCGCCGTTCCAAAATCTGAACTTCCTGACGCAATTTCACCATGCTGTCTTCAGGCAATACGCCGCGGAAATTGACGTTAGGATAAACTAGACAATCGCGACCGAGTACTGAGCCCGGATTAATCACCGCATTGCAGCCGATTTCAGTGCGGTCGCCCACGATTGCGCCGAATTTCGTGAGGCCAGTGGGGATATCGCCTTCCTCTGCCGCGACCGCGATCTCGCTGTGATCGAGTTTGACGTTGGACAAAATTACGCCGGCACCGAGATGCGCTTTGTATCCGAGAATTGAATCGCCCACATAATTGAAGTGCGGGACCTGCGCTTCGTCGAAGATGATGCTGTTCTTGAATTCGCAGGAGTTGCCCATGACGACGCCGTTGCCGACCACAACGTTCTCGCGCACGTAACAACCGCTCCGGATCTGGCAGTTCTCACCGATCCACGCCGGCCCTTTCAACACCGCGCCTTGTTCGACAACGGTGCCGCGACCAACGAACACGTTTGCGCTGATGAACGGACGGCCGACCAGATCGCCGAGCACCGCGGGTTTCAATCGAAACTGCAGATAGCTCGCGATTTGCTTGAGCGCGTTCCAGGCAAATTGCTGGTCTTCGAACAGCTTCGGGTGGGCCGTGTGTTCGAGGCTAAGGAATTGTGCGGGCGCAAACATCTGGCTTAAGCGCCGGCGCGTCGCGTAATCTTCTGTCCGTCCTTCGTGTCGCGCGCTTCCCAGCCGAGCGCATTCAACTTGTCGCGCAATTCATCGCTTTTCCGAAAATCTTTTGCAAGCCTCGCTTGCGCGCGGGCCTCAGCCAGCTCTTTCACTTCATACGGTAACTCGGTACCGCCGCTCTCAAAATCGAGTGTTTCGTTGATTCGATCCCACCAATTCAACCAGCTGGCCGCGGTTTTTGCATCGATCTTGTTTTCGTCCATTGCGCGGTTCGTTTCGCGAATCGTCTCGAACAAAAACCCAAGCGCCGCGGAAATGTTTAGATCATCATCAAGTGCGTCCTCGAACTCAGACCCAATTGGGCGTTGGGCGTTGGACGTTGAACGTTCGGCGTTTCCCGCGATCCCGCGCAGTCGTTCCAGCCAATCGTCAATCCGGCCAAGCGACTCGTGTGCTTCTTTCATTCCGCCCCAGGTGAAGTTCAATTGCGTCCGATAATGGACCCGCATTAGCGCGTAACGAATTTCGCGTCCGGTGTAACCCTTCGCGAGCACATCGGGCACGCTGTAAAAATTTCCGAGTGACTTCGCCATTTTCTGGCCATCGACCAGCAGATGCGCGCAATGCAGCCAATAGTTCACGAATATCTTTCCGGTCACGCCTTCGCTCTGCGCGATCTCGGCCTCGTGATGCGGGAAAATGTTGTCCACACCGCCGCAATGAATGTCGATCTGGTCGCCGAGGATCGCTGTTGCCATTGCGCTGCACTCGATGTGCCAGCCGGGTCGACCCGGACCCCATGGCGATTTCCATTTCACATCGCCATCGTCTTCATCCCACGCTTTCCACAATGCGAAGTCGCCGATGTGTTCTTTGTCGTATTCATCGTTCTTTACGCGGCCGGTTGATCGCAGTTCATCCAAATTGAAATGCGCGAGCTTTCCGTAGTTCGGAAATTTATTGATCCGATAGTAAACCGATTTGTCGTCGGCTTGATACGCGAGTCCTTTTGAAATCAGCGCGCCGATCATCGCGATCATTTTGTCGACGTAGCGCTGGTCGGTGGCAGAAGGATACTCGTCCGCTCGTTTGATTCGCAAGTGTTCTGCATCTTCGAAGAACGCATCCTTGAATTGTTGGGTGAACTTTTGAAGGGGGACCTTGGCTTCGCGCGCGCCGCGGATCGTTTTGTCGTCGACGTCGGTGATGTTCATCACGCGATGGATTTTGAATCCGCGCGCTTCGAGATGGCGCTGAAGAAGGTCCTCAAAAATGTAGGCGCGGAAATTTCCGATGTGCGCGCGGCTGTAAACCGTCGGTCCGCATGTGTAGATGTCGACCTTGTTCGCGTTTCGCGGCTGGAATTCTTCGACCTGGCGCGAGTAAGTGTTGAAGAAGCGGAGCGCCATCTAATCTTGCTCGACCGTCGCGACCGCCATCGCTGAGATTCCTTCGCCGCGGCCAATCGGACCGAGGCGCTCGTTTGTTGTTGCCTTGATGCTCACTTGTGAGTCCGAGACTCCGAGGGTTGCGGCAATTTTCTTTCGCATCTCTGGAATTTGTGGAGCGAGCTTTGGTGCTTCTGCGATGACCGTCGCATCGACGTTCACGATTCGAGTGTTTTTCTCGCCCAGCATTTGAGCGACGCGTTTTAAAATCTCGGCGCTGCTAATCCCGCGAATGGATTCGTCCGTGTTCGGAAAATGCTGACCGATGTCACCGGCGCAGATCGCGCCAAGTAACGCATCTGCGATCGCGTGCGATAAAACGTCGGCATCGGAATGTCCTTCGAGTCCAAGCAGGTAGGGAATTTCCACGCCGCCCAGGATCAATTTTCGATTCTGGCCAAGCCGGTGAACGTCGTAGCCGATTCCGCAGCGGGTAGTGCTCACAATTTCAAATCGATTACACCATTTGATGCCACAATGGCGTATTTGTCTTTCATATCTTTGCGCGGACGCAAATCGACCATGCCGCCGGCAGTTTCGACTAGAATCCATCCAGCAGCGATGTCCCACAAACTAATTCCGCGCTCGATGTAAGCGTCGAACCGGCCGCACGCGACGTAAGCCATGTCGAGCGCTGCGCTGCCGAGCACGCGGCACTTGCGTGCGCGGTGGATCATCGATTGCAGCAGCGGCAAATTTGAATCAATCGAGTGATCGGTTTTGGCCAGCCCAACCGAAATCACTGCTTCGGAAAGCTCGGCGCGCTCGCTTACGCGAAAATGCTGGCCGTTCAGGCGCGGCTTCTCACCTTTTTGGCAGCTCCACATTTCGTCGCGCATCGGATCGTAAACCACTCCGACGATGATCTCGCCTTTCCAGCGAAGGGCGATTGAAACGCAGAAGTGCGGGATTTGGTAAAAATAATTCACCGTGCCGTCGAGTGGATCGACGACCCATTGGTGTTCGCTCGATTGGTCGCCGACGATTCCTTCTTCGCCGTAAAGCGCGTGCTCGGGAAATTGTTTAAGTAGTTGTCGAGTGATGAGCTCCTGCGTCTCTACGTCGATCGCCAGTTTAATGTCGTGAGCGAGGGCCGCGTTGACGTGCTGCGAGCGGTGAAAATTTTTGCGAAGCAATTCGCCGGCTTTGCGGGCGGCGTTTTCGGCGGCATCGAGATAATGCTTCATCAAGAGGGTTGAGGAGTTGAGCGGTTGAGACGTTGAGACTAATCTCAGAATACCTTCTCTGCTCAACCTCTCAACACCTCAACCTTCCAACTTAAAGAAAAACCGGGAGGAAAAAATAAATTCTCCTCCCGGGTTGAATTTGGGGTTGTGACTCCGAAAGATTTTCGAAGTCGTTAAATAAGCGAAGCGCTTAATGCCTTTTTCTTTTCTTCGCTTTACGTTTTGCTGCTTTCCTTTTTTTCTTTGCCATCGACTTCTATTCCCCCCTTTCAATCCGCTTTCGCGGAAATTCGTGAAGAGTGGAATGACTTCACTTACCGCATGAATTCATCACGTGATTTTCTTTGTCAAACCTTTTTCGCGAACATTTTCAAAAATCTTTACGAGCTCGCGTGCGATAATTTTCTTTGGCGCGCGAGAAATTTTTTCTTTTTTGCCGCTGCGAAAGAAAATTTCGACTTCGTTTTCCTCACTTTCCATTGCCATGCACGCATCATTCGCCACGATCACATCGCAGTTTTTGTCTCGAAGTTTTTTCAACGCGTTTGCTTCAATGTTTTCGGTTTCAGCGGCGAAACCAACGACGACGAAATCGCGATCTGGTTTTGAAAGCGATGCGAGAACGTCGCGGGTCGGGGTTAGTCCGAGAGAAAGGTTTGCGTCACGCTTTTTGATTTTCTGCTTCGAAACGGTTGCTGGTTTGTAATCGGCAACGGCTGCAGACATCACGAGCACGTCGCAATGGCGAATGTGTTGATGAACGGCGTCGAACATTTGATCGCTCGTTGTGACGGAAATTAATTTTGCGCCAGTTGGCGGATTGAGATCTACCGGCCCGGAAATCAAAACGACGTCGTGTCCCGCATCAATCGCCGCTTCCGCGATCGCGTAACCCATCTTGCCGGACGAACGATTGCCGAGGTAACGAACCGGATCAATTGGCTCGCGCGTCGGCCCGGCCGTGACGAGAAATCTCACGCGATGAGATTTTCCTGGCGTGCCAACAGAAACTCCGCGCGGAAAGCAATGTCCTCGACTTTCCAAAGCCGACCGAGGCCTTCGTAGCCGCACGCCAACATCCCTTCTTCAGGTCCGATGAACTCCACGCCGCGCGATTTCAATTTCGCTACGTTTTCAACTATCGCCGGATGCGCCCACATTTTTCCGTTCATCGCCGGCGCGACAAGAATTGGCGCGCGCGTTGCCAGCGCAATCGCCGCCAGCGGATGATTCGCCAAACCGTGGGCAAGCTCGGCAATCACGTTTGCGGTCGCGGGCGCGATCAAAAGAAGGTTCGCCCGATCGGCGAGCTCAATATGGCCGGGCCGCCAGTTTTCCTTTTCATCGAAGAAGCTCGTCATCACCGGATTTTTGGAAAGCGTTTGCAGTGTCAACGGCGTGATGAACTCGGTTGCGTCGTGCGTCATCACCGCAAAAACCTGGTGTCCCTGCTTCACGAGCAGGCTCGCGAGCTCGGCAGATTTATAGGCAGCAATCGAGCCAGTCACACCAAGCACGATTGTCTTTCCGCCGCCGCGCATCCGCACAACTTTGCGAACCGCGCTCTTTTCACTTTGACGGTTAAAGTTTCGTTTCATCACTTTTGAATCAGGCGCCGGCTCAAATATCGCTCGGCATTCATGATGTGTCGAAATTTCTGCAAGTCGTCTTCGGTGGTGCGGCTGATGATCGTGTAGCGATACCGCGGCCACGATTCCATTTCGCGGATCGCATTGGCCAGGCGGGTTTCGATTTGCGCGGCGGTTTCCGTGCCGCGTTTGGTCAGGCGTCGGCGTAGTTCGTCGACGTCCGGCGGCATCAGAAAAATATCGGCGAGAGCCTGGCGAACGAATTCGTCTTTGGAATCGCGGATCTTCGCGGCGCCTTGGGTGTCGATGTCGATCAGAACGTCGCGTCCGTTGCTCAAGTTTTCTGCAATCGGTTTCAAAAGCGTGCCGTATTGATGTCCGTGCACGGTGGCGTGTTCCAAAAACTCGCCCGCTTTCGCGCGGGTATTAAATTCTTTGTCAGACATGAATCGATAATCTTCGCCTTCGACTTCGCCCGCGCGCGCCGGTCGCGTGGTGCACGAAACCGAGTAAACGAATTCGGACGTTTGTCGCAATGCGTCGACTAGCGTCGTCTTTCCAGCGCCGGATGGAGCGGAAAGCAGGAACAGAATTCCGTTGCGAGTGAATCGACTACTCAAGGTTTTGAATTTGCTCGCGGATTTTTTCCAGCTCGGCTTTGCAAGCAACGACACGCTGCGAAATCCCGGCGTCGTTCGCTTTTGCGCCGAGAGTGTTGAGTTCGCGAAAAATTTCCTGGGTGATGAACTCGAGTGTGCGGCCGACCGGTTCGTGCCGGCGGAGATGATGAGCAAATTGCGCGAGATGGCTTTCGACGCGGGTCAGCTCTTCGGAAACGTCCGAGCGATCGGCAAAAAACGAAACTTCTTTGACCAGGCGTTCGTCATCGGTCCCGATCGGCAAGCCGGCTTTTTGGATTCGCTCCAATAACGCCGCCCGATATTTTTTGACGACATCGGGATGCAGTCCGCGGATTTCCTTGATTTGTTTGCGCATCGCTTTGAGGCGGCGAATCAAATCCTTGGCCAGATGTTTGCCTTCGCGCTCGCGCATTTTGATTAACTCGTTGAGCGCTGCTCGCAATGCTCGTTCGATGGCCGGCCAGGCCGCGCTCGAATCGAAGGATTCTTCCGGTGTGCGCATCACCCCCGGCGCCTGCAAGATCGCACCGATGGTGATTTCGCCGGGAGCATTCAATTCCTTTTGCAACGCGCGCATTGCGTCGTGATAAGAGCGCGCCAGATCGACATCGAGTGCCAGCTGGCGCGGCGCGCTCGAGCCGTTGTGATAGCTGACGACGACGTTCGTTCGGCCGCGCGAAATGTTTTCATTGATGGTCTGACGGATCTGCGGCTCGAGAGAAATGAGATCGCGGGGCAGGTTGATCACGATATCGCTCTGCTTTCGATTCACCGAATTCAGCTCGACGGTGAATTTCGTCCCGTTGTGATCAGTCTCACCGTGGCCGTATCCGGTCATCGATCTCATTTCGATTTCTCCTTCAATCCAAAATGTCTCGCGGCCTGATCGACGTCTTTGTCGCCGCGGCCGGAGCAATTCACGATGACGATTTCATTCGATTTCATTTTTGGCGTATTTTTGACGAGATAAGCGATGGCGTGCGCGGTTTCGAGCGCGGGAATGATTCCTTCGGTTTCGGAAAGAATCTTGAATGCAGTGAGAGCCTCATCGTCGGTCGCGTAAGTATATTCCACCCGGCCGAGATCGCGTAAGTACGAATGTTCGGGACCGACCGCGGCGTAATCGAGCCCGGCCGAGACGGAATGAGTGAGTTCGATTTGGCCTTCCTCATTTGCGAGCAGAAAAGTTTTCGTGCCCTGGAGAACGCCAAGCCGACCGCCTTGAAATCGTGCGGCGTGTTTGCCGCTCCGGATCCCTTCGCCGCCGGCTTCAACTCCGACCATCCGGACATCTCGATCCTTTAGAAACGGATGAAATAAACCAATAGCGTTGCTGCCGCCGCCGACACAAGCGACCAGCAAATCGGGCAGCCGTGCCTCGCGCTCCAGGATTTGGCCTTTCGCTTCGACGCCGATCACGCTTTGAAAATCGCGTACTATCATTGGATAGGGATGCGAGCCGAGGACGGAGCCTAATATATAATGAGTGGTCCGCACGTTGGTGACCCAATCGCGCATCGCTTCGTTGATCGCTTCCTTGAGCGTGGCCTGGCCGGCTGTGACCGGAACGACTTTTGTGCCAAGAAACTTCATCCGCGCGACGTTTAACGCCTGCCGTTCCATGTCGACCTTGCCCATGTAGATGACGCATTCGCAACCGAACCGGGCCGCGACCGTCGCGGTGGCGACGCCGTGCTGACCGGCCCCGGTTTCGGCTATGATTCGGTGTTTGCCCATTCGTTGCGCGAGCAGAATTTGTCCGAGTGCGTTGTTGATCTTGTGCGCGCCGGTGTGGAGCAGGTCCTCGCGCTTCAAAAAAATCTTTGGACCGGCAAGTTTTTTCGTTAGGCGCTCCGCAAAATAAAGTGGCGTTGGCCGGCCGGCGAAATCGCGGAGCAAGATCGACAATTCATTTTGAAACGCCGGATCGTTTTTCGCGCGGTCGTATTCGGCCGCCAGGTCGTGCACGGCCGACATCAGCGTTTCGGGCACAAACATTCCGCCGTAGGCGCCGAAATGGCCGTGAACGTCGGGAAGCGTTTCGATTTTGTCCACGCGCGAAGTTAGGCGTTCGCGAGGAGTTGTTCAATTGCGCGGCGATGTGGCGACGGAATCGGAATCGACTCAACTTCGCGGGCGCTAAACCAGCGCCCGCGGCATTTGGCGATCTTGCGCGCTCGCACCGGAAAAACCCGCAATGTGATCTGGTGATTAGTGAACGGAAAGACTGCTTTATAAATCGCGCCGTTCGTTCTTTGCTGACTGCAGCTGAGCTGCGGTAAGATCCACATTCCACGCCAGCGATGCTCGGCCGGTTGGAGTAGGATTCTATTTTGGCTGATGACGAGAGCATGCTGTTCAATTAAGCGCTTCGTGTCCGGTGGCGGGCGTTTGATCGGCAATAATTCCGGATCTTTGGTGCAGCATAGATTCTTGACCGGGCAGATTTTGCACTTTGGATTACGCGGCAGACAAAGCAGCGCGCCTAGATCAAGAAGGGCGGAATTGTATCGCGCCGCCGATTTTTTCGGCGCTAGTGCGGTCGCATGATTCCAAAAAGCGTTCCGTCCTTTTGTGGAATCCGCCGGGATTCGTAAATCAAAAACGCGACTTAGAACGCGGGAAACGTTTGCTTCGACAATCGGAACGCCTTGATCGAACGCGAAGGCGGCGACCGCGTGGGCAGTATATTTACCGACGCCGGGAAGCTTTCGCATGTCGCCGATTTCGCGGGGAAGCCGACTGCGATGTTGATTGACCACGCGCTTGGCGGCGGCATGGAGATTTCGCGCGCGGGCGTAGTAGCCGAGTCCTTGCCAGGCATGGAGGACATCGTTCTCTGGCGCGCGCGTCAGCGCGGCAAAGGTTGGGAATCGCCGGAGCCAATCTTTGTAGTACGGCAGCACCGTGGTGACCTGCGTTTGTTGCAGCATGAACTCGGAAACGAGAATCGCGTACGGATCACGTGTTTGCCGCCACGGAAGGTCACGGCCGTTTTTGTTATACCAGCGCAACAGCTGACGTCGAAAATCCGAGGCGATCACGGCAAGGATTGAATCACGAAGGATTTGAAGGGCACGAACAAAATTCTGCCGATAACGAAAAGACATGCTTCGTGTGCTTCGCGCGCTTCGTGTTAGGTTTTGCGGATGGCGCCCCTCGCCACTTACACGAGTTTGTTAACGTTTGAACAAGCGAACAAGCTTCGAACGCTGCTCGAGGAGCTCGATTTCAAATTTTCGCCGAAGCAGTACACACTTTTCTTTGCGCAAAAAGACAAACTTAGCCTGGCGGTTTACCAAAAAGGTCCAAAGGTACTGATCCAGGGGAAGGGAGTGGAAGACTTCGTGCAGTTCGAGCTCGAACCGAAAATTCTGGGTGAAGCCAAGCTCGGTTATGAGGAAGTCCATTCGCCGGAAATCTTTGAGCCGCACTTCGGCGTGGATGAAAGTGGTAAGGGCGATTTCTTTGGCCCGCTGGTGATCGCGGGCGTTTACGTGGATTCCGGGATCGCGCGCAAACTGATTGATGCCGGCGTGCAGGACAGCAAGCGAATCAGTTCCGATGGGCGGATCCGCGCACTCGCCGAAGCGACTCGAAAAACGACGATGGGCTTGTTCGAAGTCGTGCTGATTGGTCCGGCCAAATACAACGAGCTTTACGAAAAGTTTGGCAACCTGAACAAACTTTTGGCCTGGGGTCACGCGCGCGTGATCGAAAATTTGCTGGCGAAAAAGCCGGACTGTCCGCGATCGCTCTCGGATCAATTCGCTGATGCCCGATTGATCGAGCAATCGCTGCTGCGACACTGTCGCAAGATCGAGATTCAACAGCGGCCGC
>Ga0210406_10005533_pt1 | contig 13206 bp, 13 predicted proteins | sample IncBWC30MmetaG_FD_155454 | JGI IMG/M metagenome (GOLD analysis project Ga0210406, IMG submission 155454) | Forest soil microbial communities from Barre Woods Harvard Forest LTER site, Petersham, Massachusetts, United States - Inc-BW-C-30-M | ecosystem: Environmental > Terrestrial > Soil >... | reverse complement strand
GTTCAAGCGACGCGCTGAGTCAGCACCAGCGACACCGTCCCCACGTGGCACAACAGCCACCGCAACCTCCGCAACCTCCGCAACCGCAGCCGCGCCAGCCACCGCACCCACGGCAGCCACGGCAGCCGCAGCCTCGGCAGCCGCCGCAGCGACAACCCCATGCCATCTGCTGAACACTACCGCGGCCGCCGTTTTCCTTGTCGAACAAATGGAAAGTGGCCAAGCTCACATCGGCGATTTCTTCTTCACCGAGCGTGATCGCTTGAGACGGCGAAAAATTCAGCTTCTGCGGCACATCCGCGGCCGGCACGGCCGATGCTGAAGCGCTCCCTGCGAGCGAAAAAGTCAAACCAGCGGCACCAAGGGCCGGCATTGTGGCTTTGGCCACACTCTTCCGCTTTGAAGCCTGCTTCACCCGTGACATTGTCGCATCCTCCATACCTGTAGAACGGTTTCGATTCCAGCCCGCGCGATCCTACGCTCGGCGTATTCGCCACGCAAGGCTTACGCTGACTAACATGTTGTTTCGCATTCAGTTTCTATTCATCTTGATGAATGACATTAGTGTCAGAAAACGCGTCGTGACGGACATGGCGAGATTCGCTAGTTAGTGCAGTGCAAATGCCGCGATGCAGTCGTTGCGGGGAGAGTAGTCGGCATGGTCGATCATCAAGGCCGCTTTGCTTGGTATGAGCTGTTGACCACGGACATGGCCGCGGCAAAGACGTTCTATCGCGATGTTGTCGGCTGGGACGCGCGCGATGCATCAAGCGCGCATATGGCCTACAGCCTGTTGACGTCTTCCGGCGCCCCGGTCGCCGGTTTGATGGAGTTGCCGGAGGAAGGCAGAAGAATGGGAGCGACGCCGCGGTGGGTCGGGTACGTCACCGTCGATGACGTGGATGACACCGTGAACTTGCTCAAGCGCCTCGGCGGGGCGTTGTACGTGCCGCCAACCGACACCAACATCGGCCGCATCGCGATTGTTGTCGACCCACAAACGGCGACGCTCGGTCTTGTCAGCCGCCTGACCGTCGGCAGTCCTTCCGACGAACCGGACAAGCCCGGCCGCGTCGGTTGGCATGAGCTCCTCGCAGAGGACGGACAAAAAGCGTTTGCCTTTTACAGCGAGCTCTTCGGTTGGCGGCCCGGCCCCTCCCAGAACGACCAGTTGGATTCCTATCAATTGCTGTCGGCTGGCGGGCGAACCATCGGAGGTATGTTCACCAAGCTCCGGAGGGCGCCGTTCCCATTCTGGTTGTATTATTTTAACGTCGCCGACATGGATGCAGCGGTGGCAGCCGTAAGAGCCGGCGGCGGCAAGGTTGTTCAGGGCCCTCTCGAACTCGTCGAACGTAACTGGATTACGCGATGCATCGATCCTCGGGGTGCGATGTTCGCACTGCAGGGAAAGCGCAGCCGAACCGACATCGAAACGCCGGCCACTGAGCTTCGCTGGGCAGCTGAGTGGAGCGGCTTTGCCTCGCGTGGCAGGGTTATCGCCACGCCTGCGCCGAAGCCCGGCTCCAAATCAAAGCCCAACCCGAAGCGCTGAGGCCAAGCTACTCGGCCGGGGCGGCCTTCGGCGGTGGCGCTTTGGGCAGCGGCTTGTCCTGCCGCTTTGACCAGGAAATGTAGTAGGCGACCGTCGTCATGATCGCGATGCCGGCGACGCTGACGAGGATCTGCGCCAGCAGCGAGCCCGAGCTCAGCGTCAGCGTGAAATGCGCGACAAAGGAAAGGAAGACGCCGACGCAGAACACCGCGAGCGATTGCTGGCCGCAGACGATCGCCGGATCGAACACTTTCCACTCCAGCCCGGGCCAGGTCTTCGGCACGAACCTGACCACCATGATCGCGATGACGATGAAATGCAGGAAGCGGTAGGGCGCCATGAAGGTCTTGTCATTCGGATTGAAGGCCGAATAGAGCCAGTTCGGGAACAGCGCGCCGAAGTCGGAAAACTTGCCGGCCATGGTCATGATCAGGGCGAAGATCAGATAGGCGATGCACAGATAGAGCGTGATGTTGGCGTTGATCAGGGCGGATGCCTTCTTGGCGCCGCCGAGCGCGCACCAAGAGCCGAAGATGAACAAGACCTGCCAGCAATAGGGATCGAAGTACCAGGAGCCCGCGGGATAGGCGGCGAAATTCCATCCGAAATAGCGCGCCGTAAGCCACAGCACGATCGAGGCCAACATGGTGAGATCGGGCTGGCGCAGCATGAGCCACAGGACCGGCGGGAAGAATCCCATCAGCACGATGTAGAGCGGAAGCACGTCGAGGTTGACCGGCTTGAACTTGAGCAGCAATCCCTGGCCCAGGGTTTCGGTCGCGTGATCGACGAGTCCTGCCACGTTGAATTCGTTGATGATGTCGGAATCCCCGAAACGCCGCGCGAGATAACTGATCGCGACAATATAGATGACGAACAGGATGATGTGGGCGACGTAGAGCTGCCAAACACGCTTGAACAGCCGGGTGGCGCCGACGATGAAGCCGCGCTCGATCATCATGCGCGCGTAGACAAAGGAGGCGGTATATCCGGAAATGAAGACGAACAGGTCGGCGGCGTCGGAAAACCCGTAATTCCGCGTCGTGATCCAGTTCACCACGTTGTCCGGAATGTGATCCAGAAAAATCGCCCAGTTCGCGATCCCGCGAAACAGATCAAGCCGGAGATCGCGTCCTTTTTCGGGGAGGATTGCGTTGATTTTCATGGGTGCCGTTACGAGGTGATGCTTTTGCGATAGCAGAGATCGAACAGACGCCGGCCGGTCGGCCGACTGGATATGTCATGGCGCAGCAATGAGATTGTCACAGCGCAGCATAATGACTATACCGGTCGGAAACGCGTAACGTCCAAGTCAGGAATCACTGGTCAAATCTGAGGTGCTTGCCATCCTGGACGTTTCCGCCACGTGCATCAATATCGCATTTCTCAAGGGATCCTGCCATCCATGACCGCTCGCATTTTTAAGCCCGCCAAGAACGCGATGCAATCGGGCCGGGCCCAGACCCGGCAATGGCAGCTCGACTACGAGCCCGAACAGGCGCGCGCGGTTGAGCCGCTGATGGGCTGGACCTCCTCGGGCGACATGAAGCAGCAGCTCACTCTCCAATTCCACACCAAGGAGGAGGCCATCGCCTATTGTGAGCGCAAGGGCGTTCCTTACCAGGTGATCGAGCCACACCAGTCGGCGCACCGCCAGATCGCCTATGCCGACAATTTTGCGTTCCGGCGCGGCGAGCCTTGGACCCACTGAATACTGGACCCGCCGAGAACTGGACCCACCGAATACTAGATCCAGGGAGAACTCGACTCATTAAGCCCTGAACCCACCAGACCCGCTCCCAAAATTGCACGGTCCGGCCTGGAGATTGAACCTGGAGATTGAGCCTGGAGATTGAACCTGGCGATTGAAAGTGAGGGTTGCCTAAGGCGCCGGCGTGATGACACCATGACGCAAGATCCAAGCCTCGATTGCGGCGCACCATAAGCCGCCGGAACGCCATGCCGCTCCATTCCAGCATCGACCCCTCTTCGTCCGATTTCGCTCGCAACGCGGACACCATGCGTGAGCTTGTCGCCGAACTCTGCGACAAGCTCAACGTGGTCGCAGGTGGGGGCGGCGAGATGTCGCGCGCGCGGCACCTGTCACGCGGCAAGATGCTGGCGCGACAGCGGGTCGATCTCCTCCTCGATCCCGGAACGGCGTTTCTGGAACTATCGCCGCTTGCCGCCCACGGTCTCTATGGGGGCGACGTGCATTCGGCCAGCATCATCACCGGGGTCGGGCGGATCGCGGGGCGCGAATGCGTCGTCGTCGCCAATGATGCCACCATCAAGGGCGGCACCTATTATCCGATGACCGTGAAGAAGCATCTGCGCGCGCAGGACATTGCGCGGCAGAACAATCTGCCCTGCGTCTATATGGTGGATTCCGGCGGAGCGTTCCTGCCGATGCAGGACGAGATCTTTCCCGACGAACGGCATTTCGGCCGCATCTTCTACAATCAGGCCCAGATGTCGGCGCTCGGCATTCCCCAGATCGCGATCGTAATGGGGTCCTGCACCGCCGGTGGCGCCTATGTGCCTGCGATGTCGGATGAGAGCATCATCGTGCGCAATCAGGGCACGATCTTCCTTGGCGGCCCGCCGCTGGTGAAGGCGGCGACCGGCGAAGTGGTGACGGCGGAAGAACTCGGCGGCGCCGATGTGCATTCGCGCCATTCCGGCGTCACCGATCATTATGCGCAGAACGACGCCCATGCCATCGGGATCGCGCGGCGGATCGTCGCAACGTTGAAGCCGCCGGCTGCGCACTCGGCGCTGAACATGGCCGAGCCGCGCGAGCCATTGTTCCCTGCGGAAGAGATCTATGGCGTGGTGCCCGTCGACGGCAGAAAGCCCTTCGATGTGCGCGATATCATCGCGCGCATGGTCGACGGTTCGGAATTTGACGAGTTCAAGAAGCTGTATGGCCAGACCCTGGTCTGCGGCTTTGCCCATATCTGGGGCCATCCGGTCGGGATCATCGCCAATAACGGCATCCTGTTCAGCGAGAGTTCGCTGAAGGGCGCGCATTTCATCGAGCTATGTTGCCAGCGCAACATCCCGCTGGTGTTCCTGCAGAACATCACCGGCTTCATGGTCGGCAGGAAATACGAAGCGGGCGGCATCGCGCGCGACGGCGCCAAGCTGGTGACCGCAGTCGCCACGGCGGGCGTGCCGAAATTCACCGTGGTGATCGGAGGCTCCTATGGTGCCGGAAACTACGGCATGTGCGGAAGAGCCTATGGCCCGCGCTTTCTCTGGATGTGGCCGAACGCGCGCATCTCGGTGATGGGCGGCGAACAAGCCTCGATGGTGCTGAGTCAGGTCCGCCGCGACAATATCGAGGCCAGGGGCGAAAGCTGGTCCGCGGAGGAGGAAGACACGTTCCGCAAGCCGATCCGCGATCAGTATGAATCCCAGGGCAATCCCTATTACGCGACGGCGCGGCTGTGGGATGATGGCGTGATTGATCCGGCCGACACCCGCCTGGTGCTGGGCCTCGGCCTGGCGGCGGCTGCGAATGCGCCGATCGAGCCCACCAAATTCGGCCTGTTCAGGATGTGACGATGGATCGGTCGAAATCATATCGGCGCTTTCGCACCCTTCTGATTGCCAATCGCGGCGAGATCGCCTGCCGCGTCATCCGTACCGCGCAGGCGATGGGCTTGCGCACGGTCGCGGTCTATTCCGAGGCCGATCGCGACGCGCTGCATGTCGCGATGGCGGACGAAGCTGTCCTGCTTGGAGCGGCGCGGGCGCGCGACAGCTACCTCAACATCGAGCGGCTGATCGATGCGGGGCGGCGAACGGGTGCCGAGGCCGTGCATCCCGGCTACGGCTTTCTCTCCGAAAGCGCCGAATTCGCGCGGGCCTGTCTTGAGGCAGGCCTTGTGTTCGTCGGTCCGACGGCCGCGATGATCACCGCAATGGGCTCGAAGTCTGGCTCGAAATTCCTGATGGAGCAGGCGGGCGTCCCGCTCGTTCCCGGCTATCACGGTGAGGGACAGGACGAGGCAATACTCGCAAAGGCCGCCGGCAAGATCGGCTATCCCGTGCTCGTGAAAGCCTCCGCCGGTGGCGGCGGACGCGGCATGCGGATCGTCCGCAGCGCCGCGGATCTCTCTGCCGCGATCGTCAGCGCCAAGCGCGAGGCCAAGGCAGCCTTTGGAGACGACCGGCTGCTGATCGAGAAATACGTCGATAACCCAAGGCATATCGAGGTCCAAGTGATCGGCGACAGCCATGGCAATCTGCTGTCGCTGTTCGAACGCGAATGCACGCTGCAACGGCGGCATCAGAAGGTCATCGAGGAGGCGCCGTCGCCGACGCTCAATGCCGCGCAGCGCGAGACCGTCAGTGCCGCCGCGCGCAAGGCGGCACAAGCGGTGAATTATGTCGGCGCCGGTACGATCGAGTTCGTCTCCGACGGCAAGGACGTGTATTTCATCGAGATGAATACCCGCCTGCAGGTCGAACATCCCGTGACCGAGCTGATCACCGGCATTGACCTCGTCGAGTGGCAATTGCGGGTGGCCTTCGGCGAAGAGCTGCCGCTGCGGCAGGACCAGATCAGGATGAATGGCCACGCGATCGAGGCGCGGGTCTATGCGGAGAATCCGCAGAAAAATTTCATGCCGTCGGTCGGCAAGATCCGCACCTGGCGTGTACCTGAGCAAAGCAACGGCCTGCGCATCGACACCGGCTATCGCGAGGGCGATACGGTGTCACCCTATTACGATGCGATGCTGGCCAAGATGATTGCTTGGGCGCCGACGCGTGAGGCCGCGATCGAACGGCTCAACCGTGGTCTGGAGCAGACCGACATTCGTGGCATCGTCACCAACATCCCGTTCCTGTCGGCGCTGGTGACGCATCCGGCTGTCACTGCCAACGACATCGATACCGGCCTTATCGAGCGCGAGTTGAAGACGTTGACGCCCGCGCAAGAAGCGGCGGGCGATGTCGAACTTGGCGCGGCGGTGGCGGCAATCCTTGGCGAGGAGCAAAAGGCTGCGCGAAAAGCGGCGCATTCGCCGTGGCAGGTGTTCGGCTGGATGCCGGTCGGGCGGCGGCAACGCGTGTTTTCCCTCCGGCAAGGGCAGGGCGCGGAGCAGAAGGTCACGTTGACTTATGGCAACGGGCCTTCGATTCTGTCGATCGGTGAGCGCGAGCTCGCATTCGCATCACCGGCCGCCGATGATGGCGGATTCGAGCTCACGCTCGACGGCGTCAAATCGCATGTCGTTGCCGTGATCGAAGGCCATGAGCTTTACTTGCGCACCCGCAACGGCCGGTTCGATCTGCACTGGGTCGATCCGTTCGGCGGTGATGACGAGGAGCAGGTCGGCGAGGACAAGATCGTGGCGCCCCTGCCGGGTACGGTCGTTGCGCTGCTGGCCGAGGAGGGCGCAAGCCTCGAGAAAGGCGCGCCGATCCTGACGCTCGAAGTCATGAAGATGGAGCAGACGCTGCGCGCGCCGTTCGCGGGTGTGTTGAAGGCCATCAAATGCAAGGTCGGTGATATTGTGCAGGAAGGCGTTGAACTCGCCGAAGTCGAACCCGCTGCCTCCTGAGGTGAGCCATGAGCGATACCGTCCGCATAGTCGAAATGGGCGCCCGCGACGGCCTGCAGAACGAAAAGACACCCGTCAGCGTCGCCGACCGCATCGACTTCATCAAAGCCCTGGTCGGTGCTGGACTCAACACGGTCGAAGTCGGCGCATTCGTGTCGCCAAGGGCGATCCCGCAAATGGTCGGCTCGGACGAGGTGCTGCGCGGCGTCAGCCATTTGCCGGGAGAGTTTCATGTGCTGGTGCCGAACGAGAAGGGCTATGAAGCGGCCCGCGCTGCCGGTGCCAAAGTGGTTTCGGTGTTTGCGGCTGCTTCCGAAGGCTTCTCGCGCGCCAACATCAATTGCTCGATCGCGGAGTCGATCGAGCGCTTCAAGCCGGTCGTGGCGCGCGCCAAGGCCGACGGCATCAGGGTGCGCGGCTACGTCTCCTGCGTGCTCGGCTGCCCGTTTGATGGCGAGGTCAAGCCGCAGGCGGTGGCAGAGGTTGCCAGGACGCTCTGGGACCTCGGCTGCTACGAGATCTCACTCGGCGACACGATCGGCGTCGGCACGCCCCTGAAGGCAAAGGCGATGCTGCGCGCCGTCGCCGCCCACATGCCGGCCGCAGCCATGGCCATGCATTTTCACGACACTTACGGGCAGGCGCTGGCTAATCTCTACGCTGGTATGGAAGAGGGTGTCCGCGTCATCGATTCCGCGGCCGGAGGTCTCGGCGGCTGCCCCTTCGCGCCCGGTGCCACCGGCAATGTCGCGACCGAGGACGTCGTCTACATGCTCGAAGGCATGAGCATCAGAACCGGCGTCGACATGGCAAAGCTGCTCGCCGCGACCAACGGGATCACTGCGCTGATCGGCCGCTTGCCGGTTAGCCGCGTGGCCACGGCAATGAATGCGAGGAAGCGAGTAGCAAGGGCGAATAGCGAGTAGATTCTGTTCGCTACTCACTATTCGCTGTCGCTATTCCCCTCACCTGCTCATATCGGCGCCCATGACGAGATCGGGCAGACAGGTCGAAATGCTCGGCACCAAGCATAGCAGGAGCACGGCCAGCATCATCAGCAGCACAAACGGCAGCGTGCCCCAGATCACCTCGCTCAACGGAATATCGGGCGCGACGTTGCGGATCACGAAGATGTTCAGGCCCACCGGCGGGTGAATCAGCCCCATCTCCATCACGATGGTCATGATGACGCCGAACCAGATGATGTCGAAATTGGCCGCGCGCAGCGGCGGCAGGATGATCGGCGCGGTCATCAGGATGATCGATACCGGCGGCAGGAAAAAGCCGAGCACGACGACCATGACCAGGATCGCCGCCAAAAGCTCCCATCGCTGCAGATGCATCGCGACGATCGCTTCCGCGGCCGACTGCGAGATGTGCAGATAGCTCATCACATAGGAATAGAGCAGCGACATGCCGATGATCATCATCAGCATGGTGGATTCACGGATCGTCGCCGTCAAAATCGGCGAGAGGTCGGTCGGCCGCCAGACACCGTAGATCAGCGCGATCAAGACCAGCGCCAGGATACCGCCGAGGCCGGCGGTTTCCGAGGGCGTCGCGTAGCCGCCATAGAGCGCAATCATCACGCCGGTGAGCAGCAGCACGAAGGGGATCACCCGCGGCAGAACGCTGAAGCGCTGGGCCAGCGTGTATTCGTCGCGGGTGAGAATGGCCGCGGCCGGACCGCCCTTGGCGTAAGCCGCGCTTGCCACCCGATATTCGTGGCGAAACCGGATCACCGAGTACGCGCCAAACAGCGTGACCAGCAAAAGGCCCGGCCCGATTCCGGCGAGAAACAGCCGGCCGAGCGATTTCTCGGCCGCGACCGCGAACAGGATCATGGTGATCGAGGGCGGCAGCAGAATCCCGAGCGTGCCGCCGGCGGCGATGATGCCGGCCGCGAAGCCGCCCGAATAGCCGCGCTTCCGCATTTCGGGGATGCCGGCCGATCCGATCGCCGAACAGGTGGCGGGCGAGGAGCCGGCCATGGCGGCAAACAGCGCGCAGGCGAAGACATTGGCAACGCCAAGTCCGCCGGGAACGCGGTGCAGCCAGGCGTGCAGCGCCGAATACAGATCCTGACCCGCGCGCGACCGTCCGATCGCCGCGCCCTTCAGGATGAACAGCGGGATCGACAACAACGTGATCGAGGCCATTTCCTCGTAGACGTTCTGTGTCACCGTATCGAGCGAGGCCGCAGGCATGTAGATGCCCATGAACACGACAGCGACAGCGCCGAGCGCAAACGCAATCGGCATGCCCGAGAACATCGCAAACAGGGTCGCCAGCCCATAGCTGACGCCTATCCCGAACACTGTCATCGGCGTGGAGCCCCGGTCAAAGGAATGATGAGTTGCAAGAGGATCTGCAGGCAGAGCAGGGTCATGCCGCAGGCCATCAGGCCGTAGGGGATCGCCAGAGGCGGCGACCACATCGAGTTTGACACCTGGCCGTCGACCCAGGCTTCTTGCGTCAGCGTCCAGGATTTCCAGGTGAAGAAACCGCAGAACAGCAGGCTCGCCACGTCGACGAGCCAAAGCCGGATGCGGTTCGCCAGCGGCGACATCAGGCCCACGAATGCTTCGATGCCGATATGCCCGCGTTGCTGTTGCACATAGGCTGTAGTCATGAAGGTGGCGCCGACCAGCAGAAACACGGCTGCTTCGTCCTGCCAATAATTCGCAGCCTGAAACAGAGCGCGCCCCAGCACGCTATAGCTGAGGACGCAGCAAGCCGCGATCATCGCCAGCGCCGCAAAGACGACGATGACGTTATTGCAGAAGGCGAGAGTTCGTTGCAACAGCGCCACGAGCGAATTGCCCGTGGCGGTCGTTGTCAGGTCCTCGCGATCCTCAACAGGACCGTGCATCATGCGGCGACGTCGGTCGCCAGTTTCAACAGATTGGCCGAGGTCTTGGTCTTCGCGCTGTAGTCTTTCCACGCGGTGTCCTTGGCGATGTCGCGCCACTTCCCGACGGTCTCGGCGTCGAGCGGCACCACCTTGGCGCCGGCCTTTTCATAGACCTTGGCGACCTCGATATCGTCGGCCATAGCGCCCTTCTTGCCGAACTCATCGAGCTCGGCTCCGACCGCGAGGATGATGTCCTGATGGCCCTTCGGCAGAGCGTCGAACACCGCTTTCGACATCAGCAATGGCTCGAGCATGAACCAGTAGGATGTGCCTGCACCCGAGGTGAGCGCCTTCGAGACTTCCTCGAGCCGGAATGAGATCAGGCTCGTGGAGGAGGTGATACCGGCGTCGCAGGCGCCGGTCTGCATCGCCGTGTAGATCTCGTTCGAAGGCACCGAGAGCACTGACGCGCCCGCGGTCTGCAGTACCATGTCCATCTCGCGCGAGCCGCCGCGAACCTTCATCCCCTTGGCGTCTTCCGGCGCGACGATCGGCTTGGAACGGCAGGCGACGCCGCCGGACTGCCATACCCAGGTGAGGATGACGATGCCCTTTTCGGCAAGGAAGTCCGTCAGCGCCTTGCCGACGGGTTCGGTCTTCCATTTCAGGCCTTGGTCATAGGTCGTCACCAGACCGGGCATCAGGCTGATATTCGTCTCCGGCAGCTCGCCGCCGGCATAGGCCAGCGGATAGAGACTGATGTCGAGCGCGCTTTTGCGCATCGCAGAGAACTGTGCATTGGTCTTGATGAGCGAGGAGTTCGGATAGATTTCGGCGGTCATGTCGCCGCCCGAGCGCTTCTTGATCTCTTCGGCGAACACGCGGCAGAGACGATCGCGGAAATCGCCCTTGTCGATGCTTCCGCCTGGGAACTGGTGCGACATTTTCAGTGTGGTTGCAGCTTTCGCGGTTCCGGTTCCAAAACGCAGAAGCGCCGGTGCTGCAAGCGTTGATGCGATGATGTGACGTCGTGTAAGCATGGTGATCCCCTAGTGACTCTGACTGACGCTTGTTGGTCTTCGGCTGGCGTTGTGCCTTTATTAGCCGGTGGTACGAGGAACTTTCTCTAGTCTTATAGTCGGTCCTGATGTGATGATTTTTGCTGCGGCGCACGCCTCGCACAATCATTCACCTGGCACAATCATTCAGATGTGCGGCGCGGCACTTACGCGCTCTTCACGGGCGAAATTGTGTCCAACTGCCTCAAGTAGAACCCCGAGAGCGCCGCAATACCTTCCGCTGCGCGCAAATTTTTCGGGATCGACCGTAACAAATGATCGGACGGATGCGTCGAACACAGAGGCGGCATTTCGTCGCTTCCAAAATCTTCTTTCAGAGGAATTACCCATCATGACCATTCGCACCCGTGTCACGCTTGGAATTTCGGCCATCGCCCTGTCGCTCAGCCTGGCGCTTGCGCCCGCAGCTTTTGCCCAAGATAAGATGGCTCAAGACAAGATGGGCAAGGATGATGCCATGAAGAAGGACACGATGTCCAAGGACAGCATGAAGAAGGACAGCATGTCGAAGGATTCCATGTCCAAAGATACGATGTCCAAAGACACGATGTCCAAGGACGGCATGAAAAAAGACGCCGGCATGATGAAGAAGAACTGATCGTCATTCCCGAGCTGACGCGTCAGCACCGGACCCGTGGCAATGCATCCGGCGGTTGCGCCTCGGGTCCGGTGCTCTTGTCCGCTGCTCTTGGGTCTGCTGCTCTTGGGTTGATGCTCTTGCGTCAGCCCCGAGTGACGGATTGCGAAGGCAGGCTTGCTCCTTCGCCAAGCCTGCTACTTCTTCTTGCCTCTTGCCTTGCGTGCGGCATAGCGGGCATCGCGCTTGGCTTTCTGTTCGGCTTCCAGCGCTGCCAGTCTGGCCTCCTCCTCTTCCTTCGCGCGGGCGACGCGCGCGGCTTCAGCCGCGATGGCTTCCTCCTCGCGCCGTTTCTGCTCGGCCTTGGCGGTGTCGCGCTCCAGTTTTGCCTGCTCGCGCCGGGCTGCGATGGCCTCGCGCTCAGCGCGCCGCTTGGAGACCGTTGGATCATCGGGGCCGGGCTGAGCACGGAATTTGTTCAGAAGATTTCGCTTTGCCTGCTGCGCCGCTTTCTGCCGGTCGGCAAAGCCTGGTTCCTTGAATCCACTCATTGAATGAGCCTTGTAACTTACGTCTATTCTTGTGTTGTTTCGGTGTTTGCCTCGTCGCGACCGCCGCTGCCGGCGCTCGTACGATTCGCAAAGCGGTGTACAGCGCACGACGCAGCCAAGTCATCCCAAATCTGCGATCAGGCGAGTGCGAGATGGCGAAAGAACTTGGCATGGGACATGAGGCGCCCGGGAGAACCATTTGTCGCACCTCAGAGAAACCCGCTTCAGTTGTGAACCGCTTCACAGGCGATCTCCATCTTTGGTCCTAATGTCGGCGCACTCGAACCGGAGCAACTCCGATGACCACGACATGGCGAAGACATAGAGCCCTCGGAATCGCTTTTGCGGTGTTAGGCGCGTTGCTGTGGGTCGCCTTCGCTTATCCGCGAGCGGTTTCCGATCCTGCGCTGGGCAGCGGCTGGCAATGCCACAGGACGGTCTTTCTCACAAGCTGCACCAGAGTTGAACAGATCGTGCCCACAGCGCAAGACTTTCGCATGGAACGCATCCGTCCGCTGCGGGTATGATGAGGAAGGGGGCATGTGAGAAGCCCCGCGACCTCATTCCTGCAAGCGACATTGAATGACCGATCCTGAGCAAGGCGAAAACCGGCGTGGCGCGATCGCGGGCCTCATCATCGCGGTCGTCCTGCTGGCCGTCGGCGTTTGGCTGGCCCACGATCTGACCGCCGCCAGCAAGATGCAGGACTGCGTGATGTCCGGCCGAACCAATTGCAATGTGATCGAGCCCGCGCGCTAGAGCCTTTTGCGCTCCGATTGGATCGGAACGGACTCCAGTCTCTTGTTTTGGCGCGTTTTCTTCACGCGAACCGCTACCCACCCCGCATCCCGGGGCGCGCTTTCGCTCGAAAACGCTCTAACCCCATCATCCCGCTGTCATTCTTGGGGTGATCTGTTGCAATGACCGCAAAATTGTCGCGATTACGGATTTGTAACGAGACAAGTGATCGAGCTGCGGTCACCAATGTCGCCCGCGTCAAACTGGCGAGAAAGG
>Ga0210406_10005532_pt1 | contig 13207 bp, 7 predicted proteins | sample IncBWC30MmetaG_FD_155454 | JGI IMG/M metagenome (GOLD analysis project Ga0210406, IMG submission 155454) | Forest soil microbial communities from Barre Woods Harvard Forest LTER site, Petersham, Massachusetts, United States - Inc-BW-C-30-M | ecosystem: Environmental > Terrestrial > Soil >... | reverse complement strand
GCTGGCCGCGAATCCCTATATCAACTGGTTCCGGCGCAAGCTCAATCTGCCGCACTGGTCGCTGTCCATGTATTTGAAGCACAAGGCCAAGACCGCCGTCCAATACATCGGCAGCTTCGAGGAAGCGGTGGCGCAAGCGGCGCGCAAGCGCGGCGTCGACACCGTGGTTTGCGGCCACATTCACCATGCCGAGATCCGCGACATCGACGGCATCCGCTACTGCAATGACGGCGATTGGGTGGAAAGCTGCACCTCGCTGGTCGAGGACATGAGCGGACAGCTGCGACTGATCGATTGGCCCAAGGTACGCGAGCAGGCGCAGCCGGCACCTATGCCGCTTCCCGTCGGCCAGGCAGCTTAAGTTCGGAGTCCCGATGAACGATGTGAAAGAAATGTTTGATTCGCCCTGGCGCGAGTTGCAGAAGAATCTGGCGAGCGGGTTCGCCGCCGAGGGATTTGCCCAGAATCCCTGGGTTTGCGGCTCGCGAGGCCCGGGCGGCACGCAGGGCCCGGACGGCTCGCGAGGCCTGACCGACTGGCAGGGCCTGGGCGACTCTCAGGTACCGGGCAGAGTAGTGCACTCCTGGCTGGTGCGTGCACGCAGCCGCACCGTGCAGGTATCCCGGGTAATTCAGTAGCCATACTGGAATTTGTCCATCTCCCATCGATTTTGGGGCCTGCTCGCGCGGCCCCTTTAAACAGATTGCCGCATTACTGTCCGCTAATCGTCATGTTGGCGGGGCAGTATCGCGCCATTACTCGGGCGCGGAGAGAAATCCATGAGCAGTCTCGATTTTGACCTCGACAGCCAGATGAGCAACCTGGAATCGGAATGGCGCCAGGCATACGACATGAGCATCGCTGCGCGCGCGGAACTGCAGACGCTCGCCGAGACGCCTAAGCCGAACGCCGTCACGCTCGCCAAGGCACATGATCGCCTGGAGCGGGCCGAGGGCCTCAAGTCACGCATCATGGCGAAGATCGAACGGCTGGAAGACAGCATGCTGGGTGATCACTCATGAGCAACCGATATATGGACGGCGATGCAGCCGCGGAAATGCTGGAGCGGCGTTGGTTTGCCACTTACAAGAGCGCCGAGGCCATGCGCTTGGAGTGCGACATGTTGCGGGAAGTTGTGGTGGCGGCGGACGCCGCTTGGCGGCGAGCCCTCACGCAGTTGACCGAACTCGAGAGCGTGCGCGACGCCTTGGGCGACGAGCTTGCATGCATTGACGAACACTACCCGGAACCGGCACCGCAGGTTTTCCAACGCTCGGTGATGTCCGCCGCATAGCGGCACCCACGCCGGCTCGGCGGCCGCGGCCGCCACGACTCGAGGGTTCGCTGCGTTGGCCAACCATCAAAACCTGCATATCACATTGACGGTGCTGATCAGTGTTGCAGTGAGTTGCGGCGCCTTGTATTGGTCGGACAAGACTGCAACGCCGGCGCCGCGCGCATTTACGCCGGCGGCCGCAGCGCCTGTCGCGCCATCGGCTGAAAACACTTCGCCGACCCCAAGACCGGTACTCGTACAGCCCATCGAGGTTGCAAGCGCAAAAGTGCAAGAGCGCGCACCGGCAGCGGCCCCCAAGGCGCAAGAAACACCTCCCAGCAATTACGATGGACCCGTGCTGCCCGTCGTCTTTGCCTTCTCCGAAAGATACGTTTACACGACGGAAGACAACGAGGAAGGCAATCCGGTCAATGTGTCCAAGCGGGTGAAGGAGGGAATCATATCCAACACATCGGACAAGCCTCTGACCATCACCGCGACCGAAGTGAATATCGCCACGCAGGAAACTTCTCAAACCCAAATCGTGTTGGGTGCCGGCGCGCAAAAGCATTTCGGTACGGATATGGGACTGAAAATGATTTCCGGCGATCAAATGACGCTGCGCAGTCTCTCTTACAGGGACCTCGTCCAACAGATTCCTTGAGTACTGGCGAGAGTTTCGGCATACGTGTGTCATTCACATGTCATACGTACGCACGCGATTCGTTTTACGAAGTATTGACACGCACCGTTATCGGCAGGTTTCAAGTTCTCTAAAGTTCACTTTGTGAGCAAAGGTTCACAATTCTCACATTCGCCTGCCATCTACCGTCTCCAAACTCCGCTCCAGTTGATCGAATAGGGCATCGAGCTCGCCAAATAAAACCGACCGGGATTCTTTGGGGAGCGCGCTGCGCCAAATGATTACCTTGCTTTTAATCATCTACTAGGAGTTTGCTAATGAATACTCTCGCTAAGATCGGGGTGGCCAGTGCGCTCGCCATGGGCTACGTATCGGCCCACGCCGGCGCCGTCGTTCCCACCAGTTCAAATCCCGGGAATGTCTTTTTGTTTGCTGACGTGATCAACTCCAGCGGCTCTGTCATCAGCGCCTTTGGCGCGGACACCACGATTTCGGTGAACAACGCCACGGGCGTCACCGGCAATTTGACGAACGGTCAAACGCTGTACGGTGCAAGCACAAATCTCGCCAGCCTGATCGCTTTGGGCTCGCAGACCGGCAACACGGTTTCGTGGACAGTCATGGGCGGCGGCAGTGAGGCATCGGGCGCACTGCAGTTCGTGACCACAGACACGAACCCCACTTTGGCCACGCTGACGGGCCGAAGCGGCGTGAATGCCGGACATTGGCAAGTCGGGATGATGGGCACCGCGCAGCTTCTCAATACGAACACGGGCTCCAATCCCGATGTACTCGCGACATCGGCCGCTGGCGCCGCCAACTGGGATCCCACTGCCATCGCGAACAACGCCTCCAATTGGTACCTCAACGGGCCGACCAATGATGTTACTGGTCTCGGCACGAGCGCGAAGTTATATGGCGTCACCGCTGTCGGCTCGAACTCGACCAACCTCCTCGGAGTCTCCGTGCTCGGCAACGTCACTTTGACGGCCGCCGGTCTGGTCTTCTCCACGACGGCCCCCGTTCCCCTGCCCGCCGCCATTTGGCTCTTAGGCAGTGGCCTGCTGGGCCTTTTCGGTATCGGCCGCCGCAAGGCGATTGCCGCCTAATCGCCCTCGAATCCACTATTTAATTCAGGAGTTTTATTCATGAATCGTACAGTAACCTTGGCAGCAGCCATTGCAGCGGCGCTGGGCGCGGGAACTGCGTATGCCGCTCTGCCGACTTTGGCGCAGATTGAGGCCTCCACCAACAACGTCTTCATTGCCGGCTCGTCCGCGGCTAAGAATGCAATTCTCGGTGCTCTGGTAACCAACGTTTGCGGAGGCGCGGCGAACGCATTCCAATTCAATAGCTCAGGCAACGGGAATTTTTTCGCCGTCTCCTGCACCCCGGTGGCAGCGGCCAACGCCGCCAATGCCGGCGTTTACAATTTCTTCTATCGTGATGAGGGCGGTTCGGTTGTCGGCATGCTGCCTATCGTCAACTCGAAGCACATCAATCAGCTGAGCCTTGTCGCGGGCACCATCGGCGGTTGCGCCGCCAGCCCTTGCAGCATCACGGTGACCGGAACCAGTTCAACCAACGGAGTTGACGATTCGTTCGGGCCCGCCGGAACGGTTGCCACGCAGCCCGTGGACATCGGCGTTGCCGATGTTGAACCGGCTGCGCTGACCGGCAACAACTACCCCACTCCCTATTCGACGGCAGTTTGGGGGCCGGTCAACAACGCGGGTCTTCTCAAGCTGGCCGGCACGCAGCTTTTTGACGAGGTGTATGCGCTGTTCGTGAATGAAAACAGCACTGCCTTCATCGAAAATCCGCTGAGCTTGAGCCAGCAAACCGTTCAGCAGATTCTCACCCACAAGATCAGGAATTGGAGCTTGGTGACCGACACGGCAGGCAACGCGGTGACCAACGCGCCGCTCGCGATCACCATCGTCAACCGCGAAAAAGGTTCCGGCAGCCGCACGGCCACCGACCTTCTGATCGCGGGCGACGGCTGCACCACAGGCGGCGGGGTATTGTTCGATGCGGCCGGTGCGACCGACTTCTTCTCAACGGGCGACGTATTGACCGCAGCGGCCGCTACACCGGGCGCCATCACATACGCGACGATCGATCAGGCCAAGACGAATATGGTTCAGGTAAGCCTGAATGGCGTGGCACCAAGCAACTTGGCGGCTGCCACCGGCCTCTATCCGTTTTGGGTTGAAGCAACGTTCGTCCAGAATCCTGCCTCCACAGCGGATGGCAATGTGATGACCTTCATCGAAGGGGCGTTGCAAACGGAAGCGTCTGCGCCGCATCTGGTCGACGTTTTGGCGATCCCCGGCGTTCCGGCGGCCGCGGGTAACGTGGCTCATTCTGTGGTTGCCAACAGCGTGAGCAACGTGCCGGCACTCGGCCCTTCCAATATCTACGTCAATCCGTTCACGCGTGGTGGCGTGACTTGCAATGCGCCGTCATTTGTCGCAAGTCAGCAATAATCAGTCAGTAGTATAAGACCAACGACGATTCACTGGCCTCCCCTTCAAGGGAGGCCAGTTCTATTTTGGGGTGGTGATTTGCGCATACCTCGGTTGCGGGTTCCATGACTTTGTGCGGCGCCGCCCGGGCTTTCGGCTCCGGCTTTGCGGCTTGTCTGATGCTGGCCGCATCCGCATCCGCGGCTCCTTCACCTGAGTCGCCCGACCCGGCGCCGCCTGCGGGCGCCTCGGATCAGAGTTTCGACGTCACGGAGTATCGCGTGGTCGGCAATACGGTGCTGACCGGCCGCGACATCGAGCGGTTGCTGTACCCCCTGTTGGGCCTCAAGAAAACGCTGGCCGATGTCGAAACCGCACGCAAGCAATTGGAAGATCTGTATCACACGCGCGGCTATGGGACCGCATTCGTCGATATTCCTCCGCAGACGGTTAGCGGCGGCCTGGTTCGGCTGCGGGTAACGGAGGGCCGAATCGAAAGCACGGTGATCAACGGCGCCAAATACTTTCCCGAGCGCGACGTGATCGCACAACTGCCCGCGGCCACGCCGGGAACAGTGCTGCAGCTTTCGAAACTGCAGGAGCAGCTCGGCGCCATCAATAGTGAAACGCCCGATCGGGCGGTGGTCCCCATCCTCAAGGCCGGGTCGGCTCCCGGAACCGTGGATGTGGCACTCAAGGTCAACGACGCCTTGCCGCTGCACGGCAGCCTCGAGCTCAACAATCAGGCGACCATCGACACGCACGAATTGCGCACCATCGCCAGCCTCAACTACAACGATTTGTTCGGCCGCCTCGACACCTTGGCCGTGCAATATCAATTCACGCCGCAGGAGTTCAATCAAGTCCGGGTATTCGCGGTGAATTACGTCGCGCATGCATGGGAGTCGGGACTGCAACCGTCGCTGAGTTACATCAATTCGAACAGCAACGTGGCGACCGCGGGCAGCTTAGGTGTCCTCGGCATCGGCGAAATAACCAGCGCGAAGCTGGCGTACGCATTGATGACATCATCGGCGTCGCTGCAGTCGGTGAGCCTGGGCGTCGACTATAAGCATTTTCGCAATACCATCAGTCAAAATGCGGCCACTGCGCTCGACACACCGATCACCTATTTGAACATCTCGGCGGCCTATAACGGTTACTGGCGCACGGACAGCCTGACGACGACGCTGAGCTTCTCGGCCAATGCCGGTCCACGCAAATTGGTGAACAATGCGGCGGCGTTCGAAAACGACCGCTTCAAAGGGCGCCCGGATTATTTCGACCTGCGCGCGGACCTCGTTACCGTCATTAAATTGCCGGCCGATTTCAGTCTGCGTCTGCGCGGCTCGGGTCAGGGCGCGACTGAGCCGTTGATTACCAATGAGGATTTCTCCTTGGCCGGCGCCGACGGGGCGCGCGGCTATCTCGAGGCTGAAGAACTGGTGGACAAGGGCATCAAGGGCACCCTTCAGTTGATCTCGCCCGGCTTGCGTCGACACGACCTGATCATCGTCGACGTCTATGGGTTTTTCGACGTCGGCAAGGGATCGATATTCGATGCGCTGCCCGGACAGCCGGTGAGTACCAGGCTGCGCAGCTGGGGATTCGGTCTCGATATTTTGCCGGGACAAAAATTTACGGCGAGCGCGACCTGGGCGAGGGCAATGGATACCGCGAGCGTCACGCACGTGGGTGACTCGCGCGTTTTGTTCATCGCGCGCGGCAGTTTTTGATCGAGCGCGCCATGGCCATGTCACATTGCGCGGATATTGTGGTTGGATGCGCAGATCGACCATCGAGGGACCGTTCATGAGCCGAATCGGTCACCGAATCATACTCACTGCGATTGGTATCGGAATCGGCAGCATCGCGGATGCGGGTACGCAACTGCCGGTTCCTTGCGCCCCCGGTGCCTGCAAGAACAACAATGCGTTCGTGACCTCGGGTGCCGCAACCGCAGTACAGACCGGCAAGACCCTGGCTGTGAACCAAACCAGCAACAATGCGACGTTGAACTGGGCTTCGTTCAACATCAGTGCCGACGGCAAGGTGGTTTTCCAGCAGCCCTCGAGCACTTCCGTTGCGCTCAATCGCATCTACGATGCGAACCCCAGCAGTATTTTCGGTGCGCTCACCGCGAACGGACAGATCTATCTGATCAATGCCAACGGCTTTCTGTTCGGCGCGACCTCGACGGTCAATGTCGCCGGCTTGATTGCCTCGTCGCTCAACATTACCGACAGCACCTTCAACAACGGCATTCTTGCGCCGCTGGTGAATGGCCTGCCGGCGCTCGAGCAATTCACCGGCAACTCGCAACATTTCTCGGATGATGGGCCTGCGGGCGCTGCCAAGATCACCAATGTCGGAAGCATCACGGTACAAAATGGCGCGCAGTTGACGGCCGCGAGCGGGGGTCGGCTGCTGCTGGCAGCCCCAACGGTGCAGAACGGCGGTGCCTTGACGGCGCCCGATGGCCAAATCGTGTTGGCCGCGGGTCAGAACATTTTCTTGCAGGCCAGCCAGGATCCTGCTGTGCGAGGCTTGATCGTACAGGTCGATGGCGGGACCTCGGCGGCGAATCAATTGACGGGCGTGGTGAATCAGTCCACAGGCGCACTATCGGCCCCGCGCGGCAACGTCACGCTGACCGGCCTCATGGTCAACCAGGATGGGCGAATTTCTGCGACGACCAGCGTGTCCGCCAATGGATCGGTCACCCTCGAAGCCGCTCAAAAGCCGTCTCTCGCTGCCGTTCCGCTCACCGCCACCGTCGGCGGTCAAGTTACCATCGGTCCCGACAGCATCATCGAGGTGCTGCCCGAGTATGCCGATACCGCCACGGCCGTCGACGCACAGGTTCAACTTCCTTCGACCATTTCCATCACCGGTCAACAGGTATTGATGCAGGGCGGCTCCATCCACGCGCCCGGCGGCAATCTCATCGTGACTGCCCTCGCCGATCCCAGCCAGGGACTGCAATCGGGGGGTAATTCGCAGGCGCGAATTCGCATCGACGCCGGAACGAATATTGATTTGTCCGGGAGCGATGCCACGCTGCCGATGGATGCCAACCTCGTGACGGTGCAGTTGCGATCCAACGAGTTCAGCGGAGATCCCACTCAGAGAAATGGCGCGCTGCGCGGTGATACGGTTACGGTGGATGCGCGCGCGGACGGTGGCGCCGGCACACCGATCGCAGATGTTACCTCCGCGATCGCGGCGGTTGGCCGCACCATCGCGCAGCGGACCGAGGCGGGCGGCAAGGCCACGTTTCTGTCCGAGGGCGACATTGTCTTCAACCCTGGTGCCTCGATCAACGTCTCGGCTGGCGCGACCACATATCTCGGCGGCAGCATTCAGACCACGCGGCTGGTCGGCGCGAATGGGCAGCTCTACGATATCGGCAGCGCAAATCCGCTGCTGACCTACACCGGTGTCGTCAACCCGACGCTGACGCAGTCTTTCGACAAGTGGGGCGTAAAAGACATCGTGCCCACGCCAGGACTCAGCCACTACGAATCCGGCTATGAACAAGGTGCGTCGGCAGGTGTAGTGCAATTCGCGGCGCCGAACCTGGTGCTCGAGGGAAACTTGCAGGCGAGTGCCGTATATGGTCCCTATCAGCGCGGCCCGTCAGGTACCGGCGCCACGTTGGGCGGTACTTTGGTCATCGGTACCCCGAGAGGGTTGAGCAACGTTAATACAGACGGACAGGCGGACTATTTCGCGCCGCCCATCACGGTGACGGCAAGCCCGACGCCCATCGTGGTCGCTGATACCGTGTCGCTCCCGTCTCAGACATTGCAGTTGCCGTCATCTTATTTGACCAGCGACGGCTTCACGAACACACAAGTCTATACGAACACAACGTTTCAGCTCCCGGTTAAATTGCCGCTCCAACTGCCGGCTGGATCTTCGTTGCTCGTTCAAGGTTCGCGCATCGACATCGATTCAAACATCACCGACCTGGGTGGTAGCTTGAGCTTTCAGAGCGCGCTCACGATCGCCGATAAAAACCCACTGGCCGCGCCAACACTGGGGCCCGGATATCCGCGGCTCGGCATCGGTGTTGGCGATGGCGTGACATTGGACGTGAGCGGTCTGTGGACCAATGACAGTATGCTCGCCGGCGGCATCGGATCGGGCCTCACGCTGCAGAATGCGGGATCCATCAACTTACAATTGACGCTGCCCGCCAGCGAGCTTGTCCTGGGAAATCAGGTCACGTTCAAGGCGGACGGCGGGGCGTGGCAACAAAGTAACGCCAGCCTGGCTTATGGGAAAGGCGGTTCCATCACCATCGATGCCAGCCCGTCGCAGGCTGCATTGCAGTTCGGCCAGGGACTCGGCGTGGAGGCGTTCGGCGTCTACACCGCTGCGGGCGGCAGTTTTGCGCTTCTGGCTCCCCGAATCGATATATCTCAAGGGTCGGGCAGCTGGACTGAGGCGCAGAGCGTCGATGACCTTAGCGGCCAAGGCCAAGTGTTGAATCTGTATGCGCCCTTGTTTTCGAACTTCGGCTTCTCGAATATTGCATTGACCGCCACCGGCGCCGTGCAGTCCTCAAGCACCAACGACGTGCTCACTGTGCAAGGGTCGGCAAACGGCGCCCCGGGCACCACCATCAACGCGCAGACCCTCTCGCTGCAACTCGATCCAGGCTATCAAACGCGTGTCAGCGGTGGAACCGTCGCCGGATTTTCGCAACTGGTCACGTTGCCTGCTGACTTGAGGCCGACGAACAACGTAACGCTCAATGCGCTGAGGCTGGCCGACGATACCCTGTTGGGCTCCACCGGCTACGGTAGCGTCGACATCCAACCCGGTGCATCTATTCTTGCGGACCCGGGAGCCACAATCAGCATCGAGGGTGAAGGCAACATCATCATCGGCGGAACTCTGCGAGCGCCGGGCGGCAGCGTATCCGTGTTGTTGGCTTCGCCGAACATTTTCAATAGTACCACCGCCCAGCAAGGGCTAGACCCTGGCTACGTCGCCGGCCTGGAAATTTCCTTGGCGCCGACCGCCGTCATCGATGTCAGCGGCGGCAGCGCGATATTCACTCCCAATAACCAGGGATTGATCTTGGGCACTGTGAAAGCCGGCGGTTCGGTTGATCTCAACGCACAGCGCGGCACCGTGGTTGTCGATCCCGGGTCCTTGATCAATTTCTCAGGCAGCAGCGCGACAGTCGACGTGGCCTCTCCTCGCAGCGGCTACACGCGCGAAGTCGTCGCCTCTCCCGGTGGATCCCTTACCGTCAGTTCGCCTGAGTCGATCGAGTTGCTGGGGAACATTCAAGGCAAGGCTGGCGTTGGCGCCGGCGGAGCGGCAGCGGCCGGCACGCTTGAAATCGACCTGGCGCGGCTCGAAGTCATACCGGGTCAACCCGATCCCAACGGCGAGCCGCTGCAAATCGCACTCGTCGGAAGTACGATCGGCACAGCGGCGCCGCCTGTTTTGGATTTGGCGACCATTGGCGTTTCACAGCTCACGAATTCCGGGGTCGATTCGCTGATCCTCAATGCCGGCGGGATCGCGCCCGGCCTGATCTCGATTCAGACCAGCCAGCCGCTGGTATTGAACCGATCCCTGATCTTTGAGACCCAGAGTCTGTCGGTGACCGATGGTGTGACCGCCAGCGTCACTGCTCCATACGTGCAGATCGGCAATCCCCTGACCCCGCTCGGTCCCGGCATCACGCAGCCCGTACCCATCACCGGTACGGGAACCCTGAATGTGGCGGCGAATCAGCTCACGTTGCTGGGAAATTTGACGCTGCAGGGTATCGGCAACGCCACGCTAATAAGTCAAGGTGATGTGCAACTGCAGGGCACGCCGGTTTCGTTGACTGGTGTCGAGACCGGATCCCTGCTGACGGCGGGAAATGTCACCATCCAGGCCGCACGGGTTTACCCCGACACATTCACGAGCTTTACGATTCAAGCGCCGAGCGGAGTCGGCGCAGCGGCGGCCAGCAACACCAGCGTGAACATCGATCAAGTGACGATCAACGGTCAGCCGGCACCGTCACCAGGATTGCCTTTATCCGCCGGCGGTTCCGTGGCGATATTCGCGGACAACATCGAAGTGGGTGGGACACTGCTCGCCCCGTTCGGCAACATTGCGCTCAGCGCGAACAAATCACTGACGCTGTCCAATGGCAGCCTGGTCTCGGTGAGCGGCGCGGGTCTCGTGGTTCCGTTCGGGCAGACCCAGGAGGACGGCGCGCAGTGGATTTATCAGAATTCGGGGGGCACGCAAACACCGATAACCGCCACGCCAGCAAAACAAATCAGCTTGACCGCGCCCAATGTTACGGTGCAATCGAATGCCACGGTGGATTTGCGCGGCGGCGGTGATCTTTACGCTTACGAATGGCTTCCCGGTACTGGGGGACTGAGGGATGCACTGGCGGGCTCGGGCCCGCAAAGTACCCCGGGTCTTTATGCGATCCTGCCTGCCGCAAGGGGACAGGCGGCTCCGTTCGATCCGCAGGAAAGCGGCGGGTTCAACCCCGCGCAGACTGTATATCTGTCCGGCGGCGCAGGAGTCGCACCCGGCTATTACGCGCTGCTGCCACCACGCTATGCGCTCGCCCCGGGCGCGCTCTTGATTCAAATCGAACCCGGTTACTCCAGCGCGGCTGCCGGGCAGATCGGCTCACTCGCGGACGGTACGCCGGTGGTCGCCGGATACTTGAGTTCAGTCGGAACCGCGTTGCACACCGGGTCCACCGTATACGAGGGATTCGCGGTGTATCCCGGGAGCTACGGCCAGCAACTTGCTTCCTACAACATCAGCAGCGCATCCACGTACTTCAGCGCCGTTGCGGCCCTCGCCGGAAACGGTCCGGTCCCCGTGCCCGCAGACGCCGGTTCGTTGACCCTTTCCGTAGTGCAGTCCAACTCCCTGCTCGGCAATTCATTGAATCTGCAGGGCAGTGTGCTGACCGCCGCCACCGCCGACGGTCGAGGTGCGCTGATCAATATCAGCGCGCCCAATCTGGAGGTCTCTGCGAACGGCGCGGCATCGAACCCGGTTTTCGTGGGCGTGTCCGGATCGGTGCTGCAAAGTTGGAATGCCAGCGCACTGACGTTGGGGGGCGCCGCCTCGGCCGATGGCAGCGAGATCAGTGTCGTGGCCAACAGTGTGATTGTGGACAGCGGCGTGAATCTGACCGCCGATCAAATTTTCGTCGTGGCGCAGCAGTCGATCGATCTCAAAGGCGCACTCTCTTCGACCTCCGGCAAGAACGGGACGACGCTCCCAACGCTGCCGGAGACTCAGCCGTTGATTCTGAGCAGTCCCAGCGCCGGCCTCGTCGCGGTATCCGACTTAGGATTACCCGTTGTCACGCGCTCCGGAAACAGCGCGGGCGCCGCCATCACGCTCGAATCCGGATCGAGCTTGAGTTCAGGCGGCGCGCTGGCCTTGGACGCACCGGGCAATGTCATTCTGAACGGCGCGATCAACGGCAAGGGAGCGAGCTGGTCCTTAGCGTCAAACAGTGTCGCCTTCGTAGGAGCCGGCACTTCGCCGGACTCACTCAATATCGACGCCAATCTCGCGGCGTCGCTGCAGACGGCGGGCGCCGTGCGCATTTCCAGCCAGGGCAGCATCGATCTGTACGCACCGGTGACACTGGGCGCGGGCGCGAGTAGTGCAACGCCGACCTTGAGCTCGCTGACTTTGCTGGGTACACAAATCAACAACCTCGCCGGCGCAGATTCCGTGTTTGGCGCGGCGAGCTTGACGCTGGGCGGGGTGAATTCGGCGGCGGGCGCTCCTGCGGTAACCGCGGGCAGCGGGAACCTGTCCTTCGTGGCAGACAATTTGACCCTGGCGCCGAACACCATCGGTATCAGCGGTTTCGCCGGCACCGTCGCGCAGGTTGCCGGCACCGTGTCGAGCGCTGTCGGCAGCACCGGTGGACTGAACGTTGCGGGCGACTTGAGCATCAACGCCGTGGAGCTCACGCCCGGCGCGGGCTCGCAGACCACCATCAACGCTTCCGGGTCGCTCACGCTGGGCGCGCCGACGGTCTTGGCCAAAGGAACGATAGCGTCGACGCTGATCGGCGGCAAACTGACGTTGACGGCAAACTCGATCACGGATCAAGGCGCGATCGCCGCGCCCTCGGGCATCGTGTTCTTGAATGCCATCGGCGGCAACCTGGAGCTTGGCAGCACCGGTTCCATCAATGTCGGCGGTACGCTGCTGCAGGCGGTCAACCAGCAAGCGCCGTCCCCGGGCGGGACCATAGCGCTCAGTGCCTCGGGAAATGTCACGTTGGATGCGGGCTCGAAGATCAGTGTGGCCGGCGAACAGCAGGCGCCGGCGGGCAGTCTGATCATCACCGGCGGCAACGTGGTTTCCATCGCAGGCACGCTCAACGGCGCCGCCGGCAGCGGCGGACTCGGCGGCAGCTTTACGCTGGACGCAGGTCAGTTGGCCGGCGGACTCACGCCGTTGGCATCGGCTCTCGGCGCCGGTGGCTTCAGCAATTCGGTCAATATCCGGGCCCGGAGCGGCGACCTGCAGCTGCAGAATGGCGGGGTCATTGACTCGAACAGCATCACCCTCACCGCTGATACTGGGGTCGTGGAGATCGCGGGAGTGCTGAACGCCCGGTCGGGCGCGCAGCGCGGATCGATAGACCTCTCGGCCGGAAGCGCCGTCATGCTGGATGCTGGTGGGCAGTTGCACGCCGACGGTACAGGCACCACCGAACTGGGCGGTGAGATCCAGATCAATTCGACATGCGCGACGTGTTCCATCAACTTGGCGCCGGGCAGCGTGATAACGGCGGCG
>Ga0210406_10005531_pt1 | contig 13211 bp, 10 predicted proteins | sample IncBWC30MmetaG_FD_155454 | JGI IMG/M metagenome (GOLD analysis project Ga0210406, IMG submission 155454) | Forest soil microbial communities from Barre Woods Harvard Forest LTER site, Petersham, Massachusetts, United States - Inc-BW-C-30-M | ecosystem: Environmental > Terrestrial > Soil >... | reverse complement strand
AAGTCCATGCGGTGCAGAACATCCGCTGCTCCCTGCCCGCCTGAGGCTTCCAGGCAAATGATGCCGTCGATCTTTTCCTTCTTGTTCTGCAGGAGGTCAGAGACAGCGTCGTACGCGGCGCGCGGATCGCCTCGATCGTCGATCGTTCCTACTACTTTTATTCCTGGATATTTCTTCAACACGTCATTCACGCCCCGGACACGCTCTTCCGTGTTGAATTGGCCTGGTAGCCCGATCAAAATAATCCGGCCTTGTCCTCCGAGCAAATCCGCCATCCGCTTCCCGCTTTCCTGGCCGGCGCGGAAATTATCCGTCCCGATGAAGAGCACTCGGCGTGAATCGGGGGAGTCTGCGTCCATGCAGATCACCGGGATTCCCTGCAGCACGGCTCTATTGATGGACTCCTTGAACAACGCGGGGTCGCTGGCCGAAACCATGATGCCGGCAGGATTTTGTGCCACCACCTTCTGAAACGCGCTTAGCTCTTCGCTGGGCGAAAGAGTCGCAGGCCCTTCCATGTCTACCTTTACGCCTGCGGTCTTGCCGATATCCGTCAGCCCGGCTTGGGCTTCCTGCCAGTAGGGCAGGTTCACGTTGGCGGTCACGAGGACATAGCGCTCCTCCGGTTGGTGGTACGGCTTCTCGCAGGCGGCAATAGCAATCCCCATCGCAGCAATGCCAGCTATGGAAATGTATTTGGGTGTCTTCATGCTCGGTCTCCTTATCTGAAACGTCCCCTGAAGGTTTGTTGGCGGGATGAGACCCGATGACTCCGCGAGCAGCCTAACATAACGCGCTATTCAAAGGGATACGGCGGCGGCATCTTTCAAGACCGCCGGAGACAGCCTCCCTTAAGATGGTGCCATGCGTCATTGCGAATGCTGTTTTCTTCTACCTGCTCTTGACTCCTCCGTGGTGAGCAATTCCCTTTCGCAACTATATTCGAGAGTGGCAGTGGATTGGTCATCGAACTTTGAGGCGCTCTGCGACCGTGTGCGCGGCCTCTTTTTCTGAACCTATGCTCCCCGGTTTGCTACTGGAAGTTGCGGTGGATTCTCTCGAACGCGCGACCGCCGCGGAACGCGCCGGAGCCCATCGCCTGGAATTGTGCGCGAATCTGGAAATGGGTGGTCTGACTCCCGGCATCAACTTGATCCGTCAGGTGCGAGCGGCAATCAAAATTCCCATTCATGTCCTGGTGCGTCCCAGGCCAAGAGACTTCGTCTACTCGGCCGACGAATTTGCGCGGATGAAGGAGTCAATCAAGGCGATTGGAGCGGAAAACGTGCAGGGGATTGTTACAGGAGTTTTGCTGCCAGATTGTTCGGTAGATGTGGAACGGTCACGCGAAATGGTCGGCTTCGCTTCTCCCATGCAGATAACGTTTCACCGCGCCTTCGACGAATCAAAAGACCTCACCGCAAACTTGGAAGACATCGTTCTCGCTGGCGCTCATCGCATCCTGACTTCAGGCGGTGCTACCGATGCGCCAACTGGCACGTCCGTTCTTCGATCTCTCATCCAAAGGGCTGGCAGTCGCCTCACGATACTGCCCGGCGGCGGCCTGCACGGCGGCAATATCGCAGCGGTATCCCGCGCCACCGGTGCGCTCGAATTCCACACAGGCCTCGGCGGGGTAATCCCTTACGCTAGCCAAAACATTGCGGCGTTCGAATCCGCGATCCGGGACTGCGTAGCAAGTATCCGAGGGTAGCGCCGGCTTGCCTGCGGGCAGACAGGCATCTTGCTAGCAGGCGTGCCGCCAGGATGGCGGCGCTACCGCGTGCCTCAGCACGAAAAAAAGGGCACGCTTTTGCGCGCCCTGCGAAACTTCAAATTGTTTTCTACTTCAGGCCTTCTGCGCCTGACGGCGAAGGAATGTCGGCACATCCAAATCGTCTTTCGGCACTTCCGGCGAAACTTCGCGCACGTTCTGGGCTACCTGATGCACCACGCTCGGCGCCTGCGGCAATTCCTGCTGCTGAGTGTTTTCCCGCCCGGCCTTCCAGGTTCTCGGCAGAACCGACTGCTTCGACGGCGCCTGTTTCTTCCCCGCATCCTTGAAGCCTGCCGCGATCACGGTGATTTTCACCGCGTCCTTCATATTGTCGTCCATCACTGCGCCAAAAATAATGTTCGCGTTTTCGTGCGCCGCCTTCTGGATCACGCTGGACGCTTCATGCACTTCATGCAGCGAAAGCGAAGAGCTTCCGCAAATGTTGATGAGAATGCCTTGCGCCCCCTGGATGGAATTGTCTTCGAGCAACGGACTCGCAATCGCGCGATTCGCCGCATCCACCGCACGGCTTGCGCCGGTCGCCACCGCCGTGCCCATCACCGCGTAACCCTGCCCATGCATGATGGCCTTCACGTCGGCAAAGTCGCGATTGATGATACCGGGCACGGTGATGATGTCCGAAATGCCCTGCACCGCCTGACGAAGAATGTCGTCGGCGATGCGAAACGCATCGAAAAAGCTGGTGCCGCGCTCCACAGTTTCCATCAGCCGCTCGTTGGGAATCACGATGACCGTGTCCACCACGCCGATCAGGTCCTGCAGCGCCTGCTCGGCCTGCAGCATCCGGCGCTTGCCTTCGAATGCGAACGGTTTCGTCACCACCGCGACGCTCAACGCGCCCAACTCGCTTGCGAGTGAAGCTACCACTGGCGCTGCGCCGCTTCCCGTTCCTCCGCCAAGGCCAGAGGTGATGAAAATCATGTCCGCGCCTTCGAGCGCTTCGATAATTTTGTCGGTATCTTCCAGCGCCGCCTTCCGGCCAATCTCGGGATTCGCGCCCGCGCCCAATCCTTTGGTCAGTTTCGCGCCCAACTGCAGCTTCACAGGCGCTTGCGACATCTTCAGCGCCTGCAGGTCAGTGTTGGCCGTGATGAATTCCACGCCCTCGACCTTGGCGCGGATCATGCGATTGACCGCATTGCAGCCGCCACCGCCCACACCAATCACTTTAATCTTCGCGGGCTGCAACTCCTCGCTGAAGCTCATCCGGATACCTGCGTCTTTCGCTGTCATGCCTTTCCCCCCGTCCGGCTGGTCAAATCCTTTATAGAACTCGTATTCCCCTGATACCACATAGACTTTTCAAGACCTGTGGAAAACAGGCCTGCCAGTCGTTCTTTCTTACCCTTGCACTTCGCTTACCCTCTTGCCCTTAGCACCCTCTAATCCCGTTTTGACCGACCCGGCCTACGCCCCGGCGAACATGGATTTCAGCTTTGAGACGAAATTGTTGCTTTTTTGCGAGTTGCTCCGCCGGGTCCTGGCTGCGTGCAATACCAGGCCGACGACTGTCGCATAGTCAGGTCTCGCCACCGATTCCGGCATATCCTGAATTCCGCGCGGCTCGCCAAGACGCACCGGCAATTGGAAAACATGCTCCGCAAGCTCGTCGAACCCATTCAGCAGAGCGCCGCCGCCCGCCAGCACAAATCCCGCCTGGATCTGCCGTTCCATTCCCGCGCGGCGCAGGTCGTCCCGAATCATCGCAAGCAATTCTTGTGCGCGTGGCTCGATAATTTCCGTGAGGTTGCGCGCAAAAATGGTGCGTGGCGGACGGTCGCCGACGCTGGCAATCTCGATGGCGCCATCGTTGTGAAGAATCTCTGCCCAGGCGCACGCGTGGCGATGCTTGATCTTTTCCGCTTCGGGAATGGGTGTGCGGAGGCCGACCGCCAGATCGTTCGTAAAGTGGTCGCCACCGATGGCAATCGTTCCTGTATGGCGCACCACGCCACCGCCGAAGACGGCCAGATCCGTCGTGCCGCCGCCAATATCCAAAATGCAGCAGCCCATCTCCTTTTCGTCCGGCGTCAGGCAGGCTTCCGCGGAAGCCAGCGGCTCCAGCACAGTGTCATTGATCAGGATCCCCGCCTTGTTCGCTGCCGTGATGAGATTTTGCGTCGCGGCCATTGATGATGTGACCACGTGGACATTCGCTTCCAGCCGTTGGCCGATCATGCCGATGGGATCGCGAATGCCGTCCTGCGCGTCCACCAGGAATTCATGGGGAAGCACATGCAAAACTTCGCGATCCTCCGGCATTGCGATGTTTCGCGCCGCATCAATGGCTCGGCGAACGTCGTCGCGCTCCACGTCCCGCGCGCGATTTCCCAGCGAAATGCCGCCACGGCTGTTGACGCCGCGTACGTGGCTTCCCGCAACACCGATCACCGCCGATTCCACGGGCACATTGGCCACGCCTTCGGCTTCTTCGACCGCGCGACGAATAGAGCTCACTGTCGCATCCAGATTGACAATCAGTCCCTTGCGCAGCCCCTTGGATTCCGCCGCGCCCAGCGCCAGGAAGCGCACTTGCTCATTTTCGATTTCCGCCAGCAAGACGCACGTCTTTGTACTGCCGATATCCAGCCCGACTAGATATTTGTCTTTCTTTGCCAAGACGCTCTCCTGCTTCCTATTTTGTTCTTGCCACAGGTGCGCTGGTGTCGGGGTTCACCACCACCTGCCTCGAATACCGAAGATCAATCCCGTGCACCGGCCCGGCATTCGCCTGCCACTGCGTGAAGTTCTCCACCAGCGTCCGGTATTTGCCGGTGAAATCGCCCTGGCCAAAATGCACGGTGATTGCCGGCGCGTTTCCCTCGTTGCCGAATCCGGTCAGCACCGCGCACAAATCGCGCGGATTGCCCAGGTCGGCCTCGCTGACGCGCTCCGAGGAACCGGGTTTCACCAGGTCAATGTTCTTCATGAATTCCTGATAGACCTGCATGCGCTTTTCGCGTTCATCGCGCGCCAGATTTTCCGACATGCCGGTGACAATCGGAAAATGAAAGTCTTCGCCTTCCGGACGCTCCAGCAAAACGCCATGCGCATCGATTAATGTGAGCTCACTGCCGTTGCGGAAAAACGCCACCGGGGTCCGCTCGGTGATTTCCACGCGCAGGCGATTCGGCAGGATGCGTTGCACACTGGCCTCTTCGACCCAGGGAATTTCCTGAATCTGGGTGCGCCGCGCCTCGAGTGGAACACGCAGCACGCTGCGGTCCCGGTCGTGCACGAAAAGTTTCTGAATCTCCTCGCGCGCCACGATGTGATTTCCGTTGACGTCAATCTGGTCCGGCTTGACCAGCATCATCTGCGGCGAATAGAGCGCATATCGCGCGCCAAAATATCCCGCCGTGATCAGCGCCGCGCCCGTCACCGTCCAGACGAACACGCGGCGATAAAACGGCCAGGTCTTGCCGCCGAGTTTCTTCCGGCGGATGTCCACCGGCTTCTGCCGGCGCAGATACTTCGGATCTTCATCCGTGACCAGGTCCGGACGGTACGATTCCTGCTCTGCCGCCGCAGCGGAGGCATTGCGCTGGATGGGTTTTACGCGTTCCAAACCACCACCTCGTTTTCCAGGGTTACTCCGTAGGCCTGCTGCACGCGCTCGCGTACATCCGCGATCAGCGCCAGCATGTCGGCCGCCGAGGCTTGCCCCGCATTCACAAAGAAGTTCGCGTGGCGCTCGCTGACCCGCGCGTCGCCGTGCGAAAAGCCCTTCAATCCCAGTTCGTCGATCATGCGCCCGGCGGATCCGCCTGGCGGATTCTTGAAAATGCAGCCGGCGCTCTTTTGGCCGAGCGGCTGGCTCGAACGCCGCTTTTCGTTGCAGATGCGAACGCCTTGGAGAATTTCAGGGTACGGTTTGGAGGGTAGTTCCAGCTTCACTGCCAGCATCATATCATCGGGCGCAAAAGAAGTGTGCCGGTATTCGAACGAAATTTGCTCGCCGCGCAGAATCTCGATTTTGCGTTCCGCCGCCCGGTAGACTTTCACTTCCCGCGCGTAGGATCCGATCTGGATGCCGTAAGCGCCGGCGTTCATGCGTAACGCGCCGCCGACTGTGCCCGGCACTCCGATTAATCCTTCCATGCCGCCCAGATTATTTTTTGCGCAGAACGTCACCGTCCGTCCCAAGTCGGCCGCGGCATCCACAGTGGCGATATTTCCATCCAGGGAAATTTCCGGCTCGCCTTTCACCAATTGCAGGACAACGAACGGCAATTCGCCGTCCACCACCAGCAAATTCGAGCCGCCTCCCAGGAATTTATGCGGCACCTGATACTCGTCAAGCAATTTCAACAAACCCGGGATGGCCTCGTGCCGCTTGATGCGCAGCAGATCCGTGGTGCCGCCGATTCCCAGAGAGGTCAGTTCGGCTAGCGAAACGTCGCGCCGGACTTCCGTGCCCAACTCCGGAAGCGCCGCCAGGATTTTGGCTTCTTCAATCCGCATTTCGAGTCCGGTCCTCCACCCGCAGTTCGGTTCCGAGCAGCACCATCAGCTCGCTGCTCGCGCGGCTGACGTTCCCCGCGCCGATCGTCATAATCGCATCGCCCGGGCGTGCTTCGCGCAGCAGAAGCTCGATCGCATCCTGCATCGAGTGAAAATACTGCACGTTTTTGTGGCCAGCCTCGCGAATGCTGTTGGCCAAGGCTTCGCTCGTGATGCCGGGAACGGGCGCTTCTCCCGCCGCGTATACATCCACCAGTGCCAAGATATCCGCTTCGTTGAAAGCGCGCACAAATTCATCCCATAGGTGCTGCGTCCGCGTGTAGCGATGCGGCTGAAAAAGCGCCAGCAAGCGGTTGAACTGGCAGCCTCTCGCGGCCTTGAGAGTCGCGCGAATCTCGGCTGGGTGATGTCCGTAATCGTCCACCACGGTAATGTCGTTCACCACACCCTTGATATCGAACCGCCGCCCCACGCCTGCAAATTTTGCCAGCCCTTCGCGAATCAGGTCGCTGGCCACGTTCAAATAAAGTGCCACGGCGGCAGCGGCCGCCGCATTGCGCACGTTGTGAATTCCCGGCGGATGCGGCAGCAGGAACATTCCCAAATCTTCGCCTTTGTACGTCAGCCGAAATTCAGCGCCGAATCCCCGCATCTCCACGTCGCTGATCACCAGGTCGGCTTGCGGTGAAGTTCCATAGGTAATGATCGGCCGCTTCACATCCGGAATGATCGCCTGCACGTTCGGCTCGTCAAGGCACATAACGGCAGCGCCATAAAACGGCACGCGGTTCACAAACTGGATAAATGCGTCCTGAATGTCTTCGAGCGACGAGTATTGGTCGAGATGTTCTCGATCGATCGTCGTCACTACTGCTACTACCGGCGCGAACATCAGGAAGCTGCGGTCGCTCTCATCCGCCTCCACCACAAAATATTCGCCCCGCCCCACGCGCGCCGTGGTTCCAGCCTGATTCACTTTGCCTCCGACCACAAAGGTCGGATCGAGGTGCGCCGCCGCCAGAATCGACGCGACCATGGAGGTCGTGGTCGTTTTCCCGTGTGCCCCGGCCACCGCTATGCCGTATTTCAGACGCATCAACTCCGCCAGCATTTCCGCGCGCGGAATCACCGGAATCTTGCGCTTGTGGGCTTCCACCACTTCCGGATTGTCGGCTTTCACCGCGGAAGAGATCACTAGTACGTGCGCGCCTTCCACATTCGCGGCTTGATGGCCCTCAAAAATCGTCGCGCCCAGATTCTGCAAGCGCTCCGTGATCGTTGATGGCTTCAGGTCGGAGCCGGAAACCGAATATCCGAGCGTCAAGAGCACTTCGGCGATACCGCTCATCCCGATGCCGCCGATGCCCACCAGGTGGATGCGTTGAAAATTGCGAAACGATACCATCATTGCCCCAAACCTTCCCTTTTCCCGCGCCGCCGCGCCGCTTCTTCGACTAAATTCACAATGTCGCGCGCCGCATGCGGATAGGCAAGGCTCCGCGCGTTCTTGGAAAGCGTTTCAATCTCCCGGGGCTGGTCGAGGAGGGAGAAAATCTCGCGCGCCAAACGTTCTCCGGTAAGTTCCGTTTCCGTGATCAGCTGCCCGGCGCTCGCGTTGGCCATGGCCTGCGCGTTGCGCAACTGGTGGCTGTCTGTGGCGCGCCCGAACGGGATGAAAATTGCCGCGCGGCCCGCCGCGGCTACTTCCGCGGCAGTGATCGCTCCGGCCCGGCAAACCAGCAGGTCGGCCCAGGCGAAGCGTTCCGCCATGTTCGTCAGGAAAGGAACTACCTCCGCGAGAATTTCGCGCCGCGCGTACGCGGTCCTTACGGCATTATAATCGCGTTCGCCGGTCTGGTGAACAATCTGCATTTCATTTTTTCGCGTGGCTAGCAAATCCATTGCATCCACAAACGCGCGATTCACTGGCAGCGCGCCCTGGCTTCCACCGGTGATCAGCAGGTGCAGCGGCTTCTCCGGCTTGCGCGGCTCGATCGCAAAGAATTCCGGCCGCACGGGGCACCCGGTCAACTTCGCCTTTTCTCCCCACGCTTTAGCAGTAACTTCGTAGCCTGTGGCGATACGCTTCGCAAATCGGGCGACCACCCTGTTGGTAAAACCAGGTTCCGCGTTGGGTTCGAAAATCACGTTGGGAATCCCGCGCAGCCAACTCGCCAGCAGCATTGGTCCCGCAGCATAACCTCCCACACCAAACGCCACATCGGGTCTGTGCCGCTTCATCACACCGAACGAGTCCGCCAATCCTGATCCGAGCATCGCCAGATTCTTCAACAGCGTTTTGCCGCCCTTTCCCTTCAGGCCCGCCACGCGAATCGTTTCCAGCGGCAGCCCGGCCTGCGGCACCAGCTTCATTTCAATCCCGCGTTGTGTTCCCACCAGCACCACTTCCCTTTCGGGTCCTCTCGACAACCACTCCCGCGCGATCGCTATCGCCGGGAAGACATGTCCGCCGGTTCCGCCGCCTGCAATCAAAAGTTTCACGCCATCGGCCCTCAGGCCCGCAAACTCGACGGAGTCCCGGCCTGCTGCGAAATATTCAGGAGCACACCGGTGGCCAGCAACATCACCAGCAAACTCGAGCCTCCGTAACTCACGAACGGCAGCGGAATTCCTTTGGTCGGCATCATTCCCAGCACCACCGCAAAATTAATCAGCGACTGAAAAATCACCATCGCGGTGACTCCCAGGGCCAGCATGCTGCCAAACCGGTCCGGTGCATTGAACGCGGCCCGCATTCCGCGCCAACCGTAAACCGCGAACAGGGTGATCACGAAAACCGCGCCAAGGAAGCCGAGTTCCTCGCAGATCACCGCATAAATAAAATCCGTGTGCGCTTCCGGCAAATAAAATAGCTTTTGCTTGCCTTCCATCAGCCCGACTCCGTTGAATCCTCCCGAGCCCACGGCAATCAGCGACTGCACCAGTTGAAAGCCGGCACCCTGCGGGTCGGAATCCGGATGAAGAAACGCTGTGATCCGCGCCTGGCGGTAGGACACGAATGCGATCAACGCGATCAACGCCGGCAATGCCGCGGCCATACCCACGGCCAGCCATTTCCAGGAAAGCCCGGCGACAAAGAGAATCGCCGTCATGATCAGCAAAATGTCCACCGATGTGCCTAGGTCCGGCTGCATCACAATCAATCCGATGCATACGAGCACGGGCGCCACGGCCGGCAGAATCGTCTGCAGCAGATCCTCCTTATTGAATTCCATCCGCGTCGTCGCGCGGCGTTTCATATCCAGGAACCACGCCAGGTAGAGAATCACCACCAGCTTGGCCATTTCCGAAGGCTGCAGATTAAGGGGCCCGATTTTGATCCAGCGATGCGTCGCGTGCGACTTATCCAGAAAAAATGTTCCGACTAGCAGAACTGCGACGACGCACAGCGCCGTGTAGACAACTGCGGGTTCTCGCAAACGGTGATAATCCAGCTTCATTAGTCCAAACATCCCCGCAAGCCCCGCCATCAGCCACACCACCTGGCGCAGGACAAATACGTACGAATGCCCATACATCTGCTGAGCGGTGACCGCCGAGGCGCTGAAAATCATCACCGCGCCGAGGAGGCAGAGCGCTAACGTCACTACGAACAGCCAGCGGTCCATTTCTGAACGTCTCGCCACCAGGTCACCCCTTCTCCGCGGAAGTTCCCGCTGAACTTTTTTCGAGGGCGCGCACCAACTGTTTGAACACACGTCCGCGATGCTCGTAATTTTCAAACTGATCGAAACTCGCGCAAGCCGGAGCCAGCAGCACCACATCGCCGGACCGCGCTGCCAACGATGCGGCTTCGACCGCGCGCTCCAAGATCCCCGCGCGCTCGATGGCCACGCTGCCCGCTATCTGCTTTTCGATCTTGTCCGCCGCCGCGCCAATCAAGAGCGCAAGAATCGCTCGTTCCCGCAGTGGTTTCTGTAGCACGGTGTAATCACTTCCCTTATCCTTGCCGCCGAGAATCACCAGGATTCTCCCCGGAAACGCCTCCAGCGCCTTCAGCGTCGCATCCACGTTCGTCGCCTTCGAATCGTTGTAGTAGCGCACCCCGCGTATGTCCGCCACAAACTCCAGCCGGTGTTCGACCCCCGCAAAACTCTTCACCGCTTTCGCAATGGATGCCGCATCGACCCCCGCCAGCCTCGCGATAATCACCGCAGCCAATGCGTTTTCCAGGTTGTGCGCGCCCGCCAGCGGAATCTCCGCCGATCTCATCACCGGCTCTTCTTTCCCATCGTGCACCACCACAATTTCCTCGCCCTGCAGGCACGCGCCGTTGGTCACATGTTTCTTCCGGCTAAACCAGAACACCTGCGGCTTTTTCGGCGCATATTTCGCCGATGCCGCATCGTCCGCATTCAGGATTGCCGCATCCAGCTCCGTCTGATTCTCAAAGATCCGCGCTTTTGCCGCCGCATAGGCTTCCATCGTTTTGTGCCGGTCGAGATGGTCCGGCGTCAGATTCAGCAGCACCCCGATATTCGGCCGAAACTTTTCAATCAACTCCAGCTGAAAACTGCTCAACTCCGCCACCGCTACCGACCCCGCATCCATCTTTTCCACTTCCGAAATCAGCGGCGTTCCCACATTCCCCGCGAGATATGCCGGCATCGCCGCAGCCCTCAGGATGTGATGAACCAAAGTGGTCGTCGTGGTTTTCCCGTTCGATCCCGTGATGCCGATCAACTTGCCCTCCAGGAATCGGTACGCCAGCTCGATCTCGCTCCAGATCGTGATGCCTTTCGACCTGGCCTTGAGCAAGAATGCATCGTCGGCCGGCACACCGGGACTCGGAATGATCAAGTCCTGCGCCAGAAACGTTTTTTCAGTGTGCCCGCCCAGCTCCAAAGCGACTCCAGCCGCCCGCAACTTTGCCGGGGCATCCCCCAATTCGCTTTCGGCGCGCGTTTCCGTGGCTGTCACGATCGCGTTATGCCCCGCGCAGAAGAGCGCCGTGGCCACACCCGTTCGCGCCAGCCCAACCACCAGCACCCGCATCTTCCGCAATTCCATCGAACCTGGCATATTCCAAACACCCAATCTCTTCCGCCATGCTTCAGCGCAATTTCAAAGTCGTCAGCGCAAACAGCGCAAATACCAGCGCCGCAATCCAGAACCGCACAATAACCTTGCTTTCGCTCCATCCCAGCAATTCGAAGTGATGGTGAATCGGCGCCATGCGAAAAATGCGTTTTCCGCGCAGCTTGAACGACCCCACCTGCAAAATCACCGATAGCGCTTCCAGTACGAATACGCCGCCGACAAACACCAGCAGCACTTCCTGCTTGATGATCACCGCGATCGTTCCCAGCGTGCCGCCGAGCGCAAGCGATCCCACATCTCCCATGAACACTTCCGCTGGGTGCGCGTTATACCAGAGGAATCCGAGCGATGCGCCGACCAGCGCCCCACAAAAAACCGTTAGTTCGCCAACGCGCGGGATGTACTGGATTTCCAGATACGTCGCCCAACGATAGTTGCTGCTTACATACGTCAAAATCGTCATCGCTCCGGCCGCAATCACCGTGCAGCCAATCGCCAAACCGTCCAGTCCGTCGGTAAGATTCACTGCGTTTGAACTGCCCGTAATCACCAACGCGATGAACGCCAGAAACGGCAGAAACGCCAGCGGCCAAAAAGTTCCCGAATGCAGCAGGCTATGAAACACCAGGTCAGGCCGAAAGCGTTTCAGAAACGGCACAATTAACTGCGTCGAGTACGCGCTGTGCGTGGAAAGCACCAGCAACGTGACGCCCACGGCAAAGCTGACGCTGAACTGCAAGATCAGCTTTTTCTTTCCCGTCAATCCCAGGTTCCGTCGCTTGGCCACTTTCGCGTAGTCATCCACAAATCCGATCGCTGCGAACGCAAACAGCGCAAACAGCGCCAGCAATATAAACGGATTCGACAAATCGGCCCAAAGCAAAACCGGCACGGCCGTCGAAAGCACGATCAGGACACCGCCCATCGTCGGTGTGCCCGCCTTTTTCTTGTGCTCTTGCGGCCCTTCCTCGCGGATGTATTGCCCGATCTGCAATTCGCGCAACTTGCGGATCAGCCACGGCCCGAACACCAGCGCCAGAAACATCGCCGTCAGACTGGCGTAAGCCGTGCGCACCGTGATGTAGCGGAACACGTTCAGCGGGCTGAAATATTTCTGCAGCACGTGGTAGAGGAGGTAGTAAAGCATCCTAGTGGCCCGCCTCCGGCTTCCGGCCCGCATCCACCGGCGCAAACCGGCCGAGCATGGCCTCCACGATGCGTTCCATCTTCACGCTGCGGGATCCTTTCACAAGCAAGAGGTCACCCGGCTTCACGAAGCCCGCCAGAAATTCCGCGGCATTTTCCGGTGACGTGAAAAATTTCGTACGCTCGCGCGGAACACCCGCGGCGATCGCGCCTTCCACGATCTGCAAAGCGTCTCCCTGAACTCCAATCACAAAATCAATCTTTCCCGTCCGCGCGGCAAAATCCCCACCCTCGCGATGCAATTCCGCGGACGCCGGACCAAGTTCGCGCATCTCCCCCGCCGCCAGTATCCGCCGCTGAAATCCCGGCGTGGCCGCCAGCAGGCTGCACATCGCCTGCAGTGCCGCGGGGCTCGAGTTGTACGCATCGTTTATCAGCGCAAATCCGTTCGTAAACCGGATCAGTTCGCCGCGCATCGAGGGCGTCCGCAGATTCGGCAGCACCGCGCGCGCTACTTCTACCCCGACATTCCATTCGCTCGCCGCCGCAATCGCCGCCAGCGCGTTCCACACCACGTGCCGCCCCGGCAGCGACGTCTCCAGCCGCATCCTCTGGCCCTTGTGAATCAGTGTGAACGCCGAGCCCAGTGCTCCCCGGTCCTCAATCCCTTCCGCTCGATACTCCGCCGGAGTTTCCACTCCGTAAAAAATCACCCTGCCGGGAGCCACCTTGGCCATCGCTG
>Ga0210406_10005527_pt1 | contig 13218 bp, 10 predicted proteins | sample IncBWC30MmetaG_FD_155454 | JGI IMG/M metagenome (GOLD analysis project Ga0210406, IMG submission 155454) | Forest soil microbial communities from Barre Woods Harvard Forest LTER site, Petersham, Massachusetts, United States - Inc-BW-C-30-M | ecosystem: Environmental > Terrestrial > Soil >... | reverse complement strand
CTATGGACAGCGACACGCCATGCATCACCAGGGGAAATCGTTCGCGTATGCGTTCCAGGTAATCGAGCGGCTTGCCGCCGGGTACCAAATAGTTTTCGGTGATGACTTCGAGCCAATCGACCGCGTGAGGCTCGTTCAAGATCGCCTCATAGTGCGGAGTTCGCAGGCCGAGCCCAAAGCCGGAGAGCTTATTCATCAAAGAGCTTATTGATCAAGGTGAGGCCGGGCGCAAGCGCCCGGCCTCCTTCAACGCGTCAGCGCTTACTTCGCCGCCTTGGCTTTGGCTTTGGCATCGTCGCAAGCTTGCTTGGTCATGGAGACGAAGCCCTGACCCTTGCAGCTGTTCATACCCTTGCAGCTGTTCTTCGCCGATTTGCACTCGGACATTCCCTTGCAGGAATTCACGCCAGTGCACTTGACCGTTGCGGCATCCGCGGCAAAGGCAGTGGTCGTAATTCCAGAGGTGAACAGCATGGCGGCAGCGGCAGCCATGGCGGCGCTCGACAGTTTATTGATCTGCATTTTTGATTCCTCAATAGTTATAGAACGCAGCGGAATTGCTGCTCATACAAGAGACCCGGCCAACGGCATCATTATTACCCATTTATCTAAGCTCATGCCTGTTTCACTAGGGTTACGACGGCAATCGGTCGCGTGTACCGGCACCTGTAAATGAAGGTTTCTTAATGTTGATTGCCGGTGCATCCAATCGTTCGGCGCGACCGAATAAGAGCCCGGCGGTGGGATCCGATAACCGGCCCGGCAAGGCTCCGCGTCAACCTCGTCCCATTGCAAACGTCAGGGCGTCGCGCACCGCCGCATGCCCGCCCGCTGCGCGGTCGAGCCACGCCAGACCCCGCCTGATTTCTGCGCCGTGAGCGGCGCGGGCGGCTTGCAATACGTCGCGGCGCAATGCCGCGTCATAGGCATGGTCGGGCGATTTGGAATAGCGCTGCATATCCGGTCCCGCAATGATCGCCCGTGTCTCCTCCGAGGTTCCCCCGATATCGAAGTGGTGAAGCACGGACGACAGCAGCGGCTCGGGATTCTCGAGAAACCGATCGAAGTCGACTCGAAAAACACGTTCGCCCCCGGAATTCGCCGCGCGCACCAGCGCCGACATCTCGCAGGCCCAGGACAGCGCGAGGACTTCGCCTTCGCTCATGGATGCGAGCTGCCACGCGTCGCCGCCGATGCGTCGATGCAGCCGGGCCAAGCGGCTTGGCGCCATTACTCTCGCCTCCTGCCGCGAATTCGGTCCGCCGAGGATGGTGGCGATATAGCTTTCGGGCGAGACGAACATGATCACGGCTTTCGGCGCCGAGGCGCGCGCCAATAGGTCGGCGGCCAGCTCGGATACAAAGCTGGTCGCTTTGATCACCGCCAGCTGCCGCGTCTCGAATGTACGCGACAGAAGTTTCAGGCAGGCGGACAACCGGGCATCGAAATCGTCATGACGCCAGGCATGGGGTTGGACGTGCGGCTCGCCCTTCAGCTGCGCAAACGTGCGCAGTATCACCGGTTCGCGCAGCGAGAACGCGGCGCGGTGCGCCCCGATGAGACGCGAAAGCAACGTGGAGCCCACATGCCCGATGTGGAAAATGAACCCGCAACGCTCGGCGAGACGCGCCGCACCGATCGCCGCTGCCACCTGCGGCCATGGCAGCGCGTGGCTCGATGTTTTCGGAGTGAGGAGACGCGCGTCGAGAAAGCTCGCTTGTTCGTAGTCGGTTCTCTTGAGGCGCAGGAACACAACGCCGTCGCGGGGCAGGTCCAGCATGTAAGGGAATAACTCTGGGGAGCCGCCCAATTCTTCCGCTAGTGCATCCATGGCATCAGTTTCGCATCCACCCGTTCCTTTCGCGAGCCTGCGCTTATACTTGGCGCCTCAGCGCAAAGAAGCGACAGGAAAGAACGATGTTCCTTCAAATTGAAAACTTTCTGACACCGGCGGAAGTGCAGCAAATCTCCGAGGCCGCCGGCCAGGCAAAATTTATCGAAGGCAGGCGCTCCAACCCGCACAACCACACCAAGGACAACGTCATCGGCGATCCTGGCGACCCGATCGCGCAGAAGGCGTCGCAAATCGCTCTTTTGGCATTGCAACGCAATGAGCAGGCGCGCAGTTTCGCCTTTCCGCAGCGCATGGCGCTGCCGTCGCTGGCACGGTACGACGTCGGCATGAAATATGGGGCGCATATCGACGCTGCGTTTCTGCCCTTGGCTACGCAGCCCCTGCGCTCGGACGTCTCCTGCACCATCTTCATATCCAATCCGGGCCAATATGAGGGCGGCGAATTGGTCATCTATCTCGGTTCTGAGATAGTGCATATCAAGGGAAACGCGGGGTCCGCAGTATTCTACGCCTCAACTCACGTGCATCAGGTGGAACCCGTCCGATCCGGTTCGCGTCTGGTGATGATTACATTCATCGAGAGCCAGATTCCAGATCCGTTGCAGCGCGACCTGCTGTATTCGCTCGGCGAGGTGCGGGCGTTTGAAAGCGCGAAAATGGAGTGGCGCACCCGGACTCAGCTCGAGTACGTGTTTGCAAATCTGCATCGCATGTGGTCCAGGTAGGCCGGGATTCCGAAGCGATCATGAGTGTGCCCGGGAGTGGTGAGGAGATGCTCGGCGTCGCAACCGCGCTGGAGCGCGAAGGGCGCACGGTCGAGGCCATTGCCGCTTATGAGCAGCTGCTCGAATTTTGGCCGGGACAGCCGGACTGTTGGTACAACCTGGGCAGATTGCAGCGCCAAACGGGTCAATATTCTCGCGCGCTGTCCTCGTACCAGGAGGCACTGGAACGCCACGTGACTCAGCCGGAAGAGGTGCATCTGAACCGTGGCGTAATTTTCAGCGACTGCCTCAATCAGTACGACGCCGCGGAGCGTGAGCTGAAAAAGGCGCTGGAAATCAACCCAACCTACGTGCCGGCGCTCATCAATTATGCCAATTTGCACGAAGACCTGGGGCGCCGCGAGCGCGCCGCAGAGATGTATGAGCGGCTGCTGGCACTCGAGCCGGACTCGCCCTCGGCGTTGGCCCGATACGCCGGCCTCAGGAATTTCACCGATATCCATGATCCGCTGATCGAGCGGCTGCGCCGGGCGCTCGACTATCCCGGCATCAGTCTCGCAACCCGCGCCCACGTCGAATTCGCCTTGGGGCGCGCGCTGGATGCCTGCGGTGCATACGACGCCGCCTTCCAAACCTATCGCCAGGCCAATCGGCACAGCCGCGAAAGTGCGGCGCCGGGAACGGGCCACTACGATTTGGCATTCGAAGAAAGATATACCGCACGGCTCATCAGTGCCTTCGGCACAAAGCCCGCGCACGATCCGCAGACGCCCAGACTTCAGCCTCACACGACTCCGCCCCGGCCCATTTTCATTTGCGGCATGTTTCGCTCCGGCTCAACGCTCTTGGAGCAACTGCTTGCCGGTCATCCGAGTATTACACCCGGCGGCGAATTGGATTTCATCCCGCGCGCCGTCAATACCGCCCTGGCACCGTTTCCCGAATCCTTGGGTTCGATTCAAATCGAGCAGCTGAGCCAAATTGCGGCTGATTACCGCGCCATGCTCATCGAGCGCTTCCCGCAGGCCATTCACGTCACCGATAAACGCCCCGATAACTATCTTTACATCGGGCTCATCAAAACGCTGTTCCCGAAGGCAAAAATCGTTCACACCGTGCGCAATGCGCTCGATAACTGCCTATCCATCTATTTCCTGCATCTTGACCCGGCCATGAGCCATGCGCTGGATCTGATGGATATCGGGCACCACTACCGGGAGTACCTGCGACTCATGGCCCACTGGAAGACGCTGTTCGGCGATGACATCGTCGAGGTCTCCTATGACGGGCTCGTGCGAGACCCGAAATCTCAATTGAAACAAGTGCTTGGGTCCCTGGGCCTGGACTGGGACGAGCGCTGTGCCAGTGTCGGGCCAGGACGCGCCGTGAAAACCGCCAGTGTCTGGCAAGTCAGGGAGCCACTGTATGTGCGCTCCTCGGGCCGCGCCCACCACTATGCGAAGCATTTGCAAGAATTGCACAAATACATCGAATCCCCTCTGTAGTTGGAAAACAACAACACTCATTGAGTCGAAAAGCGCCCAGGTTCTTCGCCTTTTCGCCCACGCCGCCGCATCCGAAGCCTGATATATCGCAGTGACAGCTCGTGCCTATCCCTCAAAATATTTTCGGCGAGAAGGGAACTATTCCGTTGCGGCGGGTTGGCAACAACATATGCACGTGGTTTAATCGGCACATATCTCGGCAAGGGCCGCCCGACAACGGCCTGCCGGCCTTTTATTATTATTTCAATGAGGGACCAGCAAATGGGGATTAATCGGAAATTGCAATTTGCAGTTCGTGCTGCGCTCGCCGCCGCCGCGGCCACTGCCGTGGTACCGGCTGCGTGGTCGCAGCAAGCAGCACCGGCAACGGCTTCGAATGCGCCCGCGCCTTCAGGCCTCGAAGAGGTCGTAGTCACCGGATCGCGCATTACGTCGCCGAACCTGACTGCCATCAGTCCAATCACCAGCGTCGACGCCGGCTACATCGGCTCGACCAACCTGACCCGCGTTGAGGACATCCTCAACAACCTGCCCATGGTCTTCGCCGGCCAGAATTCGACCGTGTCGAACGGAGCAACCGGAACCGCGTCGGTAAACCTGCGCGGCTTGGGCGCGCAACGCACCTTGGTTCTGGTCAACGGTCGGCGCTTGGGTCCCGGCCAGGGAACCGGCACCAACGTATCGGACCTCAACGAAGTACCGGCAGCGCTGATCGAGCGTGTGGACATCCTCACGGGCGGTGCTTCTTCGGTGTACGGCGCGGATGCCGTCGCGGGCGTGGTCAACTTCGTGCTCAACACGCACTTTGAAGGCATCAAAGTCGACTCGAGCTACAGTTATTTCAACCATAGCAACAATAACTCGCGTGCCCAGACGGCGGTAAACGCTGCGGGCGATGCCTTGCCCGACAGCAGTGTCAATACGGGCTTTGGCAAGAACTTCTCGGTGTTGATGGGATCGAACTTTGCCGACAACAAAGGCAATGCGACCTTCTACCTGACCTACGACAAAACGGCGGCGGTGCTGGAAGCGAAGTACGACTACGCGGCCTGCGTGCTGGATGCCACGAAGTCGACACCCGGCGTGAAATGCGGTGGTTCCCCAACCACAGCGAGGAATGGCGCGGGCGGCTACTTCCAGGCTTACGGGGGAACTCCGTCGGCTGCGCTGTTCACAAACACGGTTGACGGTAAGACCGGCGCGTTTCGACCCTACAATCCGAACACGGATGCCTATAACTTCGGTCCTTTGAATTTCTACCAACGCCCGAATGAGCGCTGGACGGGCGGGTCGTTCCTCAACTATGAGATCAACGATCACTTGACCGCGTACGGCGAGCTGATGCTGGCGCGCAATACCACCGATGCCCAGATCGCGGCGAGCGGCGACTTTTTCACCGCAACGAAGATTCCTTGTACGGACCCGTTGTTGACGGCGGCGGAAGCGGCCGCGATTTGCGGCGCGGCGGCTGCGCAGAACAGTACCGACGGCACGGCGAACCTGTACATCGGCCGGCGCAACGTCGAAGGCGGCGGTCGCGTACTGGACGTGACCAACAATACCATCCGTGCGGTGGTGGGATTGAAGGGCGACATCATCGATGGTTTGACCTTCGATGTGTATGCGCAGCGCGATTCCACCGATACCATATTCAGAAATCTGAATTACTTCGACGCGACTCGTGTGCAGAATGCACTGAACGTAGTCACCAATCCGGCCACCGGCCTACCGGCATGCCAATCGGTAGTGAACAAAACCGACCTGAACTGCGTACCCTGGAACATCTGGGTGCCGAACGGCGTGACCCCTGCGGCCACCAACTATCTGTCGATTCCACTGCTCACCGACGCGACCACGATCGAGTACGTGGTATCGGGCTCCGTGACGGCCGACATGGCCAAATGGGGCATCAAGTCGCCCTTGGCGGATGAAGGCATCAAGGTCAACGTAGGCGCGGAATACCGTTCCGAGTCCGCGGTATTCTCACCCGACCTGGCGAGCGAGGAAGGCAACGCGGAAGGCTCCGGCGGACCCACCACTCCGGTCGCGGGCAACTACCATGTCAATGAAATCTTCACCGAAGTGGGCATCCCGCTCCTCGATCACAAGCCGATGGCGGAGTCCTTGGGCTTGGAAATGGGCTATCGGTGGTCCGATTACAACCTGGGTTTCAAAACCAACACCTATAAATTCGGCGGCGAGTGGGCACCAACGAGCGATTTGCGGGTTCGCGCCAGCTACTCGCGCGCGGTGCGCGCACCGAACATCGGCGAGTTGTTTGCGCCGCAGTCGGTGGCACTCGACGGGTCGACGGACCCCTGCGCGGGCCCAACACCCCGCGGGACGCAAGCGCAGTGCTTGCTGACGGGGGTGAGTGCGGCGCAGTACGGGCACATCGGCGCCAACAGCGCCAGCCAGTACAATGGCTTCATCGGCGGCAACCCGAATTTGACGCCGGAAAAGTCGGACACGTATTCGGCCGGCATCGTGATCACGCCGCACTTCTTGCATGACTTCTCGATGTCGTTCGATTATTTCAACATCAAGTTGCAGGACACCATCGGTGCGATCGGCGCCGATACCATCATCAACAATTGCATCAGCACGGGCTCTCCGACATATTGCAATGCCATCCATCGCGACGTGAACGGCTCGTTGTTCAGAACACTGAATGGCTTCATCACGGACACCAACGTGAACTTCGGTTCCTTGACCACCCGCGGCGTAGACGCCAAGGTCAACTATCGATTGCCGATCGACAGTTTTGGCTCATTGCTGTTCAATCTCGAAGGCACGCGGCTGATCAACCTGGGCACGCAGCCCCTGACCGGGGGGCCTGCGTACGATTGCGCCGGCTACTTCGGAACGACCTGCGGTGCACCGAACGCGAAGTGGCGTCATGTGTTCAACACCACCTGGGCGACGCCGTGGAGCGGATTCGACCTGACCGCGCGCTGGCGCTTCCTGAGCGGTGCGGATTCTGAGCAGATCAGCCCGAACTCGCAATTGGCGGGAAACGGCAACCCGGTCACCCACCACATTCAGCCGTATAGCTACTTCGACTTGTCGGCCGATGTGGCGCTCTACAAGATGTTCAAGCTGCAGGTGGGTGTCAATAACGTGCTCGACAAGGATCCGCCGATCATCTCTTCCGGCGGCGCTGGATACGCTTCGGACTGCCCGACGATCACGCCGAATGGAAGTTCTTGCAACGGCAATACCTTCCCTGGTACCTACGACGCATTGGGCCGCTTCTTCTTTGCGCGCGTGACGGCGCAGTTCTAAGTAAGTTTCAAAGACGACATTGAAAGGCGGGCTATGGAGCCCGCCTTTTTCTTAGCGCAGGCGGTGCAGGCGGTGTGTGCGCCCGGCGGGCGTGGTCATGATGAATGAGCCGAGCACGCCACGATCGATGGTCACGGAATCGCCGCTCTTCAGCAACGGGTCCGAATCGGCGAGCTCCCACACCTGATCACCTTCCAGCGTGACGATCGGGCGGCCCGAGCTGCCGGTCTGGATTGAAGTAATCTTCGCACTGACTGCCGCAGCTCTTGGGGGCGCGGCCGGGTGCTCGGCCGAATACAGTCCAAACGACTCCTTGGGTACAGCGGGTACGCCGGGTGCGGCCGCAACCGGCGTTGCCGGGCGCTCGGCCAGTTGGTCGTAGCAGGTGAGGCGATCCGCGGGCGAAATGATGTCAGCGCACTTCTTGAGCGCGCTCATGGGCACCGAGGGTGAGGCGGCGTGCGCGCTGCCGACGGCGATCGCGGCGATACTGATCGGCGCCAACACCCGCGCGGTCAGTCGTTTGCTCATGCCGGTTTCTCTGGAGCGCCGGCATAGTACGTACCGACGACTTCAGTCGCAGCCCGGACCATGTCGCGCTCCGCCGCCGTGAGCAATGGGTTCCAAATATCAAAAATCAGCACGGCTCGCGGCGAATCCGACCGGTTCCACGCCTCGTGCTCGATGGTGTCATCGAACACCCAGGCTTTACCGGGCAACCACTCTCGCGTTTCGCCGCCGACGCGAAATCCGCAGTCCGGCGGCACGATCAGCGGCAAGTGCACCGTCAGCCGCGTGTTGGTGACGCCGGTATGGGGCGGTATGTTCGTGCTGGCATCGAGGATCGAAAAGAATGCGGTGGGTCCGCGCGAGGGGACATCGCACAGCGGCGCGCCTTTGAGCGCCTGCATGGTACGCGGGCAGCGGGCCATATGCGCCGGCAGGTCCACGCCTTGATTCGAGAGAAAGTAGGCGCTCCAGCGCCGCGACTTGTTGAGTTCACGCCACCGATCGAGCGGCACGCCGTCAGGATAGGCAATGTAGGGCTCGAGCCCTGCTCGATCCGCCACCAGAACCGCGGTCAGCTCGGTGCGGATGTCATCGGTTGCGGCCTCGATGGCGTCGAGCCAGGGAAAATCGCCGCGCTCGAAGAACTCGATCGCGGGAATTTCCGGGAAGTACATGAACGTGGGCTCGGAGTTGTACCGGGTGCGCCGTCCGGTCAGCATCTCGACGCAGCGATCGACACGTTTGAAGTTCGCTCCCTCGTGCTGAGCGCGAATTCCCGCGAGCTGCGCTTCCATGGCGCTTGCCAGCGCCTCGTCGTCGGCGCGCACCGCCGCGCGCGCCCGATCAATCATGCCGCTGACGGCCGGCACCGGCGTGGCGCCCGGCGGCACCGTTGCGAGGGCGTTCCGATACGCTCTGGCTGCATTGCGCGCGTCACCCCGGGCTTCGATCAAGGCGCCCTTTTGCAGAAGCGATGACAAGTGCCGAGGATCGAGGGCCAGCGCCTTTTCAATTGCCTCGAATTGCTCTTGCTGCAGGCCCAGAGCATCCAGGCTGGCGGCGAGATTCGCCCACAACGCCGGGTGGCCGGGGTCCACTTGAGTGGCGCGCTGAAACAGCTCGCGCGCCTTGGCCGGTTCATTCCGCTGCATCATGCGCATACCCAGTTCATTGAGCACGGCAGGGTGCGCAGGCGCCAGTTGCGCGGCGCGGGTCAGAAGCTGATCGGCCTCGCCATTTCGGCCGGCGGCCTCGGCAGCCTTGCACGCCTGGATCATCCGCAGGATCGTGCCGTTGTCCGCAGGGACGGGATTGACGTTGCTCAAAAAACTCCCCTATGGTGCCTGATTTTCGCGCGTATTCTAGCGCGGTTCGACATTGGAGGGCTGCTTGGCGGGAATGATGGCGATCGACGCAAGGCTGATGCGGGCCGCGACGCTGCTGGACACGGATCCGGCCGCCGCCGCGCGGGAAGCTGCCGATATCCTCAAAGAACACCCCGGTCATTCCGGGGCAACGTTGCTTCTCGGCACGGCCCGGCGCAGCAGCGGCAGCCCTGAGGCCGCGGCATCCTTCGATGAACTTGCCGCCGCACAGCCGAACTCCGCTCCGATTCAATATGAACTGGGACGAACGCTGGCGGCCCAGGGCCGCGCTGCCCAAGCGCTCGCGGCGCTCAATCGAGCGGTCGAGCTTGCGCCCAATCTGGCGGAAGCCTGGCGCGAGCTTGCCGCTTTGCATGCGTCGCTCGGCGACACGCTCGCCTGCGACGCCGCCTATGCGCGCTTCACGCACTTGGCGTCGCCCGATCAACATCTGGCCGAAGCACACGCAGCCCTGGCCAACCATCGTCTCGACGCGGCCGAAGCGCTGTTGCGGCAGCATCTGACCCAGGACCCGAAGGATCCCGCGGCGCTGCGCATGCTGGCCGAAATCGCCGGTGAACGCGAAGATTATGTCGAGGCGGAGCGATTATTTGCGCTGTGTCTGCAGATCGCACCGGGTTACGGCCGCGCGCGCTTCGATTTTGCGCGCACATTGCACGTGCAGCAAAAAGCGCAACCCATGCTGCCGCTGCTCGAACGCCTGCTGAACTTGGAGCCGGACAATCTGCAATTCCGCGCGCTGCAGGCCTCGGCGTTCGGGCTGTTGGGTCAAAATGAGCGCTCTCTGAAAATTCTCGAGACGTTGCTCGCAGAGTTTCCGAGAAATGAAAACCTATGGATTCACCATGGCAATGCTCTGCGCATGGGCGGCCGCTCGGAGGACGCCGTTGCGGCGTATCGGAAGGGCGCCGAATTGCGCCCCGGTTATGGTGAAGCCTGGTTTTGCCTCTCGAACCTGAAGACTTTTCGATTTACAGGGCAGGAAATCGGCACCATGCGCGCGCAGGCGGACCGGACGGATCTCGGCGATGAGGACCGCCTGCAGCTGGAGTTCGCGCTCGGCAAGGCGCTCGAAGATGCGGGCGAGTTCGGCGAGTCCTTCGAACACTATGTGCGCGGCAACGCGTTGCGGCGAAGTGCGGTCCTGTATGAGCCCGATACCAACGAGCGGCTCGTACAGAGCTTGCAGAAGATGTACACGGCGGAATTCTTCGCCGCCCGCGCTGGAGCGGGATGCACCGCGCCGGATCCGATTTTCATCGTCGGCCTGCCGCGTTCCGGGTCGACCTTGCTGGAACAGATTCTTGCGAGCCATTCGCAGGTAGAAGGCACGCGCGAACTTCCGGATATTCAGGGATTCGCTTTGGAATTGGGCATTCGAGAATCGCGCGGCGGAGCCACTGAATTTCCGCACGCGGTTGAACGGCTGACGCGTGAGGAAATGACAGCGCTGGGGCGCCGCTACGTGGATCAGACCAGGCCCAATCGACTGCGCGCCACGCCGTATTTCATCGACAAAATGCCGAGCAATTTTTTTCACGTCGGCCTGATTCAGCTCATATTGCCGAACGCGCGCATCATCGATGCGCGGCGCTCGCCGCTCGCCTGCTGCTTCGCGAATTTCAAGCAGCATTTTCAAGCCGGCGTCTGGTTCTCGTACAGTCTGGAGGACATCGGCCGCTTCTATCGCAGCTACGTTCACTTGATGAGACACTACGACAGCGTGCTTCCCGGACGGGTTCACCGGGTCCACTACGAGACACTGGTGGCGGATCTGGAAGGAGAGGTACGCCGGCTGCTGGAATATTGCGGCCTCCCGTTCGAAGAACGATGTCTGCGTTTTCATGAAACACAGCGGGTCGTGCAAACAGCGAGTTCCGAACAAGTGCGCCGGCCCCTGTTTGCGGACGGCGTGAACCAATGGCGCAATTTCGAACCATGGCTCGGGGAATTGAAGCAAGCCCTCGGCGATGTCATCCAGCAACACCCCACGCGAGAGTAGACAATGGCGTTCCAACCTCCTGAAATCATGAACATGTTTGCGGTTCCCTTTACGTTTTCCATGCATCCGGAACAGCAAAGACTGAACGAGGGGCTCAAGCGCTATATCTTCAAGCATGAACGGGAGGGAGGCGGAACGAACCCGCGGCCGCTCACCCAGCGCAATGGCGCCCTTTACGAGAGCCATTTCAATTTGTTTCGCGTGCATGATCCGGCGGTTCAGGAGCTGAAATCCTTTTGCTGGAATCAGCTCCTATCCTTGATCGCTCGCTTGAATGCCTATGATTTAGCCACCGTCAATCGGCTGCAGATCTTCAACGACAGCTGGTTTCACATTACGCGCCGCGGCGGTTTTTTCGGCCTGCACAATCACCCCAATGCCTCGTGGAGCGGCGTGTACTGCGTCGAGCCGGGCAAGAGCGATGCCAACAACGAAGGCAGCGGCTTGCTCAGTTTCGTCAGCCCGATGCTGATGAGCGGCATGTACCAGGACGCTGCCAACTCGAAAATGAAGTTGCCCTACGGAAATATGCTGGCGCAGCTTTCGCTGGTAGCAGGCCAGTTGGTGATGTTTCCCTCGTGGGTGCTGCACGATGTCAAGCCCTTCGAGGGCGACGGTGAGCGCATCACCGTCGCCTTCAACTGCTGGTTCACCTTGCCCGATGCCTAAACCGCTACGGTCCTCCGACGATTCTTAAACTCACTCGACGGTTTTGCTGGCGTCCTTCACGGGTCGCGTTGGAGGCAACCGGCTGACTGTCTCCGTAGCCTTTGGCGGTCATGCTGTTGGTGACGCCATGTTCTTTGAGGTAACGCATGACGCTTTCCGCGCGGCGTTGCGACAGCACCTGATTATGCGGCTTGCTTCCGGTGCTATCCGTGTGGCCCCTGACCTCGATGACCATCTCCGGGTAGCGCTTCAACGTCGCGATGCCGTAGTTGAGGGTTTCGATCGAGTCCGGCAGCAGTTCCGCAGAATCCGTTGCGAAATGCACGCGCTCCAGCTTGATCTCGTCCTTGATGGTGCAGCCGACCGCATCGACGCGGTCACCCTTGGGTGTGTTCGGACACTGATCGATCGAGTCGGGCACACCATCGCCGTCGCTGTCGAGCGGCGCCGGCGGCGGTGGTGGCGGCGGAGGAGGGGGAGGCGGAGGTGGCGGCTCGGGTGGCGGCGGCGGCAACGCTCTTTCCGGCTGCGGTGTCGGCGCGCCGAACATGAGCAGCAGACCCGCACTTACCACCGTATCTCCGGGATCTTTGGGATCAAACGCGTTGGCCCCTAAAAATTCCTTTCTATACTTTGCTTCGGCGCGAAACTGCAGGCGAGTCGAAGTGTTCTGCGGCCCAATTCCTGCGAGAAACCCGGCACCCGCTTCGGCGAAACCGGCGTGATGATCCGTCAAGCCGGCGGCGACTCGATCGAGCATGCCGCCGCCGCCCGCAATCAGGTAGGGGCGAATGATGGAGTCAGGGAAAAATTTGTACATGAAGTCGAGCGAATAGGCCTGAAGCTGCTGACTCGCGCCGGAGTTGGGGATCTTGAAGCTGCCGATGCTGCCATTGACCTCCGCCGCCCAGTCAGGCGCGAAGTTCATTCCCACGCCACCCTGGTAACCGGCATGGTCTTTCGACAGGCGATCGCTGTCCAAAAACGTGTACTGCGCCATGGGGCTCACGTACCAGGCACCGGTCCCGTCCGCTACCCTATCGTCCGCCATGGCGGCTCCGCTCCCGGCACATGCGGCCGCCATCACCGAACCCAGAATTAGTCGCTTCATACGCCTCTCCCTTGTCTCTATGCACGAAAGCAACAACCGTATGCAGCGGAATACCGATACGTTTTGCTATACGTTGTTTATAAGCAACATTTGACAAAATGTCTGTAGGCGAAGCACCCAAGCAAACGTAGCAAGAGCCCGACCCCGGATAAGGACAGGGGGGTTGGGGCG
>Ga0210406_10005526_pt1 | contig 13220 bp, 17 predicted proteins | sample IncBWC30MmetaG_FD_155454 | JGI IMG/M metagenome (GOLD analysis project Ga0210406, IMG submission 155454) | Forest soil microbial communities from Barre Woods Harvard Forest LTER site, Petersham, Massachusetts, United States - Inc-BW-C-30-M | ecosystem: Environmental > Terrestrial > Soil >... | reverse complement strand
CTTCGGGCAAAGGCAAAGAGCGAGCAACCAGTTCTGAATCCCAGTGTCGTGCAACGAGCCCTGGAGCGCTTAGTTAGACAATACGACCCGTTTTACACCCAGCTTTGGAACGGCCTGACTGCGATCAAGCAGAAAACACTGATTCTGGTCATTACGGAAGGGGGAAGCAATCTGCAATCGATGAGGGTGGTTCGCGCTCTGGGCAAAGGGCCGTCAACGGTTCGCAGGTCGTTGGGAGCATTCATGGATCGTGGCATCCTGCGGGAAGAAAGCGGCGGTGATATAAGAATGCGTTTCGAGGATCCATTCTTCGCCCAATGGATCGCTATGTTTACGGCACGAATCTGAAGCGGCACTGGGAGCCCTGGAGCGGCAAAGCGGAAGGGGCGCGGAAGCGAGCACGGCCGTCGCTTTTCCTTATTGAGGTTCTTCCTCAATTTCGGTGCAGGAACATGAACTGGGTCATCTCTCCACTAACTCCGACGCAACCTATTGAAAACACGGACCTGGTATCCGATGGGAGTTTGTGGCTCTCACAACCACTCCAAAGGGGTGGCGGGGGCTAATGACAAAGCCATGTCCAATGAATTGAGTGCACAGGATTTACTACCACCTGAGATAGGTCTGACCTTGCTGGGGTTCGAAAAATCCGAGCAGGGTTGGCTCGTTCGCGCCGACGGGCGCACCCGCTCGTCGGACTGTCCCTCGTGCGGAACGCAGTCGACCGCTCGCCACAGTCGTTACTGGAGGAAACGCAAGATCGTCCCGTTCAAGGCAAGCCGGTGGCGCTGCAATTGCCACTGAGTCGATGGCGGTGTCGCAACGCGGAATGTAAGCAAGCCATCTTCCGAGAGCGACTCGGCGAAGTGGTGTTGCCCTGGGTCCGGCGCACCGGTCGAGTGGAGGAAGTCATGCTCCTGGTGGGCCACCGCACAGGCGGACGTGCAGGCGTGTAATCTCCTGGAGCGCTTGGCGATGACGGTTAGTTAGCGACGACACGATACTACGCAGGATTAAACGCGGGGCCAGAGTGGCGATACACCGGGAGCAGCCTCTGGGCTTACTTGATTATTCTCCAAGTCGGCGCTCGTGATTGGCGCTTGACCCACCGTGACCGGTTGCTGTGGGTTGCCAATGTAGGGCGGGCATATCGGCGCCGGATGAGTGCCTGCCAGTTGTATCTCGGCCCTACCCGTCGCGGTGCCTACCGCCACCGTATGTAATGTGCGCGTGGGGAGTGTGGCAACCGCCGTATTGCTGCTCGACCAACCATATCCGCCATCGGTAACGTCATCGACGAACACACTACATTGCTCCGTCGAGTGAATAAAGTCCTGGTTGTCGATTCCAGGCGGCCCGCCGAAAGGGCTTGGAATCAAGGAAGGACTCCCCATTCCGCAGCAATTTGAGCATCCGTAAGAAGCGTGACCATAGGTCTTATCGATTACTAGTTTCCCTTCATACAACTGACCCACTCCCGCAGCCGCGCCTCCCATGGCCATGGCAATGTTGCCGCTGAGCACCCCGTAACGGTTCTCCGTGACAGGAAGTGGCCAGGCGAACGGCCTGAAATTCGCGTTGGCATAGTCATAGCCAGCCCGCGCAATTCCGACGTTTTCGGAAACTACGGCGTCCCCTTCCTTATTGAACTGCTTGCTGAGAACCTCCTCCAGTGCCTGGAAGTCGATGCCCATCATGCTGAGACCAGCGCCAACCGCAAGCGTGTTCTGGGCCACCTGGTTCCGGCTGATGCCAGCCAGCTTGGAGACCGGAAGCGGGCAGAGTCCAGCGCCCTCAGCCGCGACTCCTGGTTTGATCGTGTCAGCGTTAGAGACACAGGCAGCGCCTGCGCTGAGCAGTCTGAGGTGGCAACCGATGGCGTCATGGTTGAGCGGGATCAGCAGATCAAGGCGATCCCCAATGCTGGTGACCTTCTCCGGACCGGTGCGGATTGTAAGAAAAGTGTGGCCACCCCGAATGATCGATTGGTAGGGGTTATAAGCGTTCAGATGCAAGCCACGGCGACTTAATATTTTCGCGAAGATGTCGCGGGGTAGCGACGCCCAGTCCCGCCGCGCCGCCGATGCCGAAGGCCCCAAAAGTTCGCTTCATAACAATCTCCTAGCCGGGATACGCTCCCGTAATGTAGCCTTCCAACTCTTGAATGGTTTGCGCCTGACCAGAGATGATCCATTTCACCAGGTCGCCAATCGAGACTACTCCCACCACGTTGTCATTCTCCATGACCGGGAGATGGCGAAAACGGTGGTTGGTCATGATGGCCATACACTCGTCTATGCTGTGCTGCGGACTCACGAACACCACCGGGCTGGTCATGATCTTACTGACCTGGGTTTCCTTCGAGGAATGGCCCATCAGGATTACTTTTCGGGCGTAGTCCCGCTCCGACAGAATGCCGACCAGTTTGTGATTGGAAATGACCAGCAACGCCCCGATGCCGTGTTGGGCCATCTTCTCAATCGCGTCGTAGACCGACTGGTCGGGCGTAACCCACAGAACCTTGCTCTCATCTTTGCTTTTCAGCACCGATCCTATCGTGTCGGAAAAGTTCATAAGATCCCCTTACTCGTGGCCGTTGCTCCTGGGTGGTTATATTTGGACAGGCCGTGGTCTTCTGGTTGTTGTTCTTGCGAGAGTCTTGGCGTGAGGCACAGATGCAGAGACACCGGGATTTGGAGAGGCAGCTTAGCAGATGGAGGGATGAATGGCGGCACACCGAGTGACAAGGCTCCTCCTCGTTGCTTGCCGGGAACGCAGCCCGGAGGGCGCGGTGCCTTTATGCCTTCGGCACGGCTCCGAGAAACACGTTGAATGGTTCCCGGGATTGCCTGAAGCTTTCGCCACGATAAGGCCGTCAAGTCGATCACTTTCCAAAAAGACAAAAGAATCCTACACCTTCGGGACCTCGTGCGCCACACCTGCAACAGAACTTCGTTGGCTTCTTCGAGAGACCATAGTCGGGAGCGAAAGGCAATGCTCATCGCGCGCGGTGGGCAACCACCGTCCGAAGAGGGAGGCCAAACGAGGCTCTAGACTGTTTACCCCTTCAGGGCTTCCGTCTCCCGGCCAGAAACCGTGTTCGAGGAAGTCTGGGCTGACTTTTCCACATTCCGGAGTTGTCGGTAACCACTCGGAGGCTTGACGAGCGTGATTTTGCCCACTTTTAGTCGTGCACCCGGCAACCGGCGCGCCGCGACTCCAGCTACGCACGTGCGGCGTGGTCGAAGTTCGCACCGCCGATCGCGCGCTTCAGGTACCCATGTGGGCTCTCGACTGAGCCCGCCGCGGAAGCGATCAGAAGGTGAAACGACCACCGACTACGGGAGCAAAGTTGTTGTTCGAGTTATAGGGGACGCCGGGGCCATGAGGAATGGCGATGGCCAGACCGCCGCTCACGTAGGAATACGCAATTCCGGCAAAACCGTCGAAACGCTTGGTGAAGTGATGATCCACATAAAGCGACCCCTCGTTGAGGGTGCCCGCGCAGGAACTGCGGAAACCGGCTGAGGGCGAGCAGGTCGGCGGAAGGCGGAAGTCGTTCTGCCGCTGTTGATACCAGGAGAAAGTGAAGTCGGTTTTGCTGCGGTAGGTGTATTTCGCGCCCGTCCACCAGATGTTCACCAACTTCTCAGAATCAAGATTCTTGTCTTCGACCCCGCTCATGAAATAACCGCCCTGATCCGAGGCGCCCACGCCCAACGGGTTCGACGGGTTATTCTGCCAGATGTATTCGTAGCCGGCAAAAAACTTGACCCGTTCCCACGTATACCTGGCGGCGACCATAACGGCGCGGTTGTCGGTCACGATGCCATACACGGTGTTGTTCGGGTCGATCAGATTGACCCCGCCGGTGATGGGGTTTGTATTGATGCTGTCGGTGGTCGACTGAAATGACTGCGTTGGACTCTGAGGCCCCAGCAAGGGGTTCAATACGCTGATCGCCTGGTTGTACTGTTGGAAGACGACGTCGGCGGAGAACTTGCCGTAGCCCGCGCCGAGGTCGAATCCATAGGCGTTGTTATGCGCCGATTCCGGCGTACAGGTGGTGGCAGTCCAGCTTGCGGAGGCCGAGTAGCAGCCGGCAGAACCATCGGCGAATTTATACATCGCGCCGAAATGGACGGGGCCATAGGTGAAGCGATACTTCAGGGCGTCGTCCCAACGGCTGTTCTCGGTGTCGCCGCCGCCGGCCATCGTGCCGTTATAGCCGATGTAGGAAAAGGCATAGGCGCCGCCGGCCGGATCGTAAAGGAGCATCGCATCGGTCCCGAGAGAGCGCTGACGACCGAAGGTCAGCGTGCCGAAATGCGCGGACGCTACACCGCCATAAATTTCGTCATTGAAGGGTTGGCCCGCGCGGGCGCCGTCGATGGCGTACGAATAGCTCCTCCTGGGAAGGCCGTTGTTGATGGTGTCGGTGGCGGACGCGTTGGCGAGCAGGCCGGACTGCGGATTGATGCCAGTTGAAGCATTGAACACAACGGACCAGCCATGCCGAAACTCTTCCTTGCCCCTGATGCCCAGGCCCGTCTGCTGCAGGTTGTTCGGCGCGACGAGGAATCGATGTTGAAAGCCGTTTCGGTTCACCAGAGATGCCCCTTCATAGTTATAGCCATTTTCCGGTAAGCCGTGGCTAACCCAGCCGACCCCGACATCATACGCACCGTAGAGCGTGATGCCGTGCCAGGTCAGCGTGCAATCGGTGGTGGCGAACTCGTGGCCGCTCGCGCAGGCGTCGGGGCTCCTCAGCTGCATCTTGATGTCGACAGTGGCGTCCTGGCCAACCGGCAGACTGATTCCGATGCGCGTTTCATCGGCGAACCCTTGTTTTGCCGCTCGAATCTCGAAGCGCCCCGGAGGCAGGCTGGACGCGTGATAGTGCCCCCCGCCGTCGGTTGCGATCGTGCGCGTTGTACCTGTATCGACGTTCTTGATTGTCACCGCGACATCGGGAAGGGTTGCGCCGGTTTGGTCCGTCACGACGCCGGAAAGGCTCGCTCCCGTTTGGGCCCACGCCGGGAACGCCCCCACCGCAAGCCACAAAAGCAGCAAGAAGGGCTGGGCCAGCAGCAGTGCGGCAGCGGTTGGAACGTAGCCGGCGCGCGTCAAAGGTTTCCGTCGCCTCCCGTACCGGAAGAGCACCCGCGAGCGGTCAGAGCGTTTCATGATGGATCACTCTCCTGAGAATCCGTGTCGACGTTGTCCTGCTAATGAACCTATGTCCTGTTTACCAGACAGTAAATAATGACAACCGTTTTTTAATCACACCCTGAGAGGTTTGGAGTGTACATGAAATACGGTTCCGATGTCTAAATTCATACAGTAATAGATCGTTGTAGGATGGTTTTCTAAGCGATATCGGCACGAAAAGGCCAACAGCTGGCCCTGGGCAACGATGGCTGTACGATTTCGGTCCGATGCCGAGAACCGCAAATCCGGGCAGAAGAGCGGCGAGTTGCTGAAGCTCCGTGACGCTGCCTTACAATTGGGAATCAGCTTCCCCCGCTACCAAGCAGTGGATTTACAAGAAGAGGATTCGTAGCGTCCTGACAGTCGGAGGCCATCACTGCATCCACATACCGAACTAGACAGGCTCCTTTTCCGAACGCGAGGCAAAACGGAGCAGGAGCGCAAAGAAGTCGTACGGCGCGTCAGTGGACTTAATCAGCTAGTTGGACGAATCGATTTGAGAAAGGGGAGATTACATTCCACAAATTGAGCGGCAAAAGGCTGGCTTCCTGCCTCTTGGTGGAAGCCGCCGGTGGGGGTGTCGTGTGGTGATTGCTCTGCCCGAGATAGACCCGGCATTTACCAACAAGCCGATTTTGCTCGCTCTCTTGCGCGATGGGAAACCGCTGGATGAGTAAAGAGGGCCATACCGCATCGTCATTCCCGACGAAAAGCGGATGGCCCGATCGATGCGGCAGGTCACGACTCTGAAGATTGTAGACGTACAGTGAGGGGTCAGTCCTTCTGGATCATTACTTCGGTAGACTTTATGACAGCAGTGACCGTATCGCCCTTCTTGAGCTTCAACTCGTCGGCGCTGCGCCGGGTGATGGCACTTTCAATGAGATTGTCGCCCACACGGACGACTACATGGGCCATGACGTCGCCCAACTGAACTTCCTCGATTTGTCCTCGCAGTTTGTTTCTGGCTGAGATTGGCATGTGGTCATTATAGACGCGAGGGAGAGCACATGAGCATTCGAAGATTGCTCCTGATCTCGTTCCTGGCAGCCGCTTGCCTTGCCCAATTGTCCACAGCCAGGGAGATCACCGTCGCTGCCCGATTCCAGAAGGAAACGGGGAAGAGTGCGAAACTTATTTACGGTTCGTCGGGGAATTTCTTCGAGCAGATTCAAAACGGTGCGCCGTTTGACATGTTCTTTTCGCCTAATCTCGATTACCGAAGAAGCTAGAGGCTGCAGGACTGACGGTGCCTGGAACCTACTACCAATATGCCAAGGGTAAGATTGTGACGGATTCTGATAGTGGTGTCTCAATACGGTCGGCTAGCGCGCGGCAAATGGCTTGCCGCGCAGGGTGGTGTAGACACTGTCGAAGACGCTGAGGCCCTTAATACTCGCTATCCCACCAACGGTGACCGGATCACCGAGATACAGGACCTTGGTATCCGTGTTATTAAATGCCGGCCACAGGGGGAGCCCGGGACCATTCGGGTTGCCCGACTTCGCGAAGTTGACCCAGTATCTGGAAATCTCGTCGGCCACCGTCCGGTCTGCCGCGGTCCAGCGCCAAGGCGCCTGGTCGAGATGGTCGAAAACATACCAGAGCTCGGCGAAGTGACTTGCGCCCCAACCCTCGTACACAGAGCCAACCGGAAATGGTGGCTGCTGTCGAAACAAGTAGTAATAGACAGGATTCCGCCCGGTTCCGGCTTGCAACCTCCCCCAGGCCCACATGTCCCAGCCGAAGCGAAGGTCGCGCTCCAGGTCGAGCTGTGCCTGTTGCGCCTCTTTGTCGGTGGCGTGCGGATAAGCTGCCAGCATCGGAGGCGGCAGTGGCCCGACGCTGTTCGCAATGTCGCCATCGAACGTGGCGGCCGTCACGTGGGTGACATCGACTAACGCACGCGCTTCCTCGGCGTTCGAGCCTATGAGCAGCGGGACATCGTTCTGCCGCCCCGATGTGAATGTCTCGTAAGGCGACAGGGGGAGCACATAGGGCTCGATCACCGGGTGGCTGATACCGCCGGCGTCGCTGAGCTTGGCTGCCGGCAGCCGACGCAGTTCCGCGATCGAGGCCGCCCCCAAAGACGTAGCGTACTTCTCCCCGTCGTGTTCTGCATTGGCGAGCAGGTATTTGGGTGAGAGCTGGAGCGGTTCAAACAAGCCGCCGCTCTCTCCGATGGCACGCTGGAACAAGCCTTTCGCTCGGCGCGAGGCCATCAGTATGCTGACCGAGATCGCTCCGGAAGATTGACCAGCTATGGTCACGTTTTTCGGGTCGCCGCCAAAAGCTGCAACGTTGCTCTGAATCCATTCGAGGGCAGCGAGTTGGTCCATCAGGCCGTAATTTCCGGACGAGTGTTGTGGGGACTCGTGCGTCAACTCCGGATGCGCGAGAAAACCGAGCGGACCAAGCCGGTAGGCGATGGTCACCACGATCACGCCCTTGTGCGCAAGTTGGTCACCCCAATACAAGGGCATCGAGGACGACCCGCGGATGTAACCCCCACCGTATATCCAGACGATGACCGGCAGATGTTCCTTTGCGCTCTTCGCCGGAGTCCAGATGTTCAGGTAGAGACAATCCTCACTTACTACCGGCGGCGTCTCGCCTGGCATAGACACACCAACTTGCATGCACGCAGGTGCAAACGCGTCTGCTTTACGCGTGCCCGTCCAGGGTGCGACATGTACCGGAGGCCGCCAGCGCAAGTCGCCCACGGGCGGGGCTGCGAATGGGACGCCTCTGTAGACATTCAATCCGCTTTCTTGTAGGCCGGACAAAGCGCCGGACTCGGTCAAGACCTGCTGCGCGACAGCGAGACTGGCCATCTCGACCGCCACGAGTACGACTCCTGCGAATCGCAGCTGCTTCCACATAGAGAGCTCCACCGAGCCACTAATACATTTCGAGCGGCGCCATGTCTGTTCAAGATTGCTCATGGGGCGGACGCAGTTTTGGGGGCGGAAGGAATCGGGAAACCCCCAGCCCTTGGTTTCACGGTCGAGAAACGTTAGAAGTGCTGTATCGGCTGACTTCGGTGGAGTAAGTTCCTGCGCCGGCGTCGACGATCGCGCGGAACCTTGCCTGCATATCTTTCGCCATCTTCATCTCGTTGTCACCGGCACGCCAATGAAAACGTAGCACCGGATAGATTATGACTACAGACCGTGCACGGCGCGATTGAAAGAAAATTTCGCTATCGACAGCACCGTATTCTGTAGTAGCATTGCCGAGATATGTAGGAGACATATGCACAAGGCCGGTCTTTCAAAAGCTCAAACACGAATCCTGGAGCAGTACTGGAAACTGGGAACCTGCTCTGTCCGCGCTTTCCATGACAGTTTGCCGGAGGACGAGCGCGTTGCTTACACGACCGTTCAGACGCTGGTTTACAGGCTGGAACAAAGAGGCGCACTGCGTGGTGTTGGCCGTGGTGTTCAGCACTGTAATGGTTGGAGCGTTCTTGGAACCGTGTCGCATACCGCTGGTTGTTTCGCTGATGAGCATGTCGCCACGGTCACCGTACTTCCACATCCTGTCTCGTGCCGACGCCAAATCGCCGACAATGGCCAGCTGAAGTCGCTCCCATGAAACACATACGAATCTTCTTGCTGCCGGCTGTACTCATTCTTGTCAGCGCGGCCTTAGTGCGGGGCACAAAGAACGCAACCGCCGCGAGCCCGCCTCCGCCGCAACTGTCCTCGCGGCGCCCAGCTGCACGTGTGGTTGACCTGAAGGCCCCCGATGGCACCATCCTGAAGGCGAGCTATTTTGCCGCGGCCAAGCCCGGCCCCGGTGTGTTGCTGTTCCACCAAAGCAACCGGGATCGTAAGTCGTGGGATGAGGTAGCCGGGGAATTGGCGGCGACTGGAATCAACACGCTGACGCTCGACATGCGCGGATTTGGCGAAAGTGGTGGCAAGAAAGAGGCAAGAAAACAGTGGTTGGACGGCGATCTCGATGCTGTCTTCCAGTATTTGGCTTCGCAGCCGGGCGTCACGCGCGATGTCATTGGCCTGGGAGGAGCTGGGTGGCTGGGGGTGGACAATTCCGTAGAAACCGCTCGCCTTCACTCTAGCCAGGTGAAGTCGCTGGCATTGCTTTCGGGCGAGACCTTGCAAGAAAACCTCCAATTCCTGCATCGGTCCCCACAACTACCGGGATTGTTCGTCGTCTCCGACGATGACGAATACCCTCCAACGCAAGATGCAATGAAACTGCTCTACATTACCTCTTCGAGTCCCAGCAAGAAGTTCGTGCATTACTCCGCCGCGCAAGAAGCGCCCTGGCTCTGGTATGAGACCTCCGATATCAGCAAAGTTCCGGCCACGGGCGGCCACGGAACCGACCTGTTCAAACCTCATCCCGAGCTTCATGGCATTATCGTCAGTTGGTTTGTCACTACGCTGATCAAGACGCCCGGTCATGCGCCGGCCGATACTGTAGCCTGTGCCTCGATCATCGATGAAATCCGTCTGCCCGGTGGAGTCGAAAAGGCCCGGCGGCAACTGCTGGACGCACGCCAGAAAGATCCCAAAAACCAGTTGTGGCCAGAAATTAGCGTCAGCATCATCGCGCAGGATCATCTGCGTGCCGGTGAAACCAAAGCAGCAATCGAGATTTTTGAGCTGAACCTGCTTGCCTATTCGGACTCGGCCGACGCGGAAGATAGCCTGGCCGACGCTTATATGGCGGACGGCCAGAAAGGTTTGGCGCGGCAACACGCCGAGAAGGCCTTGGCCCTTCTTGACTCCCACTCCCTGCCGGCATCGTCGTGGACCGATACGGATCAATACCGCCGCGAGATTCGGGGTGACGTTAAGGACGTACTCAAGAAGCTGGGCCAGAGCGAAACAAATTGAGGACAGTCATTTGATGAAACAAACGCAAATCTTCCTGCTATTGGCGGCACTCGGCTCTACCTTGACCGCCTTTGGACAGAGCACGAGCGCCGCAGCCGCGAGCGGGCCTCAAGCACACCCGTCGCGCCTTGGCCAACCATAGCGACATCGATATTCTTTCCGTTCAAAGTTCTGTCGTACCACCCATAGCACCAGACAACCACTCCTCCGATTCTGGTTAGAGCTTCTTCATTCCGGCGTTACTTTCTGGTTCAGCGGTGGTGCGTTCCGGAACGAGGTGCAGAATGAAACGATTGTTGCTTGCAATATTTTGCATGGTTGGCGGGATATCTTTGGCACTCGCGCAGGACGCATCCTCCCGCCCTTACCCGAGATTCCCAAGAACTAGTTCCAAACTTGCGCGCTCGAGACTGCCTTGCTCGCATCATTGCTCTCAGACTACGCGGCACAATTACCAACTGTTCTCTTGGTATTGCATGCATGTTCGGTCAAACACTTTATCTCACGAGATGCTTGAGCTTCCTGCGAGCTCTTGCGACCCTCGCTTTTACAGTGCCACTTGGCACCCTCAAGAGTCTCGCCGTTTCACGAATGCTCAAACCATCGACCGCTCTGAGTTGAATGGTTCTGAGCAAACAAGGCGAGAGCCGCTTTGAGAAATGTGTAAGTCTCTCCACAAATTCGGACCTTCGACATAGCTCCTCTGGGTTTGGATCAGCATGTGGGAGCATTTCCCACAACGGTGAATGTGTTTCTGGGGTCTGCTCGTCCAGTGAGATGTGCACATTCCGTGAACGTTGCCGTAGTTTCAGGCGAGCGGCATTGATCACAATTGTGGTCAGCCACGTGGACATCTGTGCTTGTCCTTTGAACTGATCCAAGTGTGCGTAGGCGGACAACAACGCATCCTGCACTGCATCCTCAGCATCTGCATGGTTACGTAGATGTCGCAAGGCTATGGCACGAAAGGAATCCAGCTGGCGGGCGGCTATATTTCTGAATTCCTGGATTTGGTTTTCAAAAGACCGAAACGGTGCCTGCGTGCTATTCATACCTGCTGCTATCGCTGCCATAGGTGAACTCCTTCACACGTGCATCAATGCACGCTATTTTCCACTGCCGTACGCACAATCGGAATTCGGCACTACAACCTCCCACCTGAGCGTCGCCCGAAACAATGGCTGGATACCGTAACGTTGCCGAACTCATAGGCCATCCATCCGGATCGATGGTGAACGCAACTCCCCGAACCATGCGGGTTGTTTGCCCGGTGCTCTGAGCCTAGAGCACAAGGAACCCAGCAACCCCAGAGCGAGTACGATGCTTGCGACTCTTTGCGTCATTGTGAGTTCCTCATTGCTCCTGGATCGGCGTTAGATCTCTTGCGCATGTGCACAACAGCTCCGCCCTGCTCGAAATCAACCTCGTCCATCAACGTTTTCATAACGTAGATCCCACGCCCATGCTTCAAGAGGCGATTCTCTGGGACTGTCGGATCTGATACCGCGCCGCTGTTAAATCCTTTTCCTTCGTCCTGAATCGTGATTGAGACTTCTCCATCTGTCGTGCAGCGGCAGACCAAGTAAACACGCTTGTGAGGGTCCTCCTGGTTGCCATGGACGATGGCATTCGCAAGCGCCTCACGCAGTGCCAATTCAATGCCGAACTCGCTTCCATCCACACTTCGAAACCTGGCAATGAAGCGCATGAGTTGATCTACGAATGGCGAGATGACCGCAACCTGGCTCGGCAGAAACTGCTTCAACTCAACAAAAGGAACAGAACGAAACGTTCGCGGCACCTGAGATTTAGCGTGCGTGCAAGCCATGGGGAAGTTCCGTGCTACCGCTCACAGTTAAGGCAAAGCTCATGCCAAATCCTTTTGGAGCTCAGTGAGGGGCCGCACATCAAGGTGCAGTCACCTTCACGGCATTTTTAAACTGCACTTCCGCTGCCAAAGTGAAGCGCACAAATGCGAGTGGGACTTGCCGGGTCGATTTGCCGGAATTCTGTGATCTTGGAGAGCAACGCGCCGATCCCATCGCTTTTTGAGATAAAACCGGTCCATCCTCAACATTTCGTCCTCAGGGTGGATGACCACGAAGTTCGCTTTCCCTCCCGGTATCCCCCGAGAAATCAGTCGTGCACTGTGGGACCCCCGACACATCGGTCGATTTCCCGACATCGACCCCCGACACCGACAGGTTCGACGTCCAACTGAGGCAGAATCAGGAGCGAATCAAATATGGGTAAGCAAATTGCACTCGTTGCCGGCGGAAATAAAGGTCCTGCAAAGAGGTTGCACGCGACGACGATGTTCTGGCGAGAAGACACGATCATCGCCTATGCTTCCTTAAAGGCGGCAGTCACAATCCTGACCATTCAGTACGCTAATGCTTTTCGGAGGAGCGGCATACATGCCCATATCAAGATCAATGCCGCGACTCCATGGGTACATAGCTGCTGATCTCAACAATCAGCCCGGCAACCGCATTGTCGAACACGGTTCGCAGATTATTGTCCAACTCGCTACTTTGCCTCAAGACGGACCAAGCGGGGGATTCTTCAACGCCGCTGGTACCGTGGCATGGTGAGTAAGAGCTTTGCTGATGCCTCTGTCATCTCGCCTGGGCGGCTGGGCTGGACAGGCCGAGATAAACACCCGCAAGCGAACAAGGCTCGTCAACCTGGTCAGTTCACTGGATCTAAGTCATGGATAGGAATGTGGAAGCCCTGAAACGCAGCGCCCCAAACCCGCATCTCAGCGAGGTTGACGCGTCAGTTGAGCGGGGAGGATCATCCGCCGCAAACACCCGCGGCCCCAGGCCACCGAGAGCGGTCTTCGCGCCACAAACAAGGCCACGCACCAGAGGGAGTAGATACCGGAACTCTTTGGCAACATGTTCACAGTCCGTCGGATGATTCAGGCCGCTGGGTACCCACAAAAGTACCGGGCGAACCAGGGCGGCGACTCGGACGTTGAATGCCAAGCCTCTTCATCCTGTCAATCAGAGTCGTCCGCTTCAAGCCAAGGTCCACAGCTGCGCCCTTTGATCCGCCGACGACCCATCCGGTCGCGTCTAACGTGGCAAGGATAAGGGCACGCTCGGAATCTCTGAGTGTTTTTGGCACATGAGGGTT
>Ga0210406_10005525_pt1 | contig 13226 bp, 9 predicted proteins | sample IncBWC30MmetaG_FD_155454 | JGI IMG/M metagenome (GOLD analysis project Ga0210406, IMG submission 155454) | Forest soil microbial communities from Barre Woods Harvard Forest LTER site, Petersham, Massachusetts, United States - Inc-BW-C-30-M | ecosystem: Environmental > Terrestrial > Soil >... | reverse complement strand
TAATGCCGACCGGCCCGGGCCGTAAATCCCACCGAGACGAATCACAGTTCCATTTTTCGCAATTACGAGGTCTTCGGCCTCGCGCAGAATTTTTCCGGTCTCAGGTTTCGGTGCTGCCACGCTCTCTTCCGTGACCCATTCGCCATTCGTTTGTGCGTAAACGCTGGTGCTACTAATGAACAGAAATCGCGCATTTCCAAAATGCTCAACCAGATTGCGTGCGCCGTTAAGATAAACGCGGCGATACAGATCCACATCGCCACCGCGGGTGCTCGCACAATGAACTACGGCATCGAAGTCTGACTTGTGCGCGGCGACATCTTCGAAGTTCGAAATGTCGACGCGCTCTGCGCGATGGCCGGTGCCCGAGAGTTTCTCTGCCGACTCGGCCGACACAGTCCAGCCTTCAACTTCCCAATGCTCGGTCGCCAGCAAATCGGCCAGCGCGTGGCCAAGGTAACCGCATCCGGCAATGAGCACGCGCGGCATGATGTCGATCTTACGCGGCGACGGCTGCGATCTCGATGTCGTCGAACATTTGTCGTTGCAGCGCCCGCACCTGGTTCAAACGAATCAATTCCAGCAGGGCGAGAAACGTCACCACGATTTCAACTCGAGACGCGATCTGGTTGAAGAGTTCCGAAAATCGAACCGGAGTTCCCTTGCCGACCCGTTCCAGAATTTTCTCGATCTTGTCGGAGACGCTGAATCGCTCGGCAAAAATCTCGCCAAAATCTTCGCGGGTCTCTGCCCGCTTGATCACTTCCTGAAACGCATGGATCAGCTGAAAAATTCCAACCTCGTGCAACGGCAACGGCTCGTCCGACACCGGCACATTTCCACCATCGCGGGTGAAGATCCGCTCCTGCTCCAAGGCGCGATTATGTAATTGGGAGGCCGCTTCCTTGAACTTTTTATATTCGATCAGCTGACGAATCAGGTCCCAGCGCGGATCGTCCTCCTCGGCATCTTCTTCGGGCGGCTGCTGATCAAGCGGCAGAAGACCGCGACTCTTCAAATAGATCAGGTTTGCCGCCATCACGACGAATTCGCCGGCGATGTCGATCTTGAGTTCTTTGAAGGCCTGAAGATACTCGAGGTACTGCTTGGTGATCCGTTCGATCGAAATGTCGTAAATGTCGATCTCGTCGCGCTTGATGAGATAAAGCAGGAGATCAAGCGGCCCTTCAAAAATTTCGAGCTTAACCTTGTAATCGGTCTCCATGTCTCACAGAATTGTAAAGGGCGCGGGCTTGAAGTAAACCGCGCGCGCTCAGCAGTCGAACTCGATCTTAGGACCGGAGGCTATGGCCCGACTTCGTGGCGATGCACCCAAATGCTGTTCACGATGCCGAGCGCGAACATGAGCATGAGCGCAAAGGATCCGCTGTAGCTGATTAGCGGTAACGGCACACCGGTGATCGGCAGGATCGAAATGGTCATCCCGATGTTTTGGAAAATGTGGGTGAAGATGAGCGCAGTGATCCCGATCACGAGAAGCAGACCGAATTGGTCTCCCGCAAAAAACGCGACGAACAAACAAGTCAGAAGCAATAAAGCGAACGCAGCGATAAGAAATACTCCGCCGACAAAGCCCCATTGCTCGCCAATCGCAGAAAAGATGTAGTCGTTGTGGACCGCAGTGGCCGGAAGAAACCCGAGCTCGATTTGCGTGTTCTGCGCTTTAAACCCTTTTCCCGCCCAACCGCCTGATCCGATCGCGATGAGCGACTGGTTGATCGCCCACGACGAGCCTTGTTTGTCGATGTCCGGATGCGCAAAGGCAGTCAGACGCGCCTGTTGATATGGCTTGAGCACAAGGTTGGCCGTGAGCGGAATCGCGGCGAACAGAACCAGTAGGATGCAAACCAGGTAGCGGAGTGGCATTCCGCCGACGAAGAGCAACGCCAGTAGGACCGGCACCCAAATGATCGTTTCACCCAGGTCCGGCTGCATCATGATCAGGAGACATGGTGCGCCGGCGATGGCTCCGCAGACGAGCAAACGCAACATCGGATGCATTTGCTTGAATTGACTGAGGAACAAAGCGAGCACCATAATGCCAGCCACGACTGCGAGCTGGGCCGGCTGAAAATTAATCGGGCCGAGATGGAGCCAGCTCCGTGCGCCGTAAACTTTTTGCCCCATAAACTTCGTGAGGATCAAAAAGAAAATGCCGGCGAGATACATGGGCAGCGCACCCCAGCGGATCCAGCGATAATTCACCAGACTGGCAAGCATGAAGGCAAAGAATCCAACGATGACCCAGTTCGCCTGCTTTCGCCAGAAATCGGCCGCCACTGGGTCTTCGCGCATGTAGGTGGCGCTATAAATGGCGATGACCCCGAAAACGGCTAACGCCAGCATCACCAAAAGCAGGAGCCAGTTGAGGCCGAGCAGTTTTCGCAGAAATGGGGTCATGATCTAGTCCGACGCCGGCCTAAATCGCGTACGACCGGCCCTTTCGAGTATATCCAAGTCATAAAATTCGCAACGCGTTTCCACGCTGCAGCTTAGAAAAGCCAGCCGGACTCTCACCTACGAAACGTTTGGTGGCCTTGATTAAAGTCCTTTACTTAAACCACACGTTTCCAATCATTTACAAGAATTTTTGAGAAAAACGGGCGCTTTTCTTGTCGATCAGTTTGAACCCATTTAGAATTAGTTCCTTTCCAGCCGAGGGTCCCGATTATGGCGAAGAAAACAAAGCGAAAGGTCGCGTATCGCAAATTGCCGATGCAGCAGCAATTAGATCTGCGACAGGAAGGAAAACACTTCGATCTCGGCGCGATTTTCCATCAACTCAACAAACATTATTTTCGCGGGCGGCTGCGCAATTACAAAGTGATGTGGGGCCGACGACGCAAAAATCCGCCGAAGGACCATTTTGTTTTTGGAACGATTCAGGAACAGGACCGCGTAATTCGGATCCATCCGCTGTTGGATCAGGCTTTCGTGCCGGGCTGGTATTTAAAATACGTTCTCTATCACGAAATGCTGCACTCGGTCGTGCCGGACAAAATGCTGCGCAACGGAAGGCGATTGGTTCACACGGAGGAGTTCAATCGGCGCGAGCGCACATTTCACAGTTACTATCGCGCACGGCGTTGGGAAGAACGGAACCTCGCGCGTTTTCTGCGCTAATCCGAAATCGATCGACGTTAGCGCTTAACGTTTCTCGACGGCTGCCGGCCGGGAGCTCGTTTCAGACGACGAGGGAGTCGTTGCTACGTTCTTCTTGATGAGATACCAGAGAGTTGTCGCGAGCAACAGGGAGATCAACTTCGCGCGCCAATTCTTCAGGAGCAGTCTCTTCATAACGTCCGTGCAATAAAATCTCGCCGATCCGCTGGCGAAATGTTTCCGGAGTAAAGTTGCGCTCAATTCGGCGCCGATGGCAAATGGAAATGCTGCCGGTCTCTTCGGAAACCACGATCGCGACAGCATCGGATTCTTCCGTAATTCCAAGCGCAGCCCGATGCCGCAAGCCGAGGCTGCGATCCAACGTCTCGCGCTGGCTTACCGGAAAGATACAAGCCGCCGCGGCGATCCGACCATTGCGAATGATCACACCACCGTCGTGCAGCGCCGCCTTCGGATGAAAAATGCTCAGGATCAATTCGACTGAGAAATCGGAATCAAGCGTCACACCAGTCTCTTCGTAGACGCGAATGGATGTATCCCGCTCAATCGCAAGCAATGCGCCGAACTGTTTGTTCGCGAGCTGAGTAACGGCTTCGGCCAAATCGTGGATCGTCTCGCGTTTTTCGCTGGTCAGTGAAAAAATCGGATGGCCGCCAAGTTCGGCCAGGCCGCGACGCAGCTCCGGTTGAAAAATCACGACCAGCGCGATCGCCAGGAAGACTGAAAAACTGCGCACCAGCCAGCCGATTACGACGAGGTTCAACAGCGTCGAGATTAAAGTCAGCGTCAGAAAAACGATCGCCAGTCCAGTGAGCACCTTCGCCCCGCGCGTTCCTCGAAAGTAAAGATAGCCGTAGTAAATGCCGACGCTGAGCAAAATAATTTCGAGAATGCTCCGCCAGCCGGCGAACCAGAATTGGAGAAGCCGCTCAACCATCATGATATTCCCTCCACTGTTCGCAGCGCCGCCGCGTTTTCTTTCACATCATGCACCCGTAGAATGTCGGCGCCGCGCGAGCGCAGGATCGCCGTGAGCGCAACGGTCGGCGCGAGGCGGCCGCGCATTTCATTCGAGCCAACAAGTTTTCCCAAAAACGCCTTTCGCGAAACGCCGACCATCAGCGGCCTACTGCCAGTCCGGCTGGGATCGTGCACGCGCAGTAGCTCGAGGTTTTTGAGGAGCGACAAATTATGCTCGAGCGTTTTACCGAAACCGATTCCGGGATCAAACGCGAGCGTCATGGGATCAATGCCGCACTCTAGGGCGCGAGAATATTGTTGTCTAAAAAAATCGGCCACTTCTCGTACAACGTCGCCGTACTGCGGATTTTCCTGCATTGTCCGCGGCTCGCCTTGCATGTGCATCAGCACAACCGCGGCGTTTCTTTTCGCCGCCAGCGGAAACATTTTTTCATCGCCGCGTCCGCCCGTTACGTCATTGATGATTAATGCCCCGGAGTCGAGGGCCGCGTTCGCAACTTCCGACTTCGAAGTGTCGATCGAAATCGGAATGTCAATCTTGGTCATCAATTTCTCGATCACTGGAATTACCCGTTTCAATTCTTCGTTTGCTGCAACCGGCTCGGCGCCCGGCCTCGTCGATTCACCACCAACGTCAATGATGTCCGCGCCTTCCGAAGCAAGTTGAATTCCGCGCTCAACCGCGGCGTCGCGCTCAAAGAATTCGTTCCCGTCCGAAAACGAATCCGGCGTGACGTTGAGCACGCCCATGATCATCCCGCGCTTGGAAAGATCGACAATTGTTTCACCGATTTTCCAAACGCGCTTGGTCATCACTAATCAGACTAACACGCGGGAAATGTTATTCGAGATGAGATGCTCTGCCCTCGCCTCAATCCTCTGCTTAAGTGCAAGGTAGCCGCGAAGCGGCAGGTGAGGGCAAAGCGATCATTTCTTCGAATAGCGCCCCATCAACTGCCCTTGGGCGATGACGTGGCCTTTCATTGCCACATCGACTTCTTTGCGTTTCGCGCCCGGTTTCAATTCGAGCGCGCGGTCGAGCGCAAAGATCTTGAAATAATAACGGTGTGTACCCGACGGCGGCTGCGGACCGCCATAACCGGTTTCACCGAAATCATTCTTGCCCTGGACCGCCCCACTTGGCGAGCCGCCCTCAGCGATGTCCATTGCTTTCGGATCGATGTTCCAAACCAGCCAATGGGTGAACAAGCCGACCGGCGCGTCCGGATCGTCGACAATTAGGGCCAAGCTTTTCGTTTCAGGCGGCGCGCCTTCAATACGCAATTCGGGACTAACGTTCCGCCCATTTTTGCTGAACTTTTCAGGAATCGTTCCACCTTCCTGGAACGCTGAGCTCGTGATCTTCATTTTTCCTCCTGCAGCCAACGCGACGACCGCCGCGGCCGCGACCGTACATCCGACGGTGATAATTGATTTCATGCTTCGTCGTTAGATCGACATCCTCCAATATGTGTTCGCCACTATGAGCAAAAATGGACGGACAATTCGAGAAAAGGTCCTCGCCCTGCTGGGCACGCCCAATTACCAGCCGCAGGATTGGGCCGAAATTGCACAAGTGCTCGGCGCAAAGGGCCGGCAGAAAATCGAAGTCCGCAAAATTCTGCGGGACCTTGAGCACGCAGGCGAAATCGCTCGCATTCGCAAAAACCGTTACGTTCTTCCGTTCGAAGCCGATCTCATTGCCGGCAAATTGTCGATTCATCAGGCCGGTTACGGGTTTCTCGTTCCGGAAAAAGCCGGCGAGCCCGATATTTTCGTAGCAGCTGAAAACACCGGCACAGCAATGAACGGCGATCGTGTGGTCGTCCGAATCAGTCGCGATGTTCCGCCCCGACACGCCAAGGGACGCACCGCACGCGCGGGTCAACGAACTGAGGGCCGCGTGATTCGAATTCTGGAACGCGCCCGCGACACGATTGTCGGAACGCTTCAGCATTCGAAGAATTTCTATTATGTCGTCCCTGACGATCCACGGATTGTTCATGACGTCTACGTTCAGCAGCCAAAAGATCGGCCCGTTAACATTAGCGACAAAGTTGTCGTTCGTTTGGAAGCGTGGGAGTCGCGCCATGTCAATCCGGAGGGCGAAATCATAGAGGTGCTCGGGAGGTCGGACGCGCCGGGCGTCGACATGTTGTCGATCATTCGGAAATACAATCTGCCAACTGAGTTTCCGAATGCCGTTCTCGATGAAGCGAGTCGCATCCCAAAATCCGTCGAGCAACGGATGATCGAAGGCCGCGAGGATCTTCGCGACAAATTCATCGTCACGATCGACCCCGACGACGCGCGCGATTTCGACGACGCGATCGACGTCGAGAAAATCCGCGATGAAGGCTGGAGGCTTGGCGTTCACATCGCGGATGTTTCCGCTTATGTAACTCAGAATAGCGCGCTTGAACGGGAAGCGCGCCGGCGGGGCAACAGCGTTTATCTGCCGGACCGCGTAATTCCAATGTTGCCGGAGCGATTGAGCAACGGTGTTTGCAGTTTAAATCCCGACGTTGATCGCCTCACGTTTTCGGTGTCTATCGAATTCGACAAAAACGGCCGTGCCAGAAACGCGCAATTTGCTCGAACCGTTATCCGCAGCGCGAAGCGACTCACTTACAAAGAGGCCTACGCAATTCTGCAATCAAAACCGAACGGCGAACTCAGTCAGCGATTGCACGCCGCCTGGAAGCTCGCGTCGTTGCTACGCCGCAAACGCTTCGAACACGGCTCGCTCGACCTCGATTTCCCGGAGGTGAAAGTTTATGTCGATAAGAACGGCAAGCCTGTCCGTTTGGAACGGCTCGAGAACGACGAATCGCACCAACTGATCGAAGAATTCATGCTGGCTGCTAATGAAGCGGTCGCGCGTGAGCTGCGCCATCGATCGCTTCCGACGATCTTTCGCGTTCATGAAGACCCGGACCCGGAAAAGCTCGGCGAATATCGCGAATTCATTCTGAGTTTTGGCTACAAAGTCGGCGACCTTTCGCAGCGAAAAGAAATTCAGCGCTTCCTGGCGTCAATCCGCGGCCGACCGGAAGAGCAGGCACTCAAAATCGGATTGCTCAAAAGTCTGAAGCGCGCGCGTTACGCCGCGCAACCGCTCGGGCACTACGGCCTGGCCAAGGCGAACTATCTCCACTTCACCAGTCCGATCCGGCGCTACGCCGATCTCGTCGTCCATCGGACCCTCGCCGAGCTAAGTCTGTCACGCCTATCGAAGATCGACATTGGCCAGCTCGAGTCGTTGGCCAACTACATTTCCGACACTGAACGCAACGCAGCCGACGCTGAGATCGAATCGGTCCGATTAAAGAAGCTCCAATTCTTCCAACAACAGCTCGAGGAGAAAAATCCGCAGGTTTTCCGCGCGGCAATCATGGACGTTCGAAATTATGGCCTGGTGGTGGAGCTGCCGGACGCCGTCATCACGGGCCTGGTCCATGTCTCGGCGCTGACCGACGACTTTTATCGCTTCGACGGGGCACAGCGACGCCTGGTCGGCCGTCGAACAAACCGCAGATATGCTGTCGGCGATGAGATCAAAGTTTTCGTCGCCCGGGTCGACACGTTTAAACAACAAATCGACTTTGCGGTTGCCGATTCGCCTGGGAAAAAGCCCGGCCGGCGCCGCTGATTTCGAGGTCTAAATACCTATCGACAAGATATTCACAACGGGGCTTTTTTGACCCAAAAATCTGCTTTCCTTTTAGAGGGCAACTGGCCTAAACTCCGCCGTTTTTTCCATAGCAATGGATAACCTCATAGAGGCCAGGGAGCTGCAGATCGAAAGAAAGCATTTCCACGTGGAATTCCGCGAAAACGACCGCGGCAAATTCCTCCGCATCACCGAGGAAGCCCACGGCCGCCGCAATACGATCATAATTCCCAGCACTGGCGTGGAAGATTTCACCGCCGCGATCGACGACGTGATCGAACACGCCGAGCGGATCACACCGGCGTAGCGAACAGATTGCCGCGCGTCCGTTGACACGCGCAAGCGCGCGGAAGTAGGTTGGCCGCTCTCACCTTCGAAGAGAATTCATGGCTACGAAACGTAAATCAAAAGGGCGCCCCGTGGCGAACAAGTCAAAAAAAGCGAAATACGTTTATTATTTTGGTGATGGCCATGCCGACGGCACCGGCAAAATGAAACCATTGCTCGGTGGCAAAGGCGCGAACCTTGCCGAGATGACGCGAATCGGCCTGCCAGTGCCGCCGGGTTTCACCATTACGACGGAAGTCTGCAGTTACTTTTACGCGCACAACCGCACCTATCCGTCGCAGCTCAAGGCCGAAGTAGAAGCCGCGCTGGCCAAAGTCGAACAATCAGTTGGCAAGAAACTTGGAAATAAAGATCGACCGCTCCTGGTTTCGGTTCGATCGGGCGCCCGCGATTCGATGCCCGGCATGATGGACACGATCCTCAACCTCGGGATGAACGACGAAGTCGTGGAGATCGTCTCCAGGAAAACAAAGAACGCACGTTTTGCATGGGATTCGTATCGGCGCTTTCTGCAAATGTACGGCGACGTGGTGATGGGCGTGCAAAAACGCGCGGGCGAAGATCATGAACCGTTCGAGAGCGCAATCGAGCATTTTAAGGATGAGCGTTACGGCAAACACGATTTCCCTGACGTCCGCCTGACCGTCGCCGACTTGAAGGAACTGGTGAAGCGTTTCAAAGGGCTAATCAAGGAGCGGACCGGCAAATCGTTTCCACAGAACGCGAAAGATCAAATGTGGGGAGCGATCAGTGCGGTGTTCGGTTCGTGGATGAACGACCGCGCCATTGTTTATCGTCGCAAATACGGAATCCCACACGATTGGGGCACAGCCGTGAACGTGCAGACGATGGTGTTCGGCAACATGGGCGACACGAGCGCGACTGGCGTGGCGTTCACGCGCGATCCGGCCAGCGGAGAAAAGGTTTTTTACGGTGAGTATTTGATCAACGCGCAAGGCGAAGACGTCGTCGCCGGTGTCCGGACACCACACCCGATCGCGATGCTCGCGAAAGAAATGCCGGCGGCGCACAAAGGTTTGATGAAAGTGCGCGAAATTCTCGAACAGCATTTCAAGGACATGCAGGACCTCGAGTTCACCGTCGAGGAAAAGCGGCTCTACATTTTGCAAACGCGCAACGGCAAACGCACCGGTCACGCCGCGGTCCGGATCGCAGTCGACATGGTCGATGAAAAATTAATTTCGAAACAAGACGCGGTGCGCCGAATTCCGGCCGATTCGCTCGCGCATCTGCTTGCTCCGGTCTTTGACCGGCAATCGGCGAACCAGGCAAAGAAAATTGGCAGCGGACTCGCGGCCGGACCGGGCGCAGCGTCAGGTCACGTCGTTTTCAGCGCCGAAGAAGCGGTCCGGCGCGCGGAGAAAGGCGACAAGGTGGTGCTCGCGCGCATCGAAACTTCGCCAGAAGACTTGCGCGGAATGATCGCGGCCGAGGGTATTCTCACGTCGCGCGGCGGCGTTTCATCACACGCGGCGCTGGTTGCGCGCCAAATGGGAAAAGTTTGCGTGTGCGGTGCCAGTGGAATCGAGATTGATTATCAAAAGCGGACGCTGAGCGCGAACGGCACGACCCTTGCCCAAGGCGACTACATTTCGATCGACGGGACTGTAGGCGAAGTTTTTGCCGGCGAAGTCACGACCGCGCCGTCGGAAATTATTCAAGTGTTGGTCGACCGAACATTGGACGCAAAGAAAAGCCTGACTTATCGCGAATACGCAAAGTTGATGAGTTGGGCCGACGATTTCCGGACGCTCGGAATTCGAACAAACGCGGACACGCCGGAGCAAGTCGCGAACGCCATCGCATTTGGCGCGGAAGGAATCGGGCTTTGCCGGACCGAACATATGTTTTTTGAGGGCGACCGGATCGATGCGATGCGCGAGATGATTCTGGCCGGCACCCGGCAGGAGCGGGAGAAGGCGCTCAAGAAATTGCTGCCGTATCAGCGCGAAGATTTTGTTGGGATTTTCACGGAACTGAAAGGATTGCCGGCCACGATTCGGTTTCTCGATCCGCCGCTGCACGAATTTTTGCCCCATGATCATGCGCAGCAAACTGAGCTCGCGAACAAAATTGGCGTTTCTGTCGAACAGATCGCGCGGCGCGTGAAAGAGCTGCACGAATTCAATCCGATGCTCGGTCATCGCGGTTGCCGGCTCGGAATCACCTTCCCGGAAATTTCCGAGATGCAGGCCCGCGCGATTTTCGAAGCAGCAGCCGAAGTGCAGGCGCGCGGAATCAAAGTGAAACCGGAAATCATGATTCCGTTGGTCGGTTTCCCACGCGAGCTCAAGCTTCAGATCGACATCGTCAATCGCGTGGCCGAGGAAGTCGCCAAGAAAAAGAAGACGAAGTTCGATTACCTCGTCGGGACGATGATCGAAATTCCCCGCGCGTGTTTGCTCGCGGACGAGATTGCGCGCGATGCGGAATTCTTCAGCTTCGGCACGAACGATCTCACTCAAACGACGCTCGGAATGAGCCGGGATGATTCCGGAAGTTTTCTGCCTCATTATGCCGAGCTGGACATCATTGAGACAAATCCGTTCGCCTCGATCGATCAGAAGGGCGTCGGCAAATTAATGGAGATGACGCGCGATCTCGGCCGCAAGACGCGACCGAAGATCAAGCTCGGAATCTGCGGCGAGCATGGCGGCGAACCGAACAGCGTGAAATTTTGTCATCGCCTCGGTTTGGACTATGTCAGCTGCAGTCCGTTCCGAATCCCGATCGCGCGCCTCGCCGCCGCCCAAGCCGCGATTGCGGAGTAAATGCGCCTTGGAGTGCGACGCCTACTATTTCCCGGCCTGTGCGGCGTGAAATGATTCCCAAGCTTTCCAGGCGCGTTCGTAGTTTTGTTTTTCGGCCCAAAGTTGGGATTCGATATATCTCCAGTAAGCCGGCGTGCCTTTGCGCTCGCTGAAGTGACGCACGGTCTGGAGCGCGTCGTCGGTTCGGCCGGCTTTTTTTTGGGCGCGATAAAGTTGGTAGCCGATCAGATAACTATCGGGCGAACCGCGGAACTGACTTTCTAATCGCACAAGCTCCGAGCCAGACTGGTTCGTCGCGCCTGAACTGATTCGCGGCATCGGCGCGGGCTCGCCGTACTTCTGTGTCAGATCGTAAGCGGTGCGGAAATCATTCTTGCTCGCATCGTATTTGGCGATGCCAAACCAGGCGTAGGACAACCAGGCCGGGTGCTTTTCAACTTCGTGTGCGAGCATTTCGCCGTCACCGCGTTCCGACCAAAGCGAGAAGAGGGCGAGCTTCTCCGTTTCGGTAAACGACGTTAGCTCGGAGTCGTTGTTGATCACTTCGCCGAGCGCGCGATTAAACTCGGCGCCAGTCAGCTGACTGAGATACGGCAGAGCGAGATCGTGACGACTGACCCCGCGCTCGGCGAGAAGTCGACTGAGCTCGGGACTGTGCAACGAAGCGCTGCTCAACATCCGGGCGTAAACACCGGAACGTTGCGGCTCGCGACGCAACGCTTCCTGCCACGCGGTCGCGGCGAGGGCCGGCTGTTTCGCGGCGAGCCAGGCCGTGCCCTCCGCGAGCGGCAATTCGTACGAGCTCGGCTCCAAATAACGCGCGCGCCGGAAATCGTCCAGCGCTGCGGCGGTTTGCTTCAGCGGGACTTCAGCAATCGCGCGCGAAAAATAAAGTTCCCAATCGAGCGGCGCCCATTCCAATCCGATGTTGGTGAGACGAAGCGCTTCCCTGAAATCGCGTTCCTGGTTGGCGAGAACGGCGAGGTGTTTAGCGCTGCTGACGCCGACGGAACCGGGAAGCAGTTTGTAGCTCCGTGCGCAAACCGTCCAAGTCACGCCGACCACAAGCAAGATCAGTCCAACGAACCGAAACAAGATCGACATCTGGCCCATTGGCTTAAACGAGAACGGGCGATGGACCGAAAGCCCGAGCAAAAAGATGGCGGCGAACATTGTTCCAATGCGATGGCCGGAAACATCGATCAATCCGTGAAGCGCAAAGAGGAACGCCGCGATGAGCGTGCCGAGCCGGTAACGTTGATTCGTTCCTTCCTCGAGCGGAAAAGATTTGCGAACGATAAAAGCAAATCCCGCGATGACGAGAACGATTGAGACCCAACCAAGTTCCGTCCCGATCCAAAGCCAATCGCTTTCGGGATGAAGCGCGCGCTGTTCGCTGAATGACGCGGCGCGAAAAGTCGCGAACACAGATTCGAAATTGCCGAGACCGATACCGACCCACGGCGAATCGCGGAGCAGTTGGAAGACGTCCGAGAAAATTTTCCAGCGAAAATCGGTCGAAACGTCAAAGCTGCCCAGATGGCGAAGATTAAACCGTTCGAGCGTTTGTCCGCCGAAAATAAGCAGCGACGTGAAGAGAAGAAGCAGGAACGAAACGACAAGAGCGATCTTTGAGGGAGATCGTTGCCGAAGCGAGAATACACCGAGCCAAAGCGCGCATCCCGCGACAAGAAGACCGACTCCAGCGCGCGAATAACTGAAAATGATCGCGGCAATGATGAAACCAAGCGCGACGACCCATGCGATCCAGCGTTTTCGCCCTTTTCGGAGATCGTCCTGGCCGCAGACCAAAACCATGATCGCACTCAGTCCAAAAAGATCGCCGGTCTGGTTGCGATTCGGAAACGGTCCGAAGCCGCGGTCGTTATGCCAAAACGGCAGAGTGGTATGGCGAAACCAGAGCAGAACGCAGATCATCGCGAGAGCGGTCACGCCCGCTGTGAACATGCGCGAGGCGATGCGTGCTTCACGCAATCCGAGTCGCTCACTGCACATGACGTAGAGCCAACTCAAACCGGCAAGGATGCTGAACCAACAGGTCAACGTGATCCACGGTTGCGGGCTCAATGTTGTTGGAAGTGAAATGCCGAAGTCGTCGAGGAATGTGGTCCGCCAGGCCGGCTTGAAAAACCAGGCGGCCGGCAAAAAACCGACGGCCGGCAAGAGCACGAACGCAAACAGGACGAGATTGATCGCGAGACCGAGAGAGTAACGCGGCGGCCGCACCACGAGAAAAAGGCCGAGCAGAGCGACGATAATTCCTTCCG